>Ga0209638_1001220_pt1 | contig 16548 bp, 13 predicted proteins | sample BarGraNGADG00211_FD_184490 | JGI IMG/M metagenome (GOLD analysis project Ga0209638, IMG submission 184490) | Arctic peat soil microbial communities from Barrow, Alaska - Barrow Graham LP Ref core NGADG0002-211 (SPAdes) (version 2) | ecosystem: Environmental > Terrestrial > Soil > Wetlands > Peat...
GGCGGGCGAGCCAGTAGCCCGCGATGAGCGCCAGAAGCAGCGTGATCGTCGACTGAGTGATGTGCAGTCCGTCACGCAGCTGGTGAAACGCAATCGCCGAGCCGATCGCCGCGGCGACGAGCAGCGAGGCGGCGAGTGCCGGTGCTCCGGGCCAGAAGGGATATCTCGCCCCGTCGGTCAGGCGGAAGGCGATCGCCGCGATCACCAGCAGAGCCAAAAGCACTTCGGCCGGGGTGATGCCGTTGACGACGCCGTTCCAGGCAGTGGTGTTGCCGGGTATCAGGCTGTCGATTGAGCTCTCGGAGAAGACGCCGAGCAAGAAAACGAGCAGCGCGTAGATCACCAGCGGACTCTCGACGGCGATAACTGCGAGCGCCAACACCACAAGCGCGCCGATCAGCATCGTCGCCTTCGGCGCCGGCGAGACGAGCAGCAGCCCGGCGAAGGCCGCCAAGCAGCCGGCGGCAGCGACGATGAACTGACTCTGGTGTGCTCTCAGCAGGGAGATACCGACAACCTAGAGTCGCGCTGCGCTCGCCGCAAGGGCCGACCGGCTTCGGAAGTGGCGGTTAGGAAGCGGCCGCGATCGCGCGCAGCGTGTCGTAGGCCGGCTTGAGCGAGCCGTCGGCGCGAATAACGCCGAACCAGAGCTCTTTATTAGTGAGGTCGCTTCCGCTCAAGTCGATCAAGCGGTAGTAGAAGGTCGCGGCGATGAAAGACGACCAACTTGTACGAGCGAGCTGATCGAAGCGCGTCAGGTTCTGCTTCTGCTGAGCCTCTGTGTAACAATTGTCGCCACCCGAGCAGGTCGGCCAACCGATCTCGGTCACCCACATCTTCTTGTCGCCGGCTCCGTGTGAGACGAAGCTGTTGTGGACGACCTCCAGCCGCCGTGTCTCGAAGGCATCTCCGCTGCCGGGCGTCCAGTTGTCTACCGAGCCATTTCCGTAAGGGTGCGTGCTGTAGGCGTCGGCATAGGAGTTCAAGTCGGGCACAGCGGCGTACATGTCGTCGACCCAGTTGCGCCAGCTTCCATCGGTCGCCTGATACTGCCATTCAGCCGCGACGATGAAGCGCGCCTGCGGATTGGCCGCTCGGCCTGCGCTAGCGGAGGCCTTGAACAGGCGTGCATAGCGAGCCGGGTCGACCGGGCTGGAAGAGGAAGTGAGCCAGGGCTCGTTCCAGATCTCGAAATTGGTCGGCGCGTAAGCTGCCAGAGAGGGGTTCGATTGCCAGAGCGTTCCGTTCGGCCCGTAGCGCGCGGTTGCCTTAGCCACGAACGCTGCGAAGCTGGACGGATCGGAAGGCATCGACTTACCGCTACTGCCGACCCAGGACGGAACTCCCTGGACGAGCGGCAGGATGTGAACGCCCCTGCGCGCCGCGTTCAAGAAAAGGGCGTCGTAACGGCTCCAATCCAGATTCCCTTGCGTCTGCTCGATGGCCGGCCAGTAGATCTCCTCGCGCACCCAGCGTACGCCGACCGAGACGGATGTATCGAGAACGCTGGATCCGTTGCCGGCAGCGTCAATCACGGAGCCGACGATGAGGTTGCTCGTCGCGGGCGGCGGGGTCGTGGTGGTGGGGGAAGTAGTCGTGGGCGTTGTGGTGGTGGGCGTAGTCGTTGTGGGCGTTGTAGTCGTGGGAGTGGTAGCGGTCGGGATCGTGGTTACGGGCGGCGGCGAGGGGTGCTTTCGCGGCGCTTGTGGCCTCGTCGACCGCGACTTGAAGGCAAGAGCCACTATCTTGCTCCGGTTCCCGGCCAAGCTCCGGTTCCCGGCCATATCTCTTGCCGCACCCGCCTTGACTGTCACGACAACAGTGCCGGCCCGTTTCGCCCTGGTGACGGTCACGCCGAACGTCTTGTGGTTCCGATTCCCGGTCACCTTTACGTGCTTCGCCTTGGTGCTGCCGGAAAGCCTCACGCCGGCGGTCGAGAAACCGCGCACAGGCTCGCTGAACGAGACCGTGAAGCGCACGTTCGGCCGCGTGCTCGGGTTGGGCTGGCCGGTGGCCCGCTTTACCGTGACCATCGGCCGCGTCCAGTCGTGAGCCCGCTTCGCCTCGTTCGTCAATCTCATCGAGCCGATTGAGGAGGCCGAGGCGGCCGCTGTGACTACGGCTGGGACCGCCACTAGGGCGGCGAACAAAAAGACTGAGAGAAATCGTTTCGACATCGGCTACCCCGATCCCTCGATCGGCCCGGATGTCGATGCACAGATCCCTCGATTAGGGGATGGTAGACGCGTTTCCCTCGAACTGGTGATTCACTACCCCAATCGGGTAATCACGGCGATCCGAAGCGACGATTGGGACGGTCAGACGGGGTATCAAGGCGACCGCGTAGGATTGCGCTGAGTGTTTTTCTGCGCTAGACGAGTTCCGTTTCCGCGTCCTCGGCGAGAGGGGAAATTCGGATTGCCCGCGCGATGACCAGGGAGGTGAATGAGCTCCGGACGGTCGACGGCCAAGAGCCGGGCGGCGTGAAGCTAGCGCCGCGCGCGATCAGCTGGGATATCGGCGTACAGGTCGCGGGCAGGTTCGCGAATCTCGCCCTCGGCATCGTGGTGACCGGGCTGCTGGCCCGAACTCTCGGCAACAGTGGCTTCGGCGTCTGGAGCACTCTGCTTGCGATCAGCTCTCTCGTGGCTGTCGTCGGGAACCCGGGCCTCGAGCAGGTGGCGGTTCGCTGTGCTGTCGCCGAGCCCGAGCGCGAACCGCAGTGGCTCGGGACTCTTCTCGTCCTCAGGCAGCTGCTGTCTGTCCTGGCGATGGCGCTCTGTATCGGCACCGTCGTTCTGATCGCGCCCAACCGGGAGGCTCTGATCGCGGGCGTCGTCTTGATGCTGAGCCTGCTGGTGGCGGCCGCCTCGTCGCTGCGGGTCGTTTTTCAGCTTCGCGTACGCAACTCCTATGCGATCGCGGCGATGACGGTCCAGAGCATTCTCTGGGCTGCCGTCGTTGTCTGGGCGTATGCGACCGGCGCCGGGATCGTGGCGCTGGCCGTCGGCTTCACCATCACCACCGCGATCGCTTCGATTCTGCAAGGCCTGCTCGCTCTGAGGCTGGCCCGCGTGCGCTTCGACGGGATCCGCCGCCACTTCGCGGAGATGATCAAGGTGGGCGTTCCCGTCGCTATCGGCGGCATGTTCGTCGTCGGCTACGGCCAGATCGACCAGGTACTCGTCTTCAAGATCGCCGGCAGTCAGGAGGCCGGCTACTACGCCGCCGCCTACAGGCTCTTCTCCCAGTCGAGCTTCGTACCGGTCAGCGTATCGACGACGGTCTTCGCGCTCCTGGCCGTTTCCTTCGTCGGCGACAGCGAGAAGTTCCGCGTCCTCCTGCAGACGAGCCTCGAGCTTCTGCTCGCAGTCGCGATCGGAGTCCTAGCTCTTACGGCCGTCTATGCGGGCGAGATCATCAGCCTCATCTTCGGGCACGGCTACCACCGCGCCGCCGCGGCGCTGCCCGTGTTGATGGGCGCCTTCGTGCTCGTCTCGGTCGGGTACCTCCAGGATCTGCTGGTGATCATCTCGCGCCGACAGAACCGCTTCGTGATCGCCGCCGCGCTCGCTCTCGCGCTCAACGTGGGCCTCAACGTCGCGCTCATCCCGCGCTACGGGTTCATGGCGGCGGCTTGGATCACGCTCGTTACCGAAGCGTTCATCGTCGCTGCGCGCTGGCTGATCGTGCGTTCGAAGCTTCCTGCTCGTCCGGTGCTTGGACGCATTCCACGCCTGGTGTTCGCGGGCGCAGTACTGCTGGGCATTCTCATTGCCGCCAGAAAGCTTGCGCTTCCGCTGGTGCCGGCGCTTGTAGGTTCCGCCATCGTTTACCCGGCGCTTCTCTTCGCGGTGCGGGCGGTTCGCCCGAGCGACATCCGGCTCGTCCTCGCGCGCGAAAACGAAAGCGTCTAGCGGGTGAGCGCCGCAAGCGATTCGGCGACGAAGGTGTCGGTCTCGCGCAGGTAGCTCTCCCAGGAGAGGGAGGTCGCCCGCTCGAACGCACGCTCTACGCGTTCGGTCGTTTCGGCGGGTCGGGTGAGCACCTGAGCGATCGCCTCGGCGCAGGCTTCGGCGTCGCCCGGCGGGAAGAGGAGTGCCTGCTTGCCGTCTTTGAGCTGCTCGGGAATGCCGCCCGTTCTCGAGGCCACGATCGGAACGCGCGCGAGAGCTCCTTCGATGGTGATGAGCGGGAAGGGCTCGGCCCAAAGAGAGGGGACCACGAGCGCGTGGCTGCGAGCGAGTAGATCGGCCAGAGCGTCAGGCTCGAGCCGCCCGACCATACGGCAACGATCGCTGACGCCGAGACAGGCGGCCTGATCAGCCAGCGCACGCCGCTCGATCCTGCTCGCCTGTCCGGCGAGAACCAAGCTCGCCTCGATCTCGTACCGGTCGCGTAAGAGAGCCAGAGCCCTTACGGCAACCTCCGGGCCCTTCTCTTGCGAAAGGCGTCCCGCGTAACAGATGAGGGTCTCGTTGCCGGGCCTGCGCTCGACCGACGCGAAGCGGGCGCCGTTCAGCGACGTAGAAAGAACGATGCTCTCGTGAACCGGCTTCAGCAGTGGCGATGCCGGCGCAGCTTCGCGGATGAAGCGGCTGTTCCAGCTGATCGCAACCGGGAAGGGCGCCCGCTCCAGCTCCATTCGCAGTACGCGCCGTCGGTTGACGCCTCGCACGAGCGCAGCCCAGGCACGGCTCAGCCCGCGGTCCCCCGGGAAGAGATAGCGGGCAAACTGGTCGCCGCTGAACAACCGTCCGAACCAGTGCTCGCAGACGCGGAAAGCCAGAGGACGCTCCGACCCGAGCGCCGCGTAGACGGCTGCGTGCGGAATCTGGGCGCAGTTCCAGGCGAAGATGAGATCCGGGCGGAAAGAGGCGATCACGTTCCGCGTCGTTCTCGCCGCCGCGAACGAGGCGAGCGGAGCGCGAAGCGTACCCAGCGGCGACTGTGCCAGTAGCGGGAGCAGGCGAAGTACGCCTTCGTCTTCCGACCCGCCGCGGCCGCGCCTAGACGTGAGCACGGTCACCTCGTCGCCGCGTTCGCGCAGGTGTCTGACGACGCCCGCGCACTCGACCTCGTAGCCGCCGCGCACCGCCGGTGGATAGAGGTTCGAGATGACGAGGATCCTCATTCGCGCTCTCTTCCGGCGATCGCCGCGGCCACTATGCGCTCGAACTCGGCGGCCACGTGCGCGGCCGAGTGGGTGATCTCCGCATGCTCGCGCGACAAGCGCCCTTCGCGCGCGCGCCGCTCGGGATCGCGCTGGTAGCCGGCGAGCGCGTCGGCGAGCGCGGAGACGTCGTTCTCGGGGGTCAGGATAAGCCCGCAGCCGGGCGGAAGCAGGTCGCGGGCGCCCTCGGCGCCGGTCGCCACGACCGGGCGCTCGCAAAGCATCGGCAGGATCACCGACAGCGGCGCCCCTTCCGTTGGGCTGGGGCAGAAGACGGCCACGTCGAAGGCCGAGATGACGTTGGCTGCCTCGTTGCCGGGGCTGGGCAGGAAGTGGGCGCGCGCGCCGAGAGGTCTGGCCAAGCGCCGCAACTCGTCCTCGCTCTCGCCCTCGCCCGCGAGAATCAGGTGCACATCGCCGTTCAGGCATGCGACGGCCTCGACCAGCACGTCGTTTCGCTTTTTCGCATGCAGGCGGGTGAGCGAGCCGACGACGAAGGAATCCTCGGCGATTCCGAGCCGCGCGCGGATCTCGCGCCGGGCGGCTTCGCTATAGCGGTGCTCCTCGACGCGAACGGCGTTCGGGAGTACGAAGGTCTTTCGCTCGTCCAGGCCCGCCGCAACCAGCGTCGCTCTGGTGCCCTCAGAGACCGCGAGTGCGGCGTCCGTCCGGCGGGCCGCCGCCCGGTAGACGCGGTTTGCGATTCCCTTGCGAAGCGGCGCCGGGAGCGGGCCCCACTCCGCCCAAACGCAGGTCGCCCGCAGCGATTTCGGCAGCGCGAGGGTCAGGAGCTGCTCTTTCTTGAAGTGCAGAAGCAAGACGTCGTAGGGGCGCTCGCGCCGCAGCGCCCGGCGCAGCGTCGAGCCGAGCCGCGGGAGGGAGAGAAGAAGCCGGCGGTAAGAAGCACGCGAGAGCTTCGGGCCGATCTCGATCGGGCAGGCGATCACTCTCGTCCCACTGCAGAGCTCGGGCAGGTTGGTCAGGAGCACGGTCTCGTGCCCGCGCTCGGCCAGCGCGTCGAGGAGCCAGACGGCGGCGAACTCCGCTCCACCGTGAGCAGTGCTGGTCAGGACGGAGACGACCCTCATGGGCCAACCATATCGGCGCCCGCCGCCGACCCACGTACCGCCGCCAGGAACGAATCCCACCCCGTGGCGTAACGGGCCAGTTCGGCCGCCAGGCGCTCGAGCGCGCTCCAGCCGGACTCCATTTCCCAGCCCCAATGCAGCACGATCGGAACCCAGACTGCGGCGCGAAGCGCGATCAGGTGCTGAACGGCCGGAAGGACGTCGGAAGCGCGGCCGTACAGCGGCGCGTAAGCGGGCAGGAAGACGCTGCTCGAGAGCGCGATCGGCGTTCGCCGGAAGCCGAGCAGCGAGACCGTCTCGGGCCCGCCGCAGACAACCTCGTAACGGCGGGCGAGCGCTGGATACTGGCTCGCGTCGAAGCGGTTGAAGGGCGGCACGAAGACGGGCGTACCGATACCGAGCTCGGTCATGGCGCCGTCTGCCCGGTCGAGCAGTTGCTCCAGAGCTGCGCCCTCGATGCCGGCGAGCTCCGAGCGGCGGCGCGGCTCGATTCGGCGCGTGCGATGACTCCAGCCGTGGAGGCCGAAGGCGACTCCGTCCCGGCGCAGCTCATCGATCATCGCTCGTTCGCTGCTGTCGAGCTGGCGCTCGCTCGTCTCGCTTGGGTCGAGCGGGTTGCGAGCGACCCGCGGAAGTGTCGCGATCAAGTAAGGCACTCCGGCCGTGCGCATGATCTCGTGGAAACGACGGAATCCATCCGTTCCGAAGCGCTCCGGCTCGTCCCAGGCTCGGAAGTGCGGGAACTCGTCGACGCGCACCAGCAGCCGAGGCGACCCACCTGCCTCGTCCCCGAGAACTGCGTTGCGGGCACGTAAGAAAGGCCGCAGGCAGTTGCGCTCGTATCCGACCAGGCCGCCCTTCATCGCCAAGCGCTCGAGCAGGCGGGTAGGCGGCTTCAGCGATTTGCGCGTAGATATCGCTCTCCTAACCTCGCGGCGATCCAGCGCGTCCGCCCGGAGAGATCCCGCTGCCAGCTCGTGCGAGAAGAGAATGGCGGCCGATCTCTGCTCGTCTGTCGTCACTTTGCCAACCGCCGTGAGAGCGCCTCGATCGAGTACTCGCTTTCGGCCAGCTTCCGCGCCGCGGCGGCGAGGCCGCCCGACTTGCCGCCAAGCGCCTGAACGACCGCGGCGGAAAATCCGTCAGCTCCCTCGCCCTCCAGGAAGTTGACGCCGCTTTCGAGCTCGTCTACGCCGCCCGCGGCCAGCGGCGTTGCCACGATCGGCAAGCCGTAGGCCAGGGCTTCGATCAGCTTCAGCGGCGAGCCTCCGCTTTCGAGCAGAGGCACGAGCGCGCAGCCGGCCGCGGCGTAGACGGCGCGGAGATCGTCGACGAAGCCGTGTATCTCGATGCGCGGGTCGAGCTCGCCCGCCGGAGCCGGCCCGCTCCCCACCAGCATCAGGCGCGCCTGCGGAAGCTGTTCCCAGACCCGCGGCATCACTTCGTCGATGAGGAAGGCGGCGGAGTTCCTGTTGGGCTCGTAGCTGAAGTCGGCGACGAAGATCGCACGCTGTCTCTTCGAGGCGTGCACGGGCGCGATCGAAGCGACGTCGACGACGTTGGGGACGAGGCGGAGGCAAGCGTCGGGCGCCAGCTCGGCCGCTCCGCGCAGGTCGCGATTGCTCGGTAGCCAGGACTCGTGCGCGGTCTCGAGTAAGCGGCGCTCGAAGTGGGTGAGCTCGTCCAGGTCTTTTCTACTCCAACTCCCGAGTTGGGCACGCAGCGCCGATTCGAGGTTGTGCGCGTTGTAGTAAATCGGTTGCGCTTCGCCGAGCAGAAGCAGCGACGAGGCGGCGGTCGGGCCATCGGCCACGACCCGCTCGAAGCTCTTGTTCCTCGTCTTTGACAGAGCCGCCAGAAGCTCGCGGGATAGACCGCTTGCGAAATTCTTCGGCACGCCCTGCGCCCGCGCTCTTCGGTAGAGGAATGCGCGTCTGAGCCCGCGCGTCGGCGAGATCTTCCTCAGCTCGATCGCTTCGTCTCGGGTAAGCGAAAGATCGGGCTCGCCGCCGCCGAACTCGACGTAGGTGACCTCGACCCTGCCGAGCAGCGCCAGAGCACGGATGATGCCGACAGTGCGATTGCCGCGGCCCGTACGCGTGTTGGGCGTGTACGGCGTCACAACGAGTGAGGTCACAGTATCTCCCTGAGGGTCTGATTGATCTCGGCGATGCGCGCCTGCCAGGAATGGCCGGCCGCCGCTCGCGATCGGGCTCGGCGCTGTTCTTCGCTGTCGGCGGCGAGCAGCCGCTCGAGCGCCGCGACGGTCTCCGCGGCGCTACCGGCGAATGAGATTTCCTTGGCGTCTGCGAGCGAGGGTAGAGGTGTCGAGACGACGGGAAGCCCGGCCGCCAGATACTCGTAGACCTTCATTGGGAAGATGCTCTCTGTCAGCCGGTTTAGGCGGTACGGAATCAACGCGGCGTCGGCTCCCCTGAGGAGCACCGGCAACTGATGCGGAGCGCGGTGACCGAGAAGATGTACGTTCGCCGTCTTCTCCAATCTGGAAACGTCGGTATCGGGATCGCCGAGGCCGACCGGGCCGACCAGCACGATGCTCCATTGGGGTCGCAACTCCGCCAACTCGACGAGCAGCTCGAGGTCGACCTTGACGGCGCTGATGGCACCTACGAAGACGATCCGCGGCCTCGGCAGTGCGTCCAAGGCGGAGTCGACCGGTCCCGCATCGAGCGCCGTCGCAAACAGATCCGTGTCGGCGACATTCGGCATCAGACGTACGTTGCCGGCCAGCGGTCGCAGTCGCTTCGCCAGTGGCGGCGAGCTGGCTATGACCAGGTCTGCCCGCGCCAGGAAACGCTCTTCTGCACGCGCAAAAGCTCTGCTGTCAATCCTCCCATGGGCGGCGATGTCGTCGACGCAGTGGTAGACGACCAAGCTCGGCTGCAGAAGCTCGACCAGCGTAAGCGCCTGCGGTACATACCCCCACAAGATCGGCCCCTCGAGTCCGAGACGGCGAACGGCCTTGCCCACGGCGCGCTTGAGAAGTAGCGCATTTATCCTCTGGATCCACCGATTGCCGTGGTAGGGGATGACGAGAGGCGAGAGTATGTGAACACCGTTCCGCTCGCTGAGCGGGCGAAAACCGCGCCAGAGCCGGCGCGCCATCCTGCGCAGATCGCGGGCCGAGACGGTCGGCTTGCGCAGGCCGAGTGACTCTATGAAAAGCACCTTGTTCTTACGCGCGAGGCGCGACATCAGGTGCTGCTGGTTGGTCCAGTTCTCGGTGTTCCAGTCGGCGAAACCGACACAGACGATCGAGGAGCCGTTTAGGGGTCCTGAGTCGCTCATCTGAATTCGTCGGCTTGGCCGCGCTCCCGCTTCAGGCGCTCGGTAATCTCGTGTGGATCTGCCGAAGCGCCGCTCACAAGGCCACTTAATCCGCGCAGTCTCCGCGGGAGCATCCGCCCGACGACGCTTGGCCGGGCTGAAAACACCACGAGCGCATCATAGGGTCGCAGCTGCCATTCGCGGTCGAGTGCCTGGATTGCGGCGAGCGGAGTCAGGCGGCGTGCGCGACGCAGGCGGACGGAGGCGCTCGCCCGTTCGTTGCTCGTCACGAGCGAGACATCCGCGCCGCTGGCCTGAGCTTGCTCCAGCCAGGAAAGAGCTCGCTCCGCCTCTTTCGTTGTAGCGAGTCCCACCAAGCGTGCCGCGCCGTCGAAGCGGTGCGCGATCGCAAAGTGCCCCGCGCGAATCGATCTCGGCTCGCGTCGGCTACGCAGGTAGAACGTCCAGACGAGCACGTCCGCCGCGCAGTCGAGCCAGATCTTCAACCAGCCGCGTGGGCCGTCGCGCCAGCCGCGGAAAACGAGCATTCGCGCCAGCCATTTGGCCGGCGGTCTCAGCACGATGCCCGCGAAGACGGTTCGCAGGCTGCGGGCTGCGGCGATCTGCTCGGCTTCGAGTCGCGCGTAGCGGATCGTGTCGCGGATCGCTTCGCCGATTGAGTCGGCGAGCAGGTGCAGTAGATCGCCCTCGAGTGCCCAGACTGGTCCGTGTGCGGTTAACCCCTCGTGCACGCTGCGCGTCTCGTCGTGGCGGTAGGCGCCGCGGCGAAAGAGGCGATGACGGTAGTCCGGATAGCGGGCGGAGCCCTCGAGCGGTTTACCCAGGAAGAGCTGGCGGATCGGCATAGCGGCGAGCTCGTACTGCTCGCGAGCCGGCGAAGCGAGAAACTCTTCGATCGCTCGCCGCAACTCCTGCGTCACCCGTTCGTCGGCGTCGAGCTCGAGAATCCAGTCGCTCGCGGCTTTATCGAGCGCTAGATTCCGCTGAGCGGCGAAGCCTGGCCAGGGGTTCTGGCTAACCCTGGCTCCCGCCTGGCGCGCGATCTCGAGCGTGGTATCGGTCGAACCGGAATCGACCACGATCAGCTCGTCGCAGAAATCCAGGCTCGCGAGGGCACCCGGCAGCGCTTGCTCCTCGTTGAGAACGATTAGGCAGGCAGAGAGCGTCGTGCGGCGCCCTCCTCGCGATCCTTTCCGAGCGGGCGTTTCCTGAAGCGGTACCAGAACTAACCTCCCTTCGACGCCGCGGAGGACGATGACAACTCGAAGAGCCTACAACGACTCGAGCGCCGTTCCGAGACAGACGCTAGGACGGTCGTCAAATAAGCTTGGAGACAGCGCCTCGGCCGCAGGTTGTCTCTCTCAGCTCACTCGGCGAGCCGTCGCGACAGCGCCTCGATCGAGTAGTTGCTCTCGGCCAGCTTCCTGGCCTCGGCGCCGATATCGCCGGCCCTGCCGCTGAGCGCGCGGACGACGGCGTCGGAGAATCCTTCGGCCCCGTCGCCCTCCAGACAATGCACGCCGCTGACGAGCCCGTCCACGCCGCCCGCGGCAAACGATGTCGCCACGATCGGCAATCCGTAAGCCATGGCCTCGACCAATTTGAGCGGCGAGCCCCTGCTCTCGAGCAGCGGTACCAGCGCGCAGCCGATCGACGCGTAGACGCCGGGCAGATTCTCGACAAAGCCGTGCGTCTCGATGCGCGGATCGAGCCCGCCGGATAGCGCCAGCCTGCGGCCGACCAGCACCAGGCGCGCGTGGGGGAGCCGCTTCCAAACCAGCGGCATCACCTCGCTGACGAGAAAGCGGGCAGAGCGCCGGTTGTGCGGCAAGGTGAAATCGGCGACAAAGAGGGCGCTCTGGCTCCTCGGCCCGTGCACGGGCGTGATCGAGCTCACGTCGACGACGTTGGGAATCAGGCGAAGTCGAGCCTCGGGCGCCAGCTTGGTTGCGGCGCCCAGGTCGCGATTGCTGGGCAGCCAGGACTCCTCCGCGGTCTCGAGTAGGAGGCGCTCGAAGTTCTCGAGCTCGGCGATATCGCTCTCGCTCCAGTTCCTGAGCCCGGAGCGCATGGCCGACTCGAGATTGTGAGCGTTGTAGTAGATCGGTCGCTTCTTGCCCAGCAGGAGTAGGGCCGAGGCGGCCGAGGGGCTGTCGGCGATCACCCGGTCGAAGCTCTTTTCCCTGTTCTCGCCCAGAGCGGCGAACAGCTCGCAAGACAGGGCGCTCGCATACTCCTTGGGCACGCCGCGCGCTCGTGCCCGGTGATACAGGAATGCGCGTCTCGCTCCGCGCGACGAGGCGATCTTGTGCAGCTCGATTGCGGGATCCGCGGCAAGCGTGGGGTCGGGCTCGCCGCCGTCGAGCCGGAGGTAGGCGACCTCGACTTTGCCCAGTAGCGCCAGCGCACGGATGATGCCGATGGTGCGATTGCCGCGGCCGCTGTGCTTGTTGGGGGTGAACGGTGTGACGACGAGCGATTCCATCTACGTGTCTCCTCCGGAGCTTGGTCGATCTCGGCGCTTGCGGACGCTCTCAGCAAGAAAAAGATTATCGCGCCCTGCAAAACCTCCCGTTATCGGGTCGCCGCTCGATCGTCAGAACGCGGAGACTCGGGGCGAGCTCCGCTCGCCAGCGCAACGAGCCCGCCGGTTACTCCGAGATGCTCGCGCCCGGGGGGAGGCGGTAATCTGATTCTCCCACCGCGATCGAACGGTGGCGGCTCGTATTCCGTAACCGCACAGGAGCTCGATGATGAGATTCGATAGAGGCATGACCCGAGCCATCGTCGAACTATTTTCGGATGAGTTTCTTTCGGCGTAAGCACGAGAGCGAGGATGCGCGCGACGAGCGCCTGTCCGCCCAGCCCGACCGGGCCGGGGAAGAACGCGAGCCCGCGCCCGAACCCGAGCCCGAACCCGAGGACGCCCGCCCGGAAGAGGAGCGCTCGCCCGGCGCGATCGTCGCTCCGGTCGCCGGCGAGATCGTCTCGGGACTGGCCGAGGTCCGCACCCTTCCGGACGAGGCCGTGAATGGGCCGGCGCTGCTCGAATGGTCGGCCGACGGGACCAGCTGGCGGCGCGCAGCTGCGCAGGAGCGAGCAGAAGAGACGAAAGAAGGGCTTCTGCACTGGGACACCGCCTCGCTCGACGACGGCTCCTACCTGCTGCGGCTGGTAGCCGTGCTGTCCGCGGGCGCCGAGGTTGCCGGCGAGCCGGTCCCGGTTCTGGTCGACAACCTCGGGCCGGAGATTCGCCTGCTGGGGCGGCTCGAGGGTCGGAAGCTCTCGGGATTCGTGACGATCGAAGTGGAGGCCGAGGACGCCGTCTCGGACGTTTCGCTCGTCGAGCTGGAGATCTCGGGTGCCGGCGACGACTGGCGGCGGGTCGCCGAGGCGCGCCGGCAACCCTTCGAGCTGCGCTGGAGCAGCGAGGCTTTGAGCGACGGCCATTACCGGCTACGAATCCGCGCCCGCGACGGGAGCGGCAATGTCGGTCTGCTCGGGCCGCTCGAGGTCGAGATCGTCAACGCGCCCGCCACCGCGGAGCTGGTCGATCCCGGCGAGCTCTTGCGCGGCCGGATCAACCTGATAGCCCGCACCCCCGACCCGCGCTCGACGCAGATGATCTTCGAGCTGGCCAAGGCCGGCTCGAGCGACTGGAGCGCTCTCGGTACGACCCGTGCCCCTTTCCACCTGCCGATCGACACCAGCCAGCTCGCCGACGGCAGCTACGAGCTGCGCATCGAGTCGGTCACCGTCGAAGGCAAGTCGGTCTACTCGCGCCGCTTCGGTCCCTACGTCGTCGACAACACGCCGCCGGCGATCACGATCGTCAAGCCGGCGCAGGGCGACACACTCCGAGAGCGGGCCGAGCTGGTGGTCGAGGTCGCCGACGAAGTGAGCGGGCCGGCGCTGGTCGAGCTGAGCTACAACGACGGTGACAAGTGGATGTCGCTGGCCGGGCTGGAGCCCGAGGGGGGTAAGGTGCGCGGCTACTGGCAAGTAACCGAGTGCCGGGCGGGCGACTGCCGTCTGCGAGCGACAGCGTTCGACCGGGCCGGCAACGAGGCGAGCGAGGAGATCACCGTGACGATCGCGGCACCGGCGTCGCCGGAGCCCGAGCGGGTACCCGAGCCCAACCCGGTGCAGCCTCGAGCAGGAGCGGCGCCCGTCCGCCCGCCTTCGCCGACGGCCGCGAGCCGCTTCGGGCAAGTCCCCAGTTGGGATTGGAAACGGCACTACTTGTCCGGCGCCGAGCAGACCGGCGAGCCGGCGAATCGTCCGCCGGACGACGAGGAGCCTCCGCTGCCGAACGGCACGCTCGTTTCACCCACCGGCGCAGAGGCCGAGCCGAAACAACCGGTCAAGAAGGGTGCCGCCTGGACCTGGAAGGCTTCCCCGCCGCGCTCCGACGCGACGCCGAGCGAGCAGCAGCCGGAAGAAGAATCGCCGGGTCCGCCGAAGGCGGAGAAAGAGCCCCCAAGCGAGCCCGAGCAACGGGCGGAGGAAAAGCACGAGCCCGAGCCAGTGCCGAAACCCGAGTCGGAGTCCGAGAGCGAGCCCGAGGAGCAGATCGAGTTCGGCGAGGAGAAACCTGTCCGAGCCGTCCATCTGGTCGAATCGGCGCCAAGCGAAGAGTCAGAGGAGACCGTGCCGGAGCAGGAGAGCGCCCCGGAACCAGGCGTCGGACGCGTCGTCAAAGTCGACTTCGCGCGATCCGCTCGCGGTTGGGACATCTGGGCGTTGAGCGAGTTGGTGGAGGGGACTCCGGACCAGGATCCCGCGCGCGAGGAAGAGCGGCGCCAGATCCTCTACCACCTGCGCGAGCACACCACGGTCGACGGTCGCATTCCGCCCGAGTTCGAGGATCTGGTTCTCGAGACCTTCGGCGATCTGATCCGGGACGAGTCCGACCGCTAGCTCGAATTCGCCGCCTCTCTGTCTCTAGCGAAGCGGCAAGAGGGTAAATAAAGCTTCCAAAGCTCGCATTTTCCGGTTAATCTGTAGGTGAGCCCCGCCCCCGAGCTCGAAAAATCGCGCTCGAGGGCTTGCTTTTCTCCGCGAAGAAAGGCTGAATGTGTATATCCCCCCTCGTGCGTCCTGGCTGGTCGCGCGCTCATGTTTAATGTCGCTCTCCATGGAGCAGATTTAGGATCGATCAACGTCCAATTCCGAACTGCGCTTCCCCCAACATGAACTGGCAAATGGCGTCATGACCGACACGGCCTTCCACCCTTCGGCCCTGGGAACAGTCGACGATCTCAAGCTCCGCGCTCGAGCGCGAGCGGGGGTTGTCGGGCGTAGCGAACGCTTCTGGCGCCTGACCCGGCTCGGGCTGGATGTGTTGTTGCTCTCCTGCGCCGTGGTCGCCTCGAATCTCGCTTCCCCGGCTGCGAAAGTGCCCTCCGGCGGGTTTCTCTGGCCGTCGCTCTTCATACTGGTCGCGCTCACGGTTCTCGTCTCTCGTGGGACTTACTCGCGGCGCCTGCTGGCCGATCTCCTCGACGAGCTGCGCTCGCTTGTCGTCGCCATCGGGCTGGCGACGATGGCTGTCGTAACTCTGCGCGTGATGCTCTACTCATCGCCACAGCACACGGCGGCCGAGACCATGCGCCTTGCCGTCTTCGCCACGGTGTATCTCGCCGCCGGACGAATCGGATTGGATCTTTCGCGGAGGCATGCGCGTCGCGCGGGCGAGGCCGTTCCTACGCTGATCATCGGTGCCGGTAACGTCGGGCACACGACAGCCAAGCGGTTGCTCGAGCATCCCGAGTTGGGGCTCAAGCCGATCGGATTTCTTGACAAGGAACCGCGCCAGGACTTGAGCACGAACTCGCAACTACCGGTGCTGGGAGCGAGCTGGGATTTCGAGCGGGTCGTGCGAGAGCGCGGCGTCGGCCAGGTGATCATCACCTTCTCGACGGCTCCGAACGAAGTCCTGCTGCGCATGGTCAAGCGCGGCGAGGAGTTGGGCATCGGCGTCTCCTTGGTGCCGCGCTTGTTCGAGAAGGTGACCGATCGGCTCACGATCGATCACCTCGGTGGCCTGCCCTTGCTCACGTCACATCCGTCCAATCCGCGCGGCTGGCAAATCGCGATCAAATACGCGCTCGACCGGTTGTTGGCATTAGTGGTCCTGATCTTTTGCTCTCCCGTCATGCTCATCGCTGTGCTCGCTACTTGGCTCTCACTCGGGCGCCCTGTTCTCTTCCGTCAGTTGCGGGTGGGTCGCGACGGTCGTACCTTCGAGATGCTCAAGTTTCGCTCGATGCGACTGAACTGGGAGGTTCCCGGTCAGGACGGTAAGCCCCTGACCACGTCCGTCGAAAACGAGGCCTCGACTCTGCCCGACGATGTCGCGCCCGGCGGTGTCGAGGGCGGCGATCGCCGCACTCGCGTCGGAACCATTCTGCGCAAGACCTCGATCGACGAGTTACCGCAACTCTTCAATGTGCTCAGGGGCGACATGTCGCTGATCGGCCCGCGGCCCGAGCGGCCCGAGTACGTTGAGCTGTTCGAGTCGCGCGTTTATCGCTATGGCGACCGGCATCGCGTCAAGTCCGGGATCACCGGATGGGCCCAGATCCACGGCCTGCGCGGAAAGACTTCGCTATCCGATCGGGTCGAGTGGGACAATTACTACATCGAGAACTGGTCGCTCTGGCTCGATCTCAAGATCGCGCTCAGGACGGCGTCCGCGATCGCCGGCTATTTCGCCGAGGCTAAGTAGCGTCTTCGACGCCGGACGCCAGGCCGCTCTGCTCGAGCTCGCTGACGATCGTCTCGGCGTGCTCGGGGTAGAACTCGAGCAGGCAGCTCGGGCAGAGGCTGTGGCTGAACTCCGCCTCCGAGTACCTCGCGACGTAGGACTCGACCTGGCTCCAGTAGCCCGCGTCGTCGCGGATGCGCTTGCAGTGAGAGCAGATCGGTAGCAAACCTCTGAGCGTCTTTCGCTGCGCCTCGGCTCTATCGAGCGCG
>Ga0209638_1001222_pt1 | contig 16538 bp, 9 predicted proteins | sample BarGraNGADG00211_FD_184490 | JGI IMG/M metagenome (GOLD analysis project Ga0209638, IMG submission 184490) | Arctic peat soil microbial communities from Barrow, Alaska - Barrow Graham LP Ref core NGADG0002-211 (SPAdes) (version 2) | ecosystem: Environmental > Terrestrial > Soil > Wetlands > Peat...
ATAAATTCAGTTACCCAACGTTCACTTGCCATTCAGCAGAATGTGGTTCAGAATGAAAAAAGACAAAGTGTAGATAATGCACCATATGGTTTTACTGATTATGTCATTTATAAAAATCTGTACCCTGCAACCCACCCTTACAATTGGGATGTGATAGGCGAAATGGAAGATCTTAAGGGAGCATCCCTGGAAGATGTGAAGAACTATTATGAGCATTTCTACGGACCAAATAATGCCACTCTTGTACTTGCCGGCGACTTTAATCCTGACTCTGTGAAGGTATTGATTAATAAATACTTTGGAGAAATTAAATCGCATGGGGAGGTAGCATCGCGATCTGCTATGCCTGTTTCTCTAGACAAAACCATAAAATTATATCACCAAGATAATTTCGCCAATGTTCCGGAGATAAATCTTGTATGGCCTGCCTCAGAAGCTTACACTAAAGATGCTTATGCGCTTGATTTTCTTGCAAAAATACTTGCCGATGGCAAAAAAGCTCCCCTTTATAAAGTACTGGTAAAAGAGAAAAAGCTGACATCAAGAACATCGGCTTATAATAATTCAGGTGAGCTTACAGGTGAATTTTCAATCACTGTCCGGGCAAACGAAGGGAAAACCCTTAAAGAGGTCGAAGATGCCGTATTTGAAGCTTTCCAACGTTTCGAAAAGGATGGAGTCACAGAAAAGGACATTGAGAGAGTTAAAGCTTCAAGTGAAAAAAGTTTCTACGAGGGAATCACAAGCGTTTTCAGTAAGTCGATCCAGCTTGCCTTCTATAACACCTTCCTTAACGATCCGGGATATATTGTAAAAGATATTGAAAACATCAAGGCCGTTACCCGAAATGATGTTTTGCGTGTTTATGACAAATATATTAAGGGTAAGCCACATGTTGTAACCAGTTTTGTGCCAAAAGGAAAGCCGGAAATGATTGCAGAAAACTCTGTTCCTGCAGGTGTTAAAGAAGAGAATATAAATGAAGCCAGTCAGGTGGAGATTGCTCAGACAGGAGACGAGAAAATATTAAAAACTTCTTCTTCGATCGATAGGACCATGGAACCAGTGGCTGGAAAAGAACCGGAAGTTAATGTTCCGGAAATATGGAAAGCCAAATTGACAAATGGTATAGAAGTATATGGAATTCAGAATAAAGAATTGCCACTTGTGGATATATGCCTTGTAATTAATGGTGGTGTTTCTCAGGATAAGATTGTGCTGCCGGGAGTTACCGGGATGGTTGCAAGCGTGCTTCCGCAGGGAACAAAAAACAGGACTCCGGAAGAATTAGAGGAAGATATAGAGCTGCTTGGCTCCAATATCAGTATGAATGCCGGCCGTGAAGAAATAACGATGAAAGCAAGTGCACTGTCCAAAAATTTTGAAAAGACTTTCTCACTAATGAAAGAGATTCTTCTGGAACCGAGATGGGATACATTAGAGTTTGCTATGGCGCTTTCCCGGACAAAAAACCGAATAATTCAGTCGGAAGCACAGCCAAAAAGCGTAGCTAATCTCTTATTTTTTAAATTACTATACGGGACGGATCATATTTTTGGCTACAATTCAACGGGAACCAGAGAATCGATTGATAAAATCAAATTGGATGATCTGAAAGCTTATTATGACAAAAACTTTTCGCCCTCCGTTACAAAAATTCAAGTTGCAGGCAATGTGTCTAAGGAACAGGTTCTTGCAGCACTCAAACCTCTTGAAACGGAATGGAAGGCAAAAGAGGTAGCATTCAACAGCTATCCGTTGCCTGCCAACCCGGAGAAATCGAAAATCTATTTTGTTGATATCCCGGGCTCCCGTCAGTCAGTGATCTATATTGGTTATCTTGCTCTTTCAAGGGACAATCCGGATTTTGTACGTGCAGATTTTATTAATTACAGACTCGGAGGAGCTTTCACCAGCATCTTTAACCAGATTCTTCGAGAGCAGAAAGGATTCACATACGGCGCTTCAAGTTCCTTTATGGAACAAAAGGTGATCGCTCCGTTTGTAGCCTCAACCAGTGTGCGTTCCGATGCCACTTTCGAAACGGTGAAGATATTTAAGGAGGAGATGGAGAAATACCGTAACGGGATATCTCAAGGAGACCTCCGGTTTATTCAAAACTGCATGATCCGGTCGAATGCCTTACGTTTCGAAACAAATGGATCTTTGGTAGAAATGCTGTTCACAATGAGTAAATATGGCTTTCCCGATGATTATGTCAAGAAGGAAGAGAACATAATAAAAGACATAACCATAGAGGAGCACAAGGCAATCACAGATAAATACATTGTTCCGGACAAGATGTTCTATGTAGTGGTTGGAGATGCAGCCACGCAGATGAAGCCGCTCGAAAAAATAGGGTTTGGAAAACCTATCCTGATAAAGCAGTAGATAATCAAAATAAACAAAAACACCAATAATCTAAAAAAGAGATTATTGGTGTTTTTTTGTAGTGCCCGGAACAGGACTCGAACCTGCACAACCTTGCGATCACTGGTCCCTGAAACCAGCGCGTCTACCAATTTCGCCATCCGGGCAATATAAAATCAGATGTTTCAGCTATGAAGAAATGATTCTGAAAGAAATGATTCTGGTAGGAACGGATTGCAAAAGTAGAAATATTTCTCCAAAAGCTGTTATTAAAACTGCTTTTTCTTAAATTTGTTAAAATTAAAAATTCTCATAATCATGAAGAAGTCACTTTCTATAATCGCATCCTTCGTTGCGTCCTTCGTTCTTCTTATCTCATTTAGCGTTGCAAATGCCCAAGAGGCAAGGCTTCTCCGGTTCCCGGACATCAAAGGAGAAAAAGTCGTATTTTCTTATGCCGGAGATATTTACATTGTAAACCTCTCCAATGGTGTTAATGCCGTCGGGGGAGTTGCACGAAAATTGACATCAAACATAGGATACGAAATGTTCCCGAAAATCTCCCCGGACGGAAAGACTATCGCATTTACCGGGCAATATGACGGGAACACAGAAGTTTACACTATTCCTGTTGAGGGTGGAGAGCCAAAGAGGCTCACCTATACTGCAACACTTGGACGGGATGATGTCGGTGACAGGATGGGGCCGAACAATGTGGTTATAGATTGGACCCCGGACGGTAAGAACATTCTTTACAGAACACGCAGCTATACATTCAACGATTTCACCGGGCAGCTTATGACAGTGCCAATTGAAGGTGGGCTCTCGCAACCGGTTCCTCTTAAAAACGGAGGCTTTGCATCATACGATCCAACCGGGAAAAAACTGGCTTACAACTATATATTCAGAGAGTTCCGCACATGGAAAAGGTATGTCGGAGGCATGGCAGACGATATCCGCATATTCGATTTTGAGACAAAAAAATCTGAAAAGATAACCGACAATATCAATCAGGATGTATTCCCGATGTGGTCTAAAGATGGAAAGACCATCTACTACATCTCCGACAGAGATAGTTACATGAATCTTTATTCGTATGATCTCTCCACAAAAAAGACAGAGCAACTTACAAAGTACAATGATTACGACATAAAGTTCCCTTCAATTGGCGACAACGCAATTGTTTACGAGATGGGCGGATATATCTATAAGTTCGATCCGGCAACTGCCAAGGGAGAGAAACTTGCTATCAGTATTAACAACGACCAAACATACTCTCGTCCAGAATGGAAAGATCTTTCGAAAAGCGTGCGTTCTTATTCGCTATCGCCAAATGGAGAGAGGTTGCTTGCCACAGCAAGGGGTGATATCTTTTCAATTCCTGCCAAAAATGGCATAACTTACAACCTCACAAACTCTTCCGGCGCAAGTGACAAGAATGCTGATTGGGCTCCGGACGGGAGTGGATTTGCATATGTTTCCGACAAGGATGGCGAGTTCAACATCTACTTCAGAGACGGTGCGACAGGCAAGGAGAGAAAGCTGACAGACATAAAAGGTTATATTTTCGGATTTGAGTGGTCGCCGGACTCCAAGAGTATTTTATGGAGCGAAAAGAAGAATACACTCAATCTTTTGGATGTTGCAACAGCAAAAAGCACATTGGTAGAAGAATCAGGCGTTGGCCCTATCGATGATTACAACTGGTCTCCGGACAGCAGATACATAGTTTATACCCGTCCAATGGAGGAGATGAGTGTAATTATTGCCTATAATATTAAAGAGAAAAAGAAGATTCAGATTACCGATGAGTGGTACGATTCCAACTCTCCAAATTTCAGCAAGGATGGCAAGTACCTGCTGTTTGTATCTGCCAGAACCTTCAATCCCACTTATGGTTCAACGGAGTGGAACCATATATACAGCAATATGAACAAGGTGTATATCCTCCCGGTTGTTAAGGATGCCGATATTCCTTTTGGCCTTAAGAACGATACAGTTGCGGTGGTGAAAAGCAACGCGGAAAATGTAGACAAGACGGATAAAGCAGATAAAAGTGTCAAGACCGACAAGGTGAAAGAAATTCAGTACAATTTCGAAAATATTGCAGCAAGAATAATCGAGTTACCGGTTGAGCCCGGTTCCTACGGCAACCTGCATATGATAGGGAACAATGTTTTTTACAGCTCAAGACGGGCGACCTTCATGTATGATATTGAGAGTAAGAAGGAGACCGACCTTAAGGTTAACCTCATCTTTGGCCCGGGCTACAAAAAAGCCCTTGCAATTTCCGGTCCTTCGATTCAGGTCGTGGATATTCCAAAAGGCCCTGTAACTATAGATAAAGCCATTTCCCTCGCCGGGGTTAAGAAGCTCGTCAATTACCATCAGGAGTGGATGCAGATTTATAATGAAACCTGGAGACAGATGCGAGATTTCTTCTACGACAGAAACATGCATGGGGTAGACTGGGATAAGGTTTACAAGCGCTATGCAGTTTTGGTACCTTATGTCAACCACCGCTCAGACCTCTCTTACATTATCGGGGAGATGATCGGGGAGCTTAGTGTGGGCCATGCATATTCTCAAAACGGGGAGCATCCTCAGGCAGAACAAGTACCTATGGGTCTGCTCGGAGCTCGCTTTGCAAAGGACAAATCGGGGTATTTCAAGGTTGAGAAAATTATTGAAGGCGCCAACTGGAGCAAAGAGACCCGTTCTCCTTTGACAATGCCGGGGGTGGATGTTAAAGAGGGAGATTATCTGCTCTCAATAAACGGAAGACCCCTCAATGAAACTGAAGATATATTTGAATATCTCATTGGTACAGCAGGCAGCACTGTTGAGATTGTAGTTAATACAACTCCCGATTTTGCAGGATCGAGAAAAGTTTTGGTTGAGCCGGTTGCAGACGAATCTAAGTTATACTATTACAATTGGGTGGAGAACAACACCAGAAAAGTTAATGAGGCAACAAATGGAGAAGTGGGTTACATTCATATCCCGGATATGGGAGTACCGGGGCTGAATGAATTTGTAAAACACTATTATCCACAGCTAAGCAAGAAGGCGCTCATTATTGACGACAGAGGTAATGGCGGAGGAAATGTGTCGCCTATGATTATAGAAAGGTTGCAAAGGACAATTACATATTTTACCATGCATGCAAACCAGAAGCAGGGGTCTGTCAATCCGGTGGGAACATTCCAGGGACCAAAAGTTTTGCTGATTAATGAGTACTCGGCTTCTGATGGAGATCTGTTCCCTTTCAGATTCAAATTCAATAAATTGGGCACTGTTATAGGCAAGAGAACATGGGGTGGAGTAGTGGGCTATAGCGGCACTGTTCCTGTTGTAGACGGAGGTTCTATTGTTACACCTTCTTATGCTCCATTTGCTGCAGACGGTAGCGGATGGATAATTGAAGGACACGGTGTGGATCCGGATATTATTCTGGCCAATGACCCGTACAAGGAGTATATGGGAGAGGATGAACAGTTGAACAAGGCCATTGAAGTAATTAAGCAGCAAGTAAAAGAGTATAAATATAAATCTCCTGCTATTCCTCAATTTCCGGACAAAAACAAAAGATAGTGTAATATTGGTCTAAAAATTGCATACCTTTGAGGCATGACAAATGCACATTCATTTCACATTCCCGTTATGGGAATAGGTTTTACAATAGATACTCCGCTTAAAGTTTCTCAATACGGGATTGATTCGGTCATCTCCTTGGTAGATGACTCTCTGTTGGAAAAATTAAGGAAGATGTACTGCGACAAATTTGATATCCCATATCATGAGATTTCAAACAGGTCTGAAGACTTCCGCGCAAAAAGGATTACATCCTATCTGAATTTATTGAACGAACTGACCGAAAAGAAGTTTGAAGAACTAAAAAGCGCCACCATAAAAAAAGGTAACGCCATTAAAGAGTACTTCAGCATGCTGCCAGACAGTTCTGCAATTAAAGAAGAGTTCAAGAGCTTAAAAGAAAAACACTTCAGTTCAGAAAAGATAGATAACTGGATAAAAGAACACTTGTCGCGAGGTAGCATCGATGTCAATATCATGACCAAAATTGACAGGGAAAACTATGTACACGGAGAAAAATTACCGGTGGAATTCAACGATGCACACGCAGCACTAAGAGGATATGCAAATAGTGATTTAACCTCTTCGATAGAATTCTCTGCCGGAATGAATCTTGGTTTGTATAGCTATATAGAGCAATTTGAAGATTTTTACCCAAATGAAGACGGAGAGATTAGAAAGAAAATCATTCTAAAAGTGAGTGATTACAGATCTGCTTTAATTCAAGGTAAACTGTTGGCAAAAAAAGGTTTGTGGATTTCTGAATACAGAGTTGAATCGGGCCTTAACTGCGGAGGACATGCTTTTGCAACAGACGGATTTCTTATGGGCCCGATTTTAGAAGAGTTCACGAACAATAGGGAGGAGTTAATACAATCTCTGCATGAGATTTTTGTAAAAGCACTTACCGATAAAAACCGCGTAGTCCCTAAAACAGAATTGCCAATTAAGATAACTGCTCAAGGTGGTGTAGGTACTTCTGAGGAGCACCAATTTCTGATGGATCATTATAATGTTGATTCTGTGGGGTGGGGCACTCCTTTTCTTCTGGTGCCCGAAGCAACCAATGTGGACGAACCTACTCTTAATAAATTAATTGAAGCGAAAGAGGATGATCTTTATTTGAGCAATATCTCTCCCTTAGGTGTTCCTTTCAACAGTCTTAAAGGTAACACCAAAGATCTTGAAAAATTATCTTCGATTGCGAAGGGAAGACCGGGTAGTGCCTGCCACAAGAAAAATGTTGCTCTAAATAATGAATTTACCCAAAAAGGCATTTGTACAGCTTCCAGACAATATCAGATTTTAAAACTCAAGGAACTTGATCATGAATCGCTTTCTCAGGAAGATTATAAAGCCAGATATGACAAAATTGTAGAAAAATCCTGTATTTGTGTCGGTCTTGGCACTTCTGCATTATTGGTAAACGATTTGGATACAAAAGTTGAAGGAATTGGAGTTTCTATTTGTCCGGGACCCAATTTGGCATATTTCTCAAAGAAGATGAGGTTGAAAGAGATAATCGACCATATTTACGGAAGGTCAAATGTTATAACCAGAACTGACCGCCCCAACATGTTTATAAAGGAACTTCATATTTATATAGATTATCTGAAAAATAAAATTGCTGAGTCCGGAGTTTCCAGAACAGCTAAGCAGGAAAAATACTTCTCCGGTTTTATTAAAAACCTACAGGACGGAATAAATTATTACAACACTTTATTCAGTAATCTAAAGGTGTCTTTCAACGATAAAAAAACAGAAATTCTTAAGGATTTAAAAGAGAGCAGTAAAGATCTACAGGTTATGTCCAGCAACATAGTGGAGTGAGTCTCCGAACTCGTCATAGGCGATCGTATTGCCTGTTAGAGCGATCCTCATTTCAAGACACGCCTTGCAATCTTCCGGCAACTCATCTGTGCAGGGCTTGTTTTCGTAGAGTTTGTAAGAATTTCTGAATTCCCCAGGGGTAATATTGGGCATAATTACATTTGCTCCAACCTTAATGGCTTTTTCCCTTCCTATCTTGTCAATTGCTTGTAATGCAGTTGCTCCGGCAATATTGATGTTTTTCATCATAATGCGCAGGATAGCAATCATTTTTAACGACAGATCGAACCTTACTGATTCCGGTAAGAGTTCATTTCTAAAAGCATATAAAGGAGTGTCCTTATGTTCCAGATACGGTCCCATTCCCACCATATCCACACCAAATCCTTTCATCCACAACAGATCGTTTGCCAAATCTTCATAAGTCTGGAATGGCAAACCTATCATAACACCCGTACCGGTCTGGTAACCTATGGATTTAATAAAATTAAGACATTCCACTCTTTTTTCGAAGGAGTGGTTTTTATCGTTTGGATGCAATTTTTTGTACAACTCCTTATTGGAAGTTTCGATTCTTAACAGGTATCTGGAAGCACCATTGTCAAACCATTGTTTGTATGTGGCATAGTCTTGCTCTCCGCATGAAAGAGTGACACGCAGCTTGTTGTCGGAAAATTCCCGGATTTTTTTCAATAGAGTTGTAACACGGTCGGTAAATTGGGGACTTTTTATCTCTCCCGATTGTAAAACAATTGACCCATATCTATTCTCAAATGCAAAGCGAGCGGCATCTAAAATTTCATCATAAGAGAGATTGTATCTTTCAACCTCTGAATTGGATTTTCTGATCCCACAATACAAACAGTCTTTACTGCAGATGTTTGAAAACTCTATGAGCCCCCTGAAATATACTTTGTTTCCTACATACAGACTCTTTATTTGAGAGGATTTCTCAAAAAGCTTAGTTTTATCTGCCCCTTCTGCCTGCAGCAGCATAGAGATTTCCATGCCGCTTAAATTTTGTTTTTCGAGAAGATCCTCTACCATAACCATTAATATTTATTTAACATTTCCCTGATTCATCATACTGGGCTTGCCTTCCAACTGGGCGGCTGCATCTATGCTAAACGCCCCTTGCGTAACAATTTCTTCCCCTTCGCTCAGTCCGCTTAATACTACAAAACTATTGCCAAGCATAGGACCAAGCTCAATTTCCCTTAAATTAAAGATGGGTTCATTTGTGCCGGATTGTTTGACATACACAATGGAGCGTTTACCAGTCCATAAAACGGCAGACTTTGGAATTACCAGTTCGTTGCGATATGCGTCAAGGTTGGCTTTTACAATTCCTGTTGCAAACATTTCCGGTTTTAGCTTCCCAGATTGGTTGCCAACTTCTACTCTCACTTTTGATACTCGTGTTACAGGGTCAATTACGGGGTCAATAAATAGTATGTTGCCGGAGAAATTTGTGCCGGGAAAAGCCTGTATTGTAAAAGAAATCTTATCCCCTTTATTGAGGAATGCAAGATCGCTTTCATATGCGTCAAACATTATCCATACCCTTGAAAGATCTGCAATATCGTATAATACAGTCCCTTGAGTTATATAGTCACCATTGTTTACCCGCCTTGCAGAAACAATGCCGGTTGTGTTTGAAAACACTTCAAAATTGTTTTGAATACTTCCGGAGCTTTCTATTGATGCAATTTGCGATTCGGTGAGTTTCCACTGACGGAGTCTCTCTTTGGCAGCCTCATAAATCTCGGGCTGAGAATCTTTTGTTTTGGCGGCTTCCAGTAACTCCTGTTGTGAAGTAATTAATTCCGGAGAGTAAATCAGGGCAAGGGTTTGACCTTTGTGAACCACTTCACCTGTAAAGTTGACCAGCAGCTTTTCTATCCGACCTGGAATATGTGCAGTCTGACTTTGCAGCAAACGTTCGTCGGCCTGCACTTTTCCGTAAAGACGTACTTCCATTATGGGCTTTTCGCGTGTTACCACAGATGTTAAAACATTGGCAAGTTCAGCGGCCTCTTTGGTAAAATGTACAGCTCCGGAGTCTGCCGGTGTATTATTTTGGATGAGAGGGATTAAATCCATCCCGCAGATTGGACATTTTCCCGGTTCGTTCCTGCGGATTTGTGGATGCATGGAACAGGTCCAGATAGTCACTTCGCTTTGTTGTGCAGAGCGCTCTTGTGTATCTGAGGAATGAAAAAATAACCATCCTAAAAGGAGGCCTCCGATTGCAAAGAGAGAGTAACGGACATATTTATTTAAAATAGACTTCTTCATAAAAACTTATTTAACGTATTTACCGGATTTGTGAATTTGCCATAAGCTTTTCCAGCCAGGCGATTGATATATTAAAGTCGACGACAGCCTCAATCCGGCTGAATTCATAATCGAGCATTTGTTGGCGGATAAGCAAAACATCTGTAAGGCCGGAGCCGGAAGCAGAAAAACTTTTTATCATTATTTCCAGCGATTTTCCAGCCAGCTTACTCTGGTCTTCGAATAGTTTTATGCGTCGTTGTGAATCCTGATACAACTGCATCGCTTCGAAATACTCAGTTTGCAAAGAATTTGCTGTAGCCAGATAATTCTGCTCGGTGGCAGTTTTCATCAGTCCGGCTTCTGCTTGCATGGCTCTATATTTCTTCCTGTAAACGGGCAAGGTAACAGTCACCATTGGCATAATCATGTCTTTACCATTCATAGGGGATGTGGACATTTCACTTTTATTTATCAGTGAATATTTCAGTCCCAACCCTATCATTGGGTAACCCATGGCTGTAACCATTTTCTTTCTTGATTCCAGCGATTTCTGTTCATATTGTAACATGCTTAACATTGGGCTGTTGGCTAGCATACTGTCTGGCACTGCTTTTAGTGGTATTCTTAAAGTGTCGGGGACCAGCATCTCCGGCAACGAAACAGGAGATTTTGCCGGTCTGTTCAAATAAGCGTTAAACCGTGCAGCAACAGTAGTTTGTTGACTTTTTAATAATGCAATATTGTTTTCGAGTGCGCCAATTTCAATTTGAATCCTGTACAGATCTGCCAGGCCGGAACCGCCTGTCGGGGAAGCAGCCTTGAACTTAATAAGCGACAGCCTTTCCAGTGTCCTCAGAATTTCCATGTTCTTTTCCGAGATTCGAACATTCTGCTGAACTTTTTGCAGTTCGTACCATGTACGCTGCAAATCGTAAAATACCTGAAGTTTTGTTTCTCGGAATGACTCGAACCTGGCTTTTGCCATCAGGCTCATTTCATCCTTGGCATTCTTGAGGACGCCAAACCAAGGGAACATCTGCATCAGTTGAATATCGGCAACCTGATTGCCTCCCTGAAGTTCCATCGGACTAAGAAAAACTCCCAGACTTAATTCAGGATCAGGCAGACTTCCCACTTGCGGTACTTTTTGCAAAGCTGCCTGATACTCGTTCCATTTTTGCAAAACTGAAGGATTGTTTTTTGCTGCCATTCCGAGGTAATGCACAAGCGAATCGGATTGCTGCTGACTGCGGGCGACTCCATTGCTGAAGAGTGCCAGGAGTGTGAACAGGATAAATCTGTATTTATTGACTCTCATTATTATTCTCATTGTTAATTATTTGAATGGATTTTTTATTGTTCCTTACAACAACATTTTCACGCCACATTGCCTGAAAAAGAGGAACAACAAAAATTGTCATTACCTGAATAATCATCCCGCCAAAAACGGGAATAGCCATAGGAACCATGATATCTGCCCCTTTTCCTGTGGACGTAAGCACGGGTAAAAGTGCAATCACGGCAACTGCAGTTGTCATCATTGCCGGGCGGACACGTTTTAGTCCGGCAGAAACTACTGCTTCGCGAACATCGTGTACGGTAGAAGGGTGCCGCTGCTCAAAGACCTGATGAATATAAGTACCCATTATAACCCCATCGTTTGTAGCAATACCGAAAAGAGCAATGAATCCAACCCATACGGCAACACTTAGGTTTATAGTGTGCATCTGGAACAAATCCCGCATGTTTACATCAGCTAAGGAAAAATTCAGAAACCAACCCTGCCCGTATAGCCACAACATAATAAAGCCACCTGCAAATGCCACAAAAACACCTGAAAAATGTATGAAAGATGCAGTAATCGTTTTAAATTGAAAAAACAATAACAGCAATATTAGAATAAGACTGATCGGAATTACTATTGCAAGCCTATGGGTAGCCCGTATCTGTTGTTCGTAGTTTCCGGCAAATTTGTAGGTTATTCCAGGCTGTAGCATAACTTCTCCGGAATCGATTTTCCCCTTTAATATTTTGGCCGCTTCTTCTACCACATCTACTTCTGCTTTACCTTCCACTTTGTCAAAAATTACATAACCTACAAGAAAGGTGTCTTCACTTCGAATCATTTGTGCTCCACGGGTATAACCTATATCTGCGATCTCTCCCAATGGAATCTGAACACCATTCATAGATGGGATAAGAATGCGCTTAATATCTTCCGGATTGTCTCTCAGCTCTCGTGCATACCTTACTCGTATTGGAAAACGTTCGCGTCCTTCCACAGAGTTACTCAGCGACATTCCACCAACAGCTACCTGCAATATTTCCTGTACATTGCTAATACTCATGCCATAGCGTGCCATTGCTTCCCTGTTGAGCTTTATCTCAATATAAGGTGCACCCACGGCACGATCATAAAATACGGATGATGCCTTAACGGAAGGAACATCTTTTAGGGCACGTTCGAATATCATCCCTGCTTTTTCTATAGATTCCAGATCCGGTCCGTAGACTTTTAATCCCATCGGGGCCCGCATCCCTGTGGAAAGCATAACAAGGCGAGTTTCTATCGGTTGTAATTTGGGAGCAGAAGTCAAACCTGGAATATTGGTAACTTTAACTATCTCGTTCCAGATATCAGTCGGATTTTTAATTTGCGACCTCCATTGACGAAAGTATTCTCCGTTTTTGTCGGGTATCAGGCTATCAGCAGGGATAATCATAAATCCCTCTTTTTCACGATTGTACTTTGTCCCGCCTTTCAGTAAATAACTGCCATTTTTATCTACCTTGAACTGCATACGGTGTCCATTCTCGTCCAGTATATATTCCGGCCTGTAATTTATGGTATTTTCGAACATTTGAACTGGAGCCGGATCGAGAGCAGAATTCACACGACCCCACTTGCCTACAGCAACCTCCACTTCCGGAATTGCAGAGAGTCGCTTGTCAAGAATCTCTATGTATTCGAGGTTTTTTTCTATACTTGAATGTGGCATGCTTGTGGGCATTAGCAGAAAAGAACCTTCGTTGAGAGAAGGCATAAACTCTTTGCCCATGCCCTTCCACGCTAAAAATCCGAGTATAAGAGTAACTCCCGGGAGTATCAAAAACTTCCATTTATTCCGTAGTGCCCATCTAAGTATGGTTTCGTAAAAGTGAACCATTGTAATGAGAGCACCAAGTATCACCGTTACAATACCTGCAACAAACAGGAAATTGACTAGCGTGCTGTTATGAGCCCCCAAAGGCAACCACTCGATTGAGAGGTAATACAGAGCAACCAGTACGGCAATGGCAATGTTTATGTAGTTTGTGTTCTCTTTATACTTTTCGGGCCATTTATGTGCAAGTAAGTTGTTGATTCCTATGGCAATTAATCCGAAATTCATTGCCTTTCGAATTTTTTTTGTGTCGATACGGATGTTGAATAATATATGCATCAGAGTGGGCAATACTACAATTCCTAATATGAATGCCGACAGAAGTGCAAATGTTTTTGTGAAAGCAAGCGGGTGGAACATTTTCCCTTCGGCTGCTTCCATTGCAAATACGGGAAGGAAGCTCACGATTGTTGTTGCAATTGATGTAACCACGGCAGCCCTTACCTCGGTTGTTGCCTGGTATATGACAGACATCAATTGCTTGCCTCGTATCCCTTTGTTTTCCGGCATTTCTAAATGCCGCAGTATGTTTTCAACATCAACAATGCCAATATCCACCATAACACCAATGGCTATGGCAATTCCTGAAAGTGCAACAATATTTGCATCAATCCCAAAGAAGTGCATAAAGATAAAGGTCATTAAAACGCCTAAAGGGAGTAATCCGGCAACAATGACAGAAGCCCTCAGATTAAGGACCAGTACGATAATTACAATTATGCTGATGAGAATTTCGTGTGATAGTGCCGACTCAAGTGTGCCGATTGTCTCCTTTATCAATCCTGCGCGGTCGTAAAATGGTACAACAGTAACCTTGGATATGCTTCCATCGGAGAGTGTTTTTTGTGGCAGCCCGGGTTCAATCTCCTTGATTTTGGCTTTAACATTATTTATCACCTCCATCGGATTTGACCCATACCGTGCAACCACCACTGCTCCAACAGCTTCTGAACCAGCCTTATCCAGACCTCCACGACGCGTTGCAGGGCCAAAAGTTGTTCTGCCAATATCTTTTATACGTACAGGAACATTGTTTCTTACAGCAACAACAGAGTTTTCGAGGTCTTCAAGAGTCTTTACATAGCCTAACCCTCTGATAATGTATTCCACATTGTTCAACTCTATTGTTTCTGCTCCGATGTCGAGGTTGCTTTTACTCACGGCATTCATTACGTCCATTACAGACACACTATAAGCCTTGAGTGCTTCAGGATTGATATCTACCTGATATTCTTTGATGAACCCTCCGACGGATGCCACTTCAGAAACCCCTTCAGCAGCAGACAATCCGTACTTCACATAAAAATCCTGAATAGTCCTCAGCTCCTGAGGATCCCATCCTCCGTTGGGTTTCCCGGTTTTGGGGTCACGCCCTTCCAACGTATACCAGTATATCTGCCCCAAAGCGGTGGCATCGGGGCCAAGGGTGGGCTGAACCCCTGCCGGCAGGGTTCCTGCCGGCAAAGAGTTTAGCTTTTCCAGAATTCGTGAACGACTCCAGTAAAATTCCACACCGTCCTTGAAAATTATATAGATGAATGACATTCCGAACATTGATGTGCTCCGCACCGTTTTTACCCCGGGTATTCCCAAAAGGGCAGAAGTCAACGGATAAGTTACTTGATCCTGAATGTCTTTTGGCGAGCGTCCCATCCATTCGGTTGCCACAATTTGTTGGTTGTCGCCAATATCGGGAATAGCGTCCACAGGAATCGGATCACGCGGGAAGAAACCGGTATTCCAGTTAAAAGGGGCGTACACTATTCCTAAGACCACAAAGGCTATAAGGAACATATAAGTAACAAGCCGGTTTTCGAGGAAATATTTTACAAGTCTGTTAAAAAACATGATCTAAGTTTATTAGATGTTGCTAAAACTTAGTTATTTTCTTCTCTCATATTTGCAGCAAGATGGTAAACTATTGTACACTTTATCGTCTGCTTTGAATTTCTGGGTATCGTGACCTACAGCAGCAATTTTTTTCTGTACAGCGTCACTTGTGACCTTTGACGGGTCGTAAACCAAGGTGAGTAAATTGGTTTTGATGTTCCAATCGGCTTTGGTAACACCTTCTATTTTTGCGGCTTTCTCAATTCGGTCTTTGCACAGTTCGCAAACGCCCCAAACTTTAATAGTTTCCGATTTTGAAGCAGCCATTTTAGAATGGTCGTGTGTTTGGGCAAAAGAGTTTGCTCCCAATATTACCGCAAATACTGTGGCAATAAAGAATTTTAATGTTTTCATCATTGAAAAATTTATAATTGTAAATGATTTAGAAAATAAAATACATAACTCGAACAAAAGAGCTTAAGTAGCTTTTTTGTTAAACAACAGAAATGTAGTCATTTTCAGACGCGGAAAACACAAATATCGACCAGGCTCACAGCACTGGTCAGTAATTTGTGATGGGGACTGACATCTGTGTAAAAGGAATTTGCAACGGTTAGTGAATTAAATGAGGAGGTTACAGGTATATAGAATATCTGCAATAGATTTTTTGTTATATTCTCAATTTGAAAGACAGAGGGACTGTAGTTATTATCAACTGTGAAATTCGCAATTTCGTTGTGGCAACAGTTTGGATCTATACTTTTCCTTTTGCCTGCAGGACATATTTGTTTTGGAGTCTCCATACCACATGTGGCCTTCTCGTCTGAAAATGACCATTTTACTGTAGCAACTTCTCCTCCACAGATATGAGTGGCAAAAGACAAATGCATTCCCGATACAAGGATGAGCAGTGATAATGATATGGAGAAAAAATTTCTCATTAAAAGATAAACGAATATTGCCTTTAAAAGTTCAACAAATGTATGTAAATTTTTATAAAATCATTATACCCCCCTGGGTAATCCTTATAAAACACTTATAAATTCCGTTGCATATTTGTATCGTAAAATATTTCGATATGATGACAACGGACTATATTATTGGAGCTGTAATAGCTTTGTTTATTTTTGGATATCTTCTGTACACACTTATTAAACCCGAAAAATTTTAATAAGATGGTAATTCAGGATATAATTCAGATTATTTTATTCTTTGCTCTGTTAATAGGTTTGACACCAATACTGGGCAACTATATGAGCAAAGTGTTCACAGGGAGAAGACACTTCATGTTACCTGTTTTCGGGTGGCTTGAAAAATTAACATATAAGTTCATAGGTATCAATCCAGAAGAAGAGAGTAACTGGAAATCTTATGCATTTGATTTGCTTTTATTTAATTTAATTGGGTTTGTTTTTGTTCTTCTTATACAACTTTTCCAGGCAACTCTGCCTTTAAACCCGGAACATTTGC
>Ga0209638_1001225_pt1 | contig 16529 bp, 16 predicted proteins | sample BarGraNGADG00211_FD_184490 | JGI IMG/M metagenome (GOLD analysis project Ga0209638, IMG submission 184490) | Arctic peat soil microbial communities from Barrow, Alaska - Barrow Graham LP Ref core NGADG0002-211 (SPAdes) (version 2) | ecosystem: Environmental > Terrestrial > Soil > Wetlands > Peat...
GGTCGGGATGGCGGGATTCGAACCCACGACCTCTCGGTCCCGAACCGAGCGCTCTACCAAGCTGAGCCACATCCCGACGAGGTCGTATCCTACACGGTCACGTCACGGCGCGTAAAGGACGGAAACGGAAGGGCCCGATCCGCTTGCAGATCGGGCCCTTCGAACATGCGAGTGACTGTTGTGAGCCGGCTACGGCGCGGAGGTGACGACCTTCAGGCGGTCGTGGCACGGCTGGCAGAACTTCGACTCGATGTGGCATGTGTCGCACTCGTTGACCGGATCGGCCAGGTACGCGTTCTCCGAGGGGATCTCGGTCTTGAGCGTCGCGGCCTCAGCCTTGGCGGCGCCCAGCTCCTCGATGATCGCCTTCGCGGCGTCGCCGTGGGCCTTGACCGACCAGTCGGCCGCCTTGTGGCTCTCAGGCACGAGCTCGAAGGTCGGGGTGTGGCACGTCGAGCAGGTGCCCGGGGCCGCCTTCGCCTGGGGGCCGGTCATCTTGACCTTGCCCTCGAGGTCGTGGCAACGGAAGCAGTACTTCATCTGCATGAAGTCCGGGTGCAGGACGTTCTTCGTGCCGTTCGGCGCGACGAGCGTCGGAGGCGCGGCCGCGTCGTTGTGCGCGACGCGGTTGTGGCACACGGTGCACCAGATGCCGGCGTCAGCGTGGACCTTGTGGTTGATGATCATGCCCTCGGTCGGAGTGGCCTCGCGGTTCGGCGAGTGGCACTGGACGCACTGCTGGCTGCCCATCTCCTTGCCGCCCTTGAGCGCCAGGGCGGAGCCCGGGTTCAGCGGCAGGTCGAACGTGTTGCCGACGGTCGGGATGACCTCGAGGCCCGACTTCACCTTCGCGAGCAGGAAGGTGATCGGGTCGGCGTTGACCGGCTCATGGCACGCCATGCATGAGACGTGGTTGTGGACCGACTTCTCGTACGCCGCGATCGTGTCGTCCTGCACCTTGTGACAGATCTGGGCGCAGAAGAACTTCGTCGAGGTGGCGCCGAGCGCGATTATGACGAACGCGGCAAGGCCGAACACGATCGCGAACGTCCACATGATGTACCGCGGCCTGCGGACCGGGTCCTTGAACCCCGCCAGGGAGATCTTCGCCATTCCCATCGCTCCTTCAAAGCCCAACCCGTGGAAGATACCGAACCCTGCTCCGGCGGGCTTGTACAAGAAGCGCCCCTCCCGCCGGTGCCAACATTATGTGAACGCACACACCCGCGCAAGCGCGCGGGCAAAGCCCGCTGATGGCGGCCTCAGGTTGATGGTTCGCCGTCAGCTCGCCGATTCCTGCACGGGCTTCACTCCGGCGAGCCGCTCCGGGCGCGAAAGGAGCAGGGCGAGCGCGGCACCGGCCATCAACAGGGCGCTCAGGACGAACGGCGCGGCCGGGGAGACCTGGTCCCACAGGACCCCGGCGACCAGGCTCGCGGGCAGCGCCGCCAACCCGATGGCGAAGGTGTACGCGCCCAGGGCGGTCGCGCGTAGCTGCCCGGGGACGAGGTCGACCACGAACGCCCGCGTCATCCCCTCGGTGGCCGCATAGGGCAGCCCGTAGAGCGCGAACAGGACCCAGATGGACACCGGTGTTCCCGCCAGCGCGAAACCGGCGTAGACGACGGCGTATCCCGCGAAACCGAAGACGATGAGGCGCTTGCGGCCGACGCGGTCCGAGAGGTGGCCCAGCGGGGTCGCCAGCACGGCCGCCACGAGGTTGAACACGAAGTACATCAGAGGGATGAGAGCCGCCGGGTTCCCGACGTTCTGAGCCCGGAGGATGAGCATCGCGTCCGACGAGTTGCCGAGCGAGAAGGCGACGCTGATCAGAGTGAACACGGTGAAACCGGCACCGAGCTGCCGGAACGGAAGCAGCGAGGTCCCTGGGCCGGACCGCTCGACCCCCGCGGGGCGGCGGACCTCGCGCACGGCGACCAACACGAGGACCACCGCAAGCGAGCCCGGGATCGCCGAGAGCCAGAAGATCGTCCGATAGCCGTTCGGAACGAACGTGAGCACCGCCCACGCGGTCAGCGGCCCGATCGCAGCGCCGACCGTGTCGAGCGCCCGATGGAAGCCGAAGTCCCTGCCCCTGCGTTCGGGTGTCCCCGAATCGGCGATGAGGGCGTCGCGCGGCGGCGTCCGAACGCCCTTCCCGAACCGGTCTGCGACACGCAGCGCAAGCACCGCGGGCCACCCGGGAACGATCGCGAGCAACGGTTTCACGAGGTTCGACAACGTGTAGCCGAGCGCCACCAGAGGACGCCTGCGGTCGATGCGGTCGGACAACCTGCCGGACGCGACCTTCACGAACGAGGCGGTCGCCTCCGCGAGCGACTCGATGAGCCCGATGGCGCTGACAGGCGCGTGCAGCACGTTCACGAGGAAGAGCGGGAGGACCGGGTAGACCATCTCCGACGAGGCATCGGTCAGCAGGCTGACCAGGCCGAGCACGACGATGTTGCGCGGCACCCGGCCAGACCGGCCGTCCGTGACGGTCGCGTCGGGCAGTCCCCTCTCTTCAGGAGACGCCATGCGCTCAGCCCAACTCGAGCACGATCTCGACCTCGACCGGTGCTCCGAGCGGGAGCGACGCGACCCCGACGGCGGCGCGCGCGTGGCGCCCGTCCTCGCCGAACGCGGCGAGGACCACCTGGCTCGCGCCGTCCACCACCGCGGGCTGAGACGTGAACCCCGGCGCTGAGGCCACGTAGCCGGTCACCTTGACGGCCGCGGTCACCGAGTCGAGGTCACACACGGTCGACGCGGCGGCGAGCGCATTGAGGGCGCAGCGTGCGGCGCAGGACCTCGCCGTATCGACGTCGACCTCCCCGCCGACCGTACCGGTCGCCATCAAGGCACCGTCGACCGTGGGGAGCTGCCCCGAGGTGAAGACCAGCGAGCCCGCCCGCACGGCAGGCACATAGGAGCCCAGCGCGACCGGACGTCCCGGCAACACATGCCCCGCTGCGCGAAGCGCGGACTCGACCTTCTCGTTCTCGCTCACTGTCGTCCCCTCTCCCGTGGTACGGCGGGACCGAATATAGCACCGGGAACTGTGGCATCGCGCCCGGGCATGGTGTTTGCATACCCCATCGGGTATATTTCGCGATGCCATGCTCTACCCCCTGTGAATCGAGAGGACTCCATGAACGTCGCCCATATCGATCCCGACCGCTGCGACCGGGCCCCGGGTTGCCCCGCAGCCCGAGTCTGTCCCACCGGAGCCATATTCCGTCCGAGCCCCTTCGGCCCATGGCGAGTAGAATCAAGTGCGTGCTCGGGATGCGGCGCCTGCCTGCGGGTATGCCCGACCGGGGCTGTCTCGATGCGAGCCCGTGAGGAGAGCTGACCGACATGATCAACGTACAGGTACTCGATCGACCCGCGCAGACCGCCTGTTTCAGCGGCGGCTGAGGGCCGTCCTGGTCTCCGGAGGAGATCACATCGATCATCCGCGAAGAGATGCAGCGCCGCTTCGGCGATGCAGCGCGGATCGACTACATCAACATCGAGGATCCGAGCGCGGCCGAAGCGCACTCCGCGATCCTCGGCGAGGTCCGTGAGGCGGGCCTGCTGTATCCGGTCACCGTCATCGATGGTGAGGCGGTCTACGACGGCGCGGTATCGTATCCGGCGATACTTCGCCAGGTCGAGTCACGCCTGAGCGGCGCGGCATGAGCGATCAAGCGGCGGCCCCGGTCTCGATCGAGCCGTGCGCCTCGTACGCTCCCGAGTCGGTCATGGAGGCCGTGTCGGCCGCCTTGGCCCACCTCGGAGGGATGTCGGCCTTCGTCAAGCCCGGCCAGAGCGTCCTGCTCAAGGTGAACCTGCTGACGAAGGCGGAGCCGGCGCGAGCGATCACCACGCATCCTGAGGTCGTTCGGGCGGTCGTCCGGCTCGCCAAGGAAGCGGGCGCCGGCAGTGTCGTCATCGCCGACAGCCCCGGTGGCCGCACGAGCGCCCAAGCCGCGCGGGCGATCTTCGAGGCCAGCGGGCTGGCTGTCGTCGCGCACGATGAGGACGTGGAGACGGTCCTGCTCGACGACGCCGTGGTGCGGGTCGCGGCCCCCGGCGGTCATCTCTACCAGCACTTCAACCTCGGGCGCGCCGCCGTCGAGGCGGACGTCCTGATCGACATGCCGCGCCTCAAGACGCACGGCTTCATGATGATGACCGGAGCGGTGAAGAACCTGTTCGGCTGCATCCCGGGGCTGGAGAAAGCGCAGTTCCACGTCAAGGTCCCCGACCGCGCGGACTTCGGCGAGATGCTCGTGGACCTGATGCTCGCGTGCAAGCCGGAACTCTGCATCATGGACGCCATCATCGGCATGGAAGGCGCCGGTCCCGCAGGCGGCACTCCCCGCCACATCGGAGCGGTCCTCGCCTCTGCCGACCCTGTGGGGATGGACGTGGTCGCGGCAGCGATCACGGGCTTCGACCCGATGGAGGTCTACACGATCGCCGCGGCGAACCGGCGTGGCCTCGGCCCGCGCACCGCTGACGAGGTCCCGACGGTGGGCGCCGCGTGGCGCAGCATCGCGGTGCAGGGGTTCGCGCACCCGGCCAAGGACGTGGCCCGCAACATGCCGCCGGCGGTCCAGAAGTGGGTGCGCGCCCGCGTGGTCTCGCGGCCGTGGCTCGAGCACCCCGACCGGTGCAACGGCTGTCGGACGTGCGAGAAGGAGTGCCCCGTCCACGCCATCAAGATGGTCGACGGGAAGCCGGTCTACGACTACACGGACTGCATCCGCTGCTACTGCTGCCAGGAACTGTGCCCGAAGCACGCGGTGGGCCTCAAGCAGCCTTGGTTCGTGCGCAGCCTGGTGGTCCGGGGCGGGTCCGAGCGCGCCTAGCCGCTCGCCGCGCGCGCGAGCACACGCTCGAACGCGCGCTACCGCCCAGTCGTGACCTTCCCTGCTAGATCGCTGCGGCGTCCACTTCCCCCGCGGGCGCTCCCCACTCTGCAAGCACGACGCCGCCGAGCACGATCGCGGCCCCTAGCAGCTGCACGGGCGTGAGACGTTCGAGGGGGAATGCCATCGCGGCGAAGATGACCGCGAACGGCAGTTCGAGAGTGGAGACGACCGCAGCCTGCGGCGCACCCATCCTCTGGATGCCGCCCAGGTAGAGCATGATCGCCGCCAACGTCGGTATCGCGACCATGAGAGCGACCGACCCCCACGCGATCCAGTCCCAGCCCCCTACCGAGCCCGCGGTGCCGGACGCCACCGCTGCGACCGTCATCTCGACGGCGGACATCGCGAAGACATACGCCATCAGCGTCAAGCGCGGCGTGCGGGCCATCGTCCGGAACGACAGCACGTTGAACACCGCGTAGCCGAGGCCGGCGCCGAGCCCGAGGAGCACCCCGAGCGGCTGCAGCATGGTGTTCGAGCCGAGGACGCCGGCGGCGAGCGCGCATCCGACGAACGTCAGGGCCACGGCGGCGACACGTCGCGGCGGGAAGCGCTCCTTCAAGAAGAGCCAGCCGATCACGGAGACAAGGGCCGGGTAGGTGTAGAGCAGCACCGTCGTGACCGGTGTGCCGATCATCTTGTTCGCGATCGCGTAGCACAGGCTCGCCGCGCCGTACCCCGACAGCGACATGGCGGCGAACCGCGCGAGGTCGTCTCTCGAGACGCGCAGCGATGCGGGGTCCCGGAACGCCTGCATCGCCGTCATCACGGCGGCTGCTATGGCGAAGCGCACAGCAAGCATCGACATCGGCTCGGCCCCGTGCTCGATCGCCCACCTCTGCAGGATGCCGAGCGTGGCGAAGCACGCCGCCGAGGCGACCACCGCAACGACCGCTGCGCGTCTGCCAGACGGCACCGGGCCCTATGCTTCCGCGGCGGGCGCCGGGACCGACACGCCGATCTGCCGCAGCTTGATCCGGAAGTCGTGCGAGTTGGCTGAGGTCGCCAGCCCGTCCTCGACGGTGATGACGCCCGCCTGCAGCAGCTTGATCAGGGACTGGTCGAACGTCTGCATGCCGTAGTACTCGCCCTCGTTCATCGCGTCGCGGATCTTGTACGTCTGCTCGGGATCGAGGATGTACTCGCGGATCGTGCCGGTCATGACCAGCGCTTCGACCGCTGGCACCAGCCCGCCGCCCACGGCCGGCAGCAGCCGCATCGAGATGATCCCGCGCAGCGTGGCGGCGAGCATGATGCGGGCCTGCCGCTGCTGGTACGGCGGGTAGAAGTCGATGACGCGGTTGATCGTCTCGGTCGCGTCGATGGTGTGAAGGGTCGAGAGGACCAGGTTGCCGATCTCCGCTGCTGTCAGCGCCGTGAACACCGTCTCGGCGTCGCGCATCTCGCCGATGAAGATGATGTTCGGGTCCTGCCGCACGACGTGCCGCAGGGCCTCGTCGTAGCTCGATGTGTCGATCCCGATCTCTCGCTGCTCGATGACGCAGCCGATGTCCTCGTGCACGACCTCGATCGGGTCCTCGACCGTGATGATGTGCCCGTCCCGCGTCCGGTTTATGTAGTCGATCATCGTCGCGAGAGTCGTCGTCTTACCCGAGCCCGCGGTGCCGGTCACCAGCACGAGGCCGCGCTTCTCGTTCGCGAGCTGCTCCACCACGGGAGGCAGGCCCAACTCGCTGAAGTTGAGGCGCTTCGAGGAGACGCGCCGCGCGGTCAGCGAGACGGTGCCCCGCTGCCGGAAGACGTTGACGCGGAAGCGCCCGACGCCCGGGGCAGCGTACGCGAAGTCGACGTCGTCGCCACTCTCGAACACCGGGAGGTGCCGGTCCTCGAACATCTCGAGGGCGATGGCGACCATCTCGTCAGCTCCCAGGACCGGCTGGTCCCGAAGTATGGAGAGCCGGCCGTCGACGCGGATCGCGGGAGGGCTGCCGGCCTTCAGATGCAGGTCGGACGCGTCCCTCTCCGACATCATCGCGAGCAAAGCGTCGATCCTCGCCATGGCTGGTCCGCCCCTCACCGTCCGTGTGGCCTTCACCCCGGCGCCGTTCCACTCGCAGCGCCGCGGACATCGTACCGCGAGACCACGGGTGGAGGTCCGCGGCGTGTGAGGCATTCGTACGCGCGGAGCGGCGAGATCAGGCCTGCCGCAGCCGCGGCATCGAGTAGCCGAGCACGCCGACGAGGAGGAAGAACACGCCGAGCGCCACCATCATCGGCAGCACCCCGTACATCTGGGCAGCGAGCCCGGCTCCGGCGAGTCCGATCACGGTGGCTATGCGCGAGATCGTGGTCCTTACGGCGAAGACGCGGCCGCGAGTCTCCGGCTCCGTGTAGGTTTGCAGGAGCGTGATCATCGGGATGCCGAAGTACTGGTTCGCTATGCCTGCCAGGAACAGCACGACCGCGGCGGTCCACAGGTCGTGGATGAACATGAACGGCAGGAACAGCACGCCGAAGGCGATGATCCCGCGCAGGTACTTGCGCCCGGCGCCGGTGGGTCCGGACATGCCGATCGCCACCGCACCGACGAGCACCCCGACGGTGGTGGCGAGATCGACGACCGTGAGGCGCAACGCCGGCGGCAGGGCGTTGCCGGTGTATACATCGAGGGCGAGCAGCACGCTCAAGGTCATCGTGGCGCCGCCCCCCAAAGCGATCGCCGCATAGGTCATCACCACCCCGCGAAGCACGCCGTCGTTCCTGATCCTCTCGAGCCCGGCCCGCAGGTCGTCCCTGATCACCGACAGGCTGAGCTTCGGCAGCGCCCGTGCGAGCGCGCGGTGCCCGACCGCAAGCACGAAGCCAGCCGAGATCAGGAAGGTGATGGCGTCGACCCAGAAGGCGGTGCCGTAGCCGATCGTGGCGACCAGCGCGCCACCGAAGCCGATCCCGAGCAGCTCCGAGATGGACGACGTGGTCATGTCCAGAGAGTTCGCAGCCATCAGCTCGTCCTGGGACACGACCGCAGGGATGAGCGCCATCCGGGACGGCTCGAAGAACAGAGCCACCGTGGAGCTCACGAACGCCAGTAGGTACACGAGGGTGATCTTCCAGCCGACCGGCATCGCTGTGACCGCGACCACCGCCATGCCGGACACGAAGCCGGCGCGGAGCAGGTCGGCCGAGATCATCGTCCGTCGGCGGTCCCACCGGTCCACCAGCGGGCCCGCGATCAGTCCGAAGAGCGCCGCAGGCAGGAACGTGATGGCGAAGACGATGCCCATCTGGGTGAGCGAGCCGGTCAGCTGGAAGACCATGATGCTCAGACCGACCTGGTTGATCTTGTCCCCGACGATGGAGACGGTCTGGGCGATCCAGAGCGAACGGAAGTCGGCGCGCTTCAGCGGAGTCAGCACCGAGCGAGCCACCCGTTCATCCCTCCCTACGGCCTGCAAGCTCCGACGAAGTACTGCCAGTAGACCGGATCGATGCTGACCACGTCACCGGTGTGCGGTGCGTGCACCATCTTCCCGTTCCCGAGATAGATCGCGACGTGGTGGATCGGGCTGTAGAAGAAGAGCAGGTCACCGGGCTTCAGGTTGGCGCGGCTCACGCGCGCGCCGTAGTTGATCTGCATCCGTGACGAGTGCGGCAGGCTCACACCCACCTGCGCGTAGACGAACCGGGTGAACCCGGAGCAGTCGAACGAGCGGGGTCCCGAGGCAGCCCACACGTAGGGCCGGCCGAGGTACTTCAGCGCGATGCTCACGATCCCGCTGCGTGGTGCACGCGCCGGGTCGCCCCAGTTCCAGCCGGTCCCCTTGCTGCTGCCCTTCGCCTTCTTCGCGTCCTTGGCGCGACGAGCGTTGTCGGCCGCTTTGAGTGCCGCGACTTCCTTCTCGACGCCCTTAAGGAGAGACTTGGCCTTCGCCTGAGCCGCAAGTACCTCGCGGCGGTGTGTCACCATCTTGTCGTAAACCTGCTTCGCCGCGTCCTGAGCGGGCTTGAGCTGGGCCTCGGCGTCGACCTTGCTGGTCCGCAGCGTCCCGAGCTCCGCGACCGTGAGCGCCTCCTCCTGGTTCTGCTGGTTCAGGAAGTCCCACATGGCGGCGAAATCGTCGAAGCTCGCGCTGCCCAGCAGGACGTCGAGCAGCCCCAACGGCCCATTGCGGTACATGGCATCGGCGCGGGCGGCGAGAGAGTCCTGCAGGACATTCGTCCTCGCGTCGATCTTGGCGATGTCAGCCTGGATCTTCAGGACCTTCCCGTGGAGGTCGTCATACGAGATCTTGGCCTCGTTGTAGTTCTCGGTGGCCGCCTCGGCCTGAAGATCCAGCGAGTCGACCTGTGCCTGGATCCGCACGGCCTGGGCCATCTTCGCCTTGGTGGCAGCGCTCGTCTTCGCGGCGAAGGCGGTCCCTGCCGGCAGGATCACCAAGCATGCTAGGAGTGCCGCAACGGCGCATATGGACTTCCTGATGATCGATCACTCCCTCATCGGCGAAGTACCGCCCGACGGGACACAAACCCGGTCATGGTAACACTCGCGGTCAGTCCCGGGTCAGTCCCAGGCACAGTCCGTCGAGCAAGGATCCGGCCAACGCCTGCACCGAATGGTCGTCGAGGGACGCGTCCGCGAGGCGCACGACCGTGGGAGCGCCGTCCGCCAACGAAGCACGCACCGCGCCGGCGAGCGCGGCGGCCATCGCGTCTCCACGCGATCCACAATCGACGTCCCCGTTGCAAGCCTCCGCGTTCGCGGTCATCACGACGACGAGGTCCGCTTCCCCGACGTCGGACGATGTGGCCACCCGCACGGTGGCAGCCGGCTCGGCTGCCTGGGCGAGGTTCGCAAGGCGCGACGCCACGAGCTCTGTCTCCGGTTCGCACACGAGCACGACGCGGACTCCCCTCAGCACTGCAGCCGCCCGCACCGGAGAGGCGCGCAGCTCCGACGGAGGCGTTGCCGACCTGCCGGCCCATGCGTGCCGCAGGCCATCGAGGGCGCGGACCGTCTCCGGGCCCACGATGCCGTCGGCTGCGATCGCGGTGTTCTCCTGGAAGTCATGCACCGCGCGCTCCGTGAACGAACCGAAGATGCCATCCACCTCGCCGGTCGCGAAGCCGAGAGCGCTGAGCGCCGACTGCACGGCGCGGACGTCATGGCCGTGCAGGTAGGGGTAGCGCAGGTACAGGAGGCGGTCTCCGAGAGTGAAGGTCGCATCGACCAGCGCCGCCCACGTCAGGGGGCCGACCTCGCCATCCTCGTCGAGACGGTGCTCCGCTTGGAAGGCGAGCACGGCCGCGCACGTGGCTCCGAGGAAGACGCCGTCCACACCGGATGGGCCGAGATCCGCTCCGAGCGCGACCAGCCTGCGCTGGACGTCCTCGACCGCTGCGCCACGGTCACCTGTGTGGATAGGTCTCACACGCGCCCTCTCGATCGTCGCTCGACCCGCGACGCGAGCACGCTCGTGGAGCGTCAGCGCTGCCCGTAGCGGTCGCGGAACCGGGCGAGATTGTTCTGAGCCAGGTTGGAGTGCACCTCGGACCGCGTCAGGAAGCGCTTCACGTCCAGGTCCACGACGGGATCGTGCACGTAGCGGTAGCGGTCTCCATCACCCAGCAGGACGAATCCGTCGGCAAGCTTGGATAGTATCATGGCGATCCGCGGTTCCGGGGCCTCGACGCGCCGCGACACGTCGGCGGCGCACAGCCACTGATCGGAATGGTGCGACAACAGCTGAAGGACCTCGCGGACCATGTGCTCGGTCGCGCGATCGTCGGGCAGGCCATGTAGAGCTCTATCGAGTCCCATCGCTTCCACGCTTCCGCATCAACTGCGGGCCCTCATCGCCGCACGATGCTCAGTAGTGCAAGTAGGGTGCCGAAGACCGTTCGTCGGTCAGCCGGCCACCATGACTGTATTCTTTCCATTCCTCTTCGCAGCATACATCGCCTGGTCGGCCGCAACGATGAGCGGCGCGCCGGCGTGCGCATGTGCCGGGAAAGTGGCCACACCCACGGAGATCGTCTTGCGGACCGCCGGGTCGACCCCGATGGACGCGAAGGAGAGCTTCTCTACCTCCGAACGGATGCGTTCCGCCACGGATGCGGCGCCTGCGACGTCGGTCTCGGGAAGCACGACCACGAACTCCTCCCCTCCGTAGCGGGCTGCGAAGTCGATGTCCCGAAGCGTGCTGGTGATCGCGTCGGATACCGAACGCAGTACGCGGTCACCGCGCGGGTGCCCGTACGTATCGTTGAAGAGCTTGAAATCGTCGATGTCGATCATGATCAGGGACAGCACGTGGCCGAACCGCTCGGCGCGGCCGATCTCCTCCTCCAGGCGCTGCTGGAAGTAGCCGTGGTTGTACAGCTCGGTGAGGCGATCGGTGACCGAGAGGCGCTCGAGCTCGCCGTGCAGCAGCGCGTTCTGGAGCGCGAGCGAGCTCTGGTTGCCGATGACCTGCAGGCGGTCGAGCTCGGCGGCCGTGAGATCTCGAGGCGTCGCCGACCCGATCACGAGCACGCCGACGACGTGCTCGCCGCTGCGCAGCGACACTGCCGCATGACTCTTGACGTCATCGGGCTCCCGGGTCCACTCGATCGAGCCCGGGATCGCGTGCGCGTCGGTCTCGACGGCGAGGCCGTCGCGGTGTGCGCGCCCCAGGATCGTCGTGTCCACCGGCACCTCGTCCACGAAGTACTCGCGGGGGCGGCCCTGTGCCGTCGCGAACCTCAGCACCCAGTGCGACGTGTCGAGCAGGTACACGGAGGATATCTCGGCGCCGAGTATCCCATTCGCCCCGTCGACCACCAGCGAGGTGACATCGTCGACCGAGGTGAACGACGTCAGCGCCTTGAAGAACTCGTGCGTGAAGAAGATCTCGGACAGACGGGTCTCGAGTTCCTCATTCGCCTTCTCGAGCGCCTGGGTGCCCACCTGCAGCTTCTGCTCGTGCCCCCGGATCTTGTCGTAGGCGACCTTCAGCTCGGACAGCAGCTTCTCCTGCTCCTCCCCGCGCTTCTTGGCCATGAGCAGGTCTCGGATGAGGTCGGCGCCACGAGCGCCGACGATCTCGACCGCGGCCGGGCGGTACGCGACCAGGCGCGCGCGAAGCTCCGGGTCGTCGGTGAGGTCGATGATGACGTCGAGCCCCTCGACAAGCGAGAGGTCGGCGACGTCCGAGCAGGTGTAGACGCCGATCTCGCGAGCGGCGACGGCGGCCGCGCGCAGGTCGCCGCCTGCTAGGGCGACGTTGAGGCGCCGGTGCGCCCGCTCGTGATCCTGCGGTGCGTCCTTGCTCTCGTCCACGCGAGGTCCCCCCGGCTTCCATGTGGTCACGTCGTGCCTAGATCTCACGCATCCCGTAGGAGTAGCTTCGCACGAGCAGGATGCCCGTATCCAAGTGTAGTTCGATGGTACGCGCATGCGAGCCGCCGGTGTCGGCAGCTCGCACGAGCAGGCCGCACTTCTCGAGCTGTTCCAGGACCGCGGCGGCGTTGCGCCCGCCGATCGAGTCCATGCCCGACTCGCCTTTGAACATCGAAGCGCCGCCCGCGATCTTCGCGATGAGGCGGTGGCGCCCGGCGCCCGCGTCGACCATCTGTTCCACGAGCTCCGGGACCGCGAGATCGGCGAACCGGTGGCGACGGCCCGTGAAGTCGCCACCCGGGGAGGCCGGCAGCATGACGTGGGCCATGCCTCCGAGCCGCAGCCGCGGGTCCCACAGCGTCAGCCCGATGCACGAGCCGAGCGCCTGCGTGATGAGGACCTGCGGATCTTCCGCGCAGGCGATCTCTCCGACTCCCACGATGATGTGGTTCGGATCGGCGCCGCCGTCGAAGGTCGCGGCCTCCAACCGGTTTCCTATCACGCCACACCCAATCGCCCGAGGAGAACCTCGAGCGAGTCGGGGTCGGGCAGGAAGAACATGTAGGCGTCCACCGAGGTGTCCGCGTCGTGGAACCGGGTGCGCAGAAACAACGCAACGTCCGCATGCATGGCGGCCGCGGAGGTGACCGCCTCCATGAGGGCGCCGGCCATGTCCAGGGCCGACGACGGGCGCGCCGGGAGCATGCTGACATCCGCGAGCCGGCCGATCGCCGCCAGGTAGGCCGACATGAGGATCGAGGCGACGTGCGTGACGAGAGCCTCCTCGTCGGCGCCGTAGGTGCGCACGGACCCCACCGCGCGGGACCGCATCAGGTCGACCAGTGCGAGCGCGGACTTGCGCTCGGCCATGAACAGCATGCTGCCGCCCAAGTCGCCCAGCAGGCGGACGTGCACGGCAGCCACGAGCACCTCGGGTCCGCCGAAGAGTTCCGGCACGTCGCCGATGCCCACGACTTCGAGCGTCGGCACGTCGATGGAGATGGGATGCCCGACGAGCTGCGACAGCGCGGTCGCCGCGTGCCCGGCCCCGATACTGCCGCACTCGCGAAGCGCGTCGACCTGCATCTCAGAGAGACTGTCCAGCCTCACCAGGAACCCTCCCCCGTCGTGAAAAGCGCGCGCGGGTCGAGGATGAGAGCGACGCTCCCGTCTCCCAGCACCGTCGCGCCGGAAAGACCCGCCACGCCCGCGAACATGCCGGCCAGCGGCTTGATGACGATCTCCTGCCGTCCCACGAGCGCGTCCACGCCGATCCCGCGAGCCGCGTCGCCCCATTCGAGCAGGACGACGTTGCGGCTCCGGACCGGCGAGGCCTGCCCCTCCGAGACTCCGACGACCGCGTCGAGCGTGTCCAGGGGCACCACGCGCTTGTCCCGAAGGGTGAGCACCGGATGCCCGTCGACCGTCTCTATCGGGAGATCGTCGTACGCCAGGACCTCGGTGACCGCGCCGAGCGGGATCGCGTAGATCTGCCCCGAGCTGCGCACGAGAAGCGCCTGGATGATCGCGAGCGTCAGCGGCAGCGCGAGCACGAACTCGGTGCCCGCCCCCACGCGCGAACGTATCGTGAGGGCACCGCCGAGCTGCTCGACCTTGGCGCGGACGACATCCATCCCGACGCCGCGGCCCGAGACCTTGGTCGCCTGTGCCGCGGTGGAGAAGCCCGGCGTGCAGGTGAGCAGCAGGATCTCATCGTCGTTGAAGTCCGCGCGCTGTGCCGGGGTCACGAGGCCGCGCTCGCACGCGGCCGACCAGATCCGCTCGGGATCCATGCCGCGCCCGTCGTCCGCCACCGTCACGAGTGCGCGGTCGCGCTCGCGCGCGGCCGAGAGGCGCACAAGGCCGCGTTCCGGCTTGCCGGCAGCGACGCGCTGCTCGGCCGGTTCGAGACCGTGGTCCAGCGAGTTGCGGAGCAGGTGGACGAGCGGCTCTACGATCTCATCGAGAACGGTGCGGTCGAGTTCGATGTCGAGCCCGTCGACCTCGAACGCGACGTCCTTGCCCAGATCGCGCGCGAGGTCGCGCACCATCCGCGGGAAGCGGTTGAAGATGTTGCCGACCGGGACCATCCGGGTCGCCATGACCTCGCGCTGCAGGTCGGCAGAGATCCGGTGGACCTCACCGACCGCGTCGGTGAGCTCGCGCATGTCCAGCCGCTCGGAGATGTTCTCGAGGCGGCTGCGCGCGATGACGAGCTCGCCCATCACGTCGACCATCGTGTCCAGGTGAGCCAGCGCTATGCGCACGGTCTGCGTGTCGACCAGCTTCGGGACGGCCTTGGCTGCGCGCCCGAAGGCCGCGTCTCGGTCGAGGGCCTCCCCCGCCTCCTGCGTCTCTGCGGGTGTGGTGGGATTCGCATCGGCCTCGAGCTCGTCGGCGGACGCGGGCGGTGCGGAAGCCTCCGTGACAGACTGCACAGTCTCTGTCGATCCCACGACCTCGGCCGCCGTGACGTCGGTGATCTGCAGTACCGCGTCGACGAGCTTCTCGCCGGGGCGGTCGGTCGCCACCGTGATCGTGAACGTGCCGTCGAACTGCCCCTCGTCGATGTCGCTCTCTGACGGCTGGGTCCCGACGACCTCACCGAGCTGCCGCAGCCGCTTGATGACCATGTACGCGCGCACCGATGCGAGCTGGCACGACGGATCGATCGTCACCTTGAGCGTGACGCCACCCGTCGGGGCCGCAACCGCGGGTTCGATCGGCGCGGCAGCCGCCGCCGCGGCGGCCTGACGCGCGACGTCGGTGTGCTCCTTGAGTTCCTGGACCATCAGCTCCGGGTCGATCTCGCATCCCCCGGAGGCCTCGTCGTTGATGAGCTCGCGCAGCGTGTCGGTGGCGCGCAACACGAGGTCGATCAGGTCACCGGTGACCGGCTGCTCGCGCTTCCGGACGGTGTCCATCAGGCTTTCCATGGTGTGGGTCAGAGCGGCGGTGCGCTCGTACCCCATCGTCGCCGACATGCCCTTGAGGCTGTGGGCGGCGCGGAACACCGCCTCGACCGGCTCGAGATCTTCGGGATCGGATTCCAGGGTGAGGAGCGCGTCGACGATGCTCTGCAGGTACTCGGTGCTCTCCGAGAGGAACGCCTCCCGGTAGACCCCCATGTCCATGCCGTCGCTCACGATGCGGCCTCCGGCCCCCTCAGGGTGCGCCGGATCTCCACGGCCACCCGGTCGATCGGCACGACATACAGTGCGGCGCCCAGTTTGACCGCTGCCCCGGGCATCCCCCAGACGACCGAGGTGTCCTCGTCCTGGGCGATCGTGGCCCCTCCGGCGGCGCGCACCGCGACCATGCCGAGCGCGCCGTCCGAGCCCATCCCCGTGAGCACCACGGCGGTCACGGCGGGGCCGTAGCAGTCGGCGGCGGTCTCGAACAGCGGATCGGCCGAGGGCTTGAGCCCGTGCAGCGTGGGCCCGTCGACGAGCCGGATCAGCGTAGCGGCGCCCGGAGCGCCGGTCACCTCCATGTGGGTGCCCCACGGAGCGACGTAGCCGAACCCTGACCGCAGCCGCATCCCGTCGGCGGCCTCGAGGACCGTGAAGCCGGCGACGCGGCCGAGGCGCGCGGCGAAGGAGCCCGCGAAACCGGCCGGAAGGTGCTGTACGACCAGATACGCGGTAGGAGTGTCGGTGCGAAGACCGGCGAAGACGCGCTCGAGAGCCAGCGGGCCGCCGGTGGAAGACGCGATGCAGACGAGCTGGCGCGGATCGCTCTGGGCCGGTTCCGGCTGCGGCTTCTTCGGTTGCTCCGGAGCGGCGGACGCGGACGTGTTGGTGGAGACGCGCTTGTCCGGGGAGATCGCGTATGCGGTCCGCACCGCGCGCACCAGATCGGTCGACAGCCGTTCCATCGAGCTCGCCATGCCCTCGTGCGGCTTGGCGATGAACTCCACCGCGCCCGCCTCGAGTGCGCGATAGGTCGTCTCGGGGTCGTCGAGCGAGGACAGCATGACCACCCGCGCGTTCGAGTCGCGCACTATGTGCTTCAGCGCCTCGATGCCGTCCATCTCCGGCATCTGGATGTCGAGGGTGACGACGTCGGGATGGAACTCCCGGACCATCGAGACCGCCTCGACGCCGTTGCGGGCGAACCCGATGACCTCGATCCGGGGCGTTTCGGAGAGTATGCGCGTGACGATCTGACGCACGAGCGCTGAATCATCGACGACAAGGACTCGCATCGGGTTCATGTGTGAGACCGGCCGATCAGCGGGAGTCGGCGGCGAGACACTTCTTGACCGT
>Ga0209638_1001228_pt1 | contig 16511 bp, 14 predicted proteins | sample BarGraNGADG00211_FD_184490 | JGI IMG/M metagenome (GOLD analysis project Ga0209638, IMG submission 184490) | Arctic peat soil microbial communities from Barrow, Alaska - Barrow Graham LP Ref core NGADG0002-211 (SPAdes) (version 2) | ecosystem: Environmental > Terrestrial > Soil > Wetlands > Peat...
GAAAAATCTTCTGAGCCATTATACTTGCTTGTTTGTTACAAGGAATGATAGAAGGGCCACAAGGATCAATGGAAATGACCATCATGCCCAAACAGCCCATCACATTCATCGTGTTTGTTTTTGCCGTGCTTTTTGTCGAATTGTTTTCAGCCAATCTTCCGACAGATTACTGCTGGGGATCGGATAAGGAATCCGCCGATCCTGCGATTACCTTGGATGTCAAAAATGAGCCGTTACGAACGGTACTTGGAAAAATTTCCAAAACGACCAGATGGCAGATCAAAGCCCCCGACAAATGGATGGATAAACCGGTTTCGCAAACGCTGAACAAGGCGACACTGGAAGAAGGGCTAAGGGCTGTTTTGAAGAGTGCGGGTGTTGAGGACCTTCTGCTGCTGTATGATGAAAATATTAAAGTGGTTACCCTTTTTGACACAGAAGGCCCGCAAAAGCAGGCCGCCGGGCGTCCCCCGGCACCGATCAATGTACAACCGCCGGTTGTTTCCGCAACCGGTGAACCCGATCCCATTCTAAAACGCGCCGCCGAGAGAGCCGCAGGGCAAGCTCCTTCGCGAGGGATCAGAAGATCAAGAAGGCCGGCCGCCTCGGAGGAGGAGTAAAAATTCAAAAAGCCGAATGGCATCGTTTTGTTTACGGTTGTTCTGATCAACGAGGAGATGGGGTACTAGGCCTTGCAGGAAAGGTTGCGCCAGCCTGTAGCTGACAACTTACGCCCTTTCATATTAAAATCTCTCTTTCTTCGCCCTGACAATGTGCGCCGGGATGTTGTCATGCACTGACTGTGGAAGCTGTATTACACGATACGCTCTCCGGTTGCGATGATTTCCCTGACGAACGGATCCGTTTCGTCAAAGTCGGTGCGGGCAAAAGAATGGGGTTCAATCCGTAGATCGATATCCCAGCTCAACATTCTTAATCGGATGTCCTCGTCCAGTCCGTCAATATCGTCCCGGTCCCAGAATACGGCCAAGTCAATATCGCTGTCGGGATGAAATGTATTTTTCGAATAGGACCCGTACAGATATAAGCGCCAGACCGGCACCTTGTTTTTTTCAAGCGTCTTGACGTATTCCCTGATCTTTTCGTAGATCAGCTGCTTATCTTTGCCTGTAACCATTTTCTGATCTCTCGTATTTTGTTGAGTTGCATCTCCGTATATTGGCGATTGGCCTTCTTTTGAAACCGATTCTTATAATCAGGGTATCTTGCCCTGAGATTAAACGTGCTCAACTCCGACATGACCAATTTTTGCTCATCGGATAGTTCAAGCGACGCCTTGTGGGCAATTTCCAGGAGATTATGGATTCTGGGATAATCGGCGTCAACATTTCTTACATGGTATGCCTTCAGTAATTTTTCGACCACCAGGTGCCCTAAGAATAAGGCCCAGACGTAATGTTCATTTTCAAAAAGGCTTTCCATGACCTGGAAATCAGAATCCGATGACTCGATCCAGTATTTTACAATATCTTCCTTTTCCATGTCGCCAATCTACATGATTAACTCTTGATTATCAACCGATGATTGCTCGAAACATTTTTTCTGTGTGCATGGAATGGCATGGTTGTCGGACGTAAAGATTCTGAAACCGGAGGAATTGAAACAGGAGTTCTGGCAGAAATGAAGGGTTGGCTGAAGTGGCAGAAAGAAAAGTAGATTCGGTTTTTCGGTCTTGCTCCGCCAACCGGCGTCCCGGTTCAGGGGCGCTTGGGAGGCTGCATCCGCAGGGTGATGATTCCTGAAATGGAAAAAGTAATCACAAAAAAATAAAAGGGAAACGCATAACTGCCGAACAGATCAAAGAAGAGCCCGGCAAAGACCGGACCGATCGCATTGGCCGTAAAATAAAACGGGTTTCCCAGGCTGTATATGCTGCCCAGCGAGCGGCGGCCGAAAAAGTTCGCCCAGATCACCGGAATCATCGGATTCCTGCCGCCATGAAAGAGTCCATGCAGGGCAGTCAACAAAAAAATGATCGCGGTTCCCAACGCGCCGTCAAACTTGAACTGTACCGCCCAGTAAAGCAAAAGAAATATCAGGCCGTTCCCCATGACGTTTGCCGCCAGAAGGTTCTGAATACGAAATTTTTCGGTCAGGATACCCCATGCCGCCGATCCTGCCATACCGGAAACGGCAAAGGTCGTGAGAATCCAAACGGCGGTCGTTTGACTGAACCCCTGATCGGTCAAAAAGGGATAGATATGAAAATTGATGCCCGCTTGTGCAAAAGGGATCAGGCTGTTCAGACAGATTAACACCCAGAACGCCCTGGTGCGCGTTGCCTGCGCCCGGGTCCAGACCGGTTCTGAACCGTCAGCGGAGGCGTCCAGCCGGTCGGGAGGATGGATCGTCCCTCCCTTGTCCGAGGTAGGCGACGCGCCGTCCGGCCGTAGACCCATATCTTCGGGTCTATGGCGAAGAAAGACCAAAGCGGGGATTCCGGACATCAAAAATACCACCGAGCCCAGGGCGCCCCAGGCCATTCTCCAGCCCACAGCCAAAATCAAAAACTGGACCATCAAAGGCAGAAGGGCGCTGCCGAGCCGTTCGCCTATCCCTTTAATTCCCATGGCCCTGCCCCGGAGAAGAACAAACCAGTTGGCTATCGAAACCGAGGTTACCAGACTAAGCACCCCAACAGCTATCATTCGCCCTACCCCGAAAAACAGATAGAGCTGCCAGATGTGAGTGACAAACATCATGGCGCCCAGCCCGAGGCTTAAAAGCAGGATTCCCCAGAAACTCACCATTCTCGGCCCATGCCGATCCAGAACCGGGCCTACGGCCAGAGACAACAGCCCCCCGCTGAGAGAGCCGAAAGCAATCGCCCCGGTTACCGAAGCCCGACTCCACCCGAACTCATTCACCATCGGCTTCATGAATATCGACAGGATATTCTGAAAGACGCCGGACTCGGTGAAACCGATCAGAAAGGAGACGCCAACGATGATCCAGCCATAAAAGGGTCTGCGCAAATTTTACCTTACTTTTCCCCGGCAGCCGCCTACCCCTTTTATGGACCCAGGCAAAGGGCAACCCGACCGTTGCCCTTTGGAAAAAGAGATGGATTGAACGGCTTCTCAGAGCCTATAAAGTCGGGGGTTCCCCGCCTGATCAATCCTTTGTCATCCCTGCCACTTTTCGCACGATGTCCTTGCGGGTTTCGATATCGTACTGGCTCGTAATGGCAATGGTCTCCATTCTCGGCGATCCGCCGCCATGGAGCGCGCCAAAGCAGGCGATTCCCCCCTTGGCAGAGCAGGCCAAGTCGCCTATATGGCGCCAGAGTTGCGCCTGATTCTCCGGTGACATGTCGCCGCTTCTGGTGGTGTATTTTTTGGCCAATTTCGCCGTCTCAGGGTTGACGAATTCTTCTTCATGAGGAAAGGTGGCCGGAATTCCGCCGGAAATGTCGGCCAACATTTCCATTTCGTGGAAGACGGCCTCGCCGGTGAGACATCGACCCACATTGCAATAAATGGAATGGGGGATATAATTGCCCGGACCATAGGGAACAAAACCTTTCCCCGGTATGAATACTTCCGGCTTTCCCAGTTCGGAAGCTGTAAAACCGGCAGCGTACCCCAGTTCACTGATCTTGATAATCTCTGCCAGTTTCTCATGCACGTGCTTGGCCTTGCTGATGCCGTTGGCATCGGCAGCCAGCGCACAGGCCCCCAGCATCAGGTCTCCGAGGGCCGGCTTGCAGCCGGAATAACTGTGACGATGAAACAGGGCAAAGAGAAGCGCCATGATTCCGCCATGCTGATATTCACCGCAAAGGAAAACCCGCTCCCAGGGGACAAAGACATTGTCGAAGATCAGATAGGAGTCGTTGCTCCCCGCATTGAATCCCTTGGGGAAGTGCTTTCTGTCGCGAAAGTTGTGGATCGTCACCAACTGTTTCAATCCATCCCAATCGCCGGGGATGGCGAAGGAGACGGCGTAATCCTTGTCCTCCTTCAGCAGGGCGCGCGTTGGTAAAACCAGGATTTCATCGGCAGTCGCCGATTCCGAGATATGAAGCTTGGCGCCCCGGACGACGATACCGTCCTTCTTTCTTTCCACCACGTGGACATACGAGTCGGGATCGGGCTGCTCGTGGGGACGCAGCATTCGATCACCCTTGACGTCGGTCTGGGCACAGCATCCGACCAGATCTTCCCTCTGAAACCGTTCAAGCCACTTCTTAAAATTCTCATGGTATTGGGTAGCATCTTTGTTCTGTTTGTCTGCCTCATAGGAGACGGTATAGATGGCATTCGACGCATCGACACCCATGCAACGCTGCGTGCAGCCGCCCACGATCTGGCATATTAACCTCGTCATGTCTTGCTTTTTGTGAAGATCCTCCTTGTTCTGGTGAATGTGACAGAAACGGTTGATCTTTTCGCCGGTCAGGTGCGAGGTGGCCGTCATGAGACCCTCGTATTCAGGCATTTGGGCAAGGTCAAAGGTCTTTCCCATGACATTGAAACTCGGAATGAACCGCTCATCGTCACGCCCGATCTTTTCACCGCCGAGGAACAGATTCCTCTTCATTTTACCGAGACGCTCGATATATTGCTCTTTCGTTCTCATTTTCGTTTCTCCCCTTCGGTATTTTTTCAAACTTCCTCTTTGCTGCACGCCCGCCTTTTGGCAGAAGTGACAACGTTCATTACGTTTGTACAGATTTAACGGCTTTCCCGCTTCCGGGTTGTTCCTTCCGGCTCACCCAATTTTTCTCAGCTCCCTCCTTAGCGTTTTGCCTACCGCGCTCTTTGGCAATGAATCCATAAGCTGAATCTTCTTCGGTCTTTTATAGGTGGGTAAATTCTCCCTGCAAAAATTCATCAGATGCTCTTCAGTGGCTGCCCCTGCAGTTTTGAGGACAACAAACGCCTTTACCACTTCACCATAAACAGGGTCGGGAATGCCGATAACTCCCGCTTCCAGCACTTGAGGATGCATATGGAGAATATTCTCTATTTCCTTTGGGTAAATATTCTCTCCTCCACGGATGATCAGGTCCTTCTTTCTATCCGTGATGTAAAGGTAACCATCTTCGTCGGCATATCCGATATCGCCGGTATGAAGCCAGCCGTTCCGGAGCACTTCTGCTGTTTCTACAGGTTTATTCCAGTAACCCTTCATAACTCCCGGTCCTTTGATTACGATCTCTCCCGCCTGGCCGGACGGAAGCTCACAGTCTTTTTCGTCAAATATCTTGATCGTATTGCATTTCTGATAACATTTACCGATGGAGCCGTATTTGGGCGGCCGTCTACCCGCAATGTTGCCACAGTTGACGGTGGTCGCTTCGCTCAGTCCATACCCTTCCCAGATATCCATGCCGTATTTCTCCCGCCATTTGCGGGCTACCTCCAAGGGCATGGGGGCGGAGCCGCAGATGCAGGTTTTCAGGGAACTCAAATCATATTTGGAGGCAGCGGGATGGTTAAGCAGTTGAATGTACATGGTAGGCACAGCGCGATATTCGGTGATTTTGAATTGCTCAATACGCTTCATCGCTTCCTCTGTATCCCACCGTCTGATCAAGACCAGCTTTCCTCCCGTCAGGAACTCCAGACTCAAAGCGAATACTCCGTACCCATGGAACAAGGGAAGCGCTATCAAAGAGACACGGTTCCGGGTAACGCCAAATACCTCCGCTTTCTCGTCGGCAATTTTATCCTGTCCGTCATCACGCTTTTGAATTTTACCTTTGGCGCCAACGCCCCAGACGTCTAGCAAGACCAAATCATAATATCCGGTGACATGGGTATACCAGTTGTAATGGGTGAGCATCACTCCTTTCGGATTTCCCGTGGTGCCCGCGGTATATATCATGACTGCGGTATCGTCGTTGTCCGTTTCCTCAATGACCAGCTCATCCGAACCGTTTTGAATCATTTCATCGTAGGATAAAACATCCTTCGGAACTGCCTTTCCAATCAAGATTATATGCTTAAGCTCTGTTGCCTCGCGGCGGGCCTCTCTTATGCTGTCGATATAATCTGCACTGCTCACCAGAGCGGCGACACCCGCGTCCTGATAAATATAGGCAAGTTCGTGTATACGCAGTGAAGGATTCACCGGAACCAATATGGCCCCGATCTTAAAAACAGCGAAAAATGTCTGCATGAGTTGAGGACAGTTCAGCAGTTGAACACCCACACGGTCTCCCTTTTTGACTCCCAGACTTTTTAAGGCATTCCCCAACCTGTTGGCAATGCGGCTCATTTCAACATTGGTATGCCATCGCCCTTCAAAATTGACAAACTTGTATTCACCAAATCTTTGGATATTGTCTTCTGCCAACCTTCCAATATTCATTGCCAGATTTCCTTTTTAAAGAATTACCGGGGTGCGCTCGCTGCGCGGCTTCAGCGCTCTCTATATTCTGAACTCGATCAGGAACGGCCCGCGGCGGCTGCAGGCCGATGTGAACACGTCGGCGAAACTCTCCAGCGTTTCCACGCGCGTCGCTTCCACGCCCATGCCTGCGGCGAGCTTCACCCAGTCGAGTTCGGGGCGCGAGAGATCGAAAAGTTCGTTCGAGACACGGCCGGGCTTTGCGCCCACCGAGACCAGCTCGCCATAGAGTATTTTGTAGATGCGGTTGGCGAACACCACGTTCACCACATCGAGCTTCTCGCGCGCCTGGGTCCACAGCGATTGCAGCGAGAACATGCCCGCGCCGTCGGCCTGCAGGCACACCACCTTGCGTTCGGGGCAGGCAAGTGCCGCGCCCGTGGCACACGGAAACGCGTGTCCGATTGCGCCGCCGGTATTTTGCAGCCAGTCCATCGGCGCGGCGTTGAAAGTCGGCGCGAACAGGGCGCGGCCGGAGGTGACGCCGTCCTCGGCGACGATGCAGTTCTCGGGCAGGAGCGCCGCAAGCGTGTTGGCAAAGGCTTCGGGCTCGAACTTGCCGCGCGCGAGCTGCGGCTTGATCGCGCCCTCCGGAATCGGCACGCGCTTGGGTGCGCCGAGCTCGTCAGCCAGCAATTCCAGGGCGGCAATCGCGTCCTGCTCCGGCCGCGCGAGCACGTGGATGACCGCGTCCGGAGGGGACATCAGGCTGGGCTTGCCCGGATAGGCGAAGAATGCCGTGGGCGGCTTCGCGCCGACGAGAATCACGTGTTTCGTGCCTGCCAGCGCCTTGAGTGCGCCATCGACCATGTAGGGGATGCGGTCCACCGGCACGCGCCCGCGGCCGCGCGCCATGCGCGATACCTGGGTGGGCGTGCGCAGCTTCGCGCCGGTGAAATGCGCGATGCGGTTGGCCGCGGCAAGGCCAGCCTCCGACAAAGCCTGCCCATACAGAATCAGCATGGCTGGCTCCTTGCGGCGCAGCACCTGCGCGATCGCGCGCAGGATATCCGGCGCCACGGCCGATCGTGCGGGGACCGGCAGCGGCGCAGCGACCTCGCCGCCCTCGTTCCAGGCGGTGTCCGCCGGCAGGATCAGCGTGGCGATCTGCCCGGGCGCGGTGTTCGCAGCCTGTACTGCGGCTGCGCCGTCCGCGCCTACACTCGCGGATGAGGCGCTGGTGCGCACCCAGTGCGACACCGCGCGTGCAAGGCCCTCGGTGTCGGCGGTAAGCGGCGAATCGAACGGCCGGTGGTAGCTCGCCTGGTCACCGACGATATTGACCATTGGCGAATGCGCCCGGCGCGCGTTGTGCACGTTGGCGATGCCGTTGGCGAAGCCCGGCCCGCAATGGAGCAGCGTCGCTGCGGGCTTGCCGGCCATGCGCGCGTAGCCGTCGGCGCAGCCGGTCACCACGGTTTCGGCCATGCCGAGGATGCAGCGCATGCCCTCGACCTTGTCGAGCGCGGCGACGAAATGCATTTCCGACGTGCCGGGGTTGGCGAAACAGGTATCGACGCCGCTGGCAAGCAGCGTGCGCACAAGGCTTTCGGCGCCATTCATGGGTAGTATCCGTTCGAGTGTGAGAAGGCCGGCATGCTGGCTTTGTTTGCCCTCCAGGCGCTGCTCAAGTTCGGCAATACCTGCAGTGCTGCCGACAAGATCGTCGTTTGATTTGATATTTTGATAAGGTATTGCTTTCGATATGTGGAAATATAGGGGGGCTGTTTTTGCTTGTCAAGGGATATTTTGGTCCCGAACCCGGGGCATGGATGGAGCGGAAATGAATATAAACGGTTGCTCATCAAGGGGATTGATGTTATTCAATGATTATCGAAATGAACACCCAACACGGAAAGGAGATTCGTCATGGCTGAAGTGGTGAAAAAAGGCAGGAAAGTGAAAGATTTCAATCTGAAGGACCAGAACGGTCAGGATTTCCGTCTGGCCGATTGCAAAGGGAAACGGGTGCTGCTCTCCTTTCATCCGCTGGCATGGACGCCCGTCTGCGCCCTGCAGATGCAGTCCCTGGAGAAAAGCAAAAAGGCCCTGGACAAGCTCAACACCGTGGCCGTAGGCCTGAGCATCGACAGCGTTCCCTGCAAGGCGGCCTGGGCCAAAAGCCTGAAAATCAAAAACACGAGGCTCCTCTCCGATTTCTGGCCCCACGGGGGGGTGGCCAAATCCTTGGGGATCCTGCGGGTCGAAGGGTTTTCAGAAAGGGCCAACATCATCATTGATGAAGCGGGAAAGGTCATGTTTGTCAAGGTATACCCGATCAAGCAGCTTCCCGACATCGGGGAAATCCTGACGGCCCTGAAGGGCTGATGAACTCGGGGACAGATTTCAAATCTGTCCCCGAAAAAGGACTGGATTCCTGCTGGAGTTTACCCTCGCGAAAGCGGGGGCAGGAATGACGATTTACCCAAGTTTCGGCAGAAATTCAAAGTCTCAAATCATCAAGGATTAAGGAGGTTTTCATTGACGATGGATACGAAGATGTTCACGACATTGACATTCAGCGAGGCCGAACCCGGCGTGGGGATGGTCACCATGAACCGGCCGGAACGGCTCAACGCCATCAACCCGGCGATGGTCCAGGATTTCGAGGCGCTCTTTGTTGCCCTCGCCGAGGACGAGACGATCCGGGTTCTGATCCTGACCGGCGCAGGAAGGGGTTTCTGCTCGGGGGCTGACCTGAGCGACGTGACGGACCACCGGCAGACGGAGGTTTTCGCCGATCCGGAACGCTACCTCCGGCTCGCGCAGGAGCGCTACGGACGCCTGGTCCTCGGTCTTCGGGCCATCCCCCAGCCGGTGATCGCGGCCGTGAACGGCCCCGCCGCGGGGGCGGGCTTCTGTCTGGCGCTCGCATCCGATATCCGGTTCGTGTCGCCCGGGGCCTATTTCATCGCCTCGTTCATCAACATCGGCCTCTCCGCCGGGGAACTGGGGAGTTCCTACCTCCTGCCCCGCCTCGTCGGCCTCTCCCATGCGTCGGAGATCCTGTACACGGGCCGGAAGGTCCATGCCGAGGAGGCGGAGCGGATCGGCCTGGCCAGCCGCACGGTCCAGGCGGAAGCCCTGATCGAAACCGCCCTCGCCTGCGCCCGGCAGATGATCGCCAAGACCCCCGGAGGCCTCAGACTGACCAAACGGGCTCTCGACCGGAACATCGACGCCCAATCCCTGCAGGAGGCCGTGGACTTCGAGAACCGCAACCAGTCGCTGATGGTCTTCTCCGGAGAGTTTTTCAAGCTGATCCAGGCCTTTGCAAAGCAACCGGAAAAGAAATGATCCCGGCGCCTTAAACCGCCCACGAGGGGGAAAATATTTGATGGGCCTTGATCGGAAACGGATCGGCATCATCGCCGACAGCCACGGCAACCGGGAGGCCACAGCGGATGCAATCCGCCTGCTGAAGGGGCGCGGCGTCGACCTTCTCGTCCATCTCGGCGACTTCTGCGATTCCATCCGCCACGACCGGGCGGCGGCGATGATCGACCTCCTTCTGGAACACGACGTCCTCGTCGTCAAAGGGAACAACGACTTTTTCTTCGAGAAGATGCTGGCCGATGAACGCCGCCCTGCCGCTGCCGAAGGAAAGAAAATGCTATCATTTCTGCGGAACGTGCCCGTCGTCCGCGCGCTGGGTGACATCCGCCTCGCCCATTCGCTCCCCTTCGACACGCTCCGCGCCTTCTACGAACCGATCGACCTGGGAAACACCCTGCGCGCGGAAGAGCTCTTCAACGAGGCGGATTTCCGGATCCTCTTCTGCGGCCATTCGCACCTCCCGATTCTCTTCCGGAAGGAAAACAGGTGTGTGACGAGGGAGCCGGTTCCGCCGGGGCTGCCGGTGATCCTGCAGCGAACAGGACGATATATCTTCATCGCCGGCGCGGCCACCGACGGGGAATGCGCCCTGTACGACGGAGAGGCCGGCACCTACGAACGGGTCCGGATCGAGAAGGGAGACAACCGCAGTATGGACCAACTGTTGGCCCAATCGTCAAGCGGTCCGGCATATCGACCCGCTCAATGAAGGGAAAAGGGGAGCGATTCCAGAACATTATTTGCTGGTCACAACCCACACGCCGTCCCAGTCCTCAGGCGGATGATCGAGCAGGGAACGACATTTCCCGGCATAGGCCGCTGCCACAGGATCCCTGTCTTTGAAACCGGCGAAGATCATTTCCGCAGCAGCAAATTGCCCCCTGTAGAAGGCCGCGAGTCCCTCGGCGAACAGCGCCAGCTCCTTTTCCCGGGCTGCAAATTCCTCAGGGAAAATGGGTTCGTAGATCCTGACCGGATCTTTGCGGCCGACGACGGCGACCCGGGAGAGTTCGCGGACGGGGAACGCCTCTTCCATTCGCTCCAGCGTGGCCTCGGAGATGATGGTGTAGGTTCCGAACTGCTTGTTGATCCCCTCCAGGCGCGCAGCCAGGTTCACAGCGTCGCCCAGCATCGAATAGTCGAAACGGGTGTGGGAACCCAGATTTCCAACCACCGCCGGCCCGCTGTTGATCCCGATCCGCATGCGGAGGTCCCTGCCGATCCGCTCCCGGACGGACGGTCTCATCTCGGCCAGTTTCGCCTGGCAGCGCATGGCCGCGCGCACGCTGTGCCCGGCATGATCCGCCTGTTGCAGAGGTGCATTCCAGAAGGCGATAATGGCATCGCCCTCATACTTATCCACGGTTCCGCCCTCCTCCTGGATGATATCCGTCATGGCCGTGAGATATTCATTGAGGAGGGCCGTCAGCGCTTCCGGCTCCAGCCCCTCTGAGATGCTGGTGAAGCCTTCCAGGTCCGAGAAGAAGATGGACAACTCCCGCCTCTCCCCGCCCAGTTTCAGGCGTTCCGGATGCTGGATGAGTTCTTCGATGACCGCGGGACTCAAATACTGCTTGAAGGCGTTCTTGATGAAGAGCTTCTGCCTCCCCTCCGTGGAATAGTAGATCAACCCGGCGCTGAACAGCGTGATGGTTACGCCCACCTCCTGAACGATCAGCGGAAGCCAGAAACCCCGGGTATAGGCGAACAGGCAGACCGCAACCGGCATGATGATGGAAGCCGCATACACCATGACACTCTTGAATATGCCGGAAACATAGGATGTGCCTACCCCGGCCATCAGCGCCATGAGGAGCGTAAGGGCCGCTAAAATTGAAACCGGCACAGCCCGGATGAAGTCGTTGGAAAGCAAGTTGTCCAACATGGTGGCATGAATTTCAACCCCCGGATAGACGCCGGACACGGGGGCGGGACGCAGATCGAACAGGCCGGGGGCGGACATACCGAAAAAGACATAACTGTCCCGGAAGGCCTCTGTGTCCTTGATCGTCGGCGGCTCGCCGTTACGGATGCGGAGTTCGCTCTGAATGATGGAAGCGGCGCTGTATGCCCTGTGCGTTCCGGAAGGACCCCGGAAATTCAGGATCGCACTGCCTTCGCCATCGATGGATACTCTCCGGTCGCCTATCAAAAAGGCGCCGGGGACGATGTTCAGGGAGGCATCCGGACTGGCCGCCAGATAAGCGCCGAGGCCCAGCGAGGGCAGGATTTTCCCATCGAAGACGCTGAAGATCTTGACCCGGCGATAGACGCCGTCCGGATCGGGATCGAGATGCACATTCGCCAGCACGGAGGCGCCGGCGGCGATCTCGGGTACGGGAAAGGCCGCGCGAGGAAAGGCGATGCCCCCGGCCCCGGTCTCGGCCAGCCATTTTTCCAGGCCGACGATGCGGAATCTCGGCTCTGGAACGGAGCTGGCCCACTTCCGTTCGATACCCGTGGTCTGACTTACGAATACGGAACCGACAAAACCGCTGAAATCGGCGATGGCCGCCCCGAAGGACCGATCGTCGTCCACCCCGTATTTGGAGGGCTCGGTGTAAAGGACATCGAAAACCAGGACCTTGACCCCGCTTCTTTTACAGAAGCTGATGACGGCGCTGTAAATCTCCCGGGGCCAGGGCCAGGGCAGGCCATTTTCCTGGCTGCCCCAATCCAGGCTGTTCTGATCGAGCAGGATGAGATGGATCTTCTCCGTGGCCCTGCCCGATTTGGCCAGAAGTCTGACCCTCCAATCCCAGGTTCTCGCCTCCCAGTTGTCGAGCCAACCTGGCGTCCAGAGGATCATGGCCGCAGAAAACCCGATCAGCGCGGCCAGAAGCCCCTGAAGCAGTTTTTTGATTGCCGGCGAGAGGGCATTCATGGCTTCAGATCATCCCGACGGCCTTCACAAAGCGGTCCTGTCGCGCCTTGGGAGTCTGCACCTGGGAATATTTGACGCCCAGTTTCCGCTGAATCTCATCGATCCGGTCCTGCGGCGCGGGATGGGTCTTGGCGAAACCGGCCTCCCCCGATTTCAGGTTTTTTCCCATCACCATGAGCATCTCCACCAGCCCGTTCGGGTCGTAACCAAGACGTCTGAGAATGGTCTGGGCAGCATTGTCGGCCTCGAATTCAAAGGAACGGGAGTAGCCGTTGTTGATCATGGTCGTGGTGATATCCGTGATGGCGCCGCCAAAGGTCTCCGTGAGCTTGGCAACCTCATTCGGAGCGAGCGCTCTGGCGCTTTCCGCGGCGATCGTGGTCAGGGCGTCGGTGATCCGCGCCTTTTTGATAGCCTGTATCCCGTGTTTAAGCTGGATGTGTCCGATCTCGTGGGCCAGTACGGCCGCGACGGCGTCTTCATTTCGGCAGCAGCGGAGGAGTCCCCGGGTGACGAAGATCTGCCCGCCCGGCGTGGCAAAGGCGTTGATCTCGTCGGAGTCCAGAACGAGAAAACGGTAACCACGGAAAATCTCCGGCATGTCTGAGGCCTGGGCCAGGGTCTGGCCGAGGAGATTCAAATATTCGTTGGCCGGCTGGTTCGTAAAGGGCGGATACTTGGTCAGGATGACCGCCGCCACGGATCGACCGATGTAATACTCCTGTTCGGGCGTGAACTCCTCGATGCTTTTGGAAACGGCGCCGGTGCTTTTTTTTATCGCCTGCGCATAAGAGGGGCGGAGCATCCCGACGCTCTCGGCTTGGGTGGTCACCCTTTCGGTCGCTGTCATCATGGTCTGGCAGCCGCAGATGACCAGAGAAGCCGGCAAAAGCAGGAAGAGAATCAAGGAATCGCGTTTCATGGCGCAACCCCCTCGGGCGGGTTGACCTGCCCCTGTTTGAGAAACGCCTGCATCTGGCCAGGGTTGATCACAAGCGCTTCCATTCGGTCTACCCAGTTGTAATCGATATTTTTATTCTTTTTCTTGAATTCCGCCTCCACCTTGGCGTTGAACCCCTTGCCGGCAAGGGCCAGCTCACTGCTCGTCGCCCCGGTCTTGACATCCGCCTTTCCCGCCTGTAGGGCAATGGTTTTTGTGGTCAGGGCAGACATGTGCATCCACCCCTTGATCTTACGGATCGCCACCATTTTCCACGCGCCCTTGTCTTCGATGAGCTCTACCTTGTCTCCGTAAGCAAGGGTGGCCGTGACGCTCCCCAAAAAAGACGGCGTGGAACGCAGCTGTCCCTGCTTGACCTGGACAGTCAGGAACTCGTTGGTTGCGGAAAGCAAAGGCCTGCTAAAAACGCAGAGGAAAAGGGCGGCAAGCAGAAAGATTCTGATCCGAGACATTTTTAAACCTCCGCACTGCGAGGGCTTCAACCGGTCATGAAACCTCAAATAAAGACTCGTGAGATGGCGCCTATCACGACAAAAATAACGATCGCTGCGATGATGATGGCAATCGTGTACCCTGTGGATTTTTCTTTTGGAGATTTCATGAGAACGGGTAACCCGAGATAGAGGAGATAAAGACCGTATAGCCCAAAAATACCGAGGATCCTAAGGGCAGGGATAAGCGCGAAAACACCGACCAACCACCCCGGTATATAAGAATACGTGGCCAGCTTGAAGGCCTGGTTGAGATTTTTCTCCCCTGAAAAGGTAGGGGCAAGGGCATCGATAATCAAGGCGAGGATATATACACCGACAAGGGTGAGACCGTACTGAACGACCGCAGAGATAATACCTGTTGTTATCGGTACCCTGTATGCTCCTCCCACAGGCAGGCTAACTCCCACAAGGGACATACCGATAAAAGAGGCAACCGGTCCGATGGCTGCCAATAAAATAATATAGTTTTTATATAACTCGGCAATAGATGTCGTTTCCCCTGCAATGGTCTGCCATTCCTCTTTGGGTCTAAGCAAAATTCCTTTGATACGCTCAGTGATATTCATGTTTTCCCCCTCCTTACGAATTTGCTAACGAGATCCAATAAGAACTTCCCCTTTGGCTGGGGAAGTATAAGAAGAACGTCCTGGTATGTCAACGATTTATTATCGGTCAGTATTTCATTGACTCACGAGGCCGGTCTTCTTATACTTCCAACTGTAAATATTGCGAAGCGGTTGCAAGGGTACGATTCCAGAACATGATTGGATTGCAAAGACGAGGAGGATACCATGGCGGAAAAGTTCATCAGTCTGAGAAACCTGCAATTCCTGCTCTACGAGCAGTTCGACGCGGCGGCGCTGACGAAGTATCCTTATTTCGCCGACCACAGCAAAGAGACCTTCGACATGGTCCTGGAAACGGGCATGCGGATGGCCCGGGGGATCCTCTTCCCGGCGCTGTCGGTTATGGACAAGGAACCGCCGGAGTTCCGCGACGGGAAGGTCTTTGTTCACCCCGTCGCGGCTTTGGTCATGAAGGCCTGCGGCGAGGGTGGCTGGATCGGCGCCCAGGCCCCGTATGAACTGGACGGTCAGCAGATCCCGAACACGATCATGACCGCCTTCCGGGGAATCTTCTCGGCGGCGAACTACTCCGCCAGCGTCTACCCCTTCCTTACGACCGGTGCGGCCCACCTGATCCTCTCTTTCGGCTCGAAGGAGCTCATCGAGACTTATGTCCCGAAGATGTTCGCCGGCGCCTGGCAGGGGACGATGGCCCTCACCGAGCCGCAGGCGGGTTCGTCGCTCACCGACCTCACAACGACGGCATTCCCGACGGCGGAGGGCTACTACCGGATCAAGGGGCAGAAGATCTTCATCTCCTGCTCCGACTACGAATCGACCGGGAACATCGTCAACCTCCTCATCGCCCGGATCGAAGGGGCGCCTCCCGGCGTGAAGGGGATCTCCCTTTTCGTCGTGCCCAAAAAGCGCCCGGACGGCCAGGGCGGTCTTGCCGGGAACGATGTGACCTGCATCGGGATCTACCACAAGCTCGGCTACCGCGGCGCGCCGATCACGCAACTCTCCTTCGGCGACAACGACGACTGCCGGGGCTGGCTCGTCGGCGAACCGCACAAGGGTCTCCGCTATATGTTCCAGATGATGAATGAGGCGCGGGTCGATGTCGGAATGGGGGCGGCGGCGATCGCATCGGCCGCCTACTACGCCTCCCTCGAATATGCCAGGCAGCGCCCGCAGGGGCGGCCCATTGCGGGGAAGGACCTTCTCGCGCCGCAGGTGCCGATCATCGAACACGCGGACGTGAAGCGGATGCTCCTCTTCCAGCGCGCCATCGTGGAGGGGTCGCTGGCGCTGATCTTCCAGTGCGCGCAGTACGTCGACCTCGCGCGGGTGACCGAAGGCCAGGAGAAGGAAAAGTACGAGCTGCTTCTCGACCTCCTGACGCCCATCGCCAAGAGCTACCCGTCGGAGATGGGGATCCTCTCCGTGAGCCAGGGGCTCCAGTGCCTGGGCGGCTACGGTTACTGCGATGAGTTCCCGCTGGAACAGTACTACCGCGACGTCCGGATCCACCCGATCCATGAGGGGACGACGGGGATCCAGGGGATGGACCTGCTGGGCCGGAAGGTGGTCATGAAAAACGGGAAGGCCCTCCTGCTCTACCTCGCCGAGGTCGAGAAGGCCGTAGCGGCCGGGCGGGCGATCCCGGAGTGTGAAAGCTGCGCCCGGGCCCTCGCCGAAGCCGTGGAAACCCTGAAGGAGGTCACCACGTCACTGACGGGCCTCGCAATGAAGGGCGAAATCGAACCCTTCCTCGCCGACGCGACGCTCTACCTCGAACTCTTCGGGATCGTCGCCATCGGCTGGCAGTGGCTCCTCCAGGCCGTCACGGCGGCAAAGGCCCTCGGGGCAAACCCCGACGCGGCCAACAC
>Ga0209638_1001230_pt1 | contig 16499 bp, 12 predicted proteins | sample BarGraNGADG00211_FD_184490 | JGI IMG/M metagenome (GOLD analysis project Ga0209638, IMG submission 184490) | Arctic peat soil microbial communities from Barrow, Alaska - Barrow Graham LP Ref core NGADG0002-211 (SPAdes) (version 2) | ecosystem: Environmental > Terrestrial > Soil > Wetlands > Peat...
CCGACTCGAACAGGTCGCGCGCCACCAGCCGCTCGGCACACGGAGCGCCCTGGGCCACGCTGACGGCGACGCCGCGCGCGGCGAGCCGCTCCGCGAGCATCCCAAGTGGCGCGGCGCCCAGCCCTCCGGCGACCAGCAGCACGTGCGTGGCGCCCTCGGAGACGTCCCACCCGCGGCCCATGGGTCCGATGGCGTCCATCACGTCGCCGCGCGCGCGGTCCGCGAGTCCGCGGGTGCCGCGCCCGAGCACCTGGTAGAGGATCTCGATCGTCTCGCCGTGGGCGCGATGCACCGAGAACGGCCGCCGCAGGAGGAAGTCCGCACCGGTCGCGATGCGCAGGTGCACGAACTGCCCAGGCTCGACGGCCGCGGCGATGCGCGGGGAGCGGAGCACGAGCAGCCCGACGCCCTCCGCGACACGATCGTTCGCCAGCACCTCGACCCGCTCGAGCAGCGGGTGCGGTCCCGCGTCGAGGTCGGAGCAGCTCACCCGATCGCCTCCGCGCTCTCGCCGAGGGCCCTGTGCCGCACCAGCGGCGCGACCCACTGATCGGTGTCCTGGAGCGCGCTGATGCCCAGCCGGTCCTCCTGGACCGCCTGGATGGCCTGCACGACCGCCTGGGCCGCCTCCATGGTGGTGATGTTGGTCACGCCGTGCCGGATGGCCGCCGCGCGGATGTGGTAGCCGTCGCTTCTCGTCTCGCGGCCGAAGGGCGTGTTGATCACGAGGTGGACCTCGTTGTTGGTCATCTTGTCGACGATGTTGGGGCGCCCCTCGTGCACCTTCAGGACCTCGGTGACGGGCAGGCCGGCCGCGCGCAGGGCCCGCGCCGTGCCGTGCGTCGAGAGGATGTCGAAGCCCAGCGAGTGCAGGTGGCGCGCCACGCCCGTGATCGCCCGCTTGTCGCGGTCGCACACGGAGATGAAGGCGGCCCCCATCGTGGGCAGCGAGTAGTCGATCGCGAGCTGGCTCTTGGCGTAGGCGGCCGGGAAATCGTCGGCCGAGCCCATGACCTCGCCGGTCGACTTCATCTCGGGCCCGAGCACCGAGTCGGCGCCGGGGAACCGCCCGAACGGCATGACCGCCTCCTTCACGCAGAAGCGTCCGGTCTCGCGCAGCTCGGCGGGAAGCGCCAGGTCGGCGAGCATCTCGCCGGCCATGACGCGGGCGGCGACCTTCGCGAGCGGCACGCCGGTCGCCTTGCTCACGAACGGCACCGTGCGCGATGCGCGCGGGTTGACCTCGAGCACGTAGACCGTCGCGTCCTTGACGGCGAACTGGATGTTGATCAGTCCGTGGGTCCCGATCTCGAGCGCGATGCGCCGCGTGTGACCGCAGATCTCCTTCGTCACCGTATCGGACAGCGTGAACGGCGGGATGCAGCAGGCGGAATCGCCCGAGTGGATCCCGGCCTCCTCGATGTGCTCCATGACGCCGCCGATGTAGACCTCGCGCCCGTCACACACGGCGTCGACGTCGACCTCGATCGCACCCTCGAGGAACCGGTCGAGGAGCACGGGGTGGTCGGGGCTCACGATCACGGCCTCGGCCACGTGCTTGAGCAGGTACTCCTCGTTGTAGGCGATGACCATGCCGCGCCCGCCGAGAACGTAGGACGGCCGGACGAGCAGCGGATAGCCGATGCGGGCGGCGACCTCGACGGCCTCGGTGGCGGAGCGCGCCAGCCCCGCGGCGGGATACACGATGCCGAGCCGGTCGAGAACGTCGGCGAAGCGCTCGCGGTCCTCGGCCAGGTCGATGGCCTCGGGCTTGGTCCCCAGGATAGGGACGCCCGCCTCCTCGAGGCGGCGCGCCAGCTTCAGCGGCGTCTGGCCGCCGAAGGTCACAAGGACCCCGACGGGCTTCTCGGCCTCGACGATGTCCATGACGTCCTCGAAGGTGAGCGGCTCGAAGTAGAGCCGGTCGGAGGTGTCGTAGTCGGTCGAGACGGTCTCGGGGTTGCAGTTGACCATGACGGTCTCGAAGCCCGCGTCGTGCAGCGCGTAGCTCGCGTGCACGCAGCAGTAGTCGAACTCGATGCCCTGCCCGATGCGGTTCGGACCGGCGCCGAGGATCATCACGCGAGGCCGTGTGGCCGGGGCGACCTCGTCCTCCTCCTCGTACGTCTTGTAGTAGTACGGGGTAGTGGCGAGGAACTCGCCGGCGCACGTGTCGACGGACTTGAAGGTGGCCTTCACGCCGACCTCCAGCCTGCGCGCACGCACGGACCCCTCGTCGGACTTCATCAGGTAGGCCAGCTGCGGGTCGGAGAGACCGTGCTGCTTCGCCCTCCGCATCAGCGCGCCGTCGATCGTGTCGACGGCGACCTTCCGCACCTCACCCTCTACCTCGACGATAGCCTTCACCCTGTCGAGGAACCACGGGTCGATGCGCGTCAGGGAGGCGATCTCTTCGACGCTGCGCCCGCGCCACAGGGCGTCGGCCACGTAGTACATGCGGTTCTCGTTCGGGACGGTCAGGCCCCGGTCGAACTTCAGTTCGTCGAAGACGTCCTTGCCGTCGGCGCCCAGGCCGTAGCGGCCGTTCTCGAGCGAGCGGAACGCTTTGCCCAGCGCCTCGGCGAAGGTCCGGCCGATCGCCATGGCCTCGCCCACCGACTTCATGCGCGTCGTGAGCGTCGTGTCCGTTCCCTTGAACTTCTCGAAGGCCCAGCGTGGGACCTTGACCACCGTGTAGTCGATCGAGGGCTCGAAGCACGCGGGCGTAACCTTCGTGATGTCGTTCGAGATCTCGTCGAGGGTGTACCCGACGGCGAGCTTCGCCGCGATCTTCGCGATCGGGAAGCCGGTGGCCTTGCTGGCGAGCGCCGAGGAGCGCGACACGCGGGGGTTCATCTCGATGACGACCATACGTCCATCGGCAGGGTTCACGGCGAACTGCACGTTGCTGCCGCCGGTCTCGACGCCGATCTCGCGCAGGATCGCGAGCGAAGCGTCGCGCATCGTCTGGTACTCGCGGTCGGTGAGCGTCTGCGCGGGCGCGACCGTGATGGAATCGCCGGTATGCACGCCCATGGCGTCGATGTTCTCGATGGAGCAGACGATGACCGCGTTGTCGTTGCGGTCGCGCATGACCTCCATCTCGTACTCTTTCCAACCGATCACGCTCTCCTCGACCAGCACCTCGCCCACCGGCGAGAGCGACACACCGTGACCGACGATCTCACGCAGCTCGTCGATGTTGTAGGCGATGCCGCCGCCGGCCCCGCCCATCGTGAACGAGGGGCGGATCACCAGCGGGAAGCCCATGGCGCCCGCGAGGCGCTCTGCGTCGGTCACCGCGTAGGCGTAGTCGCCGCGCGGCACCTCGAGGCCGATCGCCTGCATGGCCGCGGCGAACAGCCGCCGGTCCTCGCCCTTCTTGATGACCTCGAGCTTCGCGCCGATGAGCTCGACGCCGAAGCGCTCGAGCACGCCCGACTCGGCGAGCGCCACCGCGCAGTTCAGACCCGTCTGCCCGCCGAGCGTGGGGAGCAGCGCGTCGGGACGTTCGGCCTCGATGACCTTGGTGACGAACTCGGGCGTCACCGGCTCCACGTAGGTGCGGTCGGCGAACTCGGGGTCGGTCATGATCGTCGCCGGATTGCTGTTGACGAGCACGACACGGTAGCCGTCCTCGCGCAGCACCTTGCAGGCCTGGGCCCCCGAGTAGTCGAACTCGCAGGCCTGGCCGATCACGATCGGTCCTGAACCGATGACGAGGATCGTGCGTATGTCGTCGCGTCGCGGCAAGAGGAGGCTCCTTGTGTGGCTGACTAGGGGACGATGAGGACGGGGCAGGGCGCCTGGCGCATGAGCGTCATCGACACCGAGCCCATCAGGACCTCCTGCAGAGGAGTGCGGCCGCGCGATCCGATGACGACACCGGACACGCCGCAGGCGTCGATCTCGCCCAGGATGGCGCGCTCGGGGACGCCGTGCCCGATCACCGGCGTCGCCGACAGGCCGCGCTCCTTGGCGATGGCCACGAGGTTGCGCAGCTGGAACTCGGCGCCCGTCTCCTGCTGCATCGCGCGGCCTGCGTCCCTGGCCTCGGGCAGGATGTGCAGCACACGGATGGTTCCGACGGCCTTCTTGGGGATGGACAGCGCGACGTTGAGGGCCCGCGCGGCCGTCCCCGAGAAGTCGGTCGGGACGAGCATCATGCGCCCGAAGCCCTTCGCCAGCGCCGCGGGGTCTGCGACGCTGCGCAGCAGGTCGTAGCGCACGGTGAGCGCCGGGATGCCCGAGCTGCTCGCGAGCCGCTCGGAAACGGAGCCCGACAGCATGCGGTCCGCCAGCGTCTTGCCGCTGGTGCCGCACACGACGGCGTCGATGTGGTTCTCCGACGCGAGCGCCAGCAGCTCCCCCTCGGGATCGCCGGTCGGTAGCCGGACCTCGACGTCGAAGCCCGCGTCGGCGAGCGGCTTCGTCGCCGTTCGCATGCGCTGGCGCGCGGCGTCGAGCTTCGCCGCGATCACGGGTCCCTCGAGCCCGGTCGCGTCGACCACGTGGCAGCACACCACGCGGCGCGTCCCCAGCTCGGCCAGCCCGGTGCAAAAGCGCAACACCAGGTCGGAGTCGGCGCTGAAGTCGATCGGCAACAGGACGGTCCGAAGCATCGCCTAGCCCCCCATTTCCGTGTCTCCCCGACCCCGCGCGTCGAAGCGCGGGTCCGCTCCTGACAAATACTCCTCGCGCCCGTCCATGAGCGCGGTGAACGCGCCGAACAGGTACCGCGCGTCGTGCGGGCCCGGCGCCGCCTCGGGGTGGTACTGCACCGAGAAGGCGCGGCGCTCCATGACGCGGATGCCCTCTACCGTCATGTCGTTGAGATTCACGTGCGTCAGCTGCACCGGACCGTACGCCTCGCTCATGACGACCGGGGCGACTCCCGCCGCGACCCACGCCGCGATGTCGCCCGGATCGTAGGTCAGTCCGCCGCTGAGGTCGCCGTTCAGCGTCCCGATCGAGCCGAGATCGACGCAGAAGCCATGGTTCTGGCTCGTGATCTCCACCCTGCCGGTGAGCAGGTTCATGACCGGCTGGTTGCCGCCGCGGTGGCCGTAGCGGAGCTTGAACGTGTCGGCGCCCACCGCGAGCGACAGCATCTGGTGTCCCAGGCAGATGCCGAAGATCGGCACCACGCCCAGCAGCTCGCGCACGGTCGAGTACAGGTAGTCGACAGCGGCGGGGTCCCCCGGGCCGTTGGCCAGGAACACGCCGTCGCAGTCCATCTCGAGCACCTCGGCGGCGGTGGTGGTCGGCGGGACGACGCGCACGGCGCAGCCGGCCTCGGACAGCCGGCGCAGGATATTGAACTTCACACCCGAGTCGAACGCGACCACGCGGTAGGTCGGCTTCACCGGCAGGACGCCCGTGTCGATCGGCAGGCACCCGGTGGGGTCCTCGCTCCCCCACTCGAACGCGGAGGTGACAGCGACCTCGCGGACGAGGTCGCGCCCGACGAGCCCGGGAGAGGCGGCGGCCTTCGCCACCAGCGAGGCGACGTCGAGATCGACGGTCGAGATGACCGCCTTCATCGCCCCGCACTCCCGCAGGTGGCGCGTGAGGCGACGGGTGTCGACGCCCTCGATCGCCACGACGCCCTCGCGCCGCAGGAACTCGGGCAGTGAGATCTCGGCTCTCCACGAGGAGGTGATGCGGCTCATCTCGCGCACGACCAGGCCGCGCATGAACGACCCGCGCGACTCCATGTCGGCGCCGTTGACGCCGTAGTTACCGATCTGGGGCATCGTCATGGTGACGATCTGCCCGGCGTAGCTCGGGTCGGTGACGACCTCCTGGTAGCCCACGAGCGAGGTGTTGAACACCGCCTCGCCGTCGGCCTCACCGGGAGCCCCGCACGACCAGCCTTCGAAGACGGTGCCGTCCTCGAAGGCGAGCATCGCTTTGGCCTGTCCGCTCACGCTACGCCCTCCTCACGTGCGCGCACGCCCGCGGTCGCCCGCGAGCGCGTCACACGACCACCTTACCGTTACGGAGCGCGAAATACCCGCCGACGAGCACATCGCTCGCCTTTCCGAGCAGCTTCTGCCCGAGGAACGCGGAGTTGCGGCTCTTGCTGACGAACCACTCCGCGGTGACGTCCACCTTGGCCTCGGGATCGACGATGGTGAGGTCCGCGAGCGCCCCGACCTCGATGCGCACTGCCGGCAGGGCCAGCGCGGCCCGGGGGCCGATCGACATCCACTGCGCGACTTGCGCCCAGTCGGCCTTCCTGGTGGCGATGAGGTGCGTGATGACGAGCGACAGGGCCGTCTCCAGCCCGGTGGTGCCGAAGGGCGCGATCTCGAACTCGAGCGCCTTCTCGTGCGGCGCGTGCGGGGCATGGTCTGTGGCGATGCAGTCGACGGTCCCGTCCACCAGTCCCGCCAGCAGCGCTGCGGCGTCCTCGGCGGTGCGAAGCGGCGGGTTCATCTTCAGGTTGGTGTCGTAGGACTCGGTGAGATCGTCCTCGGTCAGGAACAGGTGGTGCGGCGTGACCTCGCACGTCACGGGGAGCCCGGCCGCCTTCGCCTGACGCACCAGCTCGACGGAACCGGCCGTGGAGAGATGAGCGAGGTGTAGACGGCACCCGGTCAGCTCACACAGACGGATGTCGCGCGCGACCTGCACCTCCTCGCCCGCCGCGGGCCAGCCCGACATCCCGAGGCGCGTGGACACGACGCCCTCGTTGACGACGCCCTTGCCCACCAGCGACTCGTCCTCGCAGTGGCTGACGACCGGGACGCGGAAGCGCTTGATGTAGTCCATCGCCAGGCGCATCATGCCGGCGTTCTGTACGCCGCGGCCGTCGTCGGAGAATGCGACGGCGCCCTCAGCGACCATGTCGCCGATCTCGGCGAGCGCGCGGCCCTCCTGCTTGGCTGTGATGGCCCCGAGCGGGTAGACGCGTACGGCGCCATCCGTCTCGCCGCGCTCGCGCAGGAAGCGGACCGAGGACCCCTCGTCGGCGACCGGCTCGGTGTTCGGCATCGCACAGATGGCGGTGAAGCCGCCGTGCGCGGCCGCGCGGGTGCCGCTGCGCACGGTCTCCTCGTCCTCGCGCCCCGGCTCGCGCAGGTGCGTGTGGATGTCGGCGAGGCCCGGGAGCACGACCTTCTCGGCGCACTCGACGGTCTCGCCCTTGGCGATCTTCAGGTCGGTCCCGATCTCGGCGATCACGCCGTCACGGATGACGATGTCGCACACCGCGTCGAGCCCGACCGCGGGGTCGATCACGCGTGCGTTCTTAAGCAGCAGCGCCACTGTCGGCACCTCCCAGGAGCAGGTACATGACGGCCATGCGGACGGCGACACCCGATTCGACCTGCTCGAGCACGAGCGAGCGGTCGGAATCGGCCACGTCCGCGGAGATCTCGACTCCGCGGTTCATCGGGCCCGGGTGCATGACGATCGCGGAGGGCTTCATGGCCGCCAGCCGCGTCGAGTTCATGCCGTAGAAGCGCGCGTACTCGCGCAGAGACGGGAACGGCATCCCGTCGGCGCGCTCCATCTGGATCCGGAGCATGTACGCGACGTCGAGCGTCGGCAGCACCTCGTCGAGGTCCCACGAGACCTCGGCGCCCAGCACGTCCGGACGCGCCGGCAGCAGGGTCGGCGGCGCGATCACGACCGGGACGGCGCCGACCTTGAGCAGCGCGGGGACGAGCGAGCCGGCGACGCGCGAGTGCGCGATGTCGCCGACGATCCCGACGCGAAGCCCCTCGAGGTGCCCGAGGCGCTGCTTCATCGTGTAGAGGTCGAGCAGGGCCTGGGTCGGGTGCTGGTGGATGCCATCGCCGCCGTTGACGATCGAGCAGTCCATCATCTCCGTGAGCATGCGCGGGGCGCCGGCGTACTTGTGCCGGATGATCACCAGGTCGCATGACATCGCAGCCAGCGTCGCGGCGGTGTCGCGGAGCGACTCGCCCTTGACCGTGGCCGACGCGCTCGCGGTGAAGTTGATGCCGTCGGCGGACAGGCGCTTGGCGGCGATCTCGAAGCTCGTGCGCGTCCTGGTGGACGGCTCGAGGAAGAGATTGACGACGGTGAGGCCGCGCAGGGTCGGCAGCTTCTTGATGCGCCGCTCGTTGACGGCCGCGAACGACTCCGCTGTCTCGAGGATGCGGGTGATGTCTTCGCTGGTCAGGTCGTCCATCCCGAGGATGTGGCGCGAGCTCAGCATACCGGCGCCTCCTCGCCCTCGGAGATGAAGACCCCGTCCTCGCCGTCGGTCTCCGCGAGGTGCACGTGCACGCGCTCGCGGCTGGAGGTCGGGACGTTCTTGCCGACGTAGTCGGCGCGCACCGGGAGCTCCCGGTGGCCGCGGTCGACCAGCACGGCCAGGCGGATGCAGGACGGGCGCCCGTAGTCCATCAGCGCGTCCATCGCGGCGCGGATCGTGCGTCCGGTGAACAGCACGTCGTCGACGAGCACGACGCAGGTGTCGGTGAGCTCGAACGGCAGGTCGGTGCGGTGCACCTCGGGGTTGTTCCGGGTCGAGACGTCGTCCCGGTAGAACGAGATGTCGAGCGTGCCGACAGGAACCTCGGCCCCCTCGATCTCCTTGACGCGCTCCGCCAGCCGGTGCGCGAGATGCGCGCCCCTCGTCACGATGCCCACGATCACGAGGCCCTGAGCGCCCTTGTTGGCCTCGAGCACCTCGTGTGCGATGCGCGTGATCGCCCGGTCGACGGCCGTAGCGTCCATGACCACGGCTTTCGTGCGACTCGTCATCGGTCATCCCACCTCTCGCGCCGCGCCTCTCCCGAAGGGTGCGGCGCAACAGAAATGCCTTCCGCGGCTTGGGCGAAAGGCATCGATACAAGCGGAGGTATGCTCCCGCGACGGAGGGTCAACGAATCTGTCGCGTTCCTGTGTCGTTCCCTTGCCGGCCTCACGGAACCGGATTAAAGGTCGAGAGGGACACTACCGCACCGGGAACAATAAGTGAAGAGGCCCGGGTCGCCGGATGCGCGTCGGTGGGGTGCGCGGAGACGATCCGTCGTCTGCGAGGGGGTCGATCGAGATGAGACACGTGCTGTCCGTCCTGCTCACCACAGCGGTCCTTGCGACCGTCGCCGTGGGGTGCGCACCCGTCGTGCCGCCCACGCCGGCGCCGACCACTCCGGCGCCGACCACTCCGGCCACCGCGGGCACGCCGCCCTCAACGGTGAGCCCGGCGCCGGCCACGTCGACACCGGTTCCCGCGGCACCGGTCACCGTCAAGGCCTACTTCGCCTATCACGAGAAGATGCAGCCGGCGGCGCGTGCCCTTCCCGCAGGCACGACCGCGGTCCTCAAGGGCGCTCTTGAGGCGCTCCTGGCCGGGCCGACCGCGGCGGAGAAGGCCGCCGGACTCGTGACGATGGTCCCCGCGGGCACGACGCTGCGTGACGTGACGCTCTCGGGCCACGTCGCCGTCGTCGACTTCAGCGCGGCCTTCGCATCCGGCGGGGGCTCGCTCTCGATGACCGACCGGCTCGCGCAGGTGGTCTACACCGCGACGCAGTTCCCCGGGGTGACCTCCGTCACGCTCAAGCTCGACGGGAAGACGATCAAGGTGCTCGGAGGCGAGGGGATCATGGTCGACCACCCGCGGACCCGGAAGTCCTGCGAAGGCGAGACCCCGGCGATACTCATCGACCGGCCGGCGTGGGGCGGAACGCTGAAGGCGGGCGGATCCGTCGGCGGAACGGCCGACGTGTTCGAGGCGGTCTTCCAGATCCAGGTACGCGACTCGTCGGGCGCCCTCGTGTTCCACAAGACCGTGCACGCGACCAGCGGCACCGGCACGCGTGGGACCTGGACCGTCACGCCCACCCTCTCCGGCGCGAAGCCGGGCGTCGGCTCGATCCGGGTCTACGAGTCTTCGGCGAAGGACGGCTCCCCGGTCAACATCGTCAAGATCCCGATGTCCATGGAGCCGTAGCGGCGGCGCGCACGACGGGACGCGAGCGGGTCTCAGACCTTCTGGCGCCTGCGGACGACGGGGAGGCTGATCTCGAAGGTCGTCCCGGGCTCGGGCTCGTTCGACCTGAACGATACGGAACCGTCGTGCTGGTCGACGATCTCGCGGACCATCGCCAACCCGACGCCGAAACCTGAGCGGGAACGCTCGCGCGCCGCGTCGGAGCGCCAGAAGCGCGTGAAGATCCGGTCGCGCTCCTCCTCGGGGATGCCGATCCCGGAATCTCCGACCGAGACCATGACCTGGCGCGGGTCGGACGCCAGCCGCACGACGACCGATCCACCGGCCGGCGTGTAGCGCGCCGCGTTGCTGAGCAGGTTGCCGAACGCCTGGGTCAGGCGGTCCATGTCCGCGTTGACGCAGGAGCCCTCCTCGACCTCGGTGGTCAGCGTGAGCTCGAGAGACTCGAGAAGGGCGCGATGGCTGTCGATGGCGCGCATGAGCGGGATGGCGGGATCGATAGGGGCCATCCGGAACTGCACGCTGCGGTTCTCCAGTCGCGACAGCTCCAGGATCGAGTCCGCGAGACGTCCGAGCCGGACGGTCTCGTCGTGGACGACCTCGAGCTTCTCGGCTGGCAGGACGCCGTCCTGGATCGCCTCGACGGTCGCCTGGATCGCCTGGAGCGGCGTGCGCAACTCGTGCGCCACGTCCGCGGTCAGACGGCGCTCGAACTCGCGCTCCGCTTGGATGGACTCGGCCATCTCGTCCAGCGTGCGCCCGAGCACGCCGACCGGGTCCTCTCCCGACATCCCGGTCCTCGCCTCACGCGTGCCGGCCCTCAGCGCGGCCGCCGTGCGCGTCACGCGCTCGATGGGCCGCGCGAACACGCGCGAGTACAGGATGCCGCCGGCGGTGGCCACGCCGATGGCCAGGATCGCCGCGAGCCCGAGCCACGCGAAGGACGTGTCGCGGAACTGCAGGTCCGAGTCGGTCAGCAGCGATCCCGGCGAGGCCGACGCCATGCGGATCGACCCGACCCTCGTGGTGCCGACGAAGATGTCCGCCGTGCGCACCGGCTCGCTCATCGGGGCGAGCGTGCTCGTCACCGGCAATGCCGGCTGGAGGTTGTCGTCGATGCCGGGGAGCGGCGGCTGTCCGGCCCGGTAGTAGCTGTCCGCGAGTACGTAGCCGTGCGCGTTGAGCACCTGGGCGCGGAGCTTGAGGCTGCGGGCCATGCCGACCAGGCTGAGCAGGCCGTCGTTGTTCCATCTGCCGACACTGTCGAACGACTCGCTCGCGAGCTGCGCGAACAGCGTCGCATTCGCCTCGACTCGGTCTCCGACGTAGGTCTCGAAGATCCTCTGCCAGGAGAGCCCCATGCCGATGGCGATGAGCAGCGCGGTCGAGGCGGCGACGATGGCGAAGGCGAAGCCCAGCTGGGCCCCAAGGCCGATCCGCTTCATGAAGCCGGCGTCCCGTCCTCTTTGGGCTGCGGCTCGAAGCGGTACCCTACGCCGGTCACGGTCTGGATGAACCGCGGCTCGCGCGGATCGTCGTCGAGCTTGGCCCGCAGGTTCTTCACGTGCGAGTCGATGGCGCGCTCGTAGCCTTCGAAGTCGTACCCGAGGACCTTCTCCACCAGTTCCATGCGGGGGTAGACGCGGCCCGGGTAGCGGGCCAGCGTGACGAGCAGCTTGTACTCGCTCGCCGTCAGCTCGACCTCGACGTCGCCCAGGTGCACCCGGTGCGCGCGCAGATCGATGACGAGGTCGCCAAAGTCCATGCGGTCGCGCTGAGGATCGGACTCGGCATGCGCACGTCGGACGAGCGCACGGACGCGCGCGATCAGCTCGCGCGGCGAGAACGGCTTGACGAGGTAGTCGTCGGCGCCGATCTCGAAGCCGTGGACCCGCTCCTCTTCCGCACCCTTCGCGGTGAGCATGATGATCGGGACGTCGGAGGTGTCACGGATGCGGCGGCAGACCTCCTCGCCCGAGACCTTCGGCAGGTTGAGGTCGAGCACGACCAGGTCGAAGGCCTTCTTGGCCGCCTGCTCGAGGGCCTCGGCCCCGTCGGCGACCGGCGTCACCCAGTACCCCTCACGCTCGAGGTAGGCGGTGACTGCTTCGCGTATCGACCGCTCGTCTTCGACGACCAGGACTCGCTGGGTGGCCTCCATGGTGTCCCTCTCCGATGGCACGCTCCGCGTCGGTGATCACGGAGACGATTCGAGGATAGCGCGCCACACCTTCACCACGCGACATGCGCGGTCAATCTCCACGTCAACCCCACATCGAGGTCGTCAGTCGGAGGCGTCCGGCGCCGGCGGCAAGAGGATCGGCATCGCCTCTTCGCCGAACTCCGTACGCCCGGCGCTGCGGTCGGCGATCGAACGCAGCGCGGTAGCCAGGTCGTCCGGCAGTCCGTCGGTGAGCGCGACGCGCTCACCCGTCACCGGGTGGTCAAAAGCCAGGGAGTAGCTGTGCAGGAATTGCCGCGTCAGACCAAGGTCCTCGCGCAGCTTGCGGCGGCCGTACATGGGATCGCCGACCACCGGATGCTTGATGTAGGCGCAGTGGACGCGGATCTGGTGCGTGCGGCCCGTCTGCAGCTTGCACTCGAGCAGCGAGTAGCCGTCGTCGAGCCCGTCGGACTCGAAGCGCTCGAGCGTCCTGAAGGATGTGACCGCTTGGCGCGCGCCTGCCGCGTCGCTGACCCACATCTTCTTCGGTTCCTTGGGATGGCGCCCGATCGGAGCGTCGATAAGTCCGGTGTCGGGGACGACGCGCCCATGAACGAGCGTGACATAGCGCCGCTCGACGAGTCGCTGCTGGATCATCGACTGCAGGGCTCGCTGCGTATCATCGTTCTTCGCGACGATCATCAACCCGGAGGTGTCCTTGTCGAGACGGTGAACGATCCCGGGCCGCTCGTCGCCCTGCAGCGTTCCCAGGTCGTCGGAGTAGCCGAGCAACGCATGCACCAGCGTCCCGGACCAGTGGCCGTGCGCGGGATGGACGACCATGCCGGCGGCCTTGTTGAGCACGATGAGCGACTCGTCCTCGAAACGGATGTCGAGCGCGATGTCCTCGGCGATCAGATCGGAGGACTCGGACGGCGGCACCTCGACCGTGACCCGGTCGCCGCTGCACGCCTTGTAGCGCTTCGTCACCGTCTGCCCGTTGACGCGCACACAGTTCCGCTCGATCAGCTTCTGGGCCATCGCGCGGCTCGGGAGAAGGCCGACCTCGGCGATCAGCACGTCGACACGCATGCCCACGTCGTCGCCGCGGACCTGGTAGGTCAAAAGACCCTGGGTCGCCATCTACCGCACCTCGGAAGTGTCGGAGGAGGTGACCGCGGGGTCCTCGGGAGATGCGAGCACCGCCGAAGGAACGGGCTCGGCGCTCGCCGGGCCGAAGAGCAGCCACCATATGAGCATGGCGACCCCGACCACGACAGCGGAGTCGGCCACGTTGAACACAGGGAAGTCGAACGGTATCCGGATGAAGTCGGTGACCCAACCGAACACGATGCGATCGATGAGGTTGCCGAACGCCCCGCCGGCGACGAGGCCGAGCGCGACGACCACCCACGGCCGCTCGGGCCGCCGGCGCACCACGAACGCACCGATCGCGATGAGCACGCAGAACGACACGGCGATGAACAACGGACGGTACCCCGGCATCATCCCGAAGGACGCTCCGAGGTTGCGCACGAAGGTGAGCTGCAGGACGTCGCCGATCACGGGGACGGACCGGCCGAGGGGTGCCAGGTCGGCGCGCACGACGGCCTTGGTCACCTGGTCGACACCGACGATGGCGGCACCGATCGCCGCCGTGAGCACCGCGCCGCGGCGACGCACTAGCGCGATTCCTCCCACTCCTTGCAGGCGATGCACAGGCCGGCCGCGGGCATCGCGACGAGACGCTCGGCGTTGACGGGCTGACCGCAACGCAGACACGTGCCGTAGGTCCCGGCCTCGATGCGCGCGAGCGCCGAGAGGATGGTCCCGTACATCTCACGGGCAGCGCCCTCGAGCGTCATGTCGAGTTCCTTGCCGAAGGTCGCCGAACCCTGGTCGGCCATGTGATCGCGGTAGTTGTTCTCACCGGAGGTCTCGGACAGGTTGGTGGCGCTGTCACGCTCGAGATCGGCGATCTCATGGGAAAGCCGGTCCCTCTCGGCTTCGAGCGCGGCCTTGATCTTCGCAAGCGTCGCGGCGTCCATGATCATCGTCCTCCGGTCCGTGGTTCGAGGTGGGATGTGAACCATCCGCATAGGCGCGACCCCCGCGGTCGGCGGGGGTCGCAGCCACACAGCGATTATACCATCGTGAGTGCCCTACAGACGGTCGAGCACCGCTGCGCAACGGCCGCATACGTCGGCATGAGCGGCGTCCGCACCGATGTCGGTCCTGATGTTCCAGCAGCGGGGACACTTCTCCCCCGCAGCGCGCGTGACGTCCACGCTGACGGCGTCCACGCCGCCCTTCAGCGAGACCGAACCGACCATGAACAGGTCGGCCAGTGCCGGCCGGGCCGCGAGGACCGCGACCGCCTCGTCGGGGGCCGTGATCGTCAATGCGGCCTCCTGGCTCTTGCCGACAAGTCCGGCGCCGCGCGCGTCCTCGAGCGCCTTGGTGACGACGTCGCGAACGGTGCGGACGGTGCCGTACGCGTCGCGCAGCGGCGCGGCGACCTCCTCGCCGATGGCGATGTCGGGCCAGCCGGCCAGTTGCACCGACACCACGTCGCCACGAAGCGCGACGGGCGTCAGCTGCCAGATCTCCTCGGACGTGAAGGTCAGGATCGGGGCGACCATCCGCACCATGGCTCCGAGCATGGCGGCCAACACCGTCTGCGCGCTGCGGCGTCCGACGGAGTCCGGCGCGTCCGCGTAGAGGCGGTCCTTGAGCACGTCCAGGTAGAACGACGACAGGTCGGCGCCACAGTACTCGTACAGCAGCCGGTAGACGGCGTGGAACCTCCACTCGTCGTAGGCGACGGTGACGTCGCGCACCAGGTCGGAGAGGGTGACCAGGGCATAGCGGTCCAGCTCCGGCATCGCGTCGAAGGACACCGCGTCGCCGGGGTCGTAGTCGTTGAGGTTGGAGAGCAGGAAACGGAACGTGTTGCGGATGCGGCGGTAGGCCTCGCTGGTCCGGTCGAGGATCTCGGCCGAGACCGAGATGTCCTGGCCGTAGTCGGCGCTCGCCGCCCACAGCCGGATGATGTCGGCGCCCGACTTGGCGACGACGTCGATCGGGCTGACGGTGTTGCCGAGCGACTTGGACATCTTGCGCCCGTCGCCGTCGACGATGAACCCGTGGGTGAGCACCGCGCGGAAGGGCGGCTCGTCGTACGCGCCTACGCTCGTCAACAGCGACGACTGGAACCAGCCGCGATGCTGGTCCGAGCCTTCCAGGTACAGCTCGGCAGGACGGCGCAGCTCGGGGCGCGCGTCGAGCACGCTCGTGTGCGAGACGCCCGACTCGAACCACACGTCGAGGATGTCCTTCTCCGGTTTGAGCTCGGTGCCGCCGCAGCGCGCGCAGGAGGTTCCCGCTGGCAGGTACTCCGACGGTGGCTTGGTGAACCATGCGTCGGCGCCCTCCGACTCGAAGAGACCGATCACGGCGTCGAAGGTCGCGTCGTTCGCGACGGTCTCGCCGCACGCTACGCACGTGAAGACGGGGATCGGCACGCCCCACGCGCGCTGCCGGGAGATGCACCAGTCCGGCCGGTCCGCGACCATCGCGGACATCCGGTTGACCGACCACGCCGGGATCCACTGCACCTGCGCGATGGCCTCCATCGCGCCTTCACGCAGCGGCCGGATGCCCCGGGCGGCAGTGTCCATGGCGACGAACCACTGCTCGGTGGCGCGGAAAATGACCGGCTGCTTGCATCTCCAGCAGTGCGGGTAGCTGTGCGATATCTTCCCGGCCGCCACGAGCGACCCACGCTCGCGCAGCCACTCGACGATCACGGGATTGGCAGTGCGCACGTCGAGGCCCTTGAAGGGGCCGCCGCCCGCGTCGAACGTCCCATCGTCGAGCACCGGCATCGGCATCGGCAGGCCGAACTTCTGGCCGACGAGGTAGTCGTCCTCGCCGTGGCCGGGCGCGGTGTGAACGGCGCCCGAACCGGTCGAGAGCTCGACGTGCTCGCCGGTGATGATGACGCCCTCGACACCCTCGTGGATCGGCTGCCGGTAGTGCAGACCGGAGAGCGCAGCGCCGGTGACGCGCGGCGCGAGTACCTCCCACTCGTCCCAACCGGCGGCTGCGGCGACCTGGTCGACGAGCGCCTCGGCCATCACCAGCACCTCGCCGTCGTGGAGGACGCCCACGTACGGCGCCTTCGCAGCGAGCGTAACGGCCACGTTGGCCGGCAGCGTCCAGGGTGTGGTCGTCCAGATGAGCACGGAGACGGGCTCGGGACGGTCGGTCCACGCCTCAGGCCTCGACGTGAACTCGAACTTCACGTAGATGCTGTCCGACTGTTCGTCGGAATACTCGATCTCAGCCTCAGCCAGAGCCGTACCGCAGCGAACACACCAGTGGATCGGCTTCGCA
>Ga0209638_1001231_pt1 | contig 16497 bp, 18 predicted proteins | sample BarGraNGADG00211_FD_184490 | JGI IMG/M metagenome (GOLD analysis project Ga0209638, IMG submission 184490) | Arctic peat soil microbial communities from Barrow, Alaska - Barrow Graham LP Ref core NGADG0002-211 (SPAdes) (version 2) | ecosystem: Environmental > Terrestrial > Soil > Wetlands > Peat...
GGCCGATCAGGCCGTTGTCTACTCCTGCGGCTCCGTGTCGGCGAAGGTGCCCGGATGACCGCGCTCCGCGGCATCCTTCTCGGGCATGGACTCCTCGCCTGCGGCGAAGGTGCCCAGGTGCTCGCTGCGCTCCGCGGCATCCTTCTCGGGCATGGACTCCTCGCCTGCGGCGAAGGTGCCCAGGTGCTCGCTGCGCTCCTCGGCATCCTTCTCGGGCGTGGTCTCCTCGCCCGAGGCGAAGCTGCCGCGCGGCTGGATCAACTCCTCCGTGGCCGTCGCGGGCGGCAGCTCCTCGCTTACGACGACGGTGATCGTCTCGACAATCTCGATCTCGTCCATGGTTCCCTTTCCGGGCACCTGTGAGGCCCGCGCCCTGCGCCGGGATCGCCCGGCCTGCACGTTCGACGTGCCGAGGACATCGCCTGTCGGAGGCGACGCGCCGATATGAGCGACTGCGCGACTACATGACGTGGACCAACCAGAGGATCACCAGCACGATCACGATCACGCCGACGATCCCGACGCCTCCGCCTCTTGAGCTCGCGGCAGCTTCCCGTCGGGTCCCGTCCTGGTTTCGCGAACGGCCAACGCCGCCCGTGAACCCGAGTGTGCTGGCTGAGCCCCACGAAGTCATGAAGGTCCGTCATTTCCGCCGCGTCAGCTCCACCGGCCCGGACATGAACCCCCGGTGATGCCGCGAAGACACGTCGCGTCGCCGAGGCATGCGCGTCGAGTCCTCGGAACCGGACTGGGTCTCCCGGTCAACGGCCAGGCGGCACGGCCTTGAGCTTGACGTCGGGATGCTCCGCCTCGAACCGCTCAAGGGCGACGACGAAGGCTGCGACCCATCCCTCGAGAGCACGGTCAGCGGCCTCGTGGAGGACCGTCCGAAGGTAAGCGTTCTCGGACAGCGGAGCCTCGTACAGTCGATCGAAACAGGTGACCTCCATCATGGCCGTGGCGTTCACGATCCGCTTCTCGATCGTCGTCCCCTTCTCAAGGATGTGGTCGAATGCGGGAGCGGCGCGCAGGTTGCCGGGCATCATGCCTCCGATCGAGCTCGTCATGGGCGCTGTCATCCGCGGCGCCGACGCTTTGATCATCTCCGATCGCGGCGACTCCGAAGGCTCCGTCGATCTGCTGGAACAGGTGGCGGTCGCTCGCTCAGCCTGCGACCGCCTCGTCGGCTGAACCCAGGCGCCGCGTCCAGGCGGCGAGCGAGACGGTCAAAACGGCAGCGCCGACCAGAGATGCCGCCGGTCTGCCCGCGCCACGTTCGTCGCGTTTGGCGAACGTGACGCGAGTCCTGCGCGACGTTACCGGGCGCGGTCGGCGATCGACAGGGCGGGTCGCCACGCTTGATGTGCGCGCGTCCGGCCCTCCGGGCGCGCCAGGTTTCGACAGCCGCGTACGCAGCATCAACCCAGACTCCCGTGCGATCCTTCCGCGATGAGTTGGAGCGAGCTCGCTCAGCCGGCGACCAGCACGGAGGCGATCTCGTCCCACGCCACGTCATCGGGGTCGCCGTGACTCCGGGCCAGGATTCCGCCGTCGCGGGTCACGACGAGCGCGTTGACGTCATCACTGTTCGGGATCGCGAGCGACCGCTGGAAGGCCGCCACGTCCGTGTAGACCGCGATCGTGCGGGCCAGCACATCGGGGTCGCCGATGCCCGCCGTCATCCCGCCATCGATGAAGCGCCGCACGGGCCGCCACCGGGTGGCCAGGACCGGCAGCTCGAGGACAGCGACGGGCGTCGGACCCGTCGCACCCCGGGTCGTCGGCGGCACCCCCGCCGCCACCGCGCGGGCGATCCACTGGTCAACCCGGGCCTGGTGCCAGCGCTGGAATGCCACGACCGCCAGCGTCCGCTCGGCGGGGAAGTCGCGGGGGAGGGCCACCTCGACACCGAGGGGCGTGCGACCAGCCACGAGCGGGAACCGCGCATGTTGCCCAGCAGCGTCGCTCAACCTCGCGCACACATCCCTTCACGTGGCGCCCGCAGCGCAACGGGGGTCCGTCCGCCCACGAGCGCCTTCATCGGAGCCCGGTGAGGTCGGCGGCAAGCTCCCAGAAGCGTCCTGCCCGTTCGAGGTCATACGACTCGGGACTGGACTCGATCGGGTGGCACTCCCCGAAGAACTTCCCGCCGACGCCCTCGATCGAGGGATCGACGGCCACGAACATCAACGCGTCAGTCGCCTCATCCACGGATGTCGCGAACGGCATGCGGGGCATCACGTGCTGCATCACGAAGCGCATCGCACCGCGCGTGCTCGCGGCCGCCGTGGCGGGCACGAAGCCCGGGCAGACCGCATTGGCGGTGATCGGCCGAGGCGGGAGCCGGCGCTGCAGCTCGTAGGTGAACCACAGCACGGCCAGCTTGGAGTTCTTGTATGCCCGGTCCGGGTGATAGCCGCGTTCCAGCTGCGGGTCGTCGAAGTCGAAGTGGACCGGTTCCCCGCGTGAACCGGGCAGGTGGAGCCGCGAGCTGACGGTGACAACGCGGGCGGCAGGGGACCGCTCGAGCGCCGGGAGCAGCAGGTGCGTGAGCAGGAACGGCGCCAGCACGTTCACCGCCAGGGTTTCCTCGTATCCATCGACCGTGACGCGACGCGTCGCGCTCTGCTGCATGACGCCGGCCACGTGGAACAGCACGTCGATCACCTCGCCACGCTCCGCCTCGAGGGATGCGAAGGCGCGCACCTCCGACAGGGAGGACAGGTCAACGGATCGCGGCTCGACGAAGGCGCCTGGGTGGCCGCGCCGGATCTCACCGGCGGCAGCCTCGGCGGCTTCCGGAGTGCGAGCCACGAGGATGACCCGGTTGCCGGCGACGGCAAGCTTCTCCGCGGTGACGCGACCCAGCCCTCGGCCACCGCCTGTCACAAGCGCAGTCTTCATCGCCTCGACATCCCAGCGGGGCGTGCTCGTTCACCTGGGACCGATTCGCGGCTCCCGGTACGTCCCGCCCTTGGGCTTCGAGACGAAGGCGACGCTCCACGGAAACCCGGCCTCGCACAAGCCGCCGGGCGGTCGGGGGAGCCTTGGAGCCGGCTGCGCCTCCGCGTATTCTTGGCGCGTCCCCGAGTTCGCCCAGACCTTTCGGAGGGCCCATGTCCACAGGTGCTGTGGCCGCGATCCCGATCGACCGATCCACCGGCCTGTTTCGCTGGAACGCCGTCCTCGGCGTCCTCCATTTCGTCCAGTTCGTGGCCATCCTGGCCCTCTCGTTCGCGAAGAACCCGTTGGTGACTTCGCCGGTGGTTGGCACGTATTCCGAGGTCGCCCTGGAGCGACGACGTCGCCTTCGCCAACCTGCTCGGCGAGCACGACATCCTGGTGCTGCCGGGATCGGTCTGCGAGATCCCCGGCTACTTCCGGCTCTCCCTCACCGCGACCGACGACATGATCGATCGCGCCCTTCCGCGCTTCGCCGCGGTCGTCGAGCACGCCCGGGCGCACGAGGCGGGCAGCACCGGCCCGGGCCGGTCGGCGACCCGCCCGTGAGCCCTGACCTTGCCGCCGGGACGTGGGCTGCGGTCTGGGGTCGTCCGGATGGCGCGTCGTCGAGCTCCCACATCGTGATGGAGAGCCTTGCGGCATTCCAGGCCGAGCCCTGCGCGTCGACCTGGTACGGCTTCGTCGTTCGGCTGGGCCTTCTGGTCGACTCGAGCGAGGTCCGTAACCTCCTCGGTCCCCTGGACCCGTTCCCGGCCGTCACCTCGCAGGCCCTGGCCGACGTGCTGCTGGCACGGGACACCACCGCCGGGCAGGGTCCTGGCTGATCCGGAGGCCGTCGCCATCGGGCCTGCAACGGCTCATGATCTCGGGAGGTCGATCAACCCCTGCTCGATCGCCCGCGTGACCGCCGAGGTCCGATCGGAGACGTCCAGCTTCTCGAAGATGTGGGCGAGGTGGGTCTTGATGGTCGCCTCGCTGATTCGCAACGCGTGTGCGATCTCCTTGTTGGACGCGCCCTGGGCAACGAGCGCCACGACCTCGAGCTCGCGTCCCGACAACGCCTCGCCCCCCGCGCTCGGTCCGGGCACGAGACGATGCATGAGGCGAGCGGCGACCGAGGGAGCCAGGGGAGAGCCGCCCGCCACCGCGCTCCGAACGGCGGCGAACAATGTCTCCCGGGGCGTGTCCTTCAGCAGGTAGCCGGCCGCCCCGGCCTCGATGGCCCGCAGGATCTGGTTGTCCGAGTCGTAGGTCGTCAGCACGAGGACGGGTGGTGGGTTGGGCAGCTGGCGGATGCGTGCCGTGGCCGCCACCCCATCGAGGACGGGCATCTGGAGGTCCATCAGGACGAGGTCGGGCCGCGTTGCCTGCACCTGTTCGATCGCCTGCGCGCCGTTCGCGGCCTCGCCCACGACAACAAAGCCGGGATCGGTCTCGAACATGCCCCGGAGGCCGGTCCGCACGACGGGGTGGTCGTCGACGATGAGGAGGCGGATTCCGGTCATGGTGCGGTCAGCTCGCGAACGTGCTCGGGCGCGGAACAGGGAGCCGGGAGGCTCACGGCGATCGTGGTGCCCTCGCCGGGCGCGCTCTCCACCGCGACGCTGCCGCCCAGCAGCGCGGCCCGCTCGCGGATGCCCATGAGACCCAAGCCGCCCGCGGGCCCGGGCGTCGGTGGAGCCGGGTCGAAGCCGCGGCCATCGTCCGCCACATCGAGGGTGACCTCATCGGGGAAGTAAGAGAGTGTAACGGTGACGTGGCCGGCGGCCGCGTGGCGGCGGACGTTCGCGAGCGCCTCCTGCGTCGCGCGCAGCAGCGTGACCTCCACGTCGGGGTGGAGAGTGCGCACGGTCCCCGTGACCGTGACATCGGTCGTCGGGCCCTCCTGGGCAGCGACGGCGGCGACGCGCTCGATCGCGCCCGGGAGCCCGCCGCCCGCGAGCGCCTCAGGCCGCAGTGCCCACGCAAGGCCGCGCGCGTCCGCGAGGCTGAGTCGCGCGACTTCCTCCGCCTCGACCACATGCCGCTCCACGCGCTCCTGGTCGTGCCCGAGGGAGCCCCGAGCTGCCTCCAGGTGCGCGACGACGCTGGCAAACCCCTGGGCCAGCGTGTCGTGGATCTCGCGCGCCAGACGGCTGCGCTCCTCCAGCACCCCGGCCGTGCGTTCGGCGGCCGCGAGCTCGCGCCGCGTCCGTTCGAGTTCCGCGATGAGGAGCCGACGGTCGAGGCTCTGGCGCGCGATCGCCCCGAACCAGAGCGAGATGCCGAACGCGAAGGCGATCTGGGCGACATCCGAGAGCAGGCTCGGGGCCGCGCTGTCGAGCCGCCAACCATTGACGGTGAGCTCGGAGAGCGAGAGCGAGATCGCGAGGCCGCACGCCCCGACGAAGACGGCGGAGCGCCGTGCGTAGAGCAGGAAGAAGATCTGTGGGTAGAGCGTGAACTCGAGGTACGCGAAGTACGGGTTCAGCTGGAGCAGGACGCCAAAGCACACCGTGACAGCCGCCGCGTACGGCACGCCGAAACCGAACCACCAGCCCCAGGCGCGGGGATGGCGCATGAACATCGCCAGGTAGAGGACCACCAGCAGGCCTGCCAGCCCGACGGCAGCGATCCTCGCCTCGTCGGTCATGCTCCACGAGGTCAGCGCGAGCGCCGTTGCGACGACGATCGTCGCGATGTTCCAGACATGCCACAGCGGGAGGCTGCGGACCCACACATCCGACGGCAAGGCGTTTCGTGCGACGGTACGCTCATCCGCATCATCGTAGACGCCGCGACCTACGCGAACTGCCTTCCGACGAACCGCCGGTACACAAGGAGCGCGGCGATTGCGGACGCGATGCACCAGCCGATGATCCAGGCGACATCGACGATTGGTTGTGCCCTGACCGGCAGCCCAGTCATCGACTGCGCCAGCATGGACAGGTGATACGTCGGAGTGAGCTCGGCGACCTGCCGGACCGCCGCCGGGAGAGCGTCGATGTCCAGGAAGACGCCGGCGGTGAGAGACAGCGGCATGAGGATGAGGAGGTTCACCGCACCGGCGCTGCCCGGGCGAACCAGGAAGCCGACCAGGAAGCCGATCGGGGCGAGCGCGAGCGAGCCGGCGAGAAGGAGCCCCGCGGTGGCGAGCCACGTGTCGAGCGGGAGCCGGGCTCCCGTCATCGCGCCCTCGATTCCCAGCAGCAGGATGATCGCGGCGGAAGCCAGGAGGACGAAGACCAGCTTCGCCGCGAGATACGCCGCGGCCGGCATCGGCGTGACGCGCATGAGCCGCAGGTCACCACGTGCCCGCTCGTCGGCGATGGTGTGGCCGATCCCGGACAGGGAGACGCTGAGCACGCCGAAGATGCCGAAGACGACGATGAGGTATCCGCCTACGGTGCCACCTCCGGGTACGGGCTCAGCCGCCCGCGAGATGCCGATGATCGTGTAGAAGAAGAGCGGCAGGGCGATGGCTGCCATCGCGAAGTCGGGTGCGCGGAGGTGGCGGCGCAGCTCGGCGGCAGCCTGCAGAGCGAAGGGTCGCAGGGATGCGCGTTCGATGCCGGGTCGGGCCAGGGTAGCAAGGGTCAGGGTGTTCATGATTCGGTCTCCTTCACGAGGTCGAGGAACGCCGTCTCGAGCGCCCGCTCTTCGACGGTGACCTCTTCGACATGGGTTGCTCCGCCGAAGAGCCGGCCCAGCACGGCTTCGGCGTCGACGGCCACGATCTCCAATCGCGACCCGGTGCGCGCCACGCGGACCACCCCGGGCCACGTGGCGACGACGGCCGGGTCGAGGTCGGCCCGCACGCGGATGGTCTTGCCGCCGGCCTGCGCCTTGACCTGCGCGGGGGTGCCGTCGCGCACGATCTGGCCGTGATTGATCACGACGATGCGGGTTGCGAGCGCATCCGCCTCTTCGAGGAGATGCGTCGCGAAGAGCACCGTGGTGCCGTGTCGCGCCAGCTCCGTGATCACGTCCCAGAAGTGGCGCCGGCTCTCGACGTCGAGCCCCGTGGTTGGCTCATCGAGGACCACGAGCTCGGGGTCACCGCACAATGCGAGGGCGAACATCAGCCGCTGGCGCTGGCCGCCCGAGAGCTTGCCGGCTCGACGTCCTTCGAGGCCGGCCAGCCCCGCGGCGCCGATCACCTCAGCCGCCCGCCTCGGACGCGGGTAGTAGCTGGAGAACAGCTCCACCAGCTCGGCAACGGAGAGCATCGGGGGCACGCCCGACTCCTGGAGCATGGCGCCGATCCGGGCTCGCGCCGCCGGGTGCTCGGGCGGCAACCCCAGCAATCGGACGGTGCCGGCGGTCGGGCGGCGCAGGCCCAGGATCAGAGAGAGCGCCGTGGTCTTGCCAGCGCCGTTGGGTCCCAGGATCGCGGTGATCTCCCCGGGCTGGATGACGAGGTCGATGCCGCGGAGGGCCTCGACCGCGCCGTACCGCTTGGTAGCGCTACGAAGCTCGACGACGGGGGCCGCGGCCGAATCGAGCGCAGGCGCCGCCGCGAACGCTGCGTGGCCTGCGAGTGGTGCGAAGGTCATTGGGTTGTCTCCGAGAGGCCGGTGTTCCGCCACCGGACCTGCTCGCAGTGTCCGTCGCGGGCTCGGTGCAGACCATCGGCCGCCCAGTCACGCCGCGGTCGGGTGATCAAACGATGGCTATCCCCCATTCGGGGGATAGCCGCATTTCGACCCCGCATGCGGTCGCGGAGCGCCGCCCTCTCACGATCCTGTTCGCCGACCTCGATTGGTCTGGTCTTGTGGCGATCGGCGCTGGCCATCGGCCATCGCTCTCCTGGTGGCTCGACGGTGCCGGGCGCCGGCCCGCGCTTCACATCGAACGCATCGTCCGGTCGGCGAACGCATGGACCCTGGCGGCCGTCCCGGGTCCCACGAGCGGAAGGCCGTGACCGCTGGCCAGAACGGAGGGATCGAGGTCCCAAGGCCCGGAACGTCAGAGGCGAACGGCCCATCCGGTGTGGCCCGGCCGTCCTCCGCCCGGCGACGCAGCGACCCCGGCGGGCGCCGGCAATGTGCCGGCCACTGGACCGACAGGAGGTGGGAGGTGAAATCCAGCCGTTCCGCGCCGGTCGCCGTGACGAGGCAGCCGTCCTCCACCCGCAGCCCGCCCCCGCTGGTGCCCACGGCCGGAGATCGCTCGCGATCGAAACGCCTGCCCACGAACGCCTGCGACGTCCACGGGCGCGCGCGACGGTCGCGGTTGGTTTTGGGCGATGATCTGCGAGCGATGGAACGGTCAGGGGGCGCTGCTCATACCGAGCGCCGAATCTGCTTCGGGCCCGGCCCGGACGTCTTCCGGCCCGCGGCGATCCCGGCGCCCACGCGCGCGCGATGATTCCGCCCGCCGCAAAGGGACGACGGTTCGCCTGGCGGCGATCGCTCTTCATCGTGCTGTGCGTCGTCGTGCTCGTGATCGTGGCCAGCCAGTTCACCTCGGCCGAGGCGCTCGGTGCGGACCTCTCGCAGGCGGACCCCGCGTGGGTGACGGTCGCGGTCGTCCTGCACGGGGCGTTCTTCGTCCTGTACGGAGGGCTGTACGCGGCGGGGTTTCGCGCGGTCGGGGTCTCCAGCGGGGCGCTGCGGCTGGTCCCGGTGATGTTCGCGTCGATCTTCGCGAAGACCGCCGTCCCGTTCACGGCGGCGCCCGCGGCCGCGGTCTTCATCGACGACGCAATGGCGCGGGGCCAGTCCGGCCCGCGGACGGCGGTCGGGGTCGTCGTCACGCTCGCCGTGGACCTGCTGACGGCGCTGCCCTTCGTGCTCGCCGGCACCGTCGCCCTCGTGATGCGGGATCGGCTCGTCGCCTTCGCCCTGCTGGGCACGGCCGTCTTCGTCGTGTTCATTGCCGGCGTGCTGGCGACGCTCGTCCTGTCGGCCCGCATGCCGCGGGTGCTCGAGCGGCTCCTGGTCAGGTGCGGTGCCCTGGTCGACCGCGCGGCGGTCGTCCTTGGGCGTCCCGCTCCCGTGCCCGGCGGGTGGGCACGCCGGACGACCGAGACGCTCGCCGCGGCCGTGACCTCGATCCCCGGCCATCCGCGCGACATCGCGGTCGCGTCCGGCTACGGGCTGCTCCTCCACCTCGCCAACCTGGCGGGCCTCGGTGCCCTGTTCCTCGCCTTCGGGCAGGGCCTGGACCTCGCCGCGCTCGCTGCCGGATTCGGCATGAGCATCGTCTTCTTCATCATCGCGATCGTGCCGGACGGCGTCGGAGCGGTCGAGGGGGCGATGGCCCTCGTCTTCGTCCAGCTGGGGATGCCGGCGACCGCGGCGATCCTGGTCACCCTGGCCTATCGCATCCTCAACGTCTGGCTCCCGGTCGCGATCGGGTTCTGGTGCGCGCGGCGGCTCCGGCTCTTCGGCGCCACCGAACCGGCGGGGGACGCGCTGCCCGAGATCGAGCCCGGATCCCTGTAGGCCGGCGCGCAGACCGGCTCGTGCGCGAGGCCGGAGCAGGTCGCGAACGACTAGAAGTCGGCGCTCGCGGGCGTGCGCGGGAACGGGATGACGTCCCGGATGTTCGCCATGCCAGTGGCATAGGCAACGGCACGATCGAACCCGAGCCCGAAACCGGCGTGCGGCACGGTGCCGTAGCGGCGCAGGTCGCGATACCACCAGTACGCCGCCGGGTCGAGGCCCGTCTCGCGGATGCGCGCGTCGAGCACGTCGAGGCGCTCCTCGCGCTGGCTGCCGCCGACGATCTCGCCGATGCCGGGGGCGAGCACGTCCATCGCTGCGACCGTGCGCCCGTCGTCGTTCAGGCGCATGTAGAACGCCTTGATCTCCCTCGGGTAGTTGATGACCACGACCGGCCGCTTGGCGTACTCCTCGCAGAGGTATCGCTCGTGCTCCGCCTGCAGGGCGACGCCCCACGCCACCGGGAACTCCCACGAACGGCCGGCCCGCTGAAGGACCTCGATCGCCTCCGTGTACTCCATCCGCGCGAAGCTGGACGTGACGAACGCCTCGAGCCGGCTGACGGCCTCCTTGTCGATCCGCTCGGCGAAGAAGGCCATGTCGTCGGCGCGCTCGTCGAGGACCGCGCGGAAGCTGTAGCGGAGCAGGTCCTCGGCCAGGTCGGCGTTGTCCGCGATGTCGGCGAAGGCGATCTCCGGCTCGAGCATCCAGAACTCCGAGAGGTGGCGGCTCGTGTTCGAGTTCTCGGCACGGAAGGTGGGCCCGAACGTGTAGACGTTCGTCAGCGCCAGGCAGTACGTCTCGACGTTGAGCTGGCCGGAGACCGTGAGGAACGCCGGCTTGCCGAAGAAGTCCTGCGCGTAGTCGATCCCGCCGTCGGGGGTTCGCGGGAGGTTGGCCAGGTCAAGGGTCGACACCCGGAAGAGCTCGCCCGCCCCTTCGGCGTCGCTGGCGGTCAGGATCGGCGTATGCACCCAGTAGAAGCCGTGCTCGTCCAGGTAGCGATGCATCGCCATCGCGAGGCAGTGGCGGACCCGGGCAACCGCGCCGAAGGTGTTCGTCCGCACGCGCAGGTGGGCCACCTCGCGGAGATACTCGAACGAGTGGCGCTTCGCCGAGATCGGGTAGGTCTCCGGGTCGTCCACCCATCCGACGACGACGACCGTGTCGGCAAGCACCTCGACCGCCTGCCCCTGGCCCTGCGAGGAAGCGACCGTGCCGGTGACCGTGACGGCGCAGCCGGCCGTCAGGTGCAGGATCTCGTCGTGATAGTTGACGAGCGTCGCGGGGGCCACCACCTGGAGGGCGTCGAAGCAGGACCCGTCGTGGACGTGAAGAAACGACAGGCCCGCCTTCGAATCGCGACGCGTCCGGATCCAGCCCTGGACCGTGGCGCGCGCGCCGACGGCCGGCCGGCCTGCGAGGATGTCGACGACGCGATCTGCATGCGCCATGAGGTTCTCCTTCCGGCCCGCGGGAAGCACGCGGCGTCGGGCCGTGATCGTGGAGACACGCGGTGGGCGGGCGTGACCCGCTCAGGATGAACGATACCGAACGGGCGGTGCCGGCACTCGCGCCCGCCCGCGCTGTCTCAGGAGGCAGCGGCCGCGGCGGTGGAGCGCCGGATCACGAGCTCCACCGGGAAGTCCAGCTCGTCACTGCCGGCGGCGACCGTCCTCGCGGCCGAGTCACGGGGATACGAATGCGGGGCGTCGAGCAGGAACCGCGCCGCCGCATAACCCTTCAGGCGGAGCGGCTGGCGGACCGTCGTCAGTGAGGGCCGGCTCTTCGCGGCCGCGGCGATGTCGTCGAAGCCCACCACCGCGAGCGACCGCGGGACGTCGACGCGCAGCTCCCGGGCGGCCGCGAGCACCCCGAGGGCAAGCCGGTCGCTCATCGCGAGGATCGCCGTCGGCGGAATGGCTTGCTCCAGGAGGTCGCGCCCGGCCTGCCGGCCGAGCTCCTCGTTGCTGTGTGCGCACTCGTAGACGGACACCTCATCGTCCGCCAGGTCGGCCTCCGCAAATGCCGCTCGGTAGCCGCCCAGCCGGCGGGCCGCCACGTCGTAGGTCGCCGTCGCGATGCGGGCCTCATCGCCGTGGCCCGTGTACCCGTCGGACCTGAACGGCAGGGTCACGATGCCGAGCCGGCGGTGACCCAGCTCGAGGAGGTGGCGCGCTGCCAGCCTGGCGCCGCCCGGATCGTCGATGCTGACCGTCGCGACCCCGGGGAGGCGCGGCTCGTCCACCACGACGACCGGAACGCCGCGCGCGAGCACCTGGTGCAGCACCGCCGTATCCGACGGCAGCGAGTAGGCGATGAACCCGTCGACCGCAACGTCCGTGATGGTGCCAGGGTCGCGCATGCGGCTGGCACCCGGGATCACGAGCAGGCCCAGCCGCCGCTCCTCGCACGCGTCGGCGATACCCCGGATGAGCTCGCTGGTCGATGGGTCATCGAGCGCGAACGGGAGCGACTCGGGGAGGATCAGGCCCAACGCGCCGGCCCGGCCGGTGCGGAGCATCCGCGCAATCGGGTTGGGGCCCGCGTATCCCTCGGCGCGGGCAGCCTCGAGGACTCGATCGCGCAGCGCAGGGGAGAGCTGGTCGGGGCGGCTGAACGCGTTGGAGACGGTCGTCTTCGAGACGCCCAGGGACTCCGCGAGGTCCCGGAGCGTGAACCGGCGCGGGGGGCTCGATCGGTGGACCATGCCGTCATCTTGACCGATCCAGACCCGTCGTGTACAGTGGCCGTGTTCTTGACCGATCAAGAAACCACGTCGCACAGGATCGACCTCGAATAGGAGCTCTCATGAACTTGATCACGATGCCGACCACGGAGGACCTCGCTCGCGAGCGAATCGAGATGGCGTGGCGCGAATACGACTTCTGCCGCGCCTGCGGCCAGCCGATGACGATCGAGGTCCACGGCGGCAGCCTCTGGATCGAATGCGCCTCCCTGCGGTCGCTCAGCGGGATCCGCCTTCGCCTCGGGACCCGCATGCACGACCGCCACGAGATCGACCTTCCGGATGACGGCATGGTCCAGGCCGCCGCGTAGCGGTCCTCCGGGCCGCGGCATCCGCCCGCGGAGCGTCAGCCGCGCGGCTCGCCGCCCGCGCGTCGCCGCACCGACCCGACCGTCGCGATGGTTCGATTCGCCCGTGCGGCGCCGACTCGCACGCGACGGCCGCACGTGCCGATCGCCCGGCGCCGCCGTCCGCGACGGTCAGCCCGGCAGCTCGAAGGCGACGCCCCGCAGCGCCCACACGTAGCCGGCGCACCCGACGAGCGACGTCCCCGCCGCGACCGCGAGGGCCGCGACGAACGTCCTCGGGGCGATCGCGTTCGTCGCGACCAGCTCCGCGAGCGGCGACGGATCGACGCCAAAGACCACGATCCCGATCATGCCGGCGACGACGGCGACGGCCCCGGCGGCGCCGACGAGCCGGATCGGCGGTCCGCCGACGCCACGCCTCCACGTCCGCCTGGGCATCCAGCCCCGGACGGCGACGAGGATTGCCGTCACGAACGAGGCCCAGCCAAGGGAGATGAAGATCGCTCCCTCGACGTCGGCCAGGCGATGCCAGCCCGCGATCATCGTGCTGACACCCACCGTCGCGACCAGGCCCGCCCCGATGACGGCGACGAGGGTGCGCGCCCGCCGGGGCACGACGAGGACGCTTGCCAGGGCGAGCGACGAGACGATGGCGACGTGCCCGCTCGGGAAGCTGTTCCCGCTGGCATACGCGGCTCCCGCGAGGAGGTCCGGGCGCTCGAGGACCTGCTTCAGGAGCTGCGTGGTCAGGTTCGCCCCGGCGAGAAGCACGAACACGGCGGCGGCCAGCCCGAAGCCGCCCCGTACGATCGCGAGGCCGAGGAGCCCCAGCGCGGCCGTCAGGACGAACGCGAGGCTGACCGTGGTGAGGGCGTCGGTCGCCGCGCCCAGCACCGCCGGATCGGACGCGACCCGCCCGTACAGGATCAGGTCCGCGATCTGCTGGCCGACGACCGACTGGGTCGTGGCCAGCCAGACGGCCGCGACGAGGAGCGCCGAGATGATGCCCAGGAGCGCCAGCCTCCGGCTGCTCCCACCGGTCGTGACGACCGGTGTCCGCCTCCCCGAGAACCGCCCGTGCGTTGGCCGCATCGCGTCGTGGCGGGTCATCGCGCGCCACCCTGGGCCATTCGGCCGGAGCCGTCCGAAGTGGGAGCGAGCGGGCCGCGTGACAGGCGCTGGGACTTCATGTGGGGACCCGATCATGACCACCGGTCCGGCCCACGTGAACGCTCGGCTCTTCGGGATCGAGACGAAGACCGACCTGGCGCCGATTCTCGCGTCGCTCGGGATGCCCTCGGCGTTTGACGACCGGGCGGACTTCAGCGGGATCACCACGTCCGAGCGGCTGCAGGTCTCGAACGTGATCCACCAGGCGAACATCGACGTCGACGAGAAGGGCACCGAGGCGGCCGCGGCGACCGCGGTGGTGATGCGCGCCACGGGCATGCCGGCGGAGCCCGTCCTCTTCCGGGTGGACCGGCCGTTCCTCTTCGCCGTGCGCGAGGTCCCGACCGGCGCGATCCTCTTCCTGGGCCGCGTCGGCGACCCGTCGATCGCGCGGTAGCCCGGCGCTGGGGTGAGGCCGGGCCGTCCCCGCGACTCACGGCAGGAACTCGTTGAGCGGGGTCGCACCGCACGACGCGTTCAGACACGGCAGCCCGAAGATGTCCTCGATGGTCCGAAGCAGCCCGTAGTGGTCGTGGACCGTCGAGGATCGGACGCCGGACAGCCCCTGGCGGGCAACCATCGTGAAGACCCGGCCTCCACCGTTCACGCTCGTGGCGCCCTCGTCGAACGAGACGACGAGCAGGGTGTGGGGCCATTCGGGCGCCGCCATGATCCCGGGCAGGAAGGCGCGCAGGAAGGCGTCGCCCTGCGCTGCCGAGCAGTCGTGCATGTCGTTGCACAGGTTCGGGACCACGAAGGCGAGATTCGCCCTCGGGTCGAAGCGCGCGAGCGGCTGGATGCTCGCGCACTGGCTGCTCCCGGACACGTACGTGAAGCTCATCGCGGGGTCGTGCTTGCGGGCGTAGGTTCCGGCGACGCCCGGGCCGTCCACCCCGCCCGTGTACGCCCCGCCGGTGCTGCATCCTCCGGCCGGGTAGTCCTGGGCGTAGATCCGCCACGACCGGCCGGCGGCCGTGAGCTGGTTGGAGAGGCTGGCCCCCGGCAGGTCGTGGATCGCGTCGTCGGTGACGCCCTGCGTCGAGCCAGACCAGAAGGCGAGGTAGTTCGGCAGCGACGGATGCGTGACGGCGTAGAAGGCGTCGGCCCGCCCGTACGTCTGCGACAGGCCGTAGAGATACGGCATCGTTGAGGCGGTCACCGCGGAGGCCTCCCGGTTCTCCATCCAGACCACGATGACGTGGAAGATCGCGGACGAGCCCGTGCCCACCGGCGTCGAGGATGGCCGGGCCGACGGAGCGGCCGTGAGCCTGGCGGTGGGCGCCGGCGTCGCCGACGGGCCCGCGGCCGGCGTGGACGATGGCCGGGCCGACGCTGTCGGTCGCGGAGCGCTCGTCGCACGGGCGCTCGGCGCGCTCGCGGACGGGGACGCGCCCGCGGAACTGGCCGACGTGGCGGACGCGCCGGCCGACGGCGTGCCAGCGGCTGCCGGGCTCCCGGCCGGCGGGCTTTCGGCGAACGAGGTTCCGGTGGTGGCGGGTGCGGCGAGGCTCGCTGACGGAGGCGTTGCCTGGCACGCGGCCAGGAGCGCCGCCAGCCCCAGGGTCGCTGCCGCCCGCCGCGGGGTCAGCCGCCGGCGCTCCGATCGTCCGTCGGAAATTGCCCGGTCCCGGTAGATCGTGGTCGTCGTCATCGTGTCGGCCTATCCACCATGCGCGAGGGCGCCGAGGCGCTCCGTGAGCCGCAGGTTCTCCCGGTAGTCGATCGGGACCTCCACGAGGGTCGGGCCGTCGTGGGCCAGCGCCCGCATCAGCGTGGGATACAGGTCGTCGGCGGACGTCGGGCGGAAGGCGGCGAGCCCGAAGGATCGGGCATACGCGACGAAGTCGGGGTTCGTGAACGTCACCCCGAACGGGTGCCCGAACTCCGTGCGCTGCTTCCAGTCGATCAGCCCGTAGCCGTCGTCGCGCCAGACGACCACGGTGATGTTGGCGCCGATCCGGCGGGCCGTCTCGAGCTCCTGCGAGTTCATGAGGAATCCACCGTCCCCGCACAGGGCGACGACGCGCCGATCGGGGTGGACCAGTTTCGCGGCGATCGCGCCTGGGACCGAGATCCCCATCGCGGCGAAGCCGTTCGAGATGATGACCGTGTTCGGCTCGTAGGCCTGGTAGAGCCGCGCTACCCAGATCTTGTGCGCTCCCACGTCGCTGACGACGATGTCCGACGGCTCGAGCGCCCGACGCAGGTCCGCGATCGCCTTCTGGGGCCGGATCGGCCACCCGTCGTCGTGCTCGTAGGCGCCAAGCTCGGCCAGCATCGCCGTGCGCAGGTCCTGGTGGACGAGCGTCTCGCGGGCCGCGTGGCGCGCGGTGGCGTCGAGCCCGCCGATGCCGTACGGAAGGATCGCCGCCAGGAGCCGGCGGAGCGTCCCGCCGATGTCGCCGATGAGCTCGACCTCCGGCTGGTAGAACGCGTCGACCTCCGCGGGCTGGGTGTCGATGTGAACGATCCGCTTGTGTCCGTCCGGGTTCCAGCGGGCCGGCGCGTATTCCACCAGGTCGTACCCGACCGACATCACGACGTCGGCCCGGTCGAAGCCCGAGAGCACGTGGTCGCGCGCCTGCAGCCCGACGGCCATGAGCGACAGGTGGCTCCGGTCGTCGATCGCGCCCTTGCCCATGAAGGTGGCCGCGACGGGAATGTGCAGCCCGCGGGCGAACGCCCGCAGCTCCGGCGCAGCGTGGCGGCGGATGACGCCGTTGCCGGCGAGCACGAGCGGGCGCCGCGATCCCGCGAGCAGGCGGGCAGCGTGCGCGATCGCCTCGTCTGTGGGCTCCGGGAAGTACGCCATCGACGGCTCGATCGGCCGGATTGCCGCGTCCACCTCCATCGCCGCGATGTTCTCCGGCAGCTCCAC
>Ga0209638_1001233_pt1 | contig 16466 bp, 14 predicted proteins | sample BarGraNGADG00211_FD_184490 | JGI IMG/M metagenome (GOLD analysis project Ga0209638, IMG submission 184490) | Arctic peat soil microbial communities from Barrow, Alaska - Barrow Graham LP Ref core NGADG0002-211 (SPAdes) (version 2) | ecosystem: Environmental > Terrestrial > Soil > Wetlands > Peat...
TGAGCATGGTGCCGAGCATGGTCTTGTCCGGGTCGTAGCGCATGGCAGCACGGTACCGCTGAGATGGGAACGAGTCGGCCTGTAAGCCGGATTCTGCGCTGCGCCTTGTGAGCGGAGAATCGGGCACGTTGGCCTTGTTGGCAAAGGCGGGCTGACTAGGGGTTTTCCGGTTGGGGTGGTTGGGGGGCCTTGGGGCCCGCTGGAGATTCTGCGGACTCCCTCCGGACTCCCAGCCCTATCTCACGTTGGAAACCAGGATCGCACTGAAGGCCTCAGCATGCCCGGTTCGCCAAGGTCAAAGACCGGGTTAGGGCCGACACGGGACACGCTCCCCGTCGCCGTGGCTTCGCCGCCCATCGGCCGGCGGCCTGCGCGGTATCGACGTCCAGCAAAGGCGGCGCAGTCTGATTTCCGCCTCGACTTTCATGGCTGAGCCGTTGGCCGATCGGATGTGGGCGACGTGTTCTTGAGCGCCTGCTCTCCTGAGTCAGGGACTGGCTACTTCAGTTCGGGCACGAGCGGCTCGGCGTACTGGCGGGGACCCGGCTGGTGTTGACCAGGTGCTCGGCCTCAAGCCTTACTCGCCCCTCAAAGTCGCCGGTCCAATCCTCATCCGACTCCCCACCGTCGACGAGGAGCTCGATACCCCAGCCCGTCCACTCAACGCCCTGGCAGATGGCTGCCTGCAGCCGTTGAGCCTGCCGGTGCAGATGACGCCGCCAGGTCCCGGAGAATCCAGTCAGGGCGCCACGGGTACCGGTCTGCATCCGACGCTCGTACGCATCCAGGATCGCTGCCTTCCCTGCCTTGGTCAGCAGGACACCCGACCGGCCCGGCTCCGCTCGGCCGTGGTCCGCCGTGAGACGACCCTGCCGGGCCGCCTCGATGACGATCTGGTCCACGATCAGCGGCCGGAACTCCCCCATCAGGTCCAGCGCGAGGCTAGGGCGGTCCTCATCGTCAGTATGCAAAACGCCGATCGTCGGCTCGAGCCCCGCCGCGCAGACCGCCGTGACGCACTCGCCGAGCAGAACGGTATAGAGGAAGGACAGGGCGGAGTTCGCCACGTCCATGGGTGGCTGCCGCGACCGGAGGGAGAACTGCAGGTCGTCCGGCATGAGCCGACCCAGTGCGGGGAAGTACGCGGCCGCGGCCGCGCCCTCAAGACACATCACCTCTTGTGGCGTGCGACAGTCACCGAGCATTCTCAACGTCCCGTTCATGGTGGCGATAGCGCGCTGGAGGTCGCCGACGTGGCCTCGGCGGCCGAACCGCTGGAGGACCACGACCTGCTTGCGGACCTTCGCCTCGACGATGCCACCGCCGAGCATGGTTGCCTCAGGGGACTCGCTGAACCGGATCTGCCTCCGCAGGCGATCTGCGCGTGGACGCGAGGCGGCGAGTTCCTGACCGACATGCTGGGGCTGGTGATCGCCGTCAACGCCGGGCAGGTGCTGCTGCTGGGACTGTTCGCCTACCTGGCCGCGGGTGCCACGACCCGAGCTGCTCACCCCTGAGCCCGGGGACGCCGGAACACGGGCACGTCGGCACTCGACACCTCGGGCGCGTAGCGGTGGCCGCCCGCGTCGAACCCGGTGATCGCCCGCGCCGTGCGCACCCGGTTGAGCCGAGCCAGGCCGCCATCTCTCCCCGGGCGCGCTTGGCGCTGAAGGAGATCACCCGGTAGTCGCTGCGGGCGTCCTGGTCTTCGAACCGCGGCGAGACGACCCGGACGCCGAGCGCGCCGGCATCGACCGCCGAGAAGTACTCCTGCGATGCCAGGTTGATCACCACCTCGGACCCCGGGGACTTGGCGAGGTCCGCGCGCAGCAGGTCGGTGATCCGGCAGCCCCACCACTCGTAGAGGTTGCGGCCCCGCTCGGTGCGCAGCGGGATGCCTATCTCGAGCCGGTAGGGCTGGATGAGATCGAGCGGACGCAGCAGCCCGTAGAGCCCGGACAGGATCCGCAGGGTCTTGTTCGCCTCGGTGTAGTCGCGCTCACCGAACCGGTCGCGCACGGCCATGCCCTGGTAGACGTCTCCGGCGAACATCAGCAGCGCCGGCCGGGCGTTGCGCGGCGTGAACGGTACGTCGAAGTCGCGGTAGCGCTGCGCGTTGAGGTGGGCGAGGTCGTCGGAGATGCCCATGAGCGAGGCGAGCTCGTCGGGCGACCTGGTGATCAGGACGTCGATGAGCCGGCGGCTCTCGTCGAGCAGGCGGGGTTCGGTGTGCTTGCGGGTGGGGGGCCGCGACGTGAGGTCGAGCGTCTTGGCGGGTGACAGCAGGGCCAGCATGCCCCGACCTTAACCGGGACGCCGACACGTCCCACCCGTCAGGCCGAATCGCGGATGACGAGCTCGCAGCCCCGCGTGATGACGCCCTGGTCGAGGGCCTCGTCGCCCTCGATCGCGGCGAGCAGGCGGGTGCCGGCTTCCCGCCCGAGCGACTCGAGGTGCGGGTCGACCGTCGTGAGCAGCGGCCGGGCCCCCTGGACCATGACCTCCCAGTTGTCAAAGCCGACCACCGCGATGTCGCCGGGAACCTGCACCTCCAGCTCGCGGAGCCCGTCGAGCACGCCCCGGGCGATCTGGTCGCTCCCGCAGACGATCCCGTCGACCGGGTGGCCACTGTGGACGACGATCGTCGCCGCGGAGCGTCCCCAGACCTCGCTCCACTGGCCGTACAGGGCGAGATCGGGATCGAGCCCGAGCCCCTGGGCGGCGAGGGCCCGCTCGACGCCGGCCAGCCGCAATCGGCTGGCGAGGTGGCGTTCGGGACCTCCGATGTAGGCGAGGTGGCGGCGTCCGGTGGACAGGAGATGGTGGGCGGCGAGTTCGGCGCCCTGCGGGTCGTCATAGGTGAGCGATAGGTCGGCGGGGTCGAGTGACTCGCTGAGCACGTAGATGACCGGCACGGGCAACTTGCCGAGCGACGGACGCGGGTCGCGGCGGCGTCCGGTGACGACCAGCCCGTCGACCTGGCGGTTGATGAGCCGCTTGAGCAACTGGTACTCGCGGACCGGGTCCCCGCGACCATCACACAGCATGGTGCTGACCCGGCCGGCTGCCAGGCTGTCCTCGATGCCCAGCATCACCGGGATGGTGAACCGGCCGAAGCTGTCGGAGGTGATGACGCCGACGGTGAAGGTGCGACCGCTCGCCAGGCTGCGAGCCGAGTGGTTGGGCTGGAAATCCAACGCCGCTGCGGCCTCCTGCACCCGGGCCCGGGTATCGGAGCTGAGCTGCCCCACACCGTTGAGTGCCTTGGACACCGTACCTGGAGAGACGCCCGCCAGTTTGGCGACGTCCCTGACGGTGGCGGCCCTCTTGGACTCCGTCATCCGACCGACCACCTTCCGCATCGCGTTTCGGAAACGATCTTAATTGGCAGGAACTATTGCACGACTGTGACCGGTCACACTACGCTGCCAGCGGACGGAAATCGGTTGCGCTTGTTTCCGTTCCCCATGCGGCCAACCCGCTTCCGGGGCACGACACGGCCGTCAAATCCCCAGAAAGGAACCCCTCGATGATTTCACGACCCATCCGATTCGTCGCAGTCGCAGCAGCCCTCGGCCTGCTGGCTGCGGGATGCTCGTCGAACAGCGGTGGCAGCACCACCACGAGCGCCGGAACCCCCACCGGCACCATCTCCGTGTGGGCCCGCGATGCCGAGAAGGACTTCATGGGCAAGCTGGTCGAGCAGTACAACAGCACCCACCAGGTGCAGGCCCAGCTGACCATCATCCCCAGCGCCAACTTCGTCCAGAAGCTCGGCACCGCCGCCGCGGCTGGCAACGGCCCCGACGTGACGTCGCTCGACCTCGTGTTCGCCCCCTACTTCGCCTCCACCGGAGTGCTCGAGGACATCAGCGACGTCTACAACGCCCTGCCCTACAAGGATCAGCTCGTTCCGGGCCACGTCGCCCAGTCGACGTGGGACGGCAAGACCTACGCGCTCCCGTTCACCGGTGACGCCTCGGTGCTCTTCTACAACAAGGACCTGTTCAAGAAGGCCGGCCTCGACCCGAACAAGCCCCCGACAACGTGGGCCGAGATCCGGGCCGACGCGAAGAAGATCACCGCGATCGGCAGCGGCACCTACGGCTTCACCTTCGCCGGCGCCTGCGGCGGCTGCAACGTGTTCGAGTTCACCCCCTACATCTGGGGCAGCGGCGGCCAGGTGCTGTCGAAGGACGGCAAGAAGGCCATGCTCGACTCCCCGCAGGTGACCGACGCGCTGCAGTTCTACCGGGACATGCAGACCGACGGCTCGATCCCCTCGGCCGCCGAGACCGACAGCGGCAACCAGCAGGTCCCGCTGTTCACCTCCGGCAAGGTCGGCATGACCGCGCTCGGTGCGTTCGCCATCCCGAGCTTCGACTCGGCCAAGCTGAACTACGCCGCCGCCCCCCTGCCGGGCAAGGACAGCGGGACGGCGTCCTTCGCCGGTGGTGACGTGATCAGCGTCATCAACGGCACGAAGAACCGGGCCGGAGCCGTCGACTTCGTCAAGTGGGCGACCGACACCCAGGCCCAGACGTGGCTCGCCAAGAACGGCAGCGCCCCGATCCGCAAGGATCTTCTCGATTCGGTCTACGCGACGCAGGGCCAGTCCTACGCCATGGTCGCCAAGGGCCTCGAGATGGGGCAGGTTCCCTTCAGCGTCGTGGAGAACGCCATCTTCAACGACAACAACGGCCCGTGGGTGAAGATGATCCACGACTCCGTGTTCACCGGGAACATCCAAGCCGCCCAGGCGACCGCTCAGTCGGCCGCTCAGAAGCTCATCGATCAAGCCTGATGAGTACCCACACCGCCAGCCTGAACCAGAGCCGCCAGGTCTCGGGGCGCAGGAGGAGCCGCACGTTCGGCCTGAACCGGAGGCGCCAGATCCTGGGAGCGTTGTTCACCCTGCCGACGGCAGCGATGATCACGATCTTCTTCCTCGTACCCCTGGGCATGACCTTCTGGATGTCGTTCTACCGGTGGCCGCTGCTCGGCCAGCACAAGTGGATCGGACTCGAGAACTACTCTGCGGCACTCAACGACCCGAACTTCATCCAGGCGTTGAAGTTCACCCTCGAGTACACAGTGATCATCACCCCGATCCTTCTGGTGCTCGGGTTCGGGCTGGCGGCGCTCGTCCAACGGGGGGATACCCCGTCGCGGTTCTTCCAGTCCGTCTACTTCATGCCGGTGGCCATCGGTCTCGCCTCGGCGAGCTTCCTGTGGCTGTTCATGGCTCAGTCGCAGATCGGCCCGCTGTGGGACCTGATGCACTGGCTGGGACTGATCGGATCCAAGAGCAACCTGTTCGCCGGTCACTGGTCGTCGCTCATGGTTGTCAACGCCATGGTGGCTTGGAAGGTGGTGGGCCTGCAGATGCTGCTGCTGCTGTCGGGCCTGCAGTCCATCCCCGTCGAGGTGATCGAGGCCGCACGCGTCGACGGGGCGTCGGGGTGGCAACGGTTGTGGCACATTACGGTGCCGTTGCTGCGTCCGACCCTCGCCCTCGTGCTGGTCTTCTCGGTGGCCGGCTCGCTGCTCGCGTTCGACCAGTTCTACATCATGACCTCGGGTGGTCCGTCCAACTCGACCATCAGCGTGGTCTATTCGATCTATCGCTACTCCTTCATCCAGTTCAAGCTCGGCTACGGTGCCGCGCTGTCGGTGCTGCTGATGGTGATCCTGGCGATAGTCAGCGCCGTCCAAATGTTGCTGTTGCGCAACACCGATCACAATTGAGGACCCCTCCATGATCTCCGACATCCGACGAAGCCTTCCTCGGGCGGCCTGGTGGACGCTGAACGTGGCCCTCACGGTGCTGTTCCTGTCTCCTCTGGTCGTCATGCTGTCGATGGCGTTCAAGAGCAGCGGCGACCAGGGGCACATCCCGCCGACGCTGCTGCCGCAGCACCCCACCTGGCACAACTTCGTGAAGCTGACCAGCGTCCAGGGGCTGAACATCTTCCACAACCTGCTCAACAGCGTCATGGTCAGTGTGTCGGCCACGCTGCTGGTGGTGCTGTTCGCCAGCATGGCCGGCTACGGCATCGCCCGGACGAAGTTCCCCGGGGCGGGCATCGTGTTCTTTGTGGCCCTGGCCTCGTTCATGATCCCGTTCCAGGCCATCCTCACGCCGCTCTACATGCTGCTTAAGAACATGGGCCTCAACGACTCGCTCGTCGGGCTCACCCTCGTCTACGTCACCTTCAACCTGCCGTTCGCGCTGTTCATTATGCGCAACGCGTTCGCGTCGGTGCCGCAGGCACTCGAGGAGGCCGCCCGGATCGACGGGTGCGGCACCATCCGCGCGATCGTGCAGATCATGCTGCCGATCGTGAAGCCGGGCCTCATCACCGCCAGCCTGATGACCTTCTTCAACACCTGGAACGAGTTCTTCGCGGCCCTCATCCTGGTGACCTCGCAGGAGAAGTTCACCCTGCCGGTCACCCTGACCATGGTCGCTAGCGGCTCGTTCGGGCAGATCGACTGGGGCTCGCTCCAGGCCGGCGTCGCCCTGACGATCATCCCCTGCATCGTCGTCTATCTCCTCCTCCAGCGCTACTACGTGAGCGGCATGCTCAGCGGCGCCCTCAAGTGAAAGGAACTCCCTGATGACCACAGATACGAGCCATTCCCGCGCCGCGCCGGATCCGACCGGGTTCGGGCCGGTCAGGTTCACCGAGTCCAGCCGCACGACGCTGCGTCCCGGCCGCGGCACCATCACCGCAGGGCTGTGGCACGAGCGCCGCCGCGTCAATCGCACGGTGAGCGTCCCGGCCGGGTGGGACCGGCTGCACGAGGCCGGCAACTTCCACAACCTCGAACTCGCCGCCGGCCGCTCCGAGGGCGACTACACCAACGATCTCCCCTTCCTCGACAGCGATGTCTACAAGTGGCTCGAGGGCATCGCGTGGGTGTTCGCCGATCCTGAACTGGACGCCGATCTGCGCGCCAAGCTGGGGCACATGGTCGACGAGACCGTCGACCTGCTCGAGGCCACCCAGCAGGACGACGGCTACCTCGACTCCAACTTCCAGGTGCGCACCCCCGGCGAGCGGTTCGTGCACCTCGACTGGGGCCACGAGCTCTACTGCGCCGGCCACCTGATCCAGGCCGCGGTGGCGATGCACCGCACTACCGCCGACGAGCGGCTGCTCGGCATCGCCCGCCGCTTCGCCGACCTCATCGTCGCCTCGTTCCCCGACGGGAGGAACGAGGGGTTCGACGGGCACCCCGAGATCGAGACCGCGCTCGTCGAACTCGGCCGGGAGACCGGGGAGCCGTCGTACCTGGACTCTGCCCGGCTGTTCCTCGAGCGGCGCGGCCAGCGCACCATGCCCGGCCGCTTCGGCTACGCCTACTGGCAGGACCACGCGCCGATCCGCGAGGCCGACAGCGTCGAGGGCCACTCGGTGCGCCAGCTCTACCTGCTGGCCGGTGTCGCCGACCTGTACGCCGAGACCGGGGACGCCTCGTGGCTCGAGGCCGGTGAGCGGCTGTGGCACGAGATGGCCGCCCGCAAGACCTACATCACCGGCGGCATCGGCTCGCACCACGCCGACGAGGCGTTCGGCGACCCCTACGAGCTGCCGAGCGAGCGGAGCTACTGCGAGACCTGCGCCTCGATCGCATCGGTGATGTTCAGCTGGCGGATGCTGCTCGCCACCGGCGAGGCCAAGTACGCCGACCTCATGGAGCGCACCCTGTACAACGGCTTCCTCGCCGGCATCTCGCTCGACGGCCAGAAGTACATCTACGCGAACCCGCTGCAGGTGCGTGAGGGCCACCTCGACACCGGCACCGACCACGACTACCAGCGGGTGCCGTGGTTCCACTGCGCCTGCTGCCCGCCCAACGTGATGCGGCTGCTCGGCTCGCTCGACCACTACCTCGCGGCGTCCCGCGGCAACGAGCTGGTCGTGCACCAGTACGCCACCGGGACGGTGTCCGGCGCGCTGGACGCCGGCTATGTGGGCCTCGACGTGGTCACCGACTACCCCTGGGAGGTGACCATCGGGTTCACGGTCACCGCCACGCCGGCGGCGTCCTGGACGCTGACCCTGCGGGTGCCGCACTGGGCCGAGGGTGCGACCGCCGAGGTCAACGGCGCCGACTCCGGAGCATCGGTTGAGGACGGCTGGCTGCGGATCACCCGCACTTGGGCCCCCGGTGACACGGTGAACCTCACTCTGCCCATGGATCCGCGCTTCTCGCAGGCCGATCCGCGGGCGGACGCCCTGCGCGGCAGCCAGGCGCTCGAGCGGGGCCCGCTCGTCTACTGCCTTGAAGCGACCGACAACCAGGGCGTCCGGTTCGACGACGTGGTCGTCGACACCAGCGCACCGGTGTCGCAGTCGTCGGCGTCCGGGCTCGACCAGATCGTCGCGCTGACCGCACGGGCATCGATCCGCCGACACCAGCAGGCCGGATGGTGGCCCTATGGCCGGCGCGACGAGGCGGCCGGGGAGTCGTCCGTCGAGGTGACCGCGGTGCCCTACTACGCCTGGGGCAACCGGGAACTCGGCGCGATGCGCGTCTGGCTGCCCACCGCATGACCTCCGACCAGTGACGAGCCACCCCCGCTCCTTCGCCGATGTGATGGAGTGGCCCTCTCTGTCAGGCTGAGGTGAGACACCCCGCGTCTTGTGGGGTGGCCTGGAATGAGGGCGGGGATCGGATGTAATCATGTTGAATCCACAAGCCCTGGGAACCATCGGTTTCTGATGGTGTTGATCCGGCTCCGAAGCCGACGACAGGGGGCCACACTGTCCCCTGAAGAGGTATCTATAGAGGATATTCGGCAGACCGTGCTTGCACATATCGCAGAGTACCTGGCCGACCCGTTGGCACTGTCTCGTGAAAAGGGAATCAGAAGGGTGTCTGAATTCTCACGAACCTCGCCGCGTTACAGGCCACTGGTAGCGAGGTTCGAATCCGCTGGACTATCTGCAGAGTCTCAGGTTCCACGACGCGATGGTGGTGGACTGCGGGTTCGATGGGGCAGCGTGTCGTGATTGGCGTTTATGGGGTACTGCTGTGACGGGGTGCAGTTTCAGGCGAGCCGACTTGCGGGGGGCCGCGGTTGGCACTTGGCATCAGGGTCGTCGTAATGAGTGGCGCCGATTTGATTTTGGCGGGTCTGACTTCCGGGTGATCGTGGCTCAAGCTGCATTGTTTGAGGACTGCGAATTCGTGGCTGCCAAGCTGGACAAGGTCCAGTTCGAACAGTGTGCGATGGTGCGCTGCCACTTTGCGGGGATCTGGTTGAGGTCGTCTTCGATGAGCGCGAGTTGCCCGGCAGGGCTGCACCCGCAACCTTTGGAAGATGTCGACTTCGCCGACGCGCTCTTCGACATGGTCGAGTTCATGGGCTGCAAACTCGATCAGGTGATCATCCCGGCGGACTCGGATGTTCGCGTGATCAAGAACTATCGCTGCGTCGTGGAGCATGCCTTGGCCATGATCAACGGCGACGACTCGCTGGTAGCCCGCATGTTGCGCGGCGAGTTCGAGAACACACTGCGGGGGATGCGCGGGCAGGAGGAGGACACATTGTTCAACCAGCGCGACTACCAGGTGTCCCAGGAGTTTGCGGAGTTGGCGACCATCGTCATTGGTCGAGCGCAGGCTGAATGCTGTTCTTGATCTGAGGTGGGGCGCCTCAGCCTGCTCGAAGCGTTCCGGGCCGCAGGGCAACCCCGACCAGCGCCCTACCCATTGACAGCCTCTGAACGGGCAATGCACCAAGTGACAGCCGTTAGGCGACACGGGCGACAGGATTCGAATCTGCGGCAAGTGAGGCGCGATCCTGCTCTCACAAGGAGTTTCGTACCCGCATCATCGTCCGCTCGGCCGAAGTGGGACCTCTCTGGGGCAAAGTCGAGGGCGGCAGATCCTGCTGCTATCTGGGCCCTTCTCATGCGGACGAGGACGACCCCTCCGGTCTTAAGGCCGCCGGTGTCCCCGCGAGACGCTCATTGACGGGCGACCTGGAGGTCGGCACTGGTCCCGGTTGGATCACAAGTCCGCCGAAGAGACCCTGAACACCTACTCGCACCTGTGGCCGGACTCCGACGACCGCACGCGGGATGCCATCGATGCGGTTCTGCGAGCCGAGTCCGAACGAGAATCGCTGATTCTGCGGACTCCCAAGCGAACTCAGACCCAAGAAAGGCACCATCTGGCCTAGTCAGAGCAGGTTCAGGGGACGAGCCGGCCTGTAAGCCGGATTCTGCGCTGTGCCTTGTGAGCGGAGAGTCGGGCACGTTGGCCTTGTTGGTAAAGGCCGGCTGACTAGGGGTTTTCCGGTTGGGGTGGTTGGGGGGCTTTGGGGCCAGCTGGAGATTCTGCGGACTCCCTCCGGACTCCCAGCCCTATCTCACCTTGGAAACCAGGATCGCACTGAAGGCCTCAGTATGCCCGGTTCGCCAAGGTCGAAGACCGGGTTAGGGCCGACACGGGACACGCACCCGGTCGCCGTGGCTTCCCGTCAATCGGCCGGCGACCTGCACAGAATGGTTGTCGTTGCAGCCTGCTGCCTTGATCTACTGCGTGAGCGTCGACACGCTTCGGCGTCGGGTGATCATCGTTTCTTGGGCCGAGGGCTGTCGGCTGACCTGTCCTCCAACGGCCGTGACTCACTGGTGAGGCCGCTGTCATGAGCTACCTGCATCGCGCCCCGGTAGGCGGCCCCACTGGGTGGGCATTGCATGATGTCGTCCGCACGTTCCGGCCCATCGCGAGGCCGCAGGGCGGCCCGCGTTCGGCTCTTTGCCCGTGAGGGAAGGGGATTCTCTCTGTCCCCAAGGGTAAGAAAAATGCCAGTAGGTCTAGATCAATCGAGATGATTGACGGATACTCGATCGAAGGCCCACCCCCGCGCCAGCGCAATCCCGGCTCTCCGACGACTCCTGGACCATTGATCAGGAACGGACGGGGCCAAGGCCTAGAGCGAGTAACTAGCAGTGCGCCAGCCCGGGAAGGAGCCCCGATGCCCGCCCGCACACGTCAGGCCCTCGTCGCCTTCGGGGTATGTCTCGTACTCTGCGGCTGTACTCATACGGCGACGACCAACCCGTCCCCCTCGGGCGCGTCGACCCCTAACCCGACGGCCTCATCGGCGTCGCCAAGCAAGAGCGTGAGCCAACTGGCCGCCGAGGACATCACCGTTAAGGCGTACACAGCACTTTGGAAGTTCATGGCTGGCCAGGCTGCGACTCGCGATGTGGAGGCTGAGTTCTCGCCGTACATGCGGAACACCCGCGACAACGGCACCCAGGGGTTCTTGGATCAGAGCGAGAGCTATGTGGCTTCGATCAACAACCAGAACATGATGGCCACCGCGGTGCCCAAGTTCACGATCCAGAGCAGTCGCGACGCCACGCCCATCGAGAACCGACCAACCGTGTACGTACGCGGCTGTGCGGACCTCTCCACAACGTCGATCAAGAATCTTGAGACCGGCGCCACCATGCCATTGAACCCAGCCAAGGATGCACGGGTGTTCACGGTCGAGCAGTTCAGCGACGGATGGCGGGTTGCGGAAAGCGAGCAAACGACGGACACGACCACATGCTGAAAAGATGGATGTCAGCACTCGTACTCGTCCTCTTCGCGGGCGGGTTCTCTGTGCTGTGGGTCATGCCAGCGCACGCTGATAACCAGTGCCAGGTCTACTGGTACCAGGACCCGGTGACGTCCCGCCTCCTGAGCGGCGTGAAGTGTCCCGGTACGCCTTCCTCCAGTGCCGCCCCTTCGACCAGCAGGACGACCACGGGATGCATCAACCCCTTCACGGGGGCGTCGATCCCTTGCACCTTGAATGGCGCCCCTTGGGTGGCGGCCTGGGAGTGCTACGCGCAGTCCCTGCCCAGCCAACCGGTCGATCCCGCGCATGCGGGAATGACGGCCTATGAGTGCCGATGGGCAGCCAGCGGGAGTTCGATGATGGGCATCACTCCGATCTACTGGGCCCGCTCAACCCCAGCGCCCGTTGATCCCGCTGTGCTTGCGCAGGAAGCGGTCGCATCGATGCAGTTGCGGGCAATCCGGATCGGGATGGTGCCGGAGGACACGCCGGGCTCGATGGGGATCGTGGGTGTGCCGGCGTGGCTTTGGGTCGATGGTCCAGATTCGCAGACCTTCGGACCAGCTTCTAGTTCGGCTTCGGCGGGCGGGGTGACGGTCTCCGCCAGGGCGAAGGTCTCCAAGCTCGTGTGGAACATGGGTGATGGCGGTGCCGTGACCTGTGTGTCGGCGGGGACGGTTTTCAAGGCTGGCGATGGTGGCACGAGGTCGCCGGATTGTGGCTACACGTACAGCAAGCAGGGCACCTACACGATTCGTGCGACGAGCACGTGGGCGATCACGTGGACGGCGACGACGGGGGTGTCGGGGACGATGTCTTTGTCCTTCACCTCGACCAGATCGTTGGTTGTGGGCGAGATCCAGGTTGTGACTCGCTGACTCAGGGAGGTTGACATGACGACGATGACTGCCGCTAAGGGGTCCACGGCTATGGGCCTGTCGGACTCGAGCGGGATGGTTCCGCCGCCACCGGCGAGGCTGCGTCGGCGCCCGGCCCTGATTGTGGCGGCGCTGGCGCTGGTGCTGGTGGGGGCTCTGGTGTCAGCGTGGGCGTACACGAGCCTGGGAAACACCCAGGAAGTGGTCGTGGCGCGGGTCGATGTCGCCGGGGGGCAGATCATCACCGCAGACGACTTGCAGGTGGTGCGGGTCGGGGTGGATCCGTCGGTGAAGGTGGTGGCGGCGAACCAGGCCGGGTCGCTGGTGGGGCAACGGGCTGCTGTCAATCTGCAGGCGGGCCAGCTGCTGGTGCCGGGTTCGGTGACGCAGCAGGTCTTCCCGCAGGCGGGTATGTCCGCGGTCGGCTTGTCGTTGACGCCCGGCCAGCTGCCGAGCGAGCCTCTCCAAGTGGGGGATCGGGTCAGGGTGGTGTCGACGCCGGGGGCGCAAGGGGACGTGAATCCGGCGACGTTGACGGTGTTCGAGGGGATCGTTGTCGCCGTGTCGCCCCGGGACGCGAACGGGTCGACGGACGTGACGGTCCAGGTCGTTCAGAGCGTGGCGGCGGAGCTGGCGGCCAGGTCAGCTACCGGGAAGGTCGCTCTGGTTGTGGACTCGAGGGTCCGCTGATGGCTCTGATCGTGTTGGCATCGGCGTCAGGGTCGCCCGGGGTGACGACGACAGCGCTTGGGCTGGCCCTGGTGTGGCCGCGACCAGTGGTGCTGGTCGATGCCGATCCGGTGGGCGGTTCGGCATTGTTGGCGGGCTACTTCCACGGCACGATGGTCGACTCGGACGCGATGGTCAACCTGGTGCTGGCGCACCGTGACGGACGCCTCGGCGAGACGTTGCCCGAGGTCCTGATCGGCGTGCCGAACACCCAGGTGTCGATCCTGCCCGGTCCGAAGTCTCACGCTCAGGCGGGCAGCTTGATGGATCTGTGGGCACCGTTGACGTTTCAGTTCCGGGCCCTGGAGGAGACGGGTCAGGATGTCATCGTCGACGTCGGCCGCCTGGGGATGGTCCATTCGCCACGCTCGGTGATCGCTGCGGCGGATCTTGCCGTGTTGGTGTCGCACAGTGATCTGCCGGCGCTGGCCGCAGCGCGGCAGTGGGCTTCCGAGTGGGCGGAGGCGTCCGCGGACGGCACAGGGCCGGCTGCGGTGGGCATCGTGCTGGTCGGGGCGAACCGGCCGTACTCGGCTCATGAGGTCGCGAAGGTGTTGGCGCTGCCGGTCTTAGGGGCGTTGACCTGGGATCCGGTGTCGGCGCAAGTGCTGAGCCGTGGGGATCGGCCGACCGGACGGTCGTGGGGCAAGAAGGACCGGTTGGTGGGCAGCCATCGGGCGGTCGCGTCTGTGCTGGTGAGCCAGATGATGGCAGAGCGGACGGCGTTAGTGACGGAGGGTCGACGATGACCAAGCAGCCGCCACAGGTGACCGTGGTCACCGACCCCTCCGAGCTACCGCTGTTCACCCGCCTGGTGTCTTCGGATTCACCGCAAGCGGTGGGGGAGGGATCGCCTGGTCGGGTCCGGTCCACGTTCACGCTGGCATCCGACACACCAGGTCCGTTCGAGGTCGGACTGGACGACCGACCGCTGGTGGGCGCAGCGCGGCTTCGGATGAAGGAACAGGGGCAAGGGTCTCCGGCCGGCCTGGATTGGGGTCTGGTCGCTGCCCTGCGGACGGCGGCGTCGGAGCGGCTGATGCGGGCGATGGAGCTGAACCCGCACATCGAACGTGACGAGCAGCAGGCGGTGGGCCGGCGGATCATCGCCGAGCTGCTCGACGAGGAGGCCAAGCAGTCGGCGTCGGCGGGCCGGGGTGCGTTCGACCGTCACCACCAGTCGGCGCTGGCGCAGGGGGTGTTCGACGCGCTGTTCCGGCTGGGTCGGCTGCAGCCACTGGTCGACGACCCGGACGTCGAAAACGTGATGATCCTGGGCCACGACGACGTGTGGCTCGAGTACGAGGACGGCCGGCTGGTCCGCGGTCCCGCGGTCGCCGACTCCGACGGCGAGCTCATCGACTTCCTCGTCTTCCTGGCCTCGCGGTCCGAGGTCAACGCTCGCCAGTTCTCCGAGGCCGACCCCCGGCTCCACATGCGCCTGGACGGCGGCGCCCGGCTGGCGGCCACCGCATGGGTGACGCCGCGACCGTCGGTGGTGATCCGCCGCCACCGCATGCGGCAGGCGACCCTGTCCCAGCTCGTACGGCGTCAGTCCCTGGGTTCTGTGGCCGCGTCCTTCCTCGCCGCTGCGGTCCGGGCCCGGAAGTCGATCGTCGTCGCCGGGCCGCAGGGGGCGGGCAAGACGACGATGTTGCGTGCGTTGTGCGCGGAGATCGGCCCGATGGAGGGGATCGGGACGTTCGAGACCGAGTACGAGCTCCACCTGCACGAACTCAAGGACCGGCACCCAATCGTCCACGCCTGGGAGGCCCGGCCCGGCGGCGAGATGCAGGCCAACGGCCGCCGTGCCGGGGAGTTCACCATCGACGACGCGCTGTACGACTCGTTCCGGTTCAACCTGTCCCGGCAGATCGTCGGCGAGGTGCGCGGCAAGGAAGTGCTCGCGATGATCGAGGCAATGCAGGCCGGAACCGGGTCCTTGAGTACAACTCACGCCGAGTCGGCCGCCAGCGCGATGAACCGCCTGGTCACGTGTGCCATGAAGGCCGGCGCACACGTGACCCATGAGTACGCGGTCAGGGCGATTTCGTCAGCGTTGAACCTCATCGTCCACGTCGACGTACGTACAGAGCCGCAGCCCGACGGGTCGTTCGTGAAGCGGCGCTGGACCTCCGAGATCGCCATCGTGTCGCCCGGCGAGCGGGAGCTCGGCTACGCGATGTCGAGTGTGTTCAAGTGCCCTGTGGGGTCGACTCGGTTGCTGGCGGTCGGTGGGTTGCCCGACGAGTACCGCGACCTTGCCCGGTGGGGCTTCGACTATGCCGGATATCTGCGGGAGACGCAGGGTGGCGCGGCATGACTCCCTTGGTGCCGGCAGTCGGGGGCGCGATGGTTGTCGCCGGGCTGATCGGTGTGGTGGTGGGGCTAATGCCGCAGCCGGTCCGCGCTGCTGCGCCTCGTCGTCGCGGGTTGCGGCGTCGGGCGGTGGTGTCGCGCAGGACGGGTGCCTTGCTGGTCGGTGGGGCTGTGGTGGGGGTGGCCACGGCGTTGCTGACGGGCTGGTTGTTGGCGGTGGTGCTGGTTCCGGTGGCGGCCGCGGGATTGCCGGTGTTGCTGTCGGCGTCGGGTGCGCAGCAGCGGATTCAACGCCTGGACGCGGTGGAGGAATGGGTCCGGTCGTTGTCGGGGGTGTTGACGGCCGGAGTGGGGCTGGAGCAGGCGTTGATCGCGACCCTGCGGTCGGCCCCGGAGCCGATCCGCCCGGAGGTGGCGCGGCTGGTGGCCAGATTGCGGGCGAGGTGGTCGACGGAGGCGGCGTTGCGGGCGCTGGCCGATGAGTTGGATGACGCGACCGGCGACTTGATCGTCGCGAACCTGATCTTGGGGGCTCGACGTCGCGGCGCCGGGTTGGCGTCGGTGCTGGAGAGTCTGGCCGAGTCCGTGGCTGCGGATGTGCGCGCGCGGCGCCAGATCGAGGCGGATCGGGCCAAGCCGAGGACCACGGCACGGTGGGTCACGATCATCACAGTGGTGGTCCTGGTGGCGCTGGGGCTGACCGGGGAGTATGTCGCGCCGTACCGGACCGGGATTGGTCAACTGGTGCTGGCGGTATTGCTGGCCGGCTATGCGGGGGTGTTGGTGTGGATGCGGCAGATGGCGGCGGGCAAGCCATTGCCGCGGTTCATCGGTGCGCAGGCAGGCAAGGAGGCGACCCGATGATCGTCACCGGGCTGCAGCTGGCGCTGCTGGGTGGGCTCATGGTGGCCGCCGGGGTGGTGTTGCTGGTGTCGCGGTTGGTG
>Ga0209638_1001234_pt1 | contig 16464 bp, 12 predicted proteins | sample BarGraNGADG00211_FD_184490 | JGI IMG/M metagenome (GOLD analysis project Ga0209638, IMG submission 184490) | Arctic peat soil microbial communities from Barrow, Alaska - Barrow Graham LP Ref core NGADG0002-211 (SPAdes) (version 2) | ecosystem: Environmental > Terrestrial > Soil > Wetlands > Peat...
GACGCAGACGCCGCGAGGAATGCAGAACGTGTCATAGACCTTCTGAGCTTTCTTGTCGTAGATCAGATACCCGGTCTGGTCGTGGAACTGCTTGTTGTTGCTCTTGGCGAATACCTGCTGGCGGTAATACACCGCCGCCAGATTCTGCTCGCTCGCATTGACCGCGCCGCCAGCGGGGGTGTACTTAATCGTCTCGTAATAAGGCGAGACTGCGGGCTTGCCCTTGCCCACCGTCGAGCCCGTCTGCCCGGGGGCGACATCCACGCCGCCGTTGGGGGCGCTCTTCCAGCTGCCGACCAGCCCGACCAGCGGGCCGTAATCGAGCCCGGCGATCACGCCGGAAGAAGAGGATGCTTGAGTTGCGGATGCTTGAGTTGCTGAGACGACGAACATCAAACCGATCGCCAACAACGCTGACGCCGCCCCAAGTGTTACCGCTGAGTGCAGTACCGATCGAACCGTCCGGTGCCCACTTGCACCATTGAATATGCGCTTCATCTACTGCCAACTTTCTTCCGGATACCGAGACTCAACACCACAATAACTCACTGAAGGTGAATATACCTCGTTAGGAGACATATGGTGACTTGGTACCGAAATCGGTACCGACCTCACTGGATCTAGCCGTACCTTGAGAGCCGGGAGCGGGGCCAAAAACCCGCTCCCGGCTTCTACCGATCCTGGACTGCACAGACTTGAAAACCGTTGGGGGTTCACGCCCCCCGTGGGTTCAAATCCCACCCCCGCCGCTCAACCAACGGAAGTCCGCCTCCTCCAGAGGCTTGACGACTTCCGTTGGTGGGACTTGGAGAAAAGGCTCAAAGCGACGTCAGCCAGATCGGGAGAGGATACGACCCCCGGACGCAGAACCGGCAAGCGGACTCATCGAAGCGCGCGATTCAGGCGGAGATCCGCCGAGAGAAGCGCACGGGTCCCTCATCCCCTCCAGCCGCTCGAGGAGCCTCACAAAGAGGTTCTTCGAGCCGCTCCCGGCCAGTGTCGCGTACCCTTCTCAGGGGTCAAGGGTCCAGCGGGGGGTGCCGATCCGATTGGTGCACAGCCATCGTTGAATCTCTCCCGCCAGCTCGAGGTGTAATGAATTATGCAAAGACTCGGCTCCATGCCTTTCCGCCTGTTCCTCGTCGCTTGTGTCGTCGCGCTGGGTGGCGTGCTGGCGTCCACCGCTAGCGCCTCGCAACTCATCGACCGGAACGCACTCAATGTCCGGCTTTCCGTGAACAAAGCCGGGATCGCGATGCTCACCTATTCCAAGAGAGGTGAGATGAAAAGGGTGTACCACGTCCTGGCGAAGGGCGCGACCAACGCCCGCCCGCCGACGCCGAACGGAAAGCAAGTCGAGTTCAAGCTCGATCGCGCGGGCGGTTGGGGGTTCTTCCACAACGCGAAGTACTGGAAGAAATTCAAGAACGTCTGCCAGCCCTATGCGGGCGACCAACTCGCCTGGTTCGTCGCGGCCTGCACGATGCCCGACGGTTCGAGCTGGGCGGTCCAGTCCTGGCAGCGCATGCTGGCCAACTACGGTTTGCCGTCGACGGGCCTGAGAAAGTCCTGGGAGCTGCGACTGTCGCACTGGAACACCGAGCTTCCGCTGCTGACGATCAGCCTCGACTGGTCCTGGGCCGGACGCTACGACCACCTCTGGGGCTTCTATACCTACCTCGGTAACCCCGTCTACGGGTTCAAGCAAACGCGCCAGGGCGCACCGCTCGACCACTTTGGCCGCAACATCTACGTCGACACCTTCAACTCCCGCTACGGGCCGGGCTGGAAGCGCGAGAACAGCTTCCTCGCCCATCCGCCCACGGGCGGGTTCTGTTACGGCTTCTCCGTGCATCGCAAGAGCGGGATAACGGGTAAGGGCACGAAGTACCGCGCCACCGTTCAGGGACCGGGCGTGACTCCGGACGTGTTCTGGACGGGCGACGCTCCGGACCTATACGACCAGGCGGCTGACGCAATCGCGAACCAGCGCCAGGTCGACGAGCTCAAGGGCGACCGCAGGTGCAAGATCAACTAGACCGCAGCGCCTGAAGCATCAAGCGCACAACCGCGCCCGGCGAGATCGATCTCCCGGGCGCGGTTTTGTACCTATGATCGAATCGTGACCGGCATCGCCGACTCTGCGGGCGCGCTCGAAGCGGTCGTCTTCGACATGGACGGCGTTCTCGTCGACAGCGAGGAGATCTGGGACGAGGCCAGGCGTGACCTGGCGCTCGAGCGAGGCCTCGCCTGGCCGGAGAGCGCGCAGCGCGAGATGATGGGGATGAGCTCGCTGGAATGGTCGCGCTACATGCACGAGCGAGTCGGACTTGCCGAGACCCCCGAGGAGATCTCGGCCGAGGTCGTGCGCCGGCTCGAGGATCTCTACTGGCGGCATCTACCGCTGCTCGAGGGCGCCGTACAGGCCGTCGAGCGCATGGCCAAGCGTTTCCGGCTCGGGCTGGCCTCCTCCTCGAACCGGCCGATCATCGAGCTCGTGCTGGAGCTCGCCGCCATCGCCGATCGGTTCGAGGTCACCGTCTCTTCCGAGGAAGTGGCGCGCGGGAAGCCCGCCCCGGATGTGTATCTCGAGGCGCTGCGGCGGATGGAGGTCGCGCCCGCGCGAGCGGCGGCGATCGAGGACTCGACGAACGGGCTGCTTGCCGCGCGCGCGGCCGGCATGTTCGTGGTTGCCGTCCCCAACCCCGTGTTTCCTCCCCGTTCGGATGCGCTGGCCGGCGCCGACGTGGTGATCGACTCGCTGACCGAGCTCACGCCCGAGACCGTGCTGGGCTTCTGAGCCCAGCTCTCAGTGCGTGAACAGGCGCACCCCGGTGCAGGTCATCAGCAGGCCGTACTCGTTCGCCGCCTCGATCACCTCGGGGTCGCGGATCGAGCCGCCGGTCTGGGCCACGTAGCCGACCCCGACCGCCGCGGCGCGGTCGATCGAGTCGCGGAACGGGATGAAGGCGTCCGAGCTCAGCGACATGCCTCTGAGCTCGCGCAGCCAGCCGGCGCGCTGCTCGGCAGTGAGCGGGCGCGGCTCCTTCGAGAAGGACGCGAGCCAGGCCTCGCGCTCCTTTGGCGTCATCTCGTCGCGCAGATACAGATCGATCGCGTTGTCGCGCTCGGGCCGGGTGATTCCCTCGCGGAACGGCAGCGCCTGCACGAGCGGACAGCGGCGGAGGTGCCAGAGCTGAGCCTTGTTAGCCGCCAGCTGGACGCAGTGGATGCGCGACTGTTGACCGCAGCCGACCCCGACCAGCTGACCGCCCGCGGCGATCGTGATCGAGTTGGACTGGGTGTACTTGAGCGCGATCGTGGCCAGGAGCAGGTCGCGCGCCGCCTCTTCGGGCAGCTCGCGATTCTCGGTCACGATTCCCGCTCGCAGGTCGTCGAGCGTCAGGCGCGCGTCGTTGCGCGGCTGCTCGAGCGTGACGCCGAGCAGGTCGCGGCGCTCGATCTTCGGCAGCTCGACGGTCGGGTCGGCCTCGAGCACGAGGTACTTCCCGCGCTTCTTCTGCTTCAGGATCTCCAGCGCGGCGGGCTCGAAGCCGGGCGCGATCACGGCGTCGGAGACCTCCTGGGCGAGCAACGCGGCGGCGGACTCGTCTACGACGTCGCTCATCGCCACGCAGTCGCCGAAGGAACAGAGCCGATCGGCGCCGCGGGCGCGTGCATATGCGGTCGCGACGGGGCTCAGCTCGATCTCGCCGACGAAGTACGACTCCTTGAGGTCGTCGGGCAGCGGCACGCCGAGGCCGGCGCCGGCGGGGCTCAAGTGCTTGTAGGAGGCCGCCGCGGCGAGCCCGAGCCCTTCGCGCAGCTCACGCACGAGGTTCCAGGCCAGCAGCGCATCGAGGATGTTGATCGCGCTCGGCGCGCCGTTCAGGACGCGGAAAGGAAGGCGCTCGCCGGCTGCCAGTATCTGCGCGGGCGCCTGATGGGGGTTGATTCCGTAACGAAGCTCTAGTCGCGCCTGGGTTGCCATGAAGCCCTCCTCGGGATCGTCGGTTCGCCCAGGCGCTCGGCTTCTCTACCCGCCGCTCCCTGGTGGTTTGCTCCACCTCGTAGCGCCAGTTGCGGCGGGGCTCCATTCTCACACAACGACCGGGCGGCGGCGTGAGGATGTTTGATGAGGTTTCGCGGAACGATGCTCAGGGTGCGAGCGCCTCATTTGCCCACCCACCACCGAGCGAGAAACGGTAGCGAAGCAGAGCGCAACCTAATCAGCCGATTCTGTGTCGGCTCTGTCGCAGGCCCGGAGAACGACTTGGTAGAGCGGTCTATCAGACACTTCTCTATTCGCCCGCCACCGAGCCACCCGCCCGCGGGGTCGTTCCAAACTACCGTCCAGCAGCGGAGAAAGACGCAAACGGATGCGTCGATTCTGAAACGAAAGTGCTCACTCGTCCGGGCCTGGCCGCGCTGAGAAAGCGAGCTGGTCGCGAAAGCCTAGTCGACGCGGCCGAGCAGAACGCAGCCGTTGTGGCCGCCGAGCCCCATCCCGTTCGAGATCGCGTACGAGAGATCGGCCTTGCGCGCCTCATTGGGGACGTAGTCGAGGTCGCAGTCGGGATCGGGGTGCTCGTAATTGATCGTCGGCGGAATGATTCCGTGCTCGATCGCGAGCACGCAGGCGATCGCCTCGAGCGCGCCGGCGGCGCCGAGGCAGTGCCCGAGCATCGACTTGGTCGAGGAGACCGCGAGCTTGTAGGCGTGATCTCCGAAGGCGGCCTTGATCGCTTTCGTCTCGGCGGCGTCGCCGAGCGGAGTCGAGGTGCCGTGAGCATTGATGTAGCCCACCTGCTCGGGCTCGATGCCTCCGGCCGCGACGGCCTCGCGCATCATGCGCGTCACCCCGCTCGCCTCGGGGTCGGGCTGGGCGATGTGGAAGGCGTCGTTCGAGGCGCCGTAGGAGACGACCTCGGCGTGGATCTTGGCGCCGCGAGCCCGGGCCGCCTCCAACTCCTCTAGCACCAGAATTCCTGCTCCCTCGCCGATCACGAAGCCGTCCCGGGTGGCGTCGAAGGGGCGCGAGGCGCGCGGCGGATACTCCTGCTCGGTGGCCAGCCCGCGCATGTTGCTGAAGCCCGCCAGGATCAGCGGCGTCAGAGCGGCCTCGGCGCCACCGGCGAGAATCGCGTCGGCCGTGCCGCGGCGAACGATCTCGGCGCCTTCGCCGAGCGTGTAGGAACCGGTCGCGCAGGCGGCGACCATGGCGAAGTTGATTCCGCTGAAGCCGAAGGCGATCGCCAGCTGGCCGCTGGCCGCGTCGGTGAGGATGCTGGGGATGAACCACGGCGCCACGCGGCTGGGGCCGCGCTCGAGCAGTATTCGCTCCTGCTGCGAGATCGTGCCGATATCGCCGACGGCCGAGCCGAGCACGACTCCGACTCGCTCGGGCGCGTAAGCGCCGAGCAGGCCGGCGCTCTCCACCGCCTCCGTGGCGGCGGCCAGCGAGAACTGCGTGTAGCGGGCGAGCTTGCGCAGCTCCTTTGGCGATGCGAGACCGGTCGGGTCGAAATCCTTGACCTCCGCGCCGACCTTGACCGGGTAGTCGCTTGCGTCGAAGCCCTTGATGAAGTCGATTCCGCTCTTCCCGGCGACGAGCCCGTCCCAGGTCGTGGCGAGGTCGTTCCCAAGCGGGCTGACCGCACCCATTCCCGTGACGACGACGCGGCGCATGGCCGGAACTTTACGGGCTCGCAGTGGGCGCCGGCTCGTTCAACCGCTTCTCCCGCGAAGCACGGCGCCCCATCTGCCTCGATCTCGCGCCCTCCCGACCTTCCGCCCATCCGCAAGCGAACGCGGAGTGCTCGAGAACCCGGGCGGAGTCGACGGGAAGATCATCCCGGCACGCCGAAAGAAGAAAGCGCGTTACCTCGGCTGGGAATATCCTGAGAGGATGATCGAACCAAGACCGCCCGAGCTCGTGATCGACCCGCTCGACGACTACGTGGTCATTCAGCCCTCCGACGAGGAGACCGAGACTCGGGCCGGGCTGATCATCCCCGCCAGCGCCGAGAACAGCTGTCGCTCGGGGGTCGTCACGGCGGTCGGCAACGACGCCGACAGCATCGAGCCGGGCGACAAGGTGCTCTTCCCCAAGGACGCCGGTTACGAGGTGCGCCTAGCCGGCACGGCGATCCGGGTCATTCGCCGCCGCGAGCTGATCGCTCGCATCCACGACTGATACCGCGAAAAGTCCGCCGGCAAAGCCGGCGAAGACTTTTCGCGGTATGACCGCGGTGTACGAGTCACCGCGCCTTCGCCGTTTCCGCCAAAAGTCCGCCTCCCTTTGGGAGGCATGACGACTTTTGGCGGTAGAAGGCAAAAAGCAGCCAGGGGGTGGCGTTTTGGTTATCCGCAGCCGCACATGTCGGCTGCGGCGGTCGCACCTCGTTTGGGAGGGCACGGGTGCATTGGGGCGAAGGCTTCACCTCGATGCGGACTGAAGAAATCGGAGCCGACGCCACGCCGAAGATCGGGACGCTCAGAGAAGGCGCACTGCACGCGCAGCTCAAGGAGTGGTACCGCCGCCCTGGCGACGAGCTCGAGAAGAGGCTCTCGGGCTACGTCGTCGACATCGTGCGCGGCGAGCTCTTGATCGAGATCCAGACGGGCGGCTTCGCGCCGCTCAGGCGCAAGCTCGATGCTCTCACGCGCGAGCACCGGGTCCGAGTCGTGGCGCCCGTGGCGCGCGAGCGCCGAATCGTACGTCTTTCGAGCGAGGGCGAGATCCTCTCCACCCGCCGCTCTCCCAAGCATGGCCGCGTCGAGGACGTCTTCTCTCGCCTGGTCAGCTTCCCCACTCTGCTTTGCCGGCCGCGGTTCGAGATCGAGATCCTGCTGACCGAGGAGGACGAGTTGCGCGTCCATCAGCAGGGAAGGGCGTTCAGGCGCCACGGCTGGATGGTCAGCGGGCGGTCGCTCTCGGGCGTCACGGAGCGCGTCCGCCTCGCCTGTCCCGCAGACGCCGCGGCGCTGCTGCCTTCGCGACTGCCGGAATCGTTCGACACCGCGGAACTGGCCGAGGCGGCCGCGATCGCTCGCCGGCTCGCGCAGCAGATGACCTACTGCCTGAGCGCGATGGGGATGCTCGAAGTCGTCGGCAACCGCCGCCGCGCACGCCTCTACCGGCGCAGCGACGCCCCCGCTCGCGGGCCGAGTATCCGGTGTAAGGAAAAAGTCACCAGAAAGAGCGAAGCCCGCCTCGCATAAGCCGCAGACGGGCGACGCCAGTGCCGGGATGAGGGGGGAGCCGGCTCTTAGAGTTTCGTCTCTGGGCCGCTTCTAGACAGCACCCCTTAGGGGGATTTGCGAGTCACCAGATAGCGCTCGAGCCGCTCCCCGTCAGGGTTAGCGTTCGTCTGTAGCGAGGCGCCTGCGGCGCAGGAAGACGCGCGTCCAGGGAGGTCGGAAGGCGACAGCCGGCCTCGGTTTCTACGTCGATGACAGCCGCGAGGCCAGAGTTTCCACGGAGAAGGAGGGATTCGAACCCTCGAAGGAGGATTAGACCCCCTTAACGCCTTAGCAGGGCGCCGCCTTCAGCCACTCGGCCACTTCTCCAAGCGCGATCCAGGATATCAACCGCCAGAAGTCCGGCTCCCTGCGGGAGGCGTGACGACTTCCGGCGGCGGAACGGAAAGCGACCGAGGGACGGCGTTTTGTTGGCCGCGGCCGCCATGTCGCTCGCGGCGGCCAGCGAGAACGACGCGCTTGGCAGCGTTGGCAGGTTCAGCGACCCGAAGAAGGTAAAGTCTCTCCTCGATCAGCTCGGAGGGGTGGCAGAGCGGTCGAATGCGGCGGTCTCGAAAACCGTTACCCGTCACTCGGCGGGTCGGGAGTTCGAATCTCCCCCCCTCCGCTCAATCCGCCGGAAGTCACATGACTTCCGGCGGTGAACTGCAATAACAACCTAGTGAGCCGATTCTCGACAACGGCGGTATCGTTTCCCGTTCACTGGAGAGGTGTCCGAGTTGGCCTAAGGAGCGCGACTGGAAATCGCGTACCTGTCGAAAGGCGGGTCGCGGGTTCGAATCCCGCCCTCTCCGCTTTCTCCGCCGGAAATCTTCGATTTCCGGCGGCGTACCTTCGAAAGCGAGACGCGCACCTGCGGCGCTGTGTCTCGCCTGCTCCGAGAAGCGCTGACGGCTAGCCGAAATTGCGGACGGGGTCCGTGACCGGTTGGGGATAGCGTTTTGTGAGCCGCGCCCGCCATGTCGGTCGCGGCGGCCAGAAGTAAAGACGCTTTCCACCGACGAAAGTCGCCACAACTTTTATCGACTACTCGCGGAAGAGCACGTGGAAGTACGGAGGAAGCCCCGCTGGCTCGAGTCTCTCGAACTCGGCGTTGAGGTACGACCAGACGAGCGGATGAGTACGCGAGAAGCGAAGCTCCTCCCGGTCGTCTACGGGATCGTCGCGCACCAGCGCAAGCCGAACCTGCTCGTCGTCGATCGAGTGAAGCATGCGCTCTTGCTCGCGCTCGCTCGCCGGGTAGATGCAATAGGTGTCGTAGACCACCGATCGCCGCCCGAGGATCGGAAGGAGCTCTGCCAGCGTCGGCACGGCGAGCAACGGCTCACGCGGCTCGAGACGGCTCTGGACGATCGAGCTCAGAACGTCGAGGAGCTCCGCGCTCGTTTGCTTGATCCGAAGCGACGATCCGCCCACGTCGCGGCGAACGTACGCGGCGCGGTGCCGGTATCGCTCGACACGAGGGTGAACCGCGAGAATCATCACCAACGTGCCCGCGCCGAGCGCCGGCGAGACGGCGAGCCAGCCGAGACCGTGTCCCGCGAGCGCGATCAGCCCGATCACGACCGGAGGCATCGACTGCGCGAGATGAAGAAGGTCGGCGCGGCTGAACGCATGGTGAAGGCTGAAGGAGCCCACCGCGGCGGCCGCCACGAGCGCAGCGTGCGTCTCGATCCGAGACCAGGGCTCGATCGCGGCCCAGATGGCGACCGACCAGGCGAAGGCCGGCAGCAAGATGAAATAGAAGCCCATACAGCGGGCGAGGAGTCGCCAGCCCACCCAGCTCAACCTGCCGATCCCGGCCGGCGCCGGACGCCACGGCCACGGCAGCGGAAGCCCGAGGTTCGACGTTCGGCGTGCAACCAATGCGCGCACCCGGCGCTCGAAAAAGGCTCTGAACATCCCCCGCACGCACGCGAACATGACGAGCAGCGGCAACGCTCCGACGAGCGCCCCCGCGAGGTAGGCGCCCAACGCCGGAAAAGTCGCGACCGATCCCGATTTCAGCCCTTCGAGCAGTGTGAGAAAGAGCAGGGCGGCGCCGGCGTACAGCCCGTAGTTGACGCCGAAGAAAGCGATCGCGCCTACGACGGCGCCCGCGACGGCCAGGGCCGGGTACCCGGGGTGCGTGATCAACACGGCGCCGGCGAGCACGGCGAACATGGCCAGAGCCGGCTCGAACAGCTTGTACGGCTTGTGCGCCCAGCTTGCGAGGACAATTCCCGCCACCACGACCGCCGGCCAGCCGGCGCCGGCGAGCCTCAGCGCAAGCAGCCCGCAGCTCAGCCCGAGAAAGTAGAAGACATGCACGGCGATGCGGAGCGTTACGAGACCACGACCCAAAACGAGCAGCCAAAGCGCGCACCAGTAGTAGCGCCCCGGCTCGTAGGAGCGGAAATCGCGGAGCGGTACGTCACCGTCGATCGTTCTCAGGGTTCCGTACCAGAGATACCCCTCGTCGGGTGACGGAAAGCCCTCTCTGACCCACGAGAGAAGCAGCGCGGTCGAGCACAGTGCCGCGATTGCGGCCGTCCAAGGAAGACTTGCCAGGATCAAGGCGTTACGTGCCTCGCTGCCGAATTGAACCGCCCCACGGTCATCTCAGCGCTTGGGCTTCGGGCCGCGCGCATCCAGGCCAGGCCGCGACCGCCTCCCCCAGCTCGCGCCGGTCGCGCTCGATCTCGAGCGGGGTTCGCGCACAAGCCTCCGTCAAAGCCGAGCGGAGGCGCGTTACCAGCTCGACCTGTCCAGCTTCGTCGACGTCGCGCTTGTAGGACCGCCGCAGGAAGCTGAAGCAGCTGCCGAGCCGAGCCATCTCGCCGATCAGCAGTCGGCAGGGAATCGGGTGGCCACGGTCGGGCGCCGTCAAACCTCCGAACCCGAAGGAGCCGTGCACCGCCGAGCTCACCCGCTCGACCGTGCCGTCGACCAGCGCGGTGAAGATACTCGGGGCGCGGCGATCGATCGCCAGATCGTTGAGGCCGACATACAGCCGTGAAAGCGGGAGGCTCGCGAACTCCTGCACTTTCTGGACGGCGTCGACCGTCTCGATCAGGGCGCCGACCCCGCATCGCCCGTGCGCCGCGGCGATGACCCGCTCGAGCTCGTGCGGCGAGCGTGCCATCGGCACCAGCACTTCGTCGGCGCCGGCGTCGATCGCCCGTTCCAACTCCCGCCCCGTCATCGGCCCCGGAGAATTGATGCGGCACAGCACGGGGACTTCGACCCAGGAGCGAACTCGCTCGAGATCCCGGACGGTGTCGTGGTTGATCTCGGTATCGGCCCCGGCCTGGCGCCGCTCTTTACCCGCAACCTCCCAGTCGACGATGATCCCGTCAATGCCGGCCTCCGCCGCCTCCAGCACGAACTCTCGCTCGGTGGAGAAAAGCAGCAGCTCGAAGCGATCTGGCGAGGCCACCCTCAGCCGGTCCCGTCCGGATTCTGGAACACGGCAAGCAGAGACAGCCCAACCCCGAACCTCTTGCCGCGGCGAATCGCCGCCGCCTCGGCCTTGATGGGCAGCTCGAGCATCGGGTCCAGCCAGCGCGGCGTACGCAGCAGATCCGAGCGCGGCCGCGCATGCCGGATCCGCGCCAGCCTGCGCGTGCAGGCCGCCAGCGGAAGCAAGAACACGTTGAAGCCCGTTTCGCTGACCGTTCGCCAGCCTTCGCTCTCGGCCCGGGTGCGGAGCTCGCTCGCCGCGTAGCGGCGCAGATGACCGGCGGCCTCGTCGTGCGGAGACCAGAGCGCGGGATAGGCGGGGACGGTCGCGATCAGGAAGCCTCCCGCCGCGGACACGCGGCGCAGCTCCGCGAGCGCCCGCCCGTCGTCGGAGACGTGCTCCAGAACATCCAGGCAGGTCAGGAGATCGAACTCGTCGTCGGCAAACGGCAGCCGCTCGACACTGGCGGTCTGCACCGGCCCCACTCCGCGCCCGAGCGCGTACTCGGTCGCGGTCGGATTCACGTCGACCCCCGTCACCACGCCGAAACGCCGCAGCCGGTCGAGCATCGCGCCCGAGCCGCAACCGGCATCGAGAACGCGAGCGTCGGCGTGCAACGGCAGGCGCTCGATCGCATCGAGCACGATCCGGCGCCGTCCTCGATACCACCAGTGCCGCTCCTCGAGCGCCGCCTTGGTCTCGATCTCTTCTTGGTCTAGCAGGGGAATGCCGGATTCCCGGTCAGCGGTCGCGTCGCCCATCGAGTGATTTATACTCGCCCGTCTTGTCCATAGAAACGGCACCTGCAGACCAGGCCGGCAGCTCGACCTCCGGCGCCATCGTGGTCGCCGGAGCGGGGGGCTTCATCGGCTCCCATCTCGTCCGGGCGCTGGCCGCACGAGGCGACTCCGTCCATGCGCTCGTCCGTCCGGGCACGAGCCTCGCCCGCCTCGAGGATCTGGTCGATCGAATCGCCGTGCACCGCATCGACGCCTGTGACCGGGAGGCGCTGCGCGATTGCTTCCGTGCGGCTCGTCCGGCCGCCGTCGTCAATGCCGTGAGGTCGCGGCCGAGTCGCGTCCGGCCGCTGACCGCCGTGTACGACAACGTCATGGCGGCCGCGAACCTCCTCGTCTCTGCGGCAGATTCGGGATGCGCCAGTTTCGTGCAGCTCGGCAGCTCGACCGAGTACGAGGCGCGGCCGGGACGGCTCGACGAATCCACGCCTATATGGCCGACCTCCGTACACGCAGCGACCAAGGCGGCGGCCAGTCAGATCTGCCACGCGCTCGCCGCCGAGCTGGGCGTCGGTCTCGTCGTGTTGCGGCCGTTTCAGGTCTACGGCCCCTGGGATTCGCCCGCTCATCTCGTGCCGGCGGCGATCGCCGCCGCCCTCGACGATCGCGAGCTCGTGCTCGCTCCGCGCGGGCGGCGCGACTGGGTTTTCATCTCAGACGTGATCGAGGCCTGCCTGCTCGCCCTCGATGCCGAGCTCGGCGGCGAGGACCTGAATCTGGGCAGCGGACGACAGTGGCGCAACGAGGAGGTCGTCGAGGCGATCGGGCGGCTCAGTGGTCGGCGGATCCGCGTGCGCCTGGACGAACAGGCGGGCCGACCCTGGGACCGCGACGATTGGCGGGCAGACTGCTCGAAGGCTGGCGCGCTCCTCGGCTGGAAGCCGCGCCACGACCTCGCGAGCGGGCTCGAAGCGACGATCGCCTGGGAGCGTGAGCGACGGAGCCGACCGGCTGCAACCGTGAGCGCCGGCGAGGTGCAGGCGACCGAATGACGAGCTCAGAACAAATGGGTCTCGTGAGCGTTGTCGTACCCGTCTATCGAAATGCTGCCACGTTGCGCGAGCTGCACGCCCGGCTCGGCGAGGCTCTCCCCGATCGCGATCGTCGCGAGCTGATCTTCGTCAACGACAGCTGCGACGCGGGCTCCGGCGCCGTTCTGCGCGAGCTGGCGCAGGCCGATCGAACGGTCGTAGTTGTCGAGCTCGAAGCGAACCGTGGCCAGCACTCCGCGGTGCTCGCGGGGCTCGAACGATCGGGGGGCGAATGGATGGTCGTGCTCGATGCCGATCTCCAGGATCCGCCCGAGGCGATCCCGGCCCTGATCGCCGCCGCGGCTCCAGAAACCGATGCCGTCTTCGCCGGCCGCCGGGGCGGCTACGAGTCGTGGCCGCGGCTGGTTACCGGGCGGGCCTGCCGGCGCTTGCTCCACCTGGTGGCCGGCACTCCGGTCGATGCCGGCGCGTATGTGGCGCTCAGCCGCCGCATGGTCGCTCGGCTGCTCGAGATGAGAGAGCTGACGCCCACGAGAGCGCCCGCGCTGGTGGCGATGATCGGCTGCAGCGACCTGAAGACCGTGTCGCTGCCGGTGGAGCGCGCCCGCCGCCCGGTCGGGAGCTCGGCCTATTCGACCGCTCGGCGCGCCCGTAGCGGGCTCCAGGCGCTCGGCTGGGTGATCGCCTGGAAGCTGCGCGGGCGGCGGAGAAGGGCGGGCGCCAGACCGGCCGGCGAAGCAACGCGCTCCGCGACGCAAGCCGAGATCGAGCGCCATAACGCGTCGCAGTGCCGCTATTTCGAGCGGGCGCCAAAGTCCACGATGATCCCGAGCGGAGATACGCGCTATCTCAACCGCCACGTCGACGAAGCGCTCGCCGCGGCGCAAATCCGTCCCGGCGAACGAGTCCTCGAGGTCGGCTGCGGCCTGGGCCGCTACACGCTCCTGTTCGCCGACAGAGGGGTACGAGTCGAGGGCCTCGATCTCTCGCGCGTCCAGCTCGATCAGCTGGCCGAGTTCGACGCCGGCCGGCACGACATCCCGTTGCACCAGGCCGATGTCCTCGATCCTCCGGCCGAGCTGCTCGGCCAGTTCGACGCTGTCGTCGGGATGTTCACACTCCACCACATCCACGACATCGCTGCATCGCTGCGCTCGACAGTCCGGCTGCTGCGCCCGGGAGGAAGGGTGGTCTTTTGCGAGCCAAACCCGTTCAACCCGCTGTACTACGTCCAGATTGCGCTCCGGCCGGGCATGACCTGGGAGGGCGACGGCGGCATCGTCAACATCCGCCGCCGAGCAGTCAGCCGCGCTCTCGCCGACGCCGGGCTCGACGATCTGTACTGGAAGCGGTTCGGTTTCTTTCCGCCCTTCCTCACCAACAGCCCGCTCGGCTCACTCGAGCGGCCGCTCGAGTCCTTTCCGCTCTGGCGCGGCGCGCTCCCGTTCCAGCTCTTCGGCGGCCGCCTCGGCAGTTCGTGAGAGCTCGTGCTCGCACCTAGCTCGATCGAGCCGGGCGACTTCGAGCTCAGATAATCTCTCGCCTGTAGGGCGCATAGCTCAGCGGGAGAGCGCTCGCTTCACACGCGAGAGGTCGCTGGTTCAATCCCAGCTGCGCCCACTTCTCCGCGGAAAGTCGGCCGGCGGAGCCGGCTTTGACTTTTCGCGGTATGGGCTTGGTGTAGAGTCTGCGCGCCTTCGGCGCGTGTGACTAGTCTGCTCCTAGAAGCGTGCTCGGCTGGCCGTAGGTGTGGTCAGTGTTCGAAGCGTAGGAGCCGGGGGATGGCGTTTTGTGGGCCGCAGCCGCGCATGTCGGCTGCGGCGGCGCGCTTGGCATCGTCTCCCTTCGGGATCGATCCCAAGCGGCGCGTTTCTGCGTTGCTACGATCGCTACGGGTGTCCGACCGCCCGAGACGGGCTGGATCGACCGGGCCCCGCGCAGTGGAAGCTTGTGAACCGCGTCAGATCCGGAAGGAAGCAGCGCTAAGCAATTCCTTCCAGGTGCGCGGCAAGCCCGGTCGATCGAGCCCGTTTGGCGCGCGGCGCGGGAGAGGTGGTTAGGGTTCCGGGAGTGATCGATTCCGAACACGCTGATGAAAAGCCGCCTCGAGCCGCGAAGGTCATTCGCCTCTCTGGCTTCATCGCGACAGGCCTCTCTATCTTGACCTTCCTCCTCACGTTCGTCGCGCTCACTCCGCCGGGTCCCTACCAGACGCTTTTGGCCATCTCCATCGTTGGGTGGGTCGTTATCGGCATCGCCTGGCTCGTACAGATTCTGTCGGCGAACGGAACGAGTTGGGGCCGCTGGCCTTTCCCCGCTTTGGTTCTGATCACGATTATCTTCGCTTCGCTCAACGTCCCGTTTCGCTTAGCCTTCCTAGCCAGTCGCGGGGCTATGGACCATGCGGCTCACGATGTTCTGACCGGTAAGCGCAAGCCGTCGACGATTCATCGAATTGGCCTGTACCCAGTCGACTTCGCCGGCGGAGACGAATGGGGCTTCTACTTCGGCGTTCGTCACACGGGGCCTCTCCTTCCCGGATCTTGCGAGTGTGCAGGCGATAGTGGATTCGTGTTCAGTTGGGATAGGAAGAACCCAGATCGCGCGACGCTGCATCACGTTGCCGACCACTGGTATTCACACCCCTCGTCGTGCGACAGCTGCGCCTAGCGGCACCGCTGATGCGATTCGTGCTTGAATCGACCAGGTGACCGCGCTCTACCGCAAATACCGTCCGCAGGACTTCGACGAGGTCGTCGGGCAGGAGGCCGTGGTGCGGACGCTGACCAACGCGATCACGCATGGGCAGGTGCGCCAGGCCTATCTCTTCGCCGGGCCGCGCGGCACCGGCAAGACGTCGCTGGCGCGGATTCTGGCCAAGAGCCTGAACTGCGTGCAGGGGCCGACGGTCACTCCCGACAAGACCTGCCACGTCTGCCAGGCGATCGCGGCCGGCAACTCGCTCGACGTGGTCGAGATGGACGCCGCCTCGCAGCGCGGCATCGACGACATCCGCGAGATGCGCGAGCGCGTCGTCTTGCAGCCGGTCGAGGGCCGCTACAAGGTCTACATCTTGGACGAAGCGCACCAGCTCACCGACGCGGCCTGGAACGCCTTGCTCAAGCTGATCGAGGAGCCTCCTCCGCACCTCGTCTTCATCTTCTGCACCACCGAGCTGTCGAAGGTCATTCCGACCGTGCGCTCGCGCTGCCAGGTCTTCGCCTTCGCCCGCCCGCGCCTGCCCGAGCTGGTGCAGGTGCTGGAGCACGTCTGCAAGGCCGAAGAGATCGAGGCGCCCGGCCCGGCGCTGGCGCTGATCGCCCGGGCCGCGCGTGGTTCCTTCCGCGACGCCGTCTCCTTGCTCGACCAGCTCTCGTCTGCGACCGAGCACAAGCTCAGCGTCCAGGCGGTGCTGCAACTGCTGGGAGTGATCGAGGAGGACGCCCTCTTCCGCCTGATCGACCTGGTCGTCGCAGGCGACACCGCGGGCGCGCTCGTCGCGATCGAGGAGCTGTCGAGCCAGGGACAGGATCTGGGCCGGCTGATCGGCGACCTGCTCGAGCACCTGCGCTACCTGATGCTGGTGCAGCAGATGAACGAGGTGCCCGAGTCGCTGCCGGTGACCGAGGAGACGCGCGGCCGCCTGCTCGAGCAGGCGCACCAGCTTCCGCAGGCGACCGTGCTGCGGCTCTGCGACCTGCTCGGCGAGGCGATCCGAGACATGCGCGCCGGCGGCGATCCGCGCCTGCCTCTCGAGCTGGCGCTGGTCAAGGCGACCCGTCCCGCGGCCGACCTCTCCTGGGATGCGCTCTCGCACCGGCTGGAGCTGCTCGAGCAGCGCCCGGCGCATTCCGCTCCCCCGCTTCCGCCTCCCGCCGCGACCAAGGCGCCGCCGAAGAAGAAGGAAGCGAGCGCGCCTCAACCGGCGGGCACACCGGCTCCCGCCGAGCAGGCGGGCGACGACGAGCAG
>Ga0209638_1001235_pt1 | contig 16450 bp, 11 predicted proteins | sample BarGraNGADG00211_FD_184490 | JGI IMG/M metagenome (GOLD analysis project Ga0209638, IMG submission 184490) | Arctic peat soil microbial communities from Barrow, Alaska - Barrow Graham LP Ref core NGADG0002-211 (SPAdes) (version 2) | ecosystem: Environmental > Terrestrial > Soil > Wetlands > Peat...
CCGAACCCGGGCCGCGACCTGGAAACGATCCACACCGGCACAATGAGGGCGAGAACGACTGCCGGATAGGCGAACATCCACTGCCAGTTGTCGAACATAGCCCCTGTTCTCTGCTCGACCCGACCTTGCCCACGCCGTCGTGGACACGAGTTGATGCGGTGGTCGAAATCCAATGTCTGAGGTGCAGATGAAGTCCCGAACGTGACCAACCTAGATTCCGTTCTTTTGGGTCTAATCAGCTCTTCGGGCACGTCTGCGCGCTGTTCGGACCTAATCGGTGCACACCGAACTCGTTGGTCTTCACCAGCGTGAGTCACGACTCGCTCTGCGTAGGCCCATCCGCGTGGCGGCTGTTCGTGTCTTCACAGGCGGGCGAACCTCGTCGCGGTGAAGGATCGACACCCACCTACTCCGTGAGAGTGAACCTGGCCGAGGTGCCGCTCGAGGCGTTCGGACCGACCATGACGAGGGCGTCCCCGGGGTCGATCCGCAGCGTCATCGTGCGGTCGTAGTACGAGAGCTGATCAGGGGTGACCGTGAAGGTCGCAGTGGCGGTCTCCCCCGCGTCCAGCTCGAGGCTCACCCAGTCTGCGAGCTCGAGAAGCGGCCGGGTCACATCGGCAACGACATCGCGAACGTAGAGCTGCACGACTTCGCGGCCGTGGCGTGTTCCCGAGTTGGTGACATCGACGCTCACCTCGATGGATCCACCGCTTAATGGCATCTGGTCAGCTGACAGTCGGAGTGGCCCATAGGTGAATGTCGTGTAGGACAGCCCCCACCCGAACGGGAGACGCGGCGATACCAGCGCGTCGAGGTAGCGGCCCCTCACTGTGTCATCGGCCGCGTCGATGGGCCGGCCGGTGGGGCGTGCGTGCGCGCTGGACGGAATGTGGCCAACGCTGCGGGGGAACGTCATCGGCAGACGTCCGCCGGGCGAGCGGTCGCCGAAGAGGGTCTCGATCAGCGCCGGTCCGGCCTCGACCCCTGGGTGCCAGGCGATCAGGACCGCGTCGGCCAGGTCCAGAATCTCGCCGAGGTCCAAGGGCCTGCCGGTGAAAACGACGACGACGAGCGGCTTGCCGAGCGAGGCGATCGCGCGCAGGACCTCGACCTGACCAGCGGGTAGGCCGAGGTTGGCCACGGAGTTGGCCTCGCCCGATCGCGACGGGTGTTCGCCGACGAGGGCGATGGTGATGTCGGCTTGGCGCACCAGGTGCAACGTCCTGTCGCTGAAGCGCCCGTCGTCGACAATCGCGTTGTCCCGCAACCGATCCCGTATGGCGTCCGCTGGGCTGGCGACGTCCTCGGCCCTGCCGTCGAGGCTCCAGGTGCCCAGGAGCGCCGCTCCCTCATCAACGAACGGACCGGTGAGAAGAAGGCGACCCGGGTTCGAGGTGAGCGGGAGGGCGCCGTTGTTGCTGAGCAGTACGAAGGATGCCGCGGCTGCCTCCCGGGCAAGCGCGCGGGCTGGAGGCCCGAGGGCTCGGTCAGATTGCTCAGGGGCCGGAGCTTCGGCGGCAGGTCCAGTGGCCGAAGCTGGAGCAGTCCCGCCCACGTAAGGCCGTTCGAAGAGCCCCTGCCGCAGCTTGAGGCGGATGACGCGGCGTACGGCGTCATCGACCAGCTCGAGCGGCACCCGGCCGGTTTCGACGAGCTCGGCGAGGTGGGCCGCATACGCGCCGGAGACCATATCGATGTCCACGCCGGCCACCAACGCCTGGGCAGCCGCGTCCCGCAGGTCGAGGGCGACACCCTGGTTGACCAGCTGCCCCACGCCGTCCCAGTCGCCAACGACGACGCCATCGAAACCCCACTCGTCCTTGAGCACTTCCCGGAGCAGGTGACGGTGGGCGTGCATGGGCACACCGTCGACGTCGGTGAAGGCGGCCATGACGGTGGCGCACCCCGCCTGAACCGCGGCCTGGAACGGGCGTAGGTGAAGGTTGCGCAGCGTGTTCTCGCCAACCTGGACGGTCTCGTAGTCCCGGCCTCCCCCGACCAGCCCGTAGCCGACGAAGTGCTTGGCGCACGCCGCGACCGTCCCGGCGCCGCGCGTGCCGTCACCGGCAGGGGTGTCGCCCTGGAAGCCGCGCACCATGGCTGCGCCGAGCCGGCCGGCGAGCACCGGTGCCTCGCCGAGGGATTCGGCGACCCGGCCCCATCGGGGGTCTTCGCAGATATCCAGCATCGGGGCGAACGTCCAGGCGACTCCATCGCGGCTCGCCTCGGCCGCGGCGAGCTGCGCCGTACGGAATACGAGGTCCTCGTCCCATGCGGCGGCGAGCCCGAGCGGGATCGGGAAGACCGTCCGGTGTCCGTGGATGACGTCGCGTGCGAACAGCAGCGGGATCCCCAGGCGAGACTCCTCGACGGCTATGCGTTGTGCGGCGTCGATGGCGGAGACACGAACGCCCGCGTCGCGTTCATTTCCTGCCGTCGCGCCGCTGGCGAGAACACTCGACCCGATCCCGCCGAGGCGGATGAGCTCCCGGTCCTGCACGGGGTCGATGTTGGCGCTCTGGTGGGTCTGCCCAACCTTCTCGGCCAAGGTCATCTCGGCCAGCAGGGACTCGACACGTTGTTCCACGGGAAGATCGGTCCGCAACCATGGTCGCCCCGCCTTGCCCGGTGGCGTCGTCACCTCAGGACACCTGGATCTCGAGGTGGTTGCGCCCGGAGGTCTTCATACCGGCCGTCATCAGCGCCATGTCGATGGCGACGCCGGCGGGACGGTAGGGGTTCGACAGCGGTGTGGTCGCGAGGGGGACGCCGTTGAGGGCCACCGCCACGGGTCCGACGCCGCGATGGCCGACACGGAAGGTCAGGTCCAGCGGTACGCCGTCGATCGGGACGGTCGCTTCCAGCCGGTCCAGGACGGGGGCGAGCACGGGGTCGATCTCCAGCGCCTCGCCGCGCCGCCGCACGCCGAGGAGGCACTCGACCACGAGCCGCAGGAAGATTCCGGGGCCGGAGGAGTAGACCCGCCAACCGCCCTCTAGCGGCACCTTGCCCTGCATCACCTCACCGTAGTGTCTGGCAGCGTCGTACCGGTCGGCGAACGTCGCGTCGGAAGACGAGTAGTAGCAAGTCGACTGACGCGGCCGGGCGTTCGGAACGCGTTCGGTCACGCCGATGGGGTTGGCCAGGGCCAGGGCCTCGAGCAGCCGCTCGCCGTCACCGTGGCGGGCCAGAGCCTCGGCATAGCGGAGGTGGGCGTGCGTGTACATGACCCCGATCTCACGACCGAAGAAGGTGCTCGCCTCCGCACGCTGGAAGACCTCCATCGGACCGCCGTGGTAGCGGGCGGGGCGGTCGAAGAGCCGAGCCCCGTCGGGTGCACGCAGGTGCTCGTCGATGACGTCCAGGTGCTCGCGTGCCTCACGTGGGGAAAGAAGGTCGCCGGAGATCGCCTGGACGATCTGCAGGAGGCCGTATCTCAGACCCGTCCGCTGGTCTGACGGGTGGACGAGGTGCTCGACCGACCCGTCGTCACCGAACAACCCGTAGCCGGCGAGCAACCCCTCTCGAAGGAGCAGGGCATGTATGGCGTCAGCGGTCTCGCCGGCGATTCGCTCGGACCGGTCGGCGTACTCGATCGCGGCGACGGCGTCCTGACCGTCAAGGCGAGAGCTAACGGTTCGCAGCGATTCTGCCAGCGCGCGCATCGCCTGCACCTGAAGTGTTGCCGTCCACGTGGAGGCCAAGCGCGCGGCGAGGTGTGGGTCGGCCGGTTGCAGCGAGTCGTTCCAGTCGCCGTGCCCGTATGCCGGCAGGGGGCTGCCGGGCACCATGCTGGCGGCGATGATGGCCAGGGCGCGCCGGACATGCTCGAGCAGCGGCTCCCCCGCCGTTGCTCCGAGGTCGTCGACAAACGGGACTCGTTCGGTGAACAGGCTGGCGTCGCCGGTTAATGCCAGGTACTCCGCGAGCGCCAGAACGGGCCAGAAGACGACATCACCGTGAGCGTCTCTTTGGCCACCACGGAGCTCCCGTGGGTAGAACTCGAAGGACTGGGGCCAGTCGCCCCGGGCGTTCTGGGCCCGAAGGACACGCAGGATCAGATCGCGCAGCGGCGCGGACTGTCCAAGAGCGATGAGCAGACCCACCGGTCCTTGGCAGACATCCCGGGTGCCCCAGGCGCCGCCGTTCGACTGCTCCAGCCCTCGTGGTGAGAGGTAGTGGACGAGTGCGTCGTGAGCGAACCACGGCAGCACCTCGTCGAGTCTGGAAACCTCTCTCGCCATTGATGACTCACCTGGCAGTCTCAGTCGCAGCGAGGTGCTTATCCCGTCCCAGAAGCTGGGCCGAGCCCCGCCGACGAGCCCCCGCGCGGCCAGGTCAGCGACCGGAACCAGATCGGCAACGAGATCGGCCGTCAGCCGGAGGTGCACCTCGGACGTGGCCGCCGTGCGCATGGTGATCCACGGCAGCTCGCGTGAGCGCCCGTCAAGGAAGAGGGCTTCGTCGCGACCAACATGGTCGATCGATCCAGGTTCCCAGGAGAGACGGAACGATCCCTTGGGGAAGCGGGTCCACATCAGGGAACCCTCTCCGGGTCGAACCGTGACCCCGGCGTCATCGTGCTCAAGCAGCGGGGGCTCGGGGTCCTGGCCGTCGTCCCCGCCAAGCGCCACATGGGCGCAGATCAGGAAGCGGACAGGCGGTCCGCCCAGGACCCGGATCTCGAGGCCGAGCTCATGTGACTCGGCAGGCGCACTCGAGACGACCTCGATCAGCCCGCCCTGGTGTCCGTACCACCAGCGGCAGGAGTCCAGGCTCACCTCCCACGCGCTGGGTTCGTCCAGCAGAACCCAACCCTTCGCGGCATCGCGGGACTCCACAAAGATCCGCAGGCCCTGTGCCTGACTCAGACCCAGGTAGCTCCGGCGGGTCGACAACATCCGGTTCAGGCTGACGTGCCCCTGCGTGACCTGGGAGTGGAACGTCCCGGCCATCCAGGCCGTGGTGGTGAGGCTGCCCTCGTCGGGCACCAATGCCGTTCCTGTGCGCATGACGTGACCGTGTGGGCGGAGGACCGCAGCCTGCTTGGCGCTGGTGACGACGTGACTTCCATCGTCAGTGAAGTAGCTGAGCAGGGTCTCGCCATCCCACTCGGTATGCCGGCGCCCCTCGCCGGCGAGCTTGGCCAGCTGATCGTCATCCAGGGGCGTGCACACGAGTGCAGGTGCCGACGAGAAGAGCGACGACGCCGCAACCGTTGCATCAGCCGCAGCACTCCCTGCTGTATGGCGATCCGCTGGCGGCCGCGCTTCCGGCTGGCCCAGGACCTCGTCAACAGCTGCTTCGTCGTCGCCGCATGTCGAGGCAGGATGGTCAGGCCGGTAGACCCCGAAGAAGCCCGTGGCCATGGTCTGGCCCTCCGCCAGCAGCATCGGGCGAGCCTGCAGGAGGGCAAGCGTGTGCTCGTGCTGCAGACGGGTGCTGGGGAGGTCGTTGGCGGACAGTCCTGGCAGCGGGGCCCCGGCATGGTGTCCTCGCCCAACCAGCTGAAGGGCGTCGGTGCCCCAGCCCAGACCTTCGCTGAGGCAGCCGATGACCGCCCAGGGAGCGGTGGGGCCGGGCATGTTCTGGCGCACGGCCAGAGTGGTGCCGACCGACGAGGTGGCGACCGGCGTGAGGTCGAGATACTGGCTGACGTAGTACTCACAAGCTCGCACGGCATCGTAGGGCGCCAACGCAAGATCCTGGGCGTAGACCACGTCTATCTCGGTCGGGGCCGAGCGCAGACTCGTCACCGAGACGTGCCAGTACCAGGCGGCCAAGGCGTCGGCGAGCCGGAAGGTGACGGTGTAGTGCAGGTCGCGCCAGCTGCCGATGATGGTAAGCCCGGCGTCACTCCAGCTGACGGTGCTGCAGCTGCCAGGACCCAGCATCGGCACCGGCTCGGCGCCCTGCTCACCTCGAACCCGCAGATACAGGTTGGCTGGACCGGATTCGAGCTCGCCGGCCGGGTACATCAGCAGGCTTCGGTCGCCGACATCGAGTCGCCGCAGGACACCGCTGGTGGTGAACTGCGCCTCGACCCCGGATGGGCTGCTGAAGGAATGCGCGGGGGCACTCAAACGATCACGCCTGCGCCGAACTCCTCGATCCCGATCAACGGCTTGATCCTGGACTGAACCGCGCCCTTGATGAAGTTCCGGCGGATCACGTTGTTGCAGAACACATTTCCGAGGGCGCCGAGAACCATGGCCTGGTCGAGCGACAGGTAGCGCTTGGCGATGAGCCCGGACTTGACCGCTACCGCGTCGTAGAAGCCGCCTTTGCCGTAGGCCTTGAGGTCGCGCTCGATCTTGACGAGGTTGGCGTACGCCTCATCGGGTTCGTACTGCATCGCCAGGAAGGCCGCATGCGGTGTCACCACCCCATCACCCCAGGTCGGGTTGGGGTTGAGCCCGATGCGGCAACCAGCGAAACCGCCGTCGAAGTTGGTGCCTTCCATGTCGGAGGGATAACCGCCCGGGTCCATGCCGATGGCGTCAACGCCCCAAGCGCTGTATCCACCACCTGGGCGGCTTGCCGGCGAGAACCCCCAGTAGCCGTACTTCGCGTCGCTCAGTCCGAACTCTCGCTGGGCCCGAACCGTGAGGGCGTGGTTGATCCCCCACGACCTTGGCGCCCAGCTGGACTCTGGCACAAAGAGATCGGGCATCAGCGCCTCGAACATGTCGCCGCCCCAGCTAGGAACGATGTGCATGCCCCGGTAGGTGAAGGCTCCCTCGAAGACGTCGATGCCGTAGTACGTGCGGTGCACACCGACCGGCTTCTGCTCGAGCCAGGACCAGTCGCAGGTGTCGGGGAAGACCCGTTGCGTCGCGTAGTAGTGGGCTGGTGGGATCTGGCCGTGGGCGATCCCGATGTAGCTTGCGATCCGCGGCTCGGTGACGTGGATGTCGTAGTGGTTGAGCGTGTAGTAGACGTCCGGCCCGTTGCCGAGGTAGTTGCCCAGGACGTAGTCGCCTCCCGGCTTGGCATCCCAGAAGCCGCCACGCAACAAGCCGGCTACGACCCCAGGACGAGCATCCTTGTCGTAGTAGATGCCGAAGTTCATCGCGTCCAGAAGGGCATCGGCCCGTTTGGCAACTCCCGGCTCGGCGTTGCGGACGACCATGAGCGAGGCAGCGAACCAGCCGTTGTCCACGCTGGAGAGGAAGGGGTAGATCCGGCTGCCGTCCACCGGCCAGACGGTGACGACGCCCCCGGTGGCTTCGTCATACCAGTTGTAGAACATGCCGCTTGGAATGTGGTGCTTCATCCGCGACAAGGTGGTCAGGGTCTGCGTCAAACGCTGCAGACACTCCGCCGCGGTGATGATGCCGAGCTCTCGCGCGACGACGGTGGCCCACATATAGCCACCGATGTTGGTCGGCGAGGTGTACCCGCTGCGGCGAGGGTGAACCAGCGGCCCGCTGATGTTGTCGGCCGGCAGTCCGGTGCGTGGGTCGGTCATGGCCACCAGTGAGGCCCACGTGTCACGGGCCCAACGCTGGATGGTGTCGCGGTCGATGCCGCCACCGACCTTTGTGACAAGCGCAGGCGACGCCGTGGCAGTGGCTGCGCGCGCCGGATTCGCTCGGGAGACAGCCATACCGGCGGCTGCCACTGCCGCACCCCCAACGAGGAGCTGGCGACGGGTGGCGATGAACGGGATGCGAGTGAGAGCAGTGTCGGTCATGTGCGAGTCCCTTGTGTATGAGTGGTTCATGTCGGTGGTTCAGTTGATGCCGGTCAAGGCGATGCCCTCGATGACCGGCTGGCCCCTCACGGCACCGGGGGCGACTGCTTCGCCGCGTACGGCGTGGCCACCGCGTCGAGCAGCTTGATGGTGTAGTCGTTCTGGGGGTTCTGCAGGACCTGCTTGGTTTGGCCCTGCTCGACGATCCGTCCTTCGTTGAGGACCAGGATCTGGTCGGTGACGACGCGGGCGCTGAGCAGGTCGTGGGTGATGTAGAGCAAGCTGAGCCCGCCCTCCTCGCGCAGCTTCGTGAGCAGGCGGAGGATGCCGGCGCGTAGTGACACGTCGAGCATCGACACCGGCTCATCGGCAATGATCAGCCCTGGCTCGCAGGCCAGAGCGCGGGCGACCACCACCCTTTGTCGTTGACCACCAGAGAGCTGGTGCGGGAGCTTGGCGGCAAACTGCTCGGGTGGTGTCAGACCGACTGTCTCGAGCAGTTCGTACACCCGATCCTGAGCCTTGGTCGCGGACAGGCCGAGGAAGTTCTGGCACGGACGCGACACGGTGTACAAAACCGTGTGCAGGGGGTTGAGCGCCCCATAGGGGTCCTGGAACACCATCTGGACATTGCGGTGGTACTCGCGCAGGCCGCGAGCCCGCAGCGACTCGACGGCCGTGTCGCCGAAACGGATTGAACCGCTGGTGGGTCGCTCCGACCCGGTGATCATCTTGGCCAGGGTGCTCTTGCCGCTGCCACTGGCGCCGACGAGCCCGATGGCAGCGCCCGGGGCGATCGTGAACGACACGTTGTCCACGGCCGTGACGGGGCCCTTGCCGCGTCCGCGGCGGGAGTAGGTCTTGGTGACCGCGTCAACGACGAGCTCTGCCGTCATGGCGTGCCCATCTTGTCGATGGACTCGCGAGCACGAACGTGGCAGGCGACCTTACCCGGGCCCAGCGGCGTCAGCACGGGGTCGACCTCCCGGCACACGTCCTCGGCCAGGGTGCAGCGAGGAGCAAAGGAACAACCCTTCTGAGGCAGCGAGAGATCCGGCGGACTGCCAGCGATCCCGCCCAGGTGAACCTCGTCGGCTCGCGGATCGCCGTAGCACCCCAGCAGCGCCTCGGTGTAAGGGTGGTGAGGCCCGCTCAGGAGTTCTTGGGATGGCTGGTCCTCGATGATCCGGCCTGCATACATCACGATCACCCGGTCTGTGGCGTCGAGCACCACGCCGAGGTCGTGACTGATCAGGATGGCCGTGAAAGTCTGCTCGCGCTGGAGGTCCTTGATGGTCTGGATCACGGCCCGCTGCACGATCACATCCAGCGCGGTCGTGGGCTCGTCGAAGACGATCAGCCGCGGGTCAAGGGCCAGGGCGAGGGCGATCGAAACCCGCTGACGCATTCCGCCGGACAGCTCGTGCGGGAAGCGGTCGAGCACATCCGGCTCCAGCCGGACGCTCAGGAGCAAGGCCCCACTGCGGGCCCGGAGCGCACCAGCCGACAGGTCCTCGCCCTCTCGGGCATGTGCCCTGAGAATGTCGGCGAAGTGGTGTCCGATGCTGCGGACCGGGTTGAGAGCGTTCATGCCGCTCTGCAGCACGATCGCAAAGCCGTTGCGGCGCTGGCGTCGTAGCGGCTCGCCCTCCAGTGTGGAGATGTCCACCCCGTCGAACTGGATGACACCCCCCTCGAGGTGTGCCGGCGGCCGCAGCATCCGCGTCAGAGCGAAGCCGAGTGTGCTCTTTCCGCACCCTGACTCCCCCACCAGGCCGACGAACTCGCCTTGTTCCAGTGTCAGGTCGACATCGCGCACCGACCAGATCCTCTGACCGCGGTTGGGCTCGTAGACGACGTTGACGCCCTTGGCCTCCAGAAGCGCCATCACTTCTCCCGAAGACGTGGGTTGGACAGGGCGTCCACACCGAAGTTGATGAGGGTGAACGAGACGGCGAGCAGAGCGATCGCCAGACCGGGGGCGAAGACGAGCACCCACTGGCCGGTGAGCAGTGCGTTCTGCTGCTGGGCGAAGTAGAGGATCGTGCCCCAGCTGACGGTGTTCGGGTTGCCGAGCCCGAGGAACTCCAGGCTGGCCTCCGCCATGACCGCGGCCGTCGCCGCAGAGAAGAAGCTGGCCGCAACCAACGACGTCATGTTCGGAAGGATCTCGCGGAACACCACGCGGAAGAGTCGCTCACCGGAGAACACCGCCGAGGTGATGAACTCTCTGCTGCGCAACGTTGAGGCTTGGCTCCGCATGACGCGGGCGCCGGTGGCCCAGCTGGTGAACGCGACGACCAGGACGATGGTCCATACCGACCGGCTGCTGAGGTAGGCGGCCAGGATGATCATCAGGGGCAGCCCTGGGATCACCAGCGCGAGGTTGGTGACGAAGCTCAGGACCTCGTCGATGATGCCGGGACGGTAGCCAGTCACCAGACCGATGGTCACCGCCACCAACGTGGCCAGGATGCCCGCCACGAGGCCGACGAACAGGGAGACGCGGGCGCCATACAGCATCTGGGAGAAGACGTCCTGGCCGTTGCCGGTGGTGCCGAACCAGTTGGTGCTGTTAGGGGTCTGGTAGGGCTTGAAGTCGGTCGACGTCGGTGAGTAGGGCGCGAGCAATGGAGCGAACAAAGCGATCAGGATGATGACCGCCAGGATGACCAGCCCGATCCGAGCCTTCCGGTTGCTCCACAGCGTCCGCAGTGCGCGGCCGACGAACAGCAGCGACACGGGCAGCGAGCTCGCATGCCCGATCTTGATCTCGGCAAGGTCCCCAGGCGTCTGAGGCGGGGGGCCTGCGGTGACGATAGTCATTGGCGGATCCTCGGGTCGAGCCGGACGTAGAGCAGGTCGACCACGAATATCGCGACCAGCATGCTCAAGGTGATGACCAGGAACAGGGCCTGCATCAGCGGGAAGTCGTGGTTGGTCACGGCGACGTAGAGCAGGTTGCCCAGCCCCGGGTAGCTGAAGACACCCTCGACCAGGACCGACCCGCCAATGATTGCGCCCAGGGACAGGCCAAAGGCGGTGACGTTGGGCAAGATGGCGTTCCGCGCGGCGTAGCGCAGCGCCACCGTGCGCGTTCGCAGCCCGTTGGCCTCCGCGAACGTGACGTAGTCCTCACCGAGGGTGTTGATCATGTTGTTGCGCATGCCGAAGACCCACCCGGACAGCGTGGTGATCACCAGCGTCAGCCCCGGCAATACGCTGTGCGACACGGCGTCGCCGAAGAAGGCAAGGCTCAGGTTCGGCGTCGCACCGGGGACGTAGCCACCCTTGATCGGAAACAGGTTCCAGTTGAAGGCCAGAACGTAGAGCAGCAGCAGTCCCAGCCAGAAGGGCGGGAAGGCCGCAAAGAGCGTCGAGCCCAGCGTCACCACTGAGTCGGCGGACCTACCGCGACGCCACCCGGCGTACACGCCGAGCAGGGTCCCGATGACGAAGGCCAGGACTGTGCTCGTCCCGACCAGAACCAGCGTCCACGGCAACGCCTTGCCGATCGTCTGGGCGACGGTCTCGCTGGGAAAGGAGTATGACGTCCCGAAGTCGAGGGTCGCGATGTTCTTCAGGTAGCTGCCGTACTGGCTGAGCAGACCGGTGTTCGGCACGCCGAGCTGGACCTCGATCGCATGCCGCTGGGCGTTGGTGACGGACTGGCCGCTCGACGCCAGCTTGGCGAGGGCAGCATCCACCGGCGAGCCCGGCATGAGCCTCGGGAGGGCGAAGTTCAGGGTTATCGCTGCCCACAGGGTGATCACGAACAGCACCACCTTGCGCGTCAGGTAGGTCACCTCATGCTCCTTCCCAGGGCCGCCCGGTATCGGGCGGCCCAACGGCTCGACCTCAGGACTTCTTGAGGTGCGTGAGCACCGTCAACAGGGAGTTGTTGTAGTTCGTCGGCAGGGTGTACGGATCGGTGGCCGACGGCCATCCGGTGAAGGACTTGGTGGAGAAGAGTCCCCAGCTACCGCCGTAGTAGAGGAGCACGATCGGCGTCTGGTTGTACATCGCCTGCTCGAGCTGGGTGGTGGCCTGCTTCTGTGCCGACTCGTCGGTTGCCGAGGCAAGCGCCGCGAGCGACTGGTCGACCGCTGGGCTCTTGAAGCGCTGGAAGTTGTTTGCCGTCAGCTTCCCGGTCGGCGCCGCGAAGCTGCTGTTGAGGGCGTTGTTGAAGTCGGTGTACGGCGTTCCCGTCCCGCCAAAGCCGCCCATCGCGGCATTGAAGGTGCCCGACTGGATCTGCTGGGAGTACTGCGCGAACTGAGGCAGGTCAGTGCTGACGTTCATCCCGACCTTCTTCAGCTCGTTGGTGACCTCGGTGGCCGCTGCCACCCAGTCGCTGAAGTTGTTCGGCATGACGATGCTCATGCTCGCCTGCTTGCCGTCCTTGCCGATCAGCTTGCCACCCTGAAGGGTGTAGCCGGCCTTGGCAAAAGCGGTCGTCGCAGCTGACGCGCTCTGCGCAACCTGACCCTGGTTGGCCAGGGTCGGATCGAGCCACTTCTGGAGGTTCGGCAGGATGAGCCCCGACATGCTGGCCTGTCCCAGGTAGCCGTTGACCGCTTTGTCAGCGATCGTCGTACGGTTCAAGGACAGTGAGATGCCCTTGCGGAAGTTGGCATCGCTGTACGGCGCCTTGGTCAGGTTCAGGTAGAGGCCGATCGTCCCGCCCGGCGGGAACCAGTAGATGTTGTGCTTCGGGTCCCGTGCCACGTAGGTCGTCTTGACATCAGGTAGGAAGTTGTAGGCCCAGTCGAACTTCCCGCTGGACACGTCCAGCTGGTTGGTGCTCTGGTTGCTCGCCTGGGCTGGGAACAGCACCTTGGCCGGCACGATCTTGTCGGCCTGCCAGTAGCTGGTGTTCTTGGTGAGCGCGTACTGCGTCGGCGCGAACGTTCCCAGGGTGAACGGACCGGTTCCGATGGGCTTGGTGTTGGTGAACTTCACCGGGTCTGCCACCGAGGTCCACAGGTGTTCAGGCACGATCGGGATCTGGGCGATCGTCGAGGCGAAAGGCACGTTCGGGGCGTTGAACGTGAACGTGACATCGTTTCCCGTGGTCGAGATGGCGGACAGGTGCTGCCAGACGCCGTTGCCGTCCAGCCCAGGGAACTTCTTCAGCAGGTTGAAGGTGAAGACGACATCGCTGGGCGTGAAGGGCTTCCCATCGCTCCACTTGGCCCCTTGGCGGATCGTGAAGACCAGCGTCTTGGGGTCGGTGAACTTGTTCCCCGTCGCCAGAAATGGCGTGAACGTCCCGTCGATCGGGCTGACTATCTCCATGGACTCATAGATGAGGTTCACTCCATGCAGCGCGGACGAGGGCTGCAACGGGTTGAAGTTCTCCACGAGCGCGGGGTTGCCCGCATCGCCCTGGATCGTCAGAGTGGCGGCGCCGCCTGCCGGCGCTCCGCCGCTTGCGCCCCCCTGGGTCGAGCCGGAACAGGCGCTCGCCCCCGCAGCCGTTAGCATGGCGACAGCGCACACAAACGCCGACCTCTGATACTTGTGTGCGGTCATTGCGCGTTCCTTTCAGCGGGCACCAGCGGGCGGTCAACGGCTCGCAGGCCCTTGGTCGTGGTGATTCTTGACGCGACCACGGCTGTGGTGCGGGGGTTGCGTTTCATCGTTACTCCTTCTAGGTCGGGCTTGGGCCCGGTTGCGATGGTCCAGCCTCAGCCGGCCCGCTGCTCACCGTGCTCGTCCCTTTCAGGACAGCCACACGACGACCGCAGGACCAGCTGTGTCGGCAGGATCAGTGGTTCCGGGACCGTGGGGCCGCCGGCAATTCGTTCGTGGAGTCGGGTCGCTGCTGCGCGGCCGAGCTCGTAGAGGGGTTGGCGAACGGTCGTCAGACCCGGGCTGACATAGCGAGCGGTCATGACGTCGTCCCAACCCACGATGGCGATGTCGTCCGGGACGCTGACACCGGCGCGTTGCAACGCCTTCATCGTCGACAGGGCCAGCTCGTCGTTGGCGCAGACAAGAGCATCCGGTCGCTTCACGGTGGCCATTACGTTTGCCACGACCTCGGCGCCGGAACCTTCGTGGAAGCCGACCCGCAAGGCCGGTCCTACTGCCGACGTCCCCGCCTGTGACAGGGCCGCGGTGAAGCCGCTGTAGCGCTGGTTGGCGTCGGGTGAGCCGTCGGGATCGCCGACGAAGAGCAGCCGGCGCCTGCCGTGGCCGAGGAGGTGCTCGGTCAGCGCCTTTGCGCCCACAACATTCTCGGCCGACACGGCGTCACAACCAGCCACCGCCGGGCGCGCGAGCAGTACCACAGGCGTGCTGCGTGCAATGGATTGCGCGGCATCGTCGGTAATCGTGGAGTTGGCCGCCACCAGTCCGTCGACCCGGCTGACGAGCTCGCGGACGGCCCGCTCAGGGTCTTTGCGCGGATTCGTGACGACGATGACGACACTCTGACCGAACTCGGCGGCTGCGGACTCATAGCCCATCAACAGCTCCGAGTAGTACGGACCAACCAGGTCCGGGACAACAAGACCGTTCGCCGAGTGTGCCTGGATCGCCAGGCTCCGCGCCGCTCGGAGCGGCACGTACTCGAGCTCCTCGACGGCCGCAAGGACGTTCGCCCGGGTCTGGGCAGAGGTGGCATCGGAGCCCTGGAGCACCCGCGAGACGGTGGCGATGGACACTCCGGCCAGCTGCGCCACCGAGTAGATCGTGGTCGAGCGCCTGCCCTGCCTGCGTGGTGTCATCGTCACCGCCTTCCGAGATGTAAGCGCTTACAACGTTGCCCTAACATCTCGGAAGACGCAAGCCTTCTGGAGAGAATTATTCTTTTTTTCCGATTCTGGCGATTTTGTCAGAGCTCAGTGACAGCCCGTAGATTCGTGGTGTGAACAAGTCCCTCGCGTGCATCCTGCCCCCCGACCTTCTGCTCAAGCTCGCGCTGGAGGCCACCGACGAGCGCCGCTCGGCCATCTTGCACACGCTCAAGCTGGACCAGACGTTCCGTCTGCGACGCGCTCAGCTCGCGGAGCATCAGGTCGCCCGCCCTGAGGGTGCCCGGAGTACTGCAGCTGAGGGCGCCCCTCACCGGAGCATCTACGACCAAGGGCACTCGACGGCATACACGCCAGGAGCGCTGGTGCGCGACGAGGGGGATGCGCCCGTGACCGACGCCTCGGTCAACCAGGCGTACGACGCCTTCGGCTCAACGTACAAGCTCTACTGGGACGTGTTCCACAGGGACTCCATCGACAACCAGGGCATGCCCATCCAGGGCCTGGTCCACTACGGCGATGCCTACGACAACGCGTTCTGGGACGGCGACGGCCACATGTTCTTCGGCGACGGGGACGGACGCCTGTTGACCGACACGACCAAGGGCCTGGATGTGATCGGCCACGAGCTGACCCACGGTGTGACCCAGAACGAGGCGAACCTGGTCTACTCCGGCCAGTCGGGCGCGTTGAACGAGTCGATCTCAGACGTCTTCGGCTCGCTCGTCAAGCAGTACCACCTGGGTCAGGACGCGTCGCAGGCCGACTGGCTGATCGGGGCGGACATCGTGGGACCTGAGCTTGCTCCGGCCCTGCGATCCATGAAGGCACCCGGCACCGCGAACCCGCACGACAACCAGCCGTCCGACATGGACCACTACGAGAAGACCGCGACGGACAACGGTGGCGTCCACGCCAACTCCGGCATCCCGAACCACGCGTTCTACGTCACCGCGACCACGCTGGGTGGCAACGCCTGGGAGGCGCCAGGTCACCTCTGGTACGACGCACTGACCGACCCGCATCTGACGCCCAGCTCCTCGTTCGCCCGGTTCGCAGGCATCACCTTGCGCCATGCCCGGTCGCGCTACGGCGCCGGCAGTGCCGAGGCCCTCGCGGTTCAGGCCGGCTGGGAAGCGGTCAAGGTCTCGGCTCGTTGAGGCTCCCCCATCGACCTGCCGTACGGCGAACATCCAGCGTGACCGGCGTTACGGTGGGTTCGTGCACCTGAGACTGGTTCGAAGTGGCGGCCTCGCGGGCCTGGACATGGTCGCGAGCCTCGACTCCACCGACCTGCCCGCGGATCAGCAGGACCTCGTCGCCACGCTCCTGGCCGCGGACTCCATCACCCCCCGCATGAGCCGACCGGGCGGAGCGGACCAGTTCAGCTACCAGCTCGAGATCCATCACGGCGACCGCACCGTCCGGCACCACTGGGAGGAGCCCGACGTGCCCGAGACGGTCAGGCCGCTCCTGGCTGCCTTGGCCCACGCCGCGAAACCTGCTCACTGACATTTTCCGTCTCAGTGATGCCCCGATGAGGTGAGCCCCTCTCGTAGCGCTCGGTACTCGCGAGCGTCCAGCTCGCCACGAGCCAACCGCTGGTCCAGGTCCTCGGCGTCCCCATCACGGCCGTCAGCTGGACGAGCGGGGGTGAACAGTCGGCTCAGAGCCCAGAGCACAAGTCCCAGGAAGGTCGCCCAGAAGAGCCCGATGACGACCCATCCGCCCACACCCAGGTGGCCGCACCATGCCCCAGGGAACATCGAGACCACCCCTTCCTGAGTTCGTCATGTGACGTATGTCGATGCCCACACTCCGCTCTGCCCATGACGATTGGGCAGGCCCAACCATGAAGATTCCCTGAAGCCCGGGCATGGGGCTCGGGGTGACGGTGGCGGTGGCGGTCAGGTGTGCCAGGTGACGTCGTGTGCGGTATCGGGGTCGGTCAGGTGTGCCAGGTGACGTCGTGTGCGGTGACGGTGGCGGT
>Ga0209638_1001236_pt1 | contig 16438 bp, 14 predicted proteins | sample BarGraNGADG00211_FD_184490 | JGI IMG/M metagenome (GOLD analysis project Ga0209638, IMG submission 184490) | Arctic peat soil microbial communities from Barrow, Alaska - Barrow Graham LP Ref core NGADG0002-211 (SPAdes) (version 2) | ecosystem: Environmental > Terrestrial > Soil > Wetlands > Peat...
GACGAATCGGGATGAGGCCTGTTCTACCTGAACTAAGAGTTGCTCCAAAGTTTTAACTGTTGAGTTTCAAAAATGAATGAAGAAACAATGCGGGCAATTTTTTATATATTTTAAAGAACGCTGTTACTCTTTTTCCTCAAGAACTGAATCAATTTTTTGTATAAGTTCTTTCAATGCATCGGGAAGATAATCTTTTTCAAGTTTTTCTTCTTCTTCTGTGAGTTTAATCACATACTGCAGGGAAGCCATCGCTAAAAAATCCTGTACATCCTTATCGGTGTACCTTTGTTTGTACTGCAGCACCTTTTCGTTTATCATCCTGGCTGCTTTCCTGATCTTCTCCTCATTTTCCCGTTCAACTTTCAATGGATAATATCTGTCCGCTACATTAACCCTTATTGAAAGCTTATCATCCATCGCAATATCTTATCTGTTTAAAAGAGCAACACATTTGTCAATTTCCCGCACCAATTCGGTTATTTTTCTCTTCGCTTCATGAGCGTTTTCACCTTCACCCAATAAGGCTCCTGATAATTTAACCCGTTCGTATTTCATTTCCAATTCTTTCATTTTTTCTTCACGGTTCTGAAGCATACCTTTTAAAATATCATTCCCATTCTTAAGATCCGTCACTTCACTCTTCAGCCTATTATAACGATCCAACAATTCATCAAGTTTTCTGTTTAAAATTATTAATTCTTCGTAACCCTGAGCGGACATATTAAAATCTTTAGTACAAAATTAACATAGTTAATGATATTTTCAAAAATTTGACTGAAATAGTTTGCCTTAACGAACCATAATTATAGCTTTGCACCTCTGTGTTTTTAATATTTGAACATGATGTTACTTATCCGATTTTTTATTTTTAGTATATTGGTATACAGCACTTTAAATGACATTCCAAAAAATAAATCAATATTCATCTCCCCATTAAAGATACCTCAGGTATTATCATCAAACTTCGGCGAATTAAGAATTGACCATTTTCATTCGGGTTTAGATATTAAAACACAAGGTGTTACAGGAAAAGAAGTTGTTGCATCAGCAAATGGATTTATTTACAGAATCAGCGTTTCACCGGGAGGATTTGGTAATGCGCTTTACATAAGACACCCTTCTGGTTATTCTACCGTGTATGGACATCTTGACAGGTTTACACCTGAAATTGAGGAGTATGTAAGAACCCGTCAATATGAGAATAAAAACTTTACGATAACATTGTTTCCCGCAAAAGAGGAGTTTCCCGTTAAACAGGGTGAACTTATTGCATATTCCGGGAATTCAGGTGGTTCAGGAGGCCCGCATCTGCACTATGAGATACGAAAATCAGACAGCGAAAAACCCATTAATCCATTACTTTTTGAATTTGGAATAGTCGACAATATCAAACCGGTTATTGAGAAGCTTGTTATATACCCGATAAACCGACATAGTTTGGTCAACAACCGGAATTCAATCAGAAAGATAAATGTTTCAGGTGGCCATGGTGTTTACTTTATCCCTGCGGATAATGAAATATCCATCAGCGGTCTGGCAGGATTCGGGATAAAAGCCTACGACATGTTGAATGACAGCCCCAACAAATGTGCTGTATACTCTATTGAATTATCGATCGACAGTATTTCAATTTTTAAATATATTATGGACGGGTTTCCTTTCACTGAATCAAGGTACGTCAATAGTCACATTGATTATGAGACCTTTATGAAGGAAGACATCTATATTGAAAGGACCTTCGTTCTTCCTGGTGATAAATTAAGCGCTTATAAATACGTCACCAACAGGGGGATCTTCAACTTCAACGATGACAAATCACATAACGCTGAAATCATTGTTACAGATGCCAACAATAATAAATCATCATTATCTTTTCGAATCAAGGCACAATCAGAAAACCAGAAATCTGGAGCATCATTAATTGATCAGAATGTCCAGGTAATGCCTTATGACAGAACCAATAAGTTTTCATCAGAAAATATTTCAGTGAATATCCCATCAGGAGCCCTTTATGACACGCTTTATTTTTCATATAAAAAGGAAAACGGAACAAATGAGATGTTATCTGATCTTCATTATATCCATAACACGTCCACCCCTGTTCAGAAAGCATACACACTTTCCATAAAACCGACATCAATACCGGCAGGAAAAGGATCAAAAATGCTGATAGTTCAGTTGGATGATGATCGTAAAAAAATCGCAACGAAAAGTACCTGGGATGAAGGCTATCTCAAAGCCGATGTACTTTCTTTTGGCAGATTCTTTATCGGGATAGATACTATTGCTCCTGTTATTTCAGCCAATGGACTATTTACGGGAGTAAATCTGACAGGAAAGAAGGAAATAAAAATCATGATCAAAGATGAACTTTCTGGAATAAAGTCGTATGAGCCATCAATTGACGGAAATTGGGCGCTTTTTGAATATGATCAGAAAAACGATCTGCTGATCTATAAATTTGATGAAACAAGGATTACAAAAGGCACAAAACATAACCTGTTTCTAAGAGTAACTGACAATAAAGATAATTTCAGTACTTATAATTGTAATTTTACCTGGTAGGAAAAATAGTGATCCTTGTATTTGTTAAATATTCCTTAAAACCCGGAAAGACCGATAAATTTGAGTATCTTTGACCCATTATGTAAACATTTGTGTCTTTCAGATGTTTTCATATTTGAGTTCTAGTCCATATTATTTGTACATCAGTTAAGACAATAAATAGATTAAGTTCTATTTAAATAGTCCGGCAACAATTCAGGCTGAACAGAGGAATAACTCTTAACACTTAATTACATTTATATAGATTATGATGATCAGAAGCATTTTCAAGTGTTTCTTACATTACAATTATCGTAATTTGTAATGTAAACACAAATTGTAAATTAACATTAATTAATTGAAAAGGGAATACCATGCAAGAAAAGAAACAGACCGTTTTCAAAACACCGGATATAACAAGAATGCAGGAAGTAGTAATAAATCCCAGAACAAAAATATATATAGCTATTGGCGCTGATCCGGAAGAAGCAAGAAGCCGTTACTGGGCGCGACAGGATGCTAAAGGCAAGGTGCTTTTGTCGCCTAAGAAACCTGTACTGAGCTAATCCGGAAAGGGAGTTTTCAACTTTATATTTAATATATTTTGGCCGGATAAACACCCCGGCTGATCATATTATTGATACTTTCTACAACAAAAGGTTTATCCTCCCGATAGGTAACGCCGAACCATCTTTCATTGCTCATTAATATCTTAATGGTGATTTCACCGTTCTTGACAAATTTGTCAATAGAGGTTGGGATGTCAAGTTCAGCCTTTGTATCCATTCCGCTTCTGTCAATGAATTTTCTGAACTCATCGCCAAGGAAGTTATAACATGAGGGTTTAAATCCCCATAGATTCATGGATACAACTTCATTGCCGGTAAACTTTTGAAATTTACCATCAGTCAGCGGAGCTTTTGCACCATCATCTGTTTTCTCAATCTGACGTGTTTCCACAATATTTTTCAGAAGACCATCTGCTCCTACTCCGCAGACTCCCCTGTTAACGTGTCCATGTTCGGACAAAGTATTTCCCATCTTGTAACCCACAATGCAATAGCAATTCGGATCCTTATCATTAACCAGAAAATCATGAAGGATTTTAAATGATTCAACACCATAATAGTCATCGGCATTAATCACACCAAATGGTTCCTTTATCTTTTTTGAAGTAACAAGGATAGCATGACTGGTTCCCCATGGTTTTTGTCGTTCCGGAGATACTTTTACTCCTTCCGGAAGATTAGTTATCTCCTGGAAGACATAATCAACTTCAATTTTCCCCTTCAGCTTTTTAACAAATCGTTCTTTAACCTGTTCCTCTATATCACGTCTTATGACAAAAACTATTTTTCCAAATCCGGCACGTATCGCATCATAGATTGAATAGTCAATTATTGTTTCGCCGGAAGGCCCTACTTCATCAAGTTGCTTATTGCCACCATAGCGGGTTCCCATTCCTGCAGCCAGAACTAATAGAGTTGGTTTCATAACGTTAAAGTTTTTGTTCACTACAATTATACAGAAAAAATTATTACTTTTAAAATAATTATTATCAAGCAGATGTAATAATCTTTATATTTTGAAAATACGTTTGAAAATCAATTTATTTACCCCATCCCCAAGGGGAGTAAATTGATTTTCTTCGCTCCCCTTGGGGCCGGGGTAAACGAAGAAAATCAATGAAAATCTGAATATGAAATACAAACTTGAAATATGCGTTGACAATGTTGAATCGGCTATAGCTGCGCAGAATGCCGGCGCTGATCGAATTGAACTGTGTAATAATCTTCCGGAAGGGGGTACCACGCCTGGATCCGGTACAATTTGCTCGGCAAGAAATAACCTTACAATCGGTTTGCATGTGATTATAAGGCCTCGCGGAGGTGATTTTCTATACAGTGATCCCGACTACGACATAATGAGAAGGGAAATTGATATCTGTGGTGAATGCGGCGTTAATGGAATTGTACTTGGAATATTGGAATCCGGTGGAGCTATAGATGTTGAACGTACTGCAAAGCTCATTGAACTTGCCAGACCAATGTCAGCCACTTTTCACAGGGCATTTGATATGTGTAATGATCCTTTTAAAAGTCTCGAAGATGTGATAGCATGCGGAGCGGACAGGCTACTTACATCGGGTCAGAAAAACAAAGCAGAGGAAGGTATCGATTTGATAAATCTTCTTATTGTACAAGCAGATAACAGGATAATAATAATGCCCGGATCGGGAATTAATCAATCTAATATTGAAAATATTGCAAAACTTACAGGAGCAAAAGAATTTCATCTTACAGGCCTAAAACCAATTGAGAGCGAAATGATCTTCAAAAGACAAAATATTTCAATGGGAGGTTCCTCAGACATCCCCGAATTTTCCAGGAAGGTTGTTGATCCTGAAATAATAAGAAGCATAATCAATAAACTGAATTTGATCTGAATTATCCTTTGAAATTTTCAAAGGCTTGTTACCTTTGTGATTCTTTTATTAAAAAACTATCTTTAAATAACTAATAGTGATTTTTATGAAAAAAGTATCCGTTTTAATATTGTTCGGATTATTATCATTTTTGTTACCTGAACAGAGTATAAATGCCTGCACAAATTTCATTGTTACAAAAGGAGCTACTAAGGATGGATCTGTAATGATAACTTATTCGGCTGATTCTCATGTACTTTACGGAGAACTCTATTACTGGCCGGCAAAGAATTGGCCAACCGGTACAATGGTTGACATTTACGAATGGGACACTGGTAAATACCTCGGAAAAATTCCCCAAAAATCTCATACTTATTCTGTTGTTGGAAATATGAACCAGCACCAGGTGTCGATCGGTGAAACAACATTTGGCGGCCGGCCGGGTCTGGAAGATTCCACTGCAATTGTTGACTATGGTTCACTTATCTATATGGCACTTCAGAGAGCTAAAAATGCGAGAGAAGCGATATATACATTTTCAAAATTGACATCAGATTACGGATATGCAAGTGAAGGTGAATCTTTCTCTATTGCTGATGCAAACGAAGCATGGATACTTGAACTTATCGCAAAAGGGCCAGGAAATAAGGGCGCTGTATGGGTAGCCCGCCGTATTCCTGACGGATATATCAGTGGACATGCCAATCACCCCAGGATAACCACTTTCCCTCTTGCAGATGGCATTAAATCAATTACATCAAAGGAAATAGATAAAATCTATAATCCGGAAGTTGAAACAGTTTATGCCTTCGATGTTATTGATGTAGCCCGTAACCATGGATGGTTTAGTGGCGATGATAAGGATTTCAGTTTCAGTGATTCATATGCTCCTCTGGATTTCTCAGGTGCAAGATTTTGCGAGGCAAGGGTATGGTCAGGATTTAATATGGTTAACAGTCAGATGGGTAAATATCTCGATTATGCAATGGGAGAAAACCTGAAAAACAGAATGCCATTGTGGATCAAACCCGATAATAAATTAGGAGTTAAGGAGATCGCGGGAATGATGCGAAATTATTATCAGGGTACACCGATGGACATGACAAAAGATATTGGAGCTGGTCCTTATGGAAGCACTGTAAGATGGAGACCCATGGAATGGGAAGTCGATGGAGTCACATATATTAATGAAAGAGCTATTTCCACACAACAGACCGGCTTTTCATTTATTGCCCAGAGCCGTTCATGGCTACCTGACCCCGTAGGCGGTATAAACTGGTTTGGAGTAGACGATACTTTTTATACTGTTTATTCCCCGATGTATTGCGGAATTACAAAGGTTCCTGAAACTTTTGCCGTTGGAAATGGAGATATTATGACTTTTAGCGATAATTCAGCATTCTGGGTCTTCAACCAGGTTTCAAACTTTGCATATACCAGGACAAGAATTATTAACGGTGATATACAGAAAAAGCAAGCTGAATTGGAAGATGGTTATGCAAAAGAAACTGTAACTGTCGATAAAACTGCTGAATCTCTTTATAAGAAGAGTCCTGCAGAAGCAGTTAAATATTTAACAGACTACTCTGTAAAAGCGGGAAATAGTACAGTGAAACAATGGAAAGAACTATATAGATTTCTATTTACAAAATATCTTGATGGAAACGTTAAAGAGAAAGCCGAGGTGCCAAAGAATTATAAGTATCATGTTCCAAAGTTAACACAACCTGGTTATGGAGATGAATGGAATCGTATTATAGTGAAAAACACGGGAGATCAATTCAGGGAAAAGTAAAAAGTAAAAAGGCAAAAGGCAAAAGGCAAAAGTAAAAAGGAAAAAGGCAAAAGGCAAAATCCAAAAAGGTGAAAGGGGGAATGGCATTTTGAGTTGGGCAGATGATTTAAAAACTTTTTTATATAGATTGAGGATTATCAAAATTTTATTTGTAAGTTTGCGACCGGATTTTTGAAACCAAACTGAGTATACAAAATACATTGCACGATGAATTTAATGAATATTGTTGAGAAAGAATTTGCGGTAAAAAATGAATTTCCGAAATTCGCAGCAGGTGATACCGTTACTGTCCATTATAAAATTAAAGAGGGTAATAAGGAGAGAATCCAGCAGTTCCGCGGAGTTGTGATACAGAGAAGCGGAGAAATGCATACTGAAACATTCACTGTTAGAAAAATGTCAGGAAATATAGGTGTTGAAAGAATATTTCCAATAGCTTCCCCTTTTATTGACAAGATTGAAGTCAATAAACACGGAAAAGTCCGCAGGGCAAGGATATTCTACCTTCGTGATCTGACCGGTAAAAAAGCACGTATCAAGGAGAAGAAATTCTAGCAGATATTTGATTTATAAAAAAAAGGCTGTTCATTATGAACGGCCTTTTTTTGTCTTATAGTCTTCTTAGCCGTTATGCTTCGCTGTCTTAACGGACTTAAAGACTAATTTATTTAAATCTTATTTACCAACTCAACCTTCCTGGCCTTAGCTTCTACAACGAGCTTATTTGCCTGAACATCTGCTTCCTGAACCAGCTGGGTAGCCTTCTTATCAGCATTTTTTCTCAGACTATCTGCTCCTTTTTGTGAGGCCATCTTCGCGATTGTTCCTTTTTCGGCGTTGTCATCAATAAGTTTCTGAGCCTGAGTGTCAGCTTCTTTTCTGATGTTTTCAGCAGTTTTTGCCGCTTCATCTCTCAATTGCTGGCCCCTTGCTTCAGCCTCAGAAATAAGTTTATTACCCTGGGTCTCTGCTTCAGCTCTGGCCTTTTCCTTTGCCTGATCGACTGTATTATCGATTGTCTGTTTTACAACTTCCTGCACAGCAGCCTTCGCTCCTCCTGTACTTTCACCTGACGTACTTCCGAAAAAGGGAGCAACTACAGGTTTACTGAAAGTACCTGTTACCTTTAGATTCACTTTCAGAACATCTGCGGGCTTATATTTAATTCCAAATGCGGCGGCCTGAGTTGAAAGATTATCAATAAATGTATTAACTGAACTCCCCAGGTCTGATCGCGGTATCTCCGTTTTAACAATATAATTGATTGTCTGATCAAGCCCCTGATCGCCACCAATATTCATTTTAAGATTTCCTGTTCTTATATCAAACGGGCTCACAAAAACTCTTCCATTGGCAATCTTAAAACTTATGTTAATATCCTTAAACGTATTACTATACTTATCGCCAAGCTTAAGGACATCTTTCATCTTGTCGAAAGTTTTCGATTCGAGAAGAGTAATTTCGTTTGACTTAATATTCCCTGATCCGTTAATCGAATTAATAACTGGCATCATATCGCGTCCAAGTAAACTCGAATAGTTAAGTTTTGCATTAATCTTACCGTCAATTCCTTTTGCAGCCGGTGCAAGTTTTTTCACAGTATTAAATGTATTAAAGGCATCTCTCACACCAATATTCTGCATATCAAAGTCAGCTTTCATAACAGGTTTAAGTGAATCACGTGTATCATAATCTGCATTCATTCCTATGGAACCATTAAGAATGTTCATGGATGCATCCCTGATAGTGAGTATTCCATTCCGGACAATGACATGTCCTTTGAGTTTTTGAGCTTTATAATTATCATAGCTGAACTGATCTATGAGAGCATCAATATCAAAATCGATGTTTTTAGGGACCTGAATTAAAGTAAGTGAGGTGGAACTTTCAACCGGAACGGCTTTATTGTCATTTGTTGCAACTGAAGAACTTGTGTCTTTAACGGGAATAGCAGCTGAACCCATTTTTGACATTATTTCGGAAACATCAACAAGCTTTGACCGCATGCTAAGATTTCCTTTAATCGTTTTATTATGGAGTACATAAGGAATATAATTTTCAATTCTGCCACTCAGATTAAAATCGCTTTTCCCTCCCACATTCATATTCGCGTTGGTCAGGGTTGCATAAGCAGGCGCAAATTCCAATTTTGCCTCGTTAATCTTTACATCAGGGTAACCGGTCATAGCAATTTCCATATTCTTAATACCCACTGTTCCTGAGGCTTTAAAACTTTCATACTGAGCTTTTTCAATCATAGACATCTTTCCGGCCATCTGTACTGACATATCTATAACTCCGGAAAGGCTTATACTGTCCATGGGAACAGCTTTTGAAAGTGCTGAAAGATCAATTTTCCCAACCATAGAACCTTTAAAATCAGGGTCGCTGACCGGAGTTTTAAGATTAAGAGTCATATCAAACGGATTGCCTGCAAGTTCCATGTGGAAAAGATCAACATTGACTATAGTTTTATCCAGTACTTTACCATCAACGAATATATCAGATTTAATATTTATGTTTTTTATTTGCTCAGGCAATGCAGGATAGCTTATCAGCCCGTTAGTAACGGCAATGGCTAGTGTCACATCGGGTAATGTTTTGTCTGCATCACTGTAGATGCCTTTTGCTGATCCTGACAGAACAAATTCTCCATTTGCTTTAAGATCCTTATAGTCTTTCATATAAATTGCCGGAACAAGAGAAAGAAGAGTTTTAAATGAAGTTTGTGGTGATCCGAATTTTATATCTGTCTCGATATCTTTGCCTGGCATTGCCACCATACCTGTAAAATTAAGCTTCAGATCGTTTATTGTGAAATAGTTTTCCCGGAAGGTAAACTTCCATTTATCAAGATCAGCAAGCATATCTATTTTGGAATCCAGAACTGTCTTATTAAGGTATTTCATTCCATCCATAATAAAAGTAAATTCCCCTGCATTAAATGTCATCTGCATATCTGATTCACTCATTGTCATGTCACCCTTCAGATAAAAATTAACGTTATTAAGGTAAACTTTCATTGCAGAACTTTCGTCAACGTATGAAATTGAACTGTTAAGAACAGTAACTTTCTTCAGGAGTATCTTTATACCTGACGAGGATGGTTTGGTCTCAGTCGTTACAGCCTGTGCAGTATCTTTCATTACATCCCAGTTTGCCTTCCCTTCTTTCCTGACTATTGCATTGACAACGGCCCTGTCGACTATGATTGATTTTACTTCATAGCCTGTTTTTTTAAACAGGCTTGACAGATTGAATACAATATCAAAGGACTTGAATCCGGCAAGAGTATCGTTTTCAAATTTGGCTACACCTACAACAGATACATTATAAAGCGAAAAAGACAGGTTTGGAAAATCCTTAAAAAACCCAAGTTTATAATTTTCAAATTTTACTGTTGCATTTACTGATTCATTAATAACTTGTTCAACCCTGGTTTTAATTTGTTTTTTAAAGATTATTGGAACAGTAAATAGTAAGACAAGAATTAAAAGGATTATTCCAAGAAATATTTTTAAAATAATGCCTGTTGTTTTTTTCATAGCTATTATATTTATAATTGATTATCAGTAAAATATATACAATATTTTTTTCAGTTTGAGGCAAATAAAAGTAATTAATATTCCCGAGATTAAAAAGTGCCTAAAGTGACTAACGTGCCTGGAGTGCCTGTAGTTAATGCATTCGTCAGTTTTTAACTTCAGGCACTCTGAACTTTACTTTAAATTAAGTTCACAATTTTTCGAAAGTTTGTTATATTTGCGTCCTCATAAACTGCAGGACCTGTAGCTTAATTGGATAGAGCATCTGGCTACGGACCAGAAGGTTGGGGGTTCGAGTCCCTTCAGGTTCACTTTTTTTTAAAAGGTAATTTAATTATATATCAATTAGTTACCTTTTTTTATCACCTCGTTTTCCACAATATTTCTACAATCCAATTGTAAGCTCATTATTTTGGGCTATACAGTTCCTCTACTTATGTTCGCAGTATCACCCCTTCCGAAATTGGCATCTCAAATGATACCAAGGAATGAAACCAATATGGTACCCTCGACAGCAATGAAATGTTATTCTTTCAAATCAGATACTTTTTCCGGCTAATCTTGTCATGCCATAGTAAGCGCTACCAAGTAAAGAAGCAGTCGATCCGAGGTGTGCTCTTTCAATTTTTACCTCTGATCTGCAGTTTTCAAGTGAATTGGCAAATGCACTTTTTCTGATCATTGCAAGATAACTATCGTTTGCTTCAGACATACCGCCGCCAAGAACAATTATTTCCGGCGCAAAAATCGTAATAAGATTAGCGAGTCCAATACCAACCAATTCTGCATTTTCTTTTACTACTTTTATTGCGACAGGTGAGTTTGTATAACTCATTTCAAATATTTCCCTACAGGTTAAAGGCTTTTCTATAGTATGGCCGGCTGCATTGATTTCCTCAGCATACCTTCGTACGATAGCTGTTGCTGATGCAAAATGTTCATATGATCCTCTGATTCCTTTGTCACTTATACCGTTGTCAAAATTAATTATCATCTGCCCTACTTCACCGCCGGCATTATTCACACCCCGGTACAATTTGCCATTTATTATTATTCCACCTCCTATACCTGTACGAAGGGCTACGAAAATTATATTATGATACCCTTTTGCCGCTCCAAATCTATGTTCTGCTATTGTCATCATGTTGGCATCATTTCCGACATACGCCGGCAGACCTGTCTCCTGATTGATTATTTTTGCCAGGGGAACATTTGTCCAGTCTCTGATACCCTGATCCGGTCCCAAAACCATCCCTGAAGTATGGTCGATAAATCCCTTTGCTGCTGTTCCAATACAGATTGGATTTATACCTTCTAAAGCTACAGACTTTCTAATATCCCTTATCGCCTGAAGGAGCATTGATATAATATAATCTCTGGTCTGGATTTGGTTAAGGGGAAAAGATTTAGTGGCAATAACTTCTCCACTAATCTTCACTACGGCTATCTTAATTGAATTCCGTCCGATATCGACCCCTATTGCTGCAGCATGATTAAACATTTTTGATCAGTTGATAGTGTTACACAAAAGTAATTATTTTTGATAACTTTGAAATGAGTTTATTTATGAGATATTTATGATAGAAAAAGTCAGGGAAATATTTAAAAGTGAGGCAGCTGCCATTGAAAACATTCCCATAACACAAAGTTTTGAAGTTGCAATCGGTCTGATTTACCAACAGGTTCATGGTAAAAATGGGAAGCTCGTTACCAGTGGAATGGGAAAAGCTGGCCAGATAGCCCACAATATTGCTACTACTTTCAGTTCCACAGGAACTCCTTCAATTTTCCTTCATCCCAGTGAAGCACAACATGGCGATCTTGGAATTTTTCAGGAAAATGATGTGCTTTTAGCTATATCTAATTCAGGAAAAACCAGGGAGATAATCGAACTTATTGATCTTAAAAATAATCTCTATCCTCAGATACCGGTGATTGTAATTACAGGAAATGAGAATAGTCCACTTGCCCTTAAGGCTGATTGTTACATTCTGACCGGGGCACCAAAAGAAGTTTGTACTTTGGGACTTACTCCTACCACATCCACCACGATGATGACGGTAATCGGTGACGCACTCGTTGTTCTATTGATGGGTAAAATTAATTTTAATATCAAAGATTACGCGAAAAGACACCATGGCGGTTATCTTGGGATGAAGTCAAGAGAAATATCAGATAAAGAATAACCGAAACTAAAATTCTGAACCTGTTTATTCATTCTGAATTGATTCCAGTGTGCTCTCAAGTGTTTCCTGAAACCTGTTACCGTTTTCTATCCATTTCAGAATTTTTTCATTTGCCATAGGAAATTCGGGTGAACGCATTGAGACTGTTCTGTATGCATATTCTTTCAATTCTGTTACATTCTCCAGAACCTTCTTAAAATATACCCTGAAGAATGAATCAGTAATAAAGAAGTAGCGTTTGCGATCTGACGGGAAAGTCTTATAATCAATGATTTTATTTTGTAGAAGAAAATTCAAAGAATTGCTAATTGAACTTTTACTTGCTTTAAAATACTTCACTAGTTCGTCGAATGTCTTTTCAGGAGGATCACTGACAGTAAAATAAGATATTATCCTTCCCTGCATTGGTGTCAGTCCAAATTTTTCAAATACTTTGCCTGTTTCTTCAATTGTTTCGCGAATTCTTTTTTCCTGAGTTAACATGATTCCTGAAATTTGGTACTGGTTACTGGTAATCCAACGGCTCAACGGCTTAACGGTAAAACAAGTTCTTTAAATTATTGAATGCTGTCATGCCTTTACGCCCTTACGACTTTATGCCGTAGTGTACAAATTTAAATTAATTCCAGATCAGTTCTATAACTTTTGAACTAAAAAAACAAATTTATTTTTTCTTGTTTCCGTCAGATAAAAAGATTAGTTTTGAAAACTTCACTGTAATATTTAATAATAAATAAATAGACGGTTATGACTACCAGCACATCTGCAAACGCTATCAGCAAGAAAGATTATGTCTTTTCAATTTCTATTATCGGTCTGTTCTTTTTCATTTTCGGATTCGTAACCTGGCTTAATGGAATACTTATCCCATTCCTCAGAACTGCCTGTGAATTAAATGATTTCGAAGCTTATTTTGTAACTTTTGCATTCTATGTTTCATATTTCATTATGGCATTACCCTCTTCGGCAGTTCTGAAAAAAACCGGATTTAAAAATGGAATGTCGATTGGATTATGGATAATGGCAGCAGGAGCATTGATTTTTGTCCCTGCCGCAATGACAAGGACCTTTGGCCTATTTCTCTTCGGGTTATTTGTTGAAGGAACCGGATTAGCGCTTCTTCAAACTGCCGTTAATCCTTATATTACTATAATCGGACCACCGGAAAGTGCTGCTAAACGAATCAGCATTATGGGAATTGCAAATAAATTTGCCGGGGCTATAGCTCCAATTATACTGGCAAGTATTATACTTAAAGATTCAAAAGTATTACAGGAAAAACTTGCACAGGCAGTTGATGCCGCTACCCGTACCACTTTGTTAAATGAATTGTCAGGAAGAGTAATCATGCCTTATATTATTATGGCAGCAATTCTTGTTCTGCTTGGTCTTTTTATCAGGTATGCTCCGCTTCCTGAAGTAGATACAGATGCTGAAGATGCAGTAAGCGGTGAATCCAACGCAAAAAAAACCAGTATCTGGCAGTTTCCTCACCTGCTGCTTGGCGTAGTTGCACTCTTCTTTTATGTTGGTGTCGAAGTCATTGCAGGTGACAGTATAATAAGGTATGGCCAATCGATTGGTATTGCAATGGAATCTGCAAAATACTTTACTTCACTTACCTTAATAAGTATGATCATTGGTTACCTTCTTGGTATAGCTTTTATTCCGAAGTATCTCAGCCAGGTAACTGCTTTAAGAATATGTACTATTCTTGGTGTCATTTTTTCTCTGGGAGCAATCCTCACACCTGCTCATCTCGTATTCTCAATGTCATTTATTGATATAATGACTTTTAAATCAATTCAACTTGTTTTACCGGTAACTGTGTTATTTGTAGCACTTCTCGGACTTGCCAATGCCCTGGTCTGGCCAGCCATGTGGCCACTCGCTCTCAGCGGTCTGGGGAGATTCACAAAAACTGCATCAGCAATGCTGGTTATGGCTATTGCAGGTGGCGCATTAATTCCTCTGTTATATGGTAAACTGGCTGTAACTTTTTCAACCCAGTCAGCATATTGGATATGCGTTCCTGCATACCTGATTATTATGTATTATGCTTTTATCGGACACAAAGCGGGGAAATAATATGGGTTATGACCTGAAGGATATATTTGAATACTTTGTCACTGATGGTACATTCTCAAATGGGGAATCCTATGGCAGCGGTCATATTCATGATACATTCCGGATAGAAACAATTGAAACAGATAAGGACGATTATATACTTCAGAGGCTCAATAATAAGATCTTTAAAAATATTCCTGAACTTCAACATAATATCGAAAGGGTAACAGTTCATCTGAGAAACAAATTAAGTAGAATACCGGGTTCCGATATTAAGAGGGAATGCCTGAAACTGATCCCTTCCCGTGACGGGAAAAGCTGGATCATCGATAATGAGGGCAATTACTGGAGGATGTATATCTTCATTTCCAACCATCATTCTTATAATGTTGTTGACAGTCCTGATAAAGCATTTGAAGGTGGAAAAGCCATAGGTCGTTTTCAGGCAATGCTGTCAGACATGCCGGGAGGACCTCTTTTTGAAACTATTCCCTGGTTTCATAATATCGAAAAAAGACTTGAAGCATTCACCGGTAAGATAAAGGAAAATCCAGTCGGCCGTGTCGAAAGTATTGGTAAAGAAATAGATCTGATCCTTCAACGGGCTGATGAGATGAAGATTATACTCAGGCTTGGGAAAGAAGGCAAAATACCCCTGAGGATAACACACAATGATACAAAATTTAATAACATATTACTTGACGAAAATGATAAGGCATTGTGTGTAATTGATCTTGATACAGTAATGCCGGGATATATCCACTATGATTTTGGTGATGCTATAAGAACAGCTGCAAATACAGCTTCTGAGGATGAGAGTGATCTTTCAAGAGTTAAAATGGATATAAATCTCTTTAAAGCATATTCTGAAGGATACCTTTCCGAAACAGTCCAAACATTGAATGACGTGGAAAAGGAATTTCTTGCATTTGCCCCAAGATTAATTACTTACACTATAGCTGTCCGTTTTCTAACTGATTTTATTGATGGTGATAATTACTTCAAAATACATCACCAGCTTCATAATCTTCAGAGAGCTAAGGCTCAACTCCGGCTGGTTATGAGCATGGAAGAGCAGTATGAAGATATGAAGAGCATTATTAGTAAACTCACAAAAGGGTAAAGGCAAAAGGCAAAATAATGTTTCGCGTTTCTCGTTTCGCGTTTATGAATAAAAAAAGACAAAAGGATAAAAAGATTGCTTCACTTCGCTAAAAGATTGCTTCGCTTCGCTCGCAATGCAAGTAATCAAGTTCGGATTTGAATGCGAAACGATAAACGATAAACACGAAACGAGAAACATTAAATATTTAGTTCTTATTATGGAGTGGACAAAAGACGAGATCAGGTTTTTAAAGACAATGAATGATACTGATAAGATTCAGGGATTCCTCGACTCAATTGATTATAATCCTGTTTATGAATGCAGGTCTCCACGATGGGTAATAAAAAAAAGGTCGGCTCATTGTTTTGAAGGTGCTCTTTTTGCCGCTGCTGCCATGGAATTTATTGGTTACAAACCTTTGATTGTTGACCTGAAAGCTTTTAATGACGATGACCATGTAATTGCTGTTTTCAACGAAGAAGGTTACTGGGGAGCTGTAGCAAAATCAAACTTCACTTCATTAAGATACAGAGAGCCTGTTTACCGCTCATTACGCGAACTTGTAATGTCTTATTTTGATTTTTATTTCAATACTGATGGCGATAAATCACTACGATCCTATTCTCTGTCCCTCGACCTTTCGATTTATAATCCCCGCCACTGGACAACAACCGATGAAGACCTTGAATATATAGGAGATAAACTTGAAAAGATCCGTCATTATCCTGTTGTGAATAAAAAAATGATCAAAAACCTTAAAAGAGCAAGCGA
>Ga0209638_1001237_pt1 | contig 16430 bp, 22 predicted proteins | sample BarGraNGADG00211_FD_184490 | JGI IMG/M metagenome (GOLD analysis project Ga0209638, IMG submission 184490) | Arctic peat soil microbial communities from Barrow, Alaska - Barrow Graham LP Ref core NGADG0002-211 (SPAdes) (version 2) | ecosystem: Environmental > Terrestrial > Soil > Wetlands > Peat...
TTTCTTAAGATTGGATGCTGGTGCCTCCACGACCTTATGACCGGCCATAATGGCGTTCCTTATTCTGGTCAGTAAATCTGCAATTGGATCAGTCATCTTCTATTATTTAATATAGTTTATAATTATTCACAAATTACCAGCTGGCTTTTTTTACACCCGGGATAAGACCGAATGATGCCATCTCCCTGAAAGTTATCCTGCTTACTCCAAATTGTCTCATATATCCTCTTGAACGGCCCGTTAATTTACAACGGTTATGCATTCTGTTAGGATTAGAATTTCTGGGCAGACGGCTTAGTCCAACATAATCGCCGGCAGCTTTGAGCAATGCTCTTTTTGCAGCATATTTCTGGGTCAGTCTTGCGCGTTTTACTTCGCGGGCTATCATTGATTCTTTAGCCATATAACTAGTTTTTAATATTTTTAAAGGGTAAACCAAAGCGCTTTAGAAGAGCCAATGCTTCTTCATCTGAATGCGCCGATGTAACGAAAGTTATCTGTAGTCCCATGATCTTTGCTATTTTATCAAGATCGATCTCAGGAAAAATGATCTGCTCGGTAATTCCAAGCGTGTAATTACCACGTCCATCGAGTTTGGAATTGATACCCTTAAAGTCGCGGATACGTGGAAGAGCAACAGATATAAGTCTTTCAAGAAATTCAAACATCCTGTCTCTGCGTAATGTCACCATTATACCGATAGGCATATTTTTTCTCAGTTTAAAGTTCGATATATCTTTTGTTGAGTTAGTCTGAATAGCTTTCTGACCAGCAATATCCGACATTTCTTTAACACCGAATTCAAGTAGTTTCTTATCGGCTATAGCCTGTCCTACTCCCTGGTTGATAACAATCTTTTGCAACTTGGGGACCTGCATTACGGTCTTGTATCCGAATTCCTTCATCAATGCAGTGACGATCTCGTCTCTATACTTGGTTTGTAGCGCAGGTATGTACATTACTTGATCTCCTCTCCTGATTTTTTTGAATAACGCACTAATTTATCTTTCTCATTAAGTTTCTTCCCAATACGTGTAGGTTTGCCGCTTGTTGGATCAATAAGCATCAGATTTGAGATATGAACCGGAGCTTCTTTTTTTATAATACCACCCTGTGGCGCTTTAGTGTTCGGTTTGGTATGTTTTGATACCAGGTTTACACTCTCTACAATAGCTCTGCTTTTCTCTCTGTCGACTTCCAGAACACGGCCTTTCTGACCTCTTGATTCACCGGTTATCACCATAACCGTGTCTCCTTTTCTTATATGTATTTTCTTCTGCATCGTTGTGTATTTAAATATATTACAACACTTCAGGTGCCAATGAAACAATCTTCATATACTTGTCGCGTAATTCCCGGGCAACCGGGCCGAAGATGCGAGTTCCGCGTACTTCGTTAACATTGTTAAGAAGAACAACAGCGTTATCATCGAAACGAATATAAGAACCATCGGGACGACGAATCTCTTTTTTTGTTCTGACAACAACTGCTTTACTCACTGTACCTTTTTTTGCCTCACCTGAAGGAAGTGCTGATTTCACACTCACGACAATTTTATCACCTACGGTAGCATATCTTTTTTTGCTACCACCGAGTACCCTGATGCACAAAACTTCTTTTGCACCTGAGTTATCGGCTACGGTCAATCTGCTTTCCTGTTGTATCATGATTACTTAGCTCTTTCGATTATTTCTATTAATCTCCAGGTTTTATTTTTACTCAGAGGCCTGGTCTCCGATATGCGTACGGTGTCGCCAATATTGCATGAATTAGCTTCATCGTGTGCCATCAGTTTTTTACTTCTGTTAATAAACTTGCCATAAATAGGATGTTTCACTTTCCTTTTTATGACTACTACGATAGACTTGTCCATTTTAGTACTGACAACTACACCTATACGTTCTTTTCTAAGATTCCTTTCCATTGCTGATCTAGCTATTAGATTTCTTATTTAACTCTCTTGTACGCATTTCGGTATGCAGACGTGCAATCGTAAGTTTTAATTCTTTAACCTTTTGCGGGTTATCAAGAGGAGTGATTGCATGGTTAAGCTTCATTCGAACGAGGAGGGTTTTCTCTGTATCGATTCTTTCGAGAAGATCCGGAGTGCTTAATTCCTTTATTTCTGAAGTTTTCATTTCTGTTTAAAGTATTATTCCTGTACGTAATCGCGTCTTACAATAAATTTTGTTGTGATCGGAAGTTTCTGAGCTCCTAAACGAAGAGCTTCTTTAGCAACTTCGTAGGGTACACCTTCAGCTTCAAGCAGTATCCTGCCCGGGGTTACCGGAACAACAAAACCCTCTGGTGCTCCTTTTCCTTTACCCATACGTACCTCAGCAGGTTTCTTTGTAATAGGTTTATCAGGAAAAATTCTTATCCACAACTGACCTTCACGTTTCATGTGGCGTGTAACGGCCTGTCGAGCTGCTTCGATCTGCCTTCCCGTGATCCAGCTCTCCTGAAGTGCTTTGATACCAAATGATCCGAATGCCAGCTGGTTGCCTCTTTGTGCATTACCTTTCATTCTTCCCTTCTGGGCTCTCCTGAATTTGGTCCTTTTCGGTTGTAACATTGCTCAAATATTGTTATAAAATTATATACTACTAAGTCTCTTATTTTTTTGTTTTCCTTTTCAGGCTCTTGCTCTTGGCATTTCTTGCACCGATATTAGGACTCAGATCTCTCTTACCGAATACTTCACCATTACAGATCCATACTTTTACGCCGAGTAATCCAACCTTTGTATGCGCTTCAGCTAAAGCATAATCGATGTCAGCTCTCAAAGTATGAAGCGGAATACGACCCTCCTTATATGATTCACTTCTGGCCATTTCAGCACCACCAAGCCGGCCAGAGATCATAATTTTTACTCCTTCTGCTCCCATACGCATTGTCGAAGCGATTGACATCTTGATTGCGCGGCGGTAAGAAATTTTTCCTTCAAGTTGTCGCGCAATATTGTTTGCAACTATATTAGCATCCAATTCGGGACGTTTAACTTCAAAGATGTTTATCTGGACTTCCTTCTTAGTGATCTTCTTGAGTTCTTCCTTCAGTTTGTCAACTTCCTGTCCACCTTTTCCGATGATTATACCCGGACGAGCCGTATTAACTGTCACAGTAATAAGCTTCAGTGTTCTTTCAATAATAATCTTGGAAAGGCTGGCTTTTGCAAGCCTGGCGTTAAGATATTCCCTGATCTTTGAATCTTCAACCAGTTTACCGGAAAAATCTTTTCCACCATACCAGTTTGAATCCCATCCTTTTATTATGCCTAATCTGTTACCTATCGGATTTACTTTTTGTCCCATCTGTTCTAATTTGATGTTTTTTCAACTTCGTTAATCTTACTGTCAAGCACGAGGGTGACATGGTTTGATCTTTTTCTTACCCTGTAAGCCCTTCCCTGAGGTGCTGTCTGAAGTCTTTTCAATGCACGTCCTCCATCAACATGAACAAGTTTTACGTAAAGGTTGCTTTCTTCGACTCTTACGCCTTCATTCTTTGCCTGCCAGTTGGCAATTGCTGAAAGGAGAAGTTTTTCCATCCTGCGCGATGCCTCCTGCGAACTGAACTTGAGGACATCAAGCGCTTTGTTTACGTCCAGTCCGCTAATCAGATCGGTTACCAATCTCATCTTACGCGGAGAGGTAGGACAGTTTCTGAGTATCGCCTGATACCTGCTCTTGGCGGCCGCTTTTTTCAGGTCAGCTGTATTTCTTTTTCTTGCACCCATTTCTAAATGTTTTTCAATGTTTACATTACTTATTTATTACCAGAGTGACCTCTGAAAGTACGGGTAGGTGAGAATTCTCCCAGCTTATGGCCTACCATATTCTCGGTAATGTAAACGGGGATAAACTTGTTCCCGTTATGAACTGCTATAGTATGTCCGACAAAATCTGGCGAGATAACTGATCTTCTTGACCATGTCTTAATCACCGATTTCTTTTGTCCTTCATTCATTTCAAGAACTCTCTTGCCGAGTTTAAAATCTATGAAAGGGCCTTTTTTAATTGATCTGCTCATAATATATCAGCTATTTTTTCCTTCTTTCAACAATAAATTTTGCAGAGTATTTCTTCTTGTCTCTGGTTTTGAAACCTTTTGCAGGAATGCCTTTGCGCGACCTTGGATGTCCACCTGAAGCTCTTCCTTCACCACCACCCATCGGGTGATCAACCGGGTTCATAACCACACCTCTTACTCTTGGACGGCGTCCCTGCCAGCGTGAGCGGCCTGCCTTACCAGATCTCTCGAGATTATGGTCAGGATTAGAGACTGTACCGATTGTTGCGCGGCAGGTAGTAAGGATCAATCTTGTTTCCCCGGAAGGTAACTTAATTGTAGCATATTTCCCATCGCGGGCAGACAACTGAGCATAAGTTCCGGCGCTGCGGGCGATTGCTCCTCCTTTGCCAGGTTTAAGCTCTATGTTATGAATGATAGTACCCATTGGTATATCACTAAGAAACATAGTATTTCCTATTTCCGGGGCAGCCTCTTTTCCAGACAATAATGTCTGTCCGACCTGAAGCCCTACTGGTGCAACTATATATCTTTTCTCACCATCTTTATATACAACAAGAGCAATTCTCGAGGTACGATTAGGATCGTATTCGATTGTTTTAACTGTTGCCGGCATGCCATCTTTTTCCCTTAGGAAATCGATAACTCTGTACATCTTTTTGTGACCGCCGCCAAGATATCTCATTGTCATTTTGCCGTCGACGTTCCTTCCTCCTGAATTTTTATGCGGCCGAAGTAAGGATTTCTCAGGTGTAGCGCTTGTGATAGTATCAAAAGTGCCTGCGATTTTGTGTCGTTGACCTGGTGTTACAGGTTTGATTTTTCTGACTGCCATATTGGTTATTAAATATTGCTATAGAAATCAATTTTATTCCCTTCTGCAAGAGTAACAATAGCCTTCTTGGTAGCTGATGTTTTTCCTGTAAGAAGTCCCGATTTCGTATTTCGGGATTTTATTTTCCCTCCATAACGCATCGTATTTACCGCATCAACTGTAACACTGTACAATTCCTGAACGGCATTTTTTATTTGTAACTTATTTGCGGATCTGGCAACGAGAAAACCATAGCGATTAAATTTATCACCCTGGCTTGTCATCTTTTCCGTTACAATCGGTTTAAGCAAAATATTCATCACTCAAAGTTTTCTAGTTTTCAAATGTTGCCTGTAAAACGTCAACTGCGCTCTCTACAAGTATCAATGTTGACGCCCTCATAATCTTGTAAGTACTTAATTCACTGGCTATTATAACTTCAACCCCTGGTACATTTCGGGATGACAAATATATATTATTATTTTGTTCTGGTAAAACAAATACTGATTTTTTATTTACAATATTCAGGTTATTTCCCATTTTGATGATTTCCTTTGTTTTAGGTGACTCAAAAGAGAAGTCTTCCAGTATAATAATATTATTTGTTGATGCTTTATATGAAAGTGCTGATCTTCTGGCTAATTGTTTGACTTTCTTATTAAGCTTGAAGCCATAAAACCTTGGTTTAGGACCGAATACCCGGCCTCCACCACGAAAGAGTGGATTCCTTATGTTCCCTGCACGCGCAGTACCGGTTCCTTTTTGCTTTTTAATCTTCCTTGTACTACCTGCTACTTCTCCACGTTCTTTGGCTTTGTGAGTACCCTGTCTTTGATTAGCAAGGAACTGTTTTGTATCCAGATAAATAGCATGGTCGTTAGGTTCAATACCGAAAATTGCGTCGTTAAGATCGACTTTTCTTCCGGTCTCCTTGCCACTAGTATTAACAATAGCTAATTCCATTATTTTGTAATTATTACGTAACCACCTTTTGGACCCGGGACTGATCCTTTAACAATTATTATATCATTCTCAGCCATAAGCTTTACAACTTTCAGGCTTTGTGACATCACTTTATTTCCTCCCATTCGGCCCCCCATTCTCATACCAGGTAATACTCTTGAAGGGAATGATGAAGCGCCGAGTGAACCAGGGTGCCGGAGCCTATCGCTCTGTCCGTGAGATGTTCCTCCAACGCCGCTGAAGCCATGACGTTTTACAACGCCCTGGAATCCTTTTCCTATTGACCAGCCTCTTACATCAACTATGCTGTCGGGTCTGAAAAGTTCTGCCGTAAGCACGTCTCCCTCTTTACACTGATCTACTCCAAAGCCCGTAAATTCAATGACTTTTCTTTTAGGCGTTGTGTTAGCCTTCTTGAAATGTCCCATTTCGGCTTTAGTAGTGTGTTTTTCTTTTTTATCGTCGAATCCAAGTTGCACAGCAAAATAGCCATCCCTATCCACGGTTTTAACCTGTGTAACAACACATGGACCGGCTTGCAGAACCGTACATGGAATATTCTTTCCATCTTCATCAAAGATGGAGGTCATTCCTACTTTTTTACCAATTAATCCCTGCATTTCTTTATTACTTTACTGGTTTCACACTTTAATTTCTACCTCTACGCCACTTGGAAGCTCAAGTTTCATCAGTGCATCGATGGTTTTCGGTGTTGAGCTGTAAATGTCGAGCAATCTTTTGTACGATGAGAGCTCGAACTGTTCTCTTGCTTTCTTATTAACAAAGGGTGAACGAAGTACTGTAAAAATCTTTTTGTGGGTTGGAAGCGGAATTGGTCCGCTGACGACTGCACCGGTAGATTTTACTGTTTTTACGATCTTCTCGGCAGATTTATCTACCAGGTTATGATCATAAGATTTCAGTTTAATACGAATTTTCTGACTCATCTTTTAAAGAATTTTTCCTTTTGTAACTTCAACAATTCTGTTTGATATTTCTGCAGGTACCTGTTCATAATGAGAGAACTCCATTGTTGAAGTTGCTCTACCCGAGGTAAGAGTACGAAGTACTGTAACATAACCGAATTTTTCGGCCAGAGGTACTTTTGCTTTAACGACTCTTGCGCCTGCTTTCGATTCCATACCTTCCACTTTGCCTCTTCTTCTGTTGAAATCGCTGATTACTTCACCAACATATTCTTCAGGAGTAACAACTTCTGTAGACATGATGGGTTCAAGAATTACAGGATTGCATTTACCTGCAAATTTCCTGAATGCCTGCTTGGCAGCAATTTCAAATGCCAGAGCATCTGAGTCAACCGGATGGAACGAACCGTCTTTGAGTACTACTTTAAGGCTATCAAGTGGAAATCCGGCAAGTGGTCCGTTGACCATTGCTTCGCGGAATCCTTTTTCAATAGATGGAATATACTCCTTCGGAATATGTCCGCCTTTAACCTCATTTACAAACTGAAGGCCTCTGACATCTTTATCTGCCGGCATTAAATCAAAAGTCATATCGGCAAATTTTCCACGGCCACCGGTCTGTTTCTTAAATACTTCACGGAATTCGGCAGTGGCTGTAATAGCCTCCTTGTATGCAACCTGAGGCGCTCCCTGATTACATTCAACTTTAAACTCCCGCTTAAGACGGTCAATTAAAATTTCCAGATGGAGTTCACCCATACCGTGGATAATTGTTTGTCCACTATCGGGATCTGTTCTGACCTGAAATGTCGGATCTTCTTCAGCGAGTTTATTGAGCGCCATTGATAACTTATCAACATCAGCCTGAGTTTTAGGCTCTATTGCAACTCCGATAACCGGATCGGGAAAATCCATCGATTCAAGCCGAATCGGTTTGTTAATCGCGCATAATGTGTCGCCGGTCTTGATATCTTTAAAACCAACACCTGCGCATATATCACCGGCCGAAATACTATCTTTTGGATTCTGTTTGTTAGCATGCATCTGAAAGAGACGGTTAATACGTTCTCTTTTCCCTGTACGTACATTCAAAACCGTATCGCCCGCGTTGAGGATACCTGAATAAATACGCAGAAAAGCCAGACGTCCTACAAACGGATCGGTAGCAATTTTAAATGCGAGAGCGGCTAATGGAGCTTCATCATCCGGCTCACGTGTAATTTCTTCATCATTTCTTGGATCAATTCCAATAACTGAACCTTTATCAACAGGTGAAGGAAGAAATGCTATGACAGTATCGAGAAGACTCTGAATACCTTTATTTTTGAAAGCAGAACCACAGATTACAGGAATTGCCAGCCCGTCAATTGTTGATTTTCTCAGGGCAACTAAAATTTCTTCACCTGTTATCGATTCATGATCTTCAAGATATCGTGCAAGTAGAGTATCGTCAATACCGGCAACCGCCTCTATCAACTTACCTCTCCACTCCCCGGCTTCCTCCAGCATATCGGCAGGAATCGCCACCGATTCAAAAGTGGTGACATTTTCTGCATCGGTGGTATAGACGGTTGCCTTCATATCAACAAGGTCGATTACCCCGGTAAAATTTTCTTCTGCACCAATTGGTATCTGAACAGGAACCGGATTAGCACCAAGTTTTTCCTGGATCTGCTGAACCACGCTAAAGAAATCAGCTCCTGCGCGATCCATTTTATTTATAAAGGCAATACGGGGTACCACATATTTATTTGCCTGTCTCCACACAGTTTCTGACTGAGGCTCAACACCACCTACAGCACAGAATACAGCAACGGCGCCATCGAGGACCCTGAGTGATCTTTCTACTTCAACAGTAAAATCAACATGGCCCGGAGTATCAATAATATTGATTTTGTAATCGTTATTCCTGTATTTCCAGTAAGTGGTTGTAGCGGCAGATGTTATAGTAATCCCTCTCTCCTGTTCCTGAATCATCCAGTCCATCTGTGCATTTCCATCATGTACCTCACCCATGCGATGCGTACGACCGGTATAAAACAGAATACGTTCTGTTGTAGTGGTCTTACCGGCATCGATGTGGGCCATGATTCCGATGTTTCTGGTATATTTCAGGTTTTTATCCATCTATCTGTTAATCAACTTCCTCTTATAATCAATTAAAACCGGAAATGAGCAAAAGCTTTGTTTGCTTCTGCCATTCTGTGAGTATCTTCTTTTTTCTTGTATGCACCGCCTTCAAGCTTATAAGCTGCCATAAGTTCTGCGGCCAGCCTTTCAGCCATGGAATGGCCGGTTCTTTTTCTTGCAAAGGAGATCATATTCTTCATGCTTATGCTGACTTTCCTGTCGGTCCTGATCTCCATCGGAACCTGGAAAGTTGCGCCACCCACCCTGCGGGCTTTAACTTCAACCTGAGGGGTAACATTATCTAGAGCCTGCTTGAATATTTCAAGCGGAGTCTTACCTTCACCTTTAAATTTATCACCGACTATTTCAAGTGAGTCGTAGAAGATTTTAAAAGCAAGATTTTTTTTACCACTGAACATAAGATTATTCACAAACCTTGTTACATACGAATCTTTGTATTTGGGATCCGGCAACAGAATCCTCTTCTTTGGTCTTGACTTTCTCATTATCTTATTCCTTTATTGTTACTTCTTAGGCCTTTTAGCACCATATTTTGATCTTCTCTGAGTACGGCCATCAACACCTGATGTGTCGAGCGCACCACGAACCAGATGATAACGAACACCAGGGAGATCTTTAACTCTGCCACCTCTGATCAGTACGATCGAGTGTTCCTGCAGATTATGACCTTCTCCCGGAATATAAGCGTTGACTTCTTTCTGGTTGGTTAGCCTTACCCTGGCTACCTTCCTCATAGCTGAATTAGGTTTCTTTGGTGTTGTGGTGTAAACACGAACGCAAACTCCCCTTCTCTGAGGACAAGAATCCAGAGCGGGTGCTTTACTTTTATCTACCAGTTTCTTCCTGCCTTTTCTTACTAATTGCTGAATTGTTGGCATATTTCCAATTATTTTAGCATTAATTTTTACTTAAAAAAATGGTTTGCAAAGGTATTGTTTTTATTTTAAAAATCAAATTCAGGTTATATTATTTTTTAAAACAATATAGAACACATCTGTCAAATGTCTGATTATAATAAATATTCAGCATTTAAGTATGTTCAAAATCAATATATCTTACTAAAAATGTAAGTTATCAACAGGTTCCTTCCCGATCTTTCCCTATGAAAAACGTTTTGTAAACTTACTATGAAAGAAAAAACGGTACTCCTGTATTTCAAAAAACTGTTGCAAAGGAAATAAAAAATTTGTAATTCTCCCCTCTTTCTTAAACTGTTTTTAAAAAATTATTATTTTTGTCACCTCCTAATCATCGTATGATAAATAAGTTTAACATATAATATCCAGCGAAACATGAAAACATTCCAGGCGGACCAGATTAAAAACATTGCCCTTTTGGGTAACTCGGGTTCAGGCAAAACAACCCTTGCAGAGGCAATGCTTTTTAATGGCGGCATTATTGAACGAAGAGGTACAATTGAAGGAAAGAATACAGCCTCAGACTATCGTCCGATTGAGCATGAAAACGGAAACTCAATCTTCTCGACTGTGCTGTATACTGAGTTTCAGAATAGTAAAATAAATATTTTTGACACCCCTGGGCTGGATGATTTCAGTGGCGGTGTTATCTCTTCTCTTTTTGCATCTGATACTGCTGTAATGACAATTAACGTACAAAATGGTGTTGAAGTAGGAACCGAGATACACTTCAGACATGCTGAAAAAGAGAATAAGCCACTTATCTTAGTAATTAATGGTCTGGATCACGAAAAAGCGAACTTCGAGAAGTCACTTGAAATGCTGAAGGAAAGGCTAAGCAGCAATATAATCCTTGTGCAGTATCCTGTCAACGAAGGAATCGGATTCAATTCTATAATTGACGTTCTTATAATGAAAATGCTTCGCTATGCAAAAGATGGAGGAAAGGCAGAAGTAGTTGATATCCCTGCAGATCAGGCAGCCAAAGCCGCAGAATTACATAGTGCCCTCATTGAAAAAGCAGCAGAAAGTGATGAAGCGCTAATGGAAATGTTTTTTACAAATGATACTCTTACTGAAGAAGAAATAAAAAAAGGGATTGCCAAAGGATTAAGAACCAGGAACCTGATCCCGGTTTTATGCGTGTCATCAAAAAACAATATTGGTGTTGACCGCCTGATGGAATTCATAGTAAATGAAGCTCCGTCGATAGCAGATATGCCTCTTCAGATTAATAGTAAAGGAAATGAAGTTAAACCAAATCCCACAGGACCAGCATCAGTTTATGTATTTAAGTCATCAATTGAAGAACATATTGGTGAAATACATTATTTCAGGGTATATTCCGGAAAGGTTATTGAAAACCTTGATGTTGTAAACAGTAATAATGGAACGAAAGAAAGACTGGCACAATTATATGTAAGCGCCGGTAAAAACAGATCAAGGGTTCCTGAACTTTATCCGGGTGATATCGGAGCATTTGTAAAATTGAAAAGCACCAAAACAGGTCATACACTTAATGTTCCCGGTAACGACTGGAAATTTGCAGGGGTTAAATTTCCCGAGCCCAAATACCGCACAGCGATCAAAGCTCAAAGCGAAAGTGATGATGAGAAACTCGGGGAAGCTCTGAATAAAATTCACCTTGAAGATCCTACAATTGTAATTGAATACTCAAAAGAATTAAAACAGATAATTGTTCACGGACAGGGTGAATACCACCTTAATATTATGAAGTGGCACCTTGATAATATCTATAAAATTCACACAAACTTCCATTCTCCCAAAATACCTTATCGTGAGACAATTACAAAGTCAGCCCAAGCCGACTACAGGCACAGAAAGCAATCTGGCGGTGCCGGTCAGTTTGGGGAGGTACACATGATTATTGAGCCGTATGAAGAGGGCTCAAAAGAAGCTACCGTGCAAAAGATTAATGGTAAAGACATAAAGATATCAGTCCGCGACAAAGAGGAAATTACTCTTCCCTGGGGTGGGAAACTGGTATATGTAAATAGTATTGTCGGTGGTGCTATTGATGCCCGCTTTTTGCCTGCCATCCTGAAAGGGATTATGGAAAAGATGGAGACAGGCCCTCTCACCGGATCGTATGCCCGCGATATACGGGTTTATGTGTATGATGGTAAGATGCACCCGGTTGACTCAAATGAAATTTCTTTCCGTCTTGCAGGAAGAAATGCATTCAGCCAGGCTTTCAAAATTGCCGGACCAAAAATTCTGGAACCAGTGTATGATGTTGAGATCATGGTACCCTCCGACCGAATGGGTGATGTTATAAGCGACCTTCAGGGCAGACGCGGGATGGTTCTTGGAATGGAAAGTGAAAAACGCTTTGAAGTTATCAAAGCAAAAGTGCCTCTTGCAGAAATGAATAAATACTCGACAGCACTTAGCTCCATAACAGGAGGTCGTGCAATGTATTCTATGAAGTTTGCCGAATATGCTCAGGTTCCGGGTGATGTACAGGATTCTGTTATCAAAGCATATTCCGAGGAGGAAGAAGAAGAATAGAAAATTGGTTATACACCAGATAAATACAATACCGCCTCATTTATGGGGCGGTTTTGGTTTTGCTGATTCTTAGAGATTAGGGTGAGTACACTAGTTTTTGCTTTGCTTTTATACAAATAATTTGTATATTTCACATATCCTAAATTCCTGATTATGAAACAAGATACTGATTTGCGAATCATTGAGTTAGGTCTGATCTTACCACCAGCGCCAAAACCAATCGGAGTATATAAACCTGTTCTGGTAGTTGATAAATTTCTTTATGTGTCCGGACAGGGACCCATTTTGGCTGATGGAACTATGATTAAAGGTAAGCTTGGTGCAGATCTTAATACTGCTGAAGGGAAACAGGCTGCCAGACAGGTTGGTCTGACTATGCTTTCAACTATAAAGGTACATTTTGGAGAATTAAAAAAGATAAAGCGGATAGTGAAAGTTCTGGGTTTGGTTAACAGCACTCCGGATTTCGATAGTCATCCTGCTGTCATCAACGGATTCAGCGAACTAATGTCTGAAGTTTTTGGTGAAGATAACGGTATCGGAGTAAGAAGTGCAGTCGGAGCAATTCTTCCAGCAAATATAGCTGTCGAAGTCGAAGCAATGTTTGAACTTTATTAGAAACCGGAATGGGAAAAGTTATTCCTTCAGAACTCCTCTGGTATCAGATCGATAATGTAAATGAAGTATCATCCCCTTCTCTCCTGGTCTATCCTGACCGTATTGAAGCCAATATTAAGAAAATAATTGATATTGCAGGAAGTGTAGATCAGTTAAGGCCTCATGTCAAAACACATAAAATGTCCGAAATCATCAAATTGCAGATGAAATATGGCATTTATAAATTTAAATGTGCTACAATATCTGAAACAGAGATGGTTGCCACATGTGGAGCGACTGATATCTTACTTGCTATGCAACCTGTGGGTCCGAATATTGGAAGGTTTTTTAACTTAAAACAAGTATTCAATAAGATCAAAATTTCATGTATAGCTGATAATGAGGATGTTATAATTCAGCTTTCGAATATGGCCAGAAAAACCGGACTCGAAACCCATGTCTGGCTCGATATTAACAACGGGATGAACCGTACAGGAGTGACTCCGGGAGAAAGGGCAGTAAGGCTCTATAAAAGAATCATGGATTCGCCTATGCTGGTTGCAGAAGGACTCCATGTCTATGACGGCCATATTCATGAACCGGACTTTTTACTCCGGAAAAGAGTATGCAATGATTCATTTATACCGGTTATGAACCTGATAGAAGAGCTTAAGAGTGAAGGTATTTCACCAGTTAAGATTATTGCCGGAGGAACCCCTACATTCCCGATTCATGCCCAGAGAAAAGATGTAGAAACCAGTCCTGGAACACTTATATTATGGGATTGGGGCTATAGCAGTTCTTTCTCTGATATGGATTTTTTTCATGCTGCTGTGTTACTTACAAGGATTATAAGTAAACCGGGAAAGGATTTGTTATGCCTCGATCTTGGACATAAAGCAGTTGCATCGGAGATGCCTCAGCCACGCATTAAAATTCTTGAAATTGAGAAATATACAATTGTCAGCCATAACGAAGAACACATGGTAATTCAGACAGCTGAGGCCGGTAAATATAAAACCGGGGACGCTCTTTATGGCATCCCATGGCACATTTGTCCAACTGTTGACAGGCACGATACTGTTTATGTTATCAATGACCATAAGGTTACAGGAGAATGGACTGTTGAAGCAAGAAAAAGAAAAATTACCCTGTAATCCAAATCTGACCAAATGTTAAAGAAACCTTTGATTTTTGATGCTCATCTGGACCTTTCGATGAATGCCCTTGAATGGAACCGTGATCTCAGATGGAAGGTAGAAGATATACGCAAAAGCGAAAAGGGAATGACTGACAAGCCTGATAGGGCAAAAGGTACAGTTAGCCTGCCATCTATGCGCGAAGGACATATTGGTGTTTGCGTTGCCACACAGATAGGAAGGTATGTAAAACCAGGGAACAATTTGCCAGGATGGAAATCACCAGAACAGGCCTGGTCTCAGACTCAGGGTCAGCTGGCCTGGTACAAAGCTATGGAAGAGGCAGGTGAGATGGTGCAGATAAACTCTGCTGATGATCTTGAAAAACATCTTCACTTATGGGAGAATCCGCCTGAAAATGCACCAATTGGTTACATTTTAAGTCTCGAGGGGGCGGACTCTGTCATTTCAATGCACCATCTGGAAAAAGCATTCAATTATGGATTACGCGCCATAGGGCCTGCTCATTATGGTCCGGGAATATATGCTCAGGGAACTGATGCCACAGGAGGGATCAGCGCTAAAGGACGTGAACTTCTGACAGAGATGGAAAGACTTGGTATAATTCTGGATGCCACCCATTTATGTGACGAAAGCTTTTGGGACGCTTTGGATAACTATCATGGACCTGTATGGGCGAGTCATAATAATTGCCGTGTTTTTGTACCACATAACAGACAATTTTCTGACGAACAGATCACTGAACTGACAGAGCGGGATGCCATAATTGGTGTTGCACTTGATGCATGGATGATGGTTCCGGGTTGGATCAGAGGTAAATCGGACCCAAAAACGATGGGAGTATCATTGAAACTTATGATCAATAATATTGACCATATTTGTCAGCTTACCGGGAACTCATTACACGCTGGTATCGGATCGGACCTTGATGGCGCTTTTGGCAGAGAACAATGCCCTTATGACCTTGATAACATATCTGACCTTCAAAAGCTACCTGACAAACTTATTGAAATTGGCTATTCTTCTTCAGATATTCAAAATATTATGAGTAACAATTGGATTCGTTTCCTGAAGAAAAATCTGCCCGCTTCATGAGGTAACCAGGACGAAGTCCATTAAGACATCAAGACCTTACCTGTAGAGATAAACGACTCCTCTATATTCCTTACCATTATAAACAATATCATCCCAGCCTGATGCCCGGATAACATAGAAATAGACCCCCGGAGAAGCTTTTATTGATGAAAAATTCACATTCCCATCCCAACCTTTCCATTCTCTGAGTATTTCTCCCTGACCATAAAAGGAATAAACTTTCAGCCCGCTGCGACTGAAAACCTCAAGACTTAAGCTCCTGAGTGATTTTGATTCAACCCTAAAATTGTCATTGATGCCATCACCGTCAGGCGTAAATACATTTGGAACATACAGTTCAGACAAATCAACAACTATCTTAGTCTCAAGTCGCATAGAATCAATACAATGCAGATCACTTTCAACAGTCAGTTTTACAGAATATTCTCCCGGGATATAATAAGTATGGGGATCCGGATTGGGTGAAACTGAACTGTAAGTTTGCTTGATAGTTGCGGCTGAAGCAATACTGTCGCCAAACTCCCATTTGTATTTGGAGGCTCTTACCGATTTATCTGTGAAAGACACCACGAGAGGAGCTTCTCCTTTATCGGGATTGACAGTGAAATCTGCCTTAACATGAATAGACTGATCAAAGAATGATGATCCGCTTGTACATCCAAAACTATCAGTTACCTGAAGGTTATAAGTAACATCAACCAGGGGCGGATCAAAAGTCTGAGGGTTCAGCAGGTAATCGGGGGATGGTATCGTAGAGGCCGGATCGGATGACCATAAAAAGCTGACTCCGTTTGGTAGTTTAAGAGGCTGTCCGTTAGAAATATTTCTGTAATAAAATGTATCAACTGCTGCCTGGCCTTTTAATGCAACATAATCACATGTGGAGTTCTGTAGGGAAGCTGATGAAAAAGGTTTATCAATAAAGATCCATCCGATAAAACTTGCATCAAACCCTCCGCTTATAATAACTTTATACCCCCCCTCTTCAAGATTATTTCTGGATGAAGGTGTATCACCAGTCAATTGAGGAAGAGGAATGCTGAAGTTCTTGTCGGCATCGTTCCATTTGAACCATGCAAAATTGAATGGGCCTGTTCCTCCCGGACTACTTGCATTCAGTGTGACTTTTTGCGATCCGGATGTATTACAATAAATAAACACCGGATCATTAACCGTCAAGGCTAAAGGATAGGAAGTATAACGTAAAGCGCTACTTCCCGGTGCCGAGAGTTGAGCTTCACAA
>Ga0209638_1001238_pt1 | contig 16424 bp, 9 predicted proteins | sample BarGraNGADG00211_FD_184490 | JGI IMG/M metagenome (GOLD analysis project Ga0209638, IMG submission 184490) | Arctic peat soil microbial communities from Barrow, Alaska - Barrow Graham LP Ref core NGADG0002-211 (SPAdes) (version 2) | ecosystem: Environmental > Terrestrial > Soil > Wetlands > Peat...
CCCCACCGCTTCGGGTCGGGCATGCCCGACCCCTACACCGCACCCTTGTAGGGGCGAGGCATTGCCTCGCCCTCGCGACGCATGCTCCGCGCGGCCAGGGAAGAAATCACGCGGTCGGAGACCTAGCGCCCCGTTCCTGAAGTCCGCGCACAAAAGCGTGCGACAGAGGCGAGGATCTCGCCAGCCGTTTGCGTCCGCACGAACACTTCGGCGCTCGCGAAGAATGATCCACTGCTGCTCGTTTAGACTGACCTTCACGAAGAACACGGCGTAACGTGCCTTAAAACGACTTGCTCACGGCGCATGGCGAGGCCGGCGATTTCATCCACGCTGAAGGCGTGCGGTGTGATTATCCATCATCCGCGCCAAGGGCGCGTCACCAGCGTTTGGCCTGCAAGCCAAAGCACGGCGTTGCCGTGCGCCAAAACGGTTTCTTTCCGCGCCGCCAGATGGGTCAGGTTTTGGTGAGGATAAGTTCCGGTGGCGCAGCGAAGCGCTGCTGCCCGTGCAGGGGAACCAGTGAACGAACGCTCAACCTGTACAACGCGAATGGAAGTCGTTATCACGGCAGGGGCGCTCCTCAGACGCGACGGAAATACACCTCGTCGGTCTGAGGCAGCCTCGTTAGGGTACTATCAAGGAATGTGTGGACAGGATCTCGGAGACCTATACGGAATAGACGAGCTTAAGCAGATGCTTGGCTCGGTGGGCGACGATGTTTCCGTGAATCGTTCCGTGGTGTTCTACTCGCCTAAGAATGTTCACTTGGGTTCAAATGTTCGCATCGATTGCTTTAGTGTCTTTACGGCCGGCTCATCGGGCATTGTAATCGAAGATCACGTGCACATCGGCGCGCACTGTTGCCTGTTAGGTTCTTCAGGGAAGATCCACCTGGAATCTTTCACTACGTTGTCTGTACGGACCACCGTTTTTACGGCAACAGACGACTATTCCGACGGCTTCATGACCAATCCTACAGTGCCGGATAAGTACAAGAAAATCCGCACTGGCGATGTCGTGCTAAAAAGGCACGCCATGGTGGGCTGCGGGAGCGTACTCCTGCCAGGCGTAACTCTAGGTGTGGGCGCGTCCGTTGGGGCGCTCAGCTTGGTAAAGGAGAGCGTCCCCGAATTTGCCATCGCCGCCGGCATTCCGGTTCGGATCATCGGGAACCGCGAGCGCCGCGTCCTGGAATTGGAAAAAAAATTTATCGATGAGAAGCAAAGAAGAAATCAAGACCCGCATCAAAGCCACGCTTGAGACGCTTCGCAACTAACTAATCACAACGCGGCCCGGATTTCCAGGCCGATCTTCGTTCCGCCGGGGAAGACGAGAACCTTCATACGCCCGACGGGGCAACCGCGGCCATTGGGCGGGACGTCAACATTTCTCGCAGGGCCCGCCAGTGGGCCGTCCCCAGGCGAATAATCCCGCAGATCCCGCGAATCTCCGCTTCGCCAATGGCGGAGCCGCTGGGAAGAACCACCACCTTGCCCGCCACGCGTTCGGTTTCTGGCAACAGTAATCCGGCGTGCGGGAAGAAGGATCGATACGGTTCCATGCGGTGGCAGCCGGGGTAGAAGTAACGGCGCGCCAGGATGTTTTCCGCATGGAGGATTTGGATGATCTGGTCGCGGGCGGCCTCCTCGACCTCAATCGCGATGTACTGGTAATTACAGCGTTCCCCTTCACTCATCGGCAACATTCGCACGCCCGGAACTCCGGTAAGTTCGCGCCTGTACCAATCGTAGTTCCGGCGGTTGCACTCGATAAACTCGTCCAGGCTCTCCAGACCGGTCAGCCCCATGGCGGCGGCCATCTCGGTCATTTTACCGTTCGTGCCGATGTACTCGACATTGTCGTATCCGTGGAAGCCGAAGTTCTTCATGAGGCGGATCTTCGCCGCGAGATCGTCGTCGTTGGTCGCGATGGCGCCGCCCTCGAAGGTGTTGAAAAACTTCGTGGCGTGGAAGCTGAAAACCTCGGCAACCCCAAAGTTGCCAATCATCCGGCCGCGATAGGAGCAGCCAAACGCGTGCGAGGCGTCGAACATCAAGGTCAGGTTCCGGCGGCGGGCGATCTGGGTCAGGGCCTCGATGTCGCACGGCTGGCCCCACAAGTGGACGCCGATAATGCCGGTGGTCCGCGGCGTGATCATGCGTTGAACCTGGGCGGGGTCGAGCAGATGCGTGCGCGGGTCGATATCGCAGAATACCGGCGTGATTTCCTGCCACTGCAAGGCGTGCGCGGTGGCGATGAATGTGAACGAGGGAACGATGACCTCGCCGCGCAAGCCGGTGGCGCGAATGGCGATTTCCAGCGCAACGGTTCCGTTGCACATGGCAATGCAGTGCCGCACGCCGAGGAAGGCCGCCACTTTGGCCTCGAATTCCTGGACAAACGGACCGTTGTTCGAGAGCCAGCGGCGGTCCAGCATCTCGTTGATGCGCGCCAGGAGGCGCTCACGGTTTCCGATGTTGGGCCTGCCGACGTGAATGGGCGCGTCGAACAGGGGCGGTCCCCCCAGCACGGCAAGTTGCGAAAGGTCGCTTTTCATTGGGTTCGGGCGCAATTTCTTCGTCGGCGAAGAGTCTCAACAGATCTTTGAAGCCGGAGGCGATCTTCACGAATCCCTCGCACTCCGGCGGCCGTAACTACAAGATCCCAGGCTGCCGCGAAGATCCTGTCATCGCCAAGAGTCTGCCAGAAGTCGATGGCGAAATCGCGTCCCGCGTCTTCTCGACGCATCAGACGGGTCATCACCAGACGGTCGTCCATCTCCCTATTATCCGCCATTCGCCGGCGATGTAGCGCCGTCCTGGGTTGACAACACTCTTCCTTTCGTGAGAAAAGAGCATGGACCGACAATGCCCAATACCAACACCCCAGGCGCCGAACCGAAGGTCAGCGTTCTCATGATCACGTACAATCATGAGAAATTCATCGCCCAGGCGATTGAAAGCGTCCTCATGCAGAAGACGGATTTCCCGTTCGAGCTCGTCATCGGCGACGATTGCTCGACCGACGCCACGCGTGAAATCGTGCGGGAATACAGCCTAAAATACCCTGGGATTATCCGGGCGGTATTGCGGGAGCGCAACATCGGCGCAAAAGAGAATTTCCGGCAGATATTCATGGCTTCCCGGGGCCGGTACCTGGCGCCGCTGGAAGGCGACGATTATTGGACGGATTCCAGGAAACTGCAACTCCTGGCGGACGTGCTCGACGCCCACCCGGAAACGGCGATCTGCGGCCACCGTACCATCAGGCATGATGAAGACGGCGCCCGGCCCGACAAAGTCATCGAGGAGTCGCCGCCTGGGTTTTACGATCTGGAAGCCATGCTGCCCAGGTGCTTCTTGCACACCAGCTCGGTGATGTTTCGCCGCGTGATTGAGGAACCTCCGGCATGGTGCAGCCACCTGCTCATGGGCGATCTGCCGTTGTTTGTGGAGGTCGCGCGGCACGGTAACATTTGCTTCCTGGACGAGTGCATGGCGGTTTACCGCATCCATGGGGGCGGCGTCTGGAGTGGACTTGACGATATCAAGCGATCCCGCAACAACCTGGCGCTGTACCAGGCGTATTACGATAACCTGGAACCGAAATACCGTCCCGCCATCCGAAAAGGGTTGTGTAACGTCGTTTTCGAAACAGGGATTGCGCAGTTCGCCGCCGGCCGGCCGGACCAGGCCCGGCAATCCCTGCGGGAATACTTCGGCCTTTGCGGCCCCTTCGAGGGTCTTCCCGAGAAGGCCCTGCTCGCCCTGAAGGGATATGGCTGGTGGATATTCCCTTTTTGGAGACACGCGCGGCGGCTGTGGCGTCGTCAAAAGGCATGAAGCGGTAGACTGTAAACTGTTACTCGTCGCCCATGCAAAAGCACTCCCCACTTCCTTCCGGCTGGCGGCTGTGGCTGGCTATTGCAGCCGGTACTTACGTTCTCATCCTGCTCTGTACCAGGCCGGACACATACATCGACTCGTTCAACTACGCCAAGCACATCGTCGATCACAAGCAAGGCGTCCTCCCGCCCAGCCTCGACCCATTCTTCGACTTCGGGCATCCGCTCTGGAGGCCGATGGGGTATCTGATCTATGTTTGCTTCGGGAACCTTCTTGCCAGTGGGTTCGGAGGCAGCCAGATCTTTGCCGCGGCCGGAGCCTTGATCGCCTGGAGCCTTTTAGGCAGCGTGATCGCGACCGTTTTCCTATATCTTTTTCTGGCCCGCCTGACCTCGAAAGCGTGGGTGGCCGGAGTCGGCGCAATGGGATTCCTGAGCACCCATGCGATCATGAATTTCTCGCGCACGGGAAACGCCTACATGGCCGGCGCCGCATGCCAGATTGTGGGATTGTACGCCATTCACCGCGCGATCCGGGACTATCGCTTCTCGACGCGCAACGCCATCGCCGTTGGGATTCTGCTGGGCTTGTCGATCGGAATCTGGTTCCCCTTCGTGCTGTCGGTCCCCGGGTTGCTTTGCTATGCCCTGATCTGGCGGGAGGATCCGGCGCCGCTCGACTGGCGTGTGCGACTCCGTTTCGCCCTCCGGATCTGCGCGGGCGTGACGGTGGTCGTGATCGTCGTGTACGCATCGGTGATGGCGGCCCGCCACATCTCCAGCGTGGATGGCGTGCGGCAATGGATGGCGGCTTCGCGCTACCAGATCTCGCCGACGAAGGGGTTTGCGCGAATGTTATTCTCCATTCCCCGATCCTTCTTTCTGCTGGGAACCGGCAACACCGTCTGGAAACGTTTTCTGCTGAGGGCGCCCGGGGATTCGGTCGGCGTCTGGGAGGTTCTGGGCGCGGGGCTCTGGAAGCTGGCCGGCGTCTATCTGGTCTTCGGGGCGCTTGTGCTTACCTTGCGCAAGTCCGGATGGGGCCGCAGGCTGCTGATCTGCCTCGCGGCGACCGCCCTGCCGCTCGCGATCTTCGCCGCGTTTCTGTTCGACCCCGCTCCGCCCGAGCGGTACATGGCCATCTTCCCACTCTTGTTCGCCGCCATCGCCCTCACTCTGGCAAGAGAGCCGGCGGGGGCGTTCACCCGCAGCCTGTTGATGGTATTTCTGGGCAGCATGCTGGCGGCCAACGGCATCTCCATGCGCCGCTTCCGCTCCGATGCCCAGTACGCCGCCACGATGGCGCGCCTGGAGAGCGTCAACCGGCTGGCGACCGCGAAAGATCTCATTTTCGTCCCGACTTTCCTCGATGAAGCCGCGAAGTTTATCGACGCCCGTCCTTTCGATCCCGCCAGCCGCTTTCGGCTCTGCCTTACCATCGGGATTCCTACCGGCTCCCTGCAAATTCTCGCCTGGCAGGACAATCTGGCCAAGGCTGTCTTCGAAACCTGGAGCCGCGGCGGCCGGGTCTGGATATCCAGCCGCTTCCTAACCCCCACCCCGTCGCCCCAGTGGTGGATCGAGGGAGACGAAAGCCGGGTGAAGTGGCCGGACGTTCCCCTGTTCTTTCATAAGCTGGAGCTGGTAAACCCGGTGGGCGGCGCGGATGGTTTCCTGGAACTGGCGCGTTCCGCCCGGAACGAGGAGCTGTTACGGAGCGCCAGGACTCCGCGGTAATGTGGCGGCCCCATTACATTCGCGCCGATGAGAGATGTTAGGTTCTACGATTATGCCTTCTCCTTTACATGTGTTGGTGACTGGATCCTGCGGCCTGATCGGATCCGAGGTCTGCGTCTTCTTCGCAAAGCGGGACTTCCGCGTCACCGGAATCGACAGTAATCATCGCGCGATCTTCTTCGGGCCCGAAGGCGATACCAGTTGGGTCCTGGAGCGGCTGCGCCGGGAGATCCCCGGCTACCGTCACGAGGCTCTGGACATTCGCAACCGCGAGGGCGTCCTGGCGCTCCTGGACGAGCTGCGCCCCGACCTGATCGTCCACGCCGCGGCGCAGCCGTCCCACGACCGCGCCGCGGCCATTCCATTCCTCGATTTTGAGGTCAACGCCGTCGGAACCCTGAATATGCTGGAAGCCGCGCGCCAGTCCTGCCCCGAATCGCCGTTTATCTACATGTCCACGAACAAGGTGTACGGCGACCGGCCCAATACCATCCCGCTCGAGGAGCTCGAAACCCGCTGGGAATACGCCGGCTCGACCTTCGCCAATGGAATCCCCGAGGACTTTTCCATCGACCAGAGCAAGCACTCCGTCTTTGGCGCCTCCAAAGTGGCGGGCGACGTCATGGTGCAGGAATACGGCCGGTACCACGGTATGCCGACCTGCTGTCTCCGTGGCGGCTGCCTGACCGGTCCCAACCATTCCGGCGTCGAACTGCACGGCTTTCTCAGTTACCTGATCAAGTGCAATGTGGAGGGGCGGGAGTACAAGGTCTTCGGCTACAAGGGGAAACAGGTCCGCGACAATATTCACTCCGAGGACGTAGCGCGCTTCATGTTCGAATTCCAGAAAGCGCCCCGCTGCGGCGAGGTATACAATCTCGGCGGCGGTAAGCGGAACTCCTGTTCCATTCTCGAGGCGTTTCGCATGGCCGAATCGGCCACCGGACGGCCCATGAGCTGGCGCTACATCGACGAAAATCGCGTCGGCGACCATATCTGCTACTACAGCGATCTGCGCAAAATGAAAGCGCACTACCCGGGATGGGACATCACCAAACCTCTCGATCGCATTTTTAAGGAAATCGCCGATAGCTGGATAAACCGGTTGCCAAAGACGGCCATCCGTTCATGAAACTCCTGATCACCGGCGTCTGCGGATTCGTCGGCAGTTCCCTGGCCGAACGCCTGATCGAGCGCCGGCCCGGTCTTTCCGTGGCCGGCATCGACAACCTGATGCGTCCCGGCTCCGAGGGGAATCGCCTGCGGCTGCGCAGGCTGGGTGTGGACGTCAGGCACGGCGATATCCGCTCCGCCAGCGATTTCGAGGCCCTGCCCGCGGCTGACTGGCTGATCGACGCGGCCGCCAATCCCAGCGTCCTGGCCGGCGTCCAGGGAAGCTGTTCGAGCCGGCAGTTGTTCGAACACAACCTGGGCGGCCTGGTGAACGTTCTGGAGTACTGCAAAGCGCACCGCTCCGGCTTGCTGCTACTCAGCACCAGCCGCGTCTACTCCATCCCGGCGCTGGCATCGCTGCCGCTCCGGGTTTCCGGAGACGCCTTCCAGTTGGACCCATCGGGTGCGCTTCCCCCGGGCCTGTCCGCCAAGGGCATCGGCGTGGATTTCTCCACCCGGCCCCCCATCTCGCTGTACGGCAGCACCAAGCTCGCCTCCGAGTCCGTGGCTCTCGAGTACGGAGAAGCGTTTGGCTTCCCCGTCTGGATCGCCCGGTGCGGCGTGCTGGCGGGCGCCGGCCAGTTCGGTGGCCCCGATCAGGGCATTTTTTCCTATTGGATCAACGCTCATCTTCGGCGGCGGAGCCTGCGTTACATCGGCTTTAATGGAACCGGCTGGCAGGTGAGAGACGCTTTTCATCCGCGGGATCTGGCCGCTCTTCTGGATGCCATGATCTCGACCGCTCGCTCGGGCGGCCAGCGGATCTACACCGCCGGCGGCGGAAGGGACAATGCGATGTCGCTTGCCCGGCTGACTGCATGGTGCGACGCGCGCTTCGGCGCCCTGGTCCCGTCGCCCGACCCTCGCGAACGCCCCTACGACATTCCCTGGGTGGTGATGGACGGCAGCGATGCGGAACGGGATTTCAACTGGCGAATCGCCGTCGCCATGGCCGAACTCCTCGATAACATCGCCAGCCATGCGGAAGCTCACCCGGACTGGCTGGAAAGAAGCGGCCTGTGAGTAAGCCATCCAGCCCCCCCGCGCAGCCGCCCCTGCGTCTCCTCTCGGTCGTGATCCCGGCCCGCGACGAAGAAGGCAATATTGCCGGAACCGTCGAGCACCTGCATGTCGAGTTGCGCCTCCGCGGCATCGAGCATGAGATTGTCGTGGTGGATGACGGCAGCTCCGATTCCACCTGGGACATCCTGCGCCAGCTCGCCCAACGGATGCCCATGTTGAATCCCGTCCAAAACACCGGTTTGCACGGGTTCGGCAGCGCCATTGCGTGCGGCATCGACCACAGCCGCGGCGATGCCGTCGTCATCATGATGGCCGACGAATCCGACGACAGCCGCGATGTCGTCCGCTACTGGCAACTCCTGAACGAAGGGTGGGACGCCGCCTTTGGATCCCGCTTCATCCGCGGCGGAGGGGTGATCGATTACCCGGCCCACAAACTGCTGATCAATCGCCTGGCGAACACGTTGCTGAGGGTGATGTTTCACGTTCCACTGAACGACTTCACGAATGCGTTCAAAGGCTACCGCCGGAGCGCTTTGGACGGCTGCCGGCCCTTCCTGTCGCAGCACTTCAATCTGACGGTCGAACTTCCGCTCAAGATCGTCGTGCGCGGCTACTCCTGGACCACCATGCCGATCACCTGGCGTAACCGGCGCTCCGGAATCTCGAAGCTCAGAATCAAGGAAATGGGCAGCCGCTATCTCTTCATCGCGCTCTACTGCTGGCTGGAGAAGTACTTCAGCCGGGGAGATTACAAGCGGAAGAAATAGCCGCTGGCGTGCGGCGTCCGCGCGGGTCTGGCGTTGATTGCCGATGGTCTCCCAACGGATGGAAAACGACGCCGGAATATCGGCATGCCGCAACGCGCGTAACGGGCATGCGCGCGCCCGACGGGAGCATTACTGCCCGCCGATGAGCGGGGTGCGGCTGGATGCCAGCACCGCGCCGGCTGCGGACAGGTACTGGATCGACATCAAAGAATCTCCCTGCCGGCTGTCCACGGTCACCGCGCAGGGCAACGCGTTGCAGTCCGTCGTAGTCGTACTCCCGCTCGGGTCCGTGATCGCCACCCGTATCTTTGTCGCGCCGGGAACCCCTGGCAGGTTCGCCCCGATATACACCCGCTCTCCTATCGCGGGTTTCAGCCCTCCGGCGCGGTACCCCGGCCACGAGGATTGCGCGCTGAAGCCAAAGAACAGTCCGAACCACTTGGGCGGCGGCGGGGATCCCGAAATCATGTATTGCCCGTCGTCCAGCGGGTCGATGTAGGATCCGTCCGGCACGCACAGCGTGGACCCGGCCGGGCACGTGGTTGGCCGCGCCCACATCGCGTTGTACAGCGCATCGATAAACGTCTTCAGACTTGGATCCTGGCTGTATGCGTATGCGGCGTTGAGGCCGCGCAACGCCTCAGCCGACAGAGTACGGGCCTGTCCGGCGTTGTATCCGCTGGTGCAGAGGGTGTTATTGTCGGCGATGGGAGGCTGGCAGTCTATTCCGTCCGCGAAATAGTACAGCCCTTTCGTGGCCGGCCAGTAGCCATAATTCTTGATCCAGTTGGCCGACGCGACATTATAGCTGTGCGCCAGGCTTGCCGTGGCCGGGTCTACATCCACCACGGCCTTGGCGGCCAAATCGAATGCCGCCGACAGAATGCCTATCATGTACGGCTGCGAATTCCATCCCAGTGCGTTATATGGCGAAATCTCCCACCCGTGCGAACCGGTCGTCCCTTCATACGACCTGTCTATGGCCAGGTGCGTCGAGTCCGCAAAAGTAGCGACATAAGAAGCCGGATCGCCGGCGGAGTTGTTCAGCGGAGCCGATGGCGAGTTCGTAAACCAGATCCGCGTTCCGGCCGGGAAGGCCGCCGAGCTCCAGTTGGTTCCCACGCCGGTTACCACGGTCGACCCCTTGGTCAGCGTCACGCTGGTTGTCGGCGCCGCCCACCATGATGCGTCGCCGATGTACATCTGTGGCCAACTTCCGTCCGGGAACTTGGTTGGCGTCCAAACGGCGGGAAACGAATTCACGATGGAAGTCTTGCATGTATTTCGGTAGGTGGAATCGGAATCGAACAAGGCGCAGTAAGAAATCATCGCCAGATGGTATGCCTCCTCGCGCGTATCCCATATTCCCCGCGGCGGGTCAAAGTCCTGTAGATACCACATAAACTGATCCCAAAGCGAATGAAGCCCGGTCCACATATCCGGCCGTCCATCCAGCGCCCGAAGCGTCAGGCCCATGGCCGAAACCGAACGCGGGGGATAACCGAAGCCGCTCGGCTCCACTCCCTGGTCGATCGGGGGGCTTTCCCAGAATCGATCGGCCAATTTCCGCGCGGCCGTCAGGTAATCGTCAATCCCGCTGCGATAATACAGGGCGTAATACGCCGCCACGTTGTCATAGTAGTTTGCGGGAGAGGCTGCCTGTGCCCATCCCCAAATCACGGCGTATTGATTATCCGCCGTGTAGGTTAACCCCGCGCCTGGCGGCGTTTTCCCGTCTTCATTATATGGAGTGGCCACCGTTAGGTGAGTATCGTCGGTGCAGGACGCTACGTCAAACATCCTGCGCCCCGTCCCCGAGCCGAGAGGGTGCCACACCGTGATTATAGGGTACCCGGCCTGTTTCACGGTAGGATTGGCCGGTCCTTGACAAAATGTAGTGGTAAAGCTCGTTCCAAAGCCCACGAACGTTGCGCTGCCATTGGTTACCGTAACCGTCCCGGGCCCGGCCACGTCCCACCATGCCGGGAAATACGTGTCCATGACTGCAATCTGGTTGTCGGCCGCCTGCTTGTGACGGTTGTCATACCAGGGCCAGGGGTTCGCGCCATACCGCACCATGGGCCCCAGCAACGTGTCGACAGCCGTATTGTTGGTGATGACGATATCATTGTTGTCGGTCGCTACCGCTCCATCTTTTACCGTGCACGAGCTCGACTGATTGCTGCTGTCCGTCACCGTCAGTTGGAACACGTAACTCCCGAACGTCAATCCTCTGACCTGGGGCCGCGGCACGCTGTGGCTGGACCAGCTTAGCCCCGGCGGGCCAGAGACCAACTGCCATACGTACGAAAGAGACGTGCCGCCGTCCAACGCATAGGAGCCTGAGCCGTCCAGCCCCGTTGGATAGCCAGCGCGAAAGGTCCGCTGCGTCCCCGCGTTACACGTGGGCGCATAGGTAGGCGTCGCCGAGTAACTGAACGGAACGCCGCTGAACGTGAGCCCATGGCCGCTCGAATCCAGCACGTTTCCCTCGAACTCCCAGTCTCCCAAGTCCCCGACTGCCCCGCTGTTGGGGATTGGGGAGCCGAGAGGCACCACGCCGGAAAACCATCGAAGAAACGCGATTTTTCCGGCGCCATTCACGCTTATCGGCCAGTTTGCCCACGACTGCGCCCCATAAGACAGGATTTGCGCCGTCCCGGACAAACAGCCGCCGCCGCGCGCATTGCATACCTCCAGAGTGTATCGGCTGTTCGCAACATCCCTCTGCACACGAACCAGTACATCGCTCATGTCGTTGCAGCATCCGATAACCAGAGGACCGTTATTATATACGACGTCGTCGCTCCAAGGAGACTTCACAATGCTTGCTTGGGCCACATTGCTGGTCCAGCCTCTCAGAAGGGTCATCGGACCGAGATTCACGAAATACGACGGGTAAGCGCTCCAATCCGAACCAAAGTCGTGGACTCGCAATTCCCAGCGCATGGCGTTTGTACTCAACCCGATAGTAGTCCATGGGGCGGTACTGGGGAGGGTGAGCGACGCCACGCCGCCCATCGCCTGGACCGACTGCTGCGCGCCACACGCCGGGACCATTCCAAGAACCAACACTCCTATGCGCATAACCCTCAACGCGTTACCATGGCGATCCTTTTGCATCATAAGCTTCTCGATCTCTCTCAACCTGTTTGTTGGGCGCTACATCCCCGCGAGCACTCCAATCATGACTTTCCCGGCCGCGCAGAACGGGACCGCTCCAATCGTCTCACCGTCGTGTCCCACGCACCACAGCGCCGGATTTTGGGGCACGTACCCCCGCTGCACCCACTTCACCAGCGCCTGAATCGCCGTGCATCCCGCACAGCCAATGGCCCCATCGGTGTAGGTCGTTCCCGCCGCGGTGGCGCTACGTAGGTCTACCAGTGACGCAAACTCCCAGTCGTTCCGCCAGTTTGCCCCTACGTTCGGCTCGGTTGTCGCCCCCGACGTGTGCGCCGCGATGCAGCGGAAGTTGATCGTCGCGCCGCCCCAGTACCCCGTATGCGAGTCGCCAACCAGATCGCCCACCGCATAAACGTGGCCCGCTCCGTTCCAGGCCGTAGCCGCCGCGTGCCCGAGATACCGGGTGTCCCACAAGGCAACGTTCCGCAGTAATGCGTCGGCAAGGTATGGTTCCGCCGTCACGTCATGCACCCCCGGCGTGGCCGTCCACTTGCCGATGTACCCCCGGCCTTGATTCGTGCAACCGGTGCAGGCTGGATCGGTCAGCGTTAGGTGGCGATCCGCCGAGTTGTAATCCGCCGTTGTTACGGGGTTCTGGAAAAGGTACGTGCTCTGCACCGTCCCGACTTTCGGATATGGACCCGAGAGCGACCATGCCAGATTCGATTCCAGGGCGTTCAGCGCCATCAACTGAGCACCACTCTCGTTCGTCTGGATCATCCCGTGATACCCCCCGCCTCCTACCCAGGTGTTATGCAGTACGGAGAGTGGCCCCCAATTGTTCGGAATAGAGGAGGTGGACGATTGCAGCTCCATCGTTTGGTTGCCTGTCTTCGATGGAATTACAATAACGTTTCTGAGCGTGGCCGAATACGATGGATTGTTTGTCCACCCTAAGATTGTTTCCCCGGAGTCCGTGGTGTAATCGTCGGGCACTTCAGCCACAAAGTTGCTTGCTTCCTCGGTGATGGTGGACCCTACACCCATCGGTAGTTGAAAGAGATGCACATTATCCATCCCCGCCACGTCCACAAACATATACCCGCCTGAACCGCTCCCTGGGAGCGCAAGCTGGTTAGTGTATAGGAGCCGGAAAAAGTTATCCGTAGTAGTTGAGACGGTGGATGGCACAAACGTATTCGCGGAGCACATCCCATTGGCGAAGTAGTTTCCCGAAAATGTTATGCTGCCCCATAAGCCCCCATTACACCCTCCGTCTGCGTCGGCAAAGCGTTTAGCGAAGACGTTGTTCCTGATAATCCAGGTGGTTCCCGTCGCAGGACTGACAGGGGTGACCAAATACATATCGCTAGTTCCCGCACTATTGGTAAAGGTGTTGCTGTCGAACAGAAAACTCCCATGCGATGCCAACCCGTAGTTATCGTTCCACCATCCAAATGGGCCGCAGTGATCGAAAGTAAAGTGCGCTATGCTCCACAGGGGCGTCGTGTCTCCAGACCAGTTATTGTATCGCACCGAGGGATAGGAGGAATCTCCGATGTAGCTGAAATCCCCATATGTTCCTACAACCGGAAAGTACGAGTACTGGCACGGCGAGCCAATCGCGCCACATTGCAGGATCGCGGGTAAAGCCCCATTTGTTAAATCGCTCCTGACGCTGACGTGAGAAAGGGCAGTTCCGTTTATGGTTAAGCCCCTTGTTCCTACGCTTGCTGTTGGACCCAAATGGTATCGCGTAGTCGATGGGCTAGACGCCTGCGATGCGTCGATAACGAGCGACGATCCTGCATCCATTATCATATACGGGGAAAAGCCCCCAGCAGCATCCGCCACTATGTCTCCCCGCTCCCGAAGCGTCGCTCCAGAGGCGACTTCCACTACTCCCGAGGTACTTGTGTAAATCGCAGGCGTACCGCCCGTCGCTGGGCTGGAACCAATCGTCCAGCCCTGATCCACGGTGAGTTTCAAACCATTGGGAATCGTCACCGTGTCGCCGTTGCCAGGGATGAAGGAGCCTCCGGTACAACCTGATCCTGTCCAATGTCCAGCGGAGCCGGAGAGAGCGTAGGAACCGGAGAGCGTGCAGCCTGCGGGCCACGCGAGCGCCGAACAGGCCAGCAACAGCAACATGCGCTTCATACTACATCCCCCCCTGCACGCTGAAGGTCGCCGAGACCAGGTCGAACGGCCCGGTCAGGCTGTGCGTATTCGTGTCCACGATAATCCTTACCCAGACCCGATTCCCGGCAGCGCACGCCGGAAGCCCTCCGCTATTGGGAGTCAGCGTCCCGGTGGTGACCGTCTGAATCGCCGCCGCGCCATTGGTGATATTGACCGGGCTGGCGTTCGCGATAGTCGGGGCGTCCAAGGCCGCGCCGCCGGCGCATCCCAGCCCCAGTGTCATGATGTTCGCGTGCGTGGAATCGCAAGTTCCCGGATTGCAGCGCGACTCCACCGAATAACTGATCGCTGCGTTTGTCGTGTACCCCGCCGGCAGAACCCACGTCCACCATGCGTTGTAGGTGCTCTGCGCCGTGGGCCATTCCAACACGCCAATCGGCATCGTGCCGCCCGAGTTCGTTGGCGTCGGCGCGCTCGCCGCCGGGAGATTCACCGCGAATCCGGTAACCCCCGACTGTACCGCCGCCTGCCAAACGTAGGGCCAAGTCCGTGTCGCTCCACCACCCGATCCGCAATCCGCGCTGGCCTCCGCGAGGTTGCCGTTCGTGTCGGTATGGACGCACTTGCTCCCGGCCGGCGTGCCCAGGAATTGCGCAACCTGGGTGGCTGTGCCGAGGAACGTCTTCCCCGTGATGCCCGCCGCACTCCCCGACGTGCTCTGGTTCCACGTTGGAATCGAGGTTGCGCCCGTCCCGCCCTGGGCAACCGGCAGCGCCGCCGCCAGGTGCGTCGCGGTGACTTGATACGACGTGTTCACATCCACGCCCGTATGGGCAATGGACGTATCCGTCATTCCCGCCACCACGGTCGAGCAGCTCGGCGCCGCGTCCGCATTCCCCGCGGTGACCACCTGATTGGTGCAGCTCCCGGTTCCGGCCGCGGCCCCCGTGGACGCCACCACGTCCGTTCCGTTCCATTTCCAATAGCCACCAGTGGCCGCCGAGTGCGCCACTTGCGACCAGACCGGCGATGTACCCGTAGCGAAGAGCGCTCCGCCCCGCACTGCCGCCGATGCCGTCGTGTCGCCGTGACTCGCCGATAGCAGATTATGCGCCGTCGGCGCGCGGGAATTGGTCATTCTGGAATCGTCGCCAGCCGCCACCGTCCCGGCCGTAGTACCAACGCCGAGCAGCGCCGCCCCGCCAAACGACGGCCACGTTCCCGGAGCGCCCGAGATCGGAGCTTGATAGTCGGAACCCGCCGAGGCCGTTGATGCAGTAGCCACACCAGCGGAAATGGCTATTTTGAGCAGGCCCGTAGAGAGCGCCCCAAGATTGACCGCGTTCGCAGGCTCGTTCGTTGCCTGATTGACGAGATAAAATCCCAGCGCATTGGCTCCGCTGCCTCCCGATCCACACGCCGCTCCGGCTGTGACGATATTTCCATTCGCGTCGAATTTAGCGCAGTCGTTCGTCGTCGGAGCGGACCCCGCGAACATTTGGTACTTGGAACCGTTTCCTTCCCTGCTACCCGATCCTATGAGTGGCTGATACGTCGTGCTGAGGTCTGGGATGTCAGTCGCCGCCAGCGTGTAACACGAGAACCCGTGCGTGCTGGTCGAGTACCGCAGCACTCTACCAGAGGCTACGCAATTCGCCACGCTCATCCAAACACCCGTCGCGCTGGAGGTCGTGCCCAGCACCTGGTCCGCTGCGGAGTTGGTGGGCACGCTGGTCCCATTCACCTTTGGACAAGTCACCACACTAGACCCGCTAGTTGCGCAATCGCCACTTAAATTCGGTACCGTTCCGGTCTGCCCAAAGACGCTCAGCACTGCCCCACCCCCGCCGCCGATGGCTTCCCATACGCTCCCGGTCCATCGGCACTGGGCCTTCGCCGATCCGCCGCCGGCGCAGGTTCCCGCAGCGGACGCATCCGTGAACAGCCACGCTTGCCCGGCCTGTGGTGAACTTGGCGAGCTGGCGAAGGTCGCTTCGGGCAGGCGCCACCGCCCCCCCGAGAAGTCGGAATACCCCGTCATGGCGTTGCCTCCCGACTTCGTGGAGTACGTTGCGCTGAGGTCCGGAATGTCCCCCGCCGTCGCCTGCACGATCTGCCCGCTGCTATTCGCCTTCAGCAAGCCGCTGGTCGGAATGGCGCCCCCGTTCACTTTCGTCACGCTTAAATGGGGGAATGTTCCCGACAGGTCGGTATCGGCCGTCGTCCCCGTCGTCAGGCACGTCGCACAGCCGATCGCCCCCGTCGAGCCATTGAACGTGATAGGGGCGCTGGCACTGAGCGCCGCCCGGGTGCGTGGGTTGGTGAAATACAGGTTCCCTCCTTCGGTCACCTGATCCGTGCTGTAATCTCCGTTCAGGGCTATAACCGGACCGGTCCGGCCGAAAACGCTCGCCACGGACCCTCCTCCGGACGTTCCCCCCGCCCCGGTCATCAACCGGAAAGCGCTGCCATCGTACCAGATATCGTACAGCTTCCCCGCCGAAATGTCCGTCGACGCCGGATCGCTCACGCCGTCGGCCGTTTTCAACGGTTTCGTCCCTAACGTGTCTATATTCAGTGTTGTTGGGCCGCCGGCGCCGGCCGTGTCG
>Ga0209638_1001239_pt1 | contig 16423 bp, 16 predicted proteins | sample BarGraNGADG00211_FD_184490 | JGI IMG/M metagenome (GOLD analysis project Ga0209638, IMG submission 184490) | Arctic peat soil microbial communities from Barrow, Alaska - Barrow Graham LP Ref core NGADG0002-211 (SPAdes) (version 2) | ecosystem: Environmental > Terrestrial > Soil > Wetlands > Peat...
ACCGGCCCACTGAACGCTCTAAGCTTGCTCTGGATCGCGGCCACTCGCCCCTGAACCGCATACATATTGGAAAACACCACGGACGCTACGTCTTTCACGCCACACCTCGCGCAAATCTCATCGAAGCCATTTCATCCAACTCGTTCTGTTCATGCCTGGCAGCGGCCAGCTCATACTCGTTCCGCTGCTTTTCACACAATTGCTCGAGCACCTTCCGCTCCTTCGCTGCCTCGATGACCTCAAGGAGTTTCGCTTCGACCTTCCTCTGGGCGGCGGCTACGTTCAGCTCTTGCAGCCCGATGTCATCCCCCAGCGCCTTGCAGTGCTCGTCGCCGTTTGCCAGGTCCCAGGGGCTTGCTCCATTCACCGCAAGACTCGCCAGCGCCTCCCATGACGCCTCACGCGCCACCCTGAGATCGCCCAGCCTCTGCATTTCAAGCTGCTTCTCACGCTGCAGAGCCGCAAGCTCTCCGAGCAGCACTTGCTCGATGTCCCTGCGGTGGTTCAGCACCACTTGCAGCCGGAAAACGAACCGTTTCACTGGCTCTCACCAAAAGCCCCGATCAGGGAGGCAACGGTGTCGCCGAACGGCGCGGGATCGTCCACGGACTGTCTCAGAAACGCGTTCGCGGCATCGATCTTCGATTTGGCGAAGTCGATCTTTGGGTTGCTGCCCTCGGCGTAGGCGCCGATGTTGATCAGGTCCTCGGCCGACCTATATGTGGCGAGCACATCCCGCATCTTCCCAGCAGCGGCCCTGTGTTCCGGTGTAGCAACTTCGGGCATAAGCCGACTGATACTCGACAACACATCGATAGCCGGATAGTGGTTCTGCGCGGCAAGCGCCCGGCTTAGGACGATGTGGCCGTCGAGGATGCCTCTGACGGTGTCCGCCACCGGCTCGTTCATGTCGTCGCCCTCGACCAGGACCGTGTAAAGACCCGTTATCGATCCGGTCACGGAGGTGCCGGATCGTTCGAGCAGACTTGGAAGGACCGCGAAAACCGAGGGAGTATAGCCCCGAGTGGTGGGCGGCTCGCCGGCCGCCAGGCCAATCTCTCTCTGTGCCCACGCCACGCGTGTCACCGAGTCCATCATCAGCATCACGTTCAACCCGGCATCGCGGAAGAACTCGGCAATCGAGCTGGCGACCTGAGCGCCTCGCAGCCTCGTTACCGCCACCTGGTCCGAGGTCGCAACCACGACGACCGACCGCCGCAGGCCCTCTTCGCCAAGGTCCTTCTCCAGGAAATCCCGCACCTCGCGTCCACGTTCCCCGATCAGGGCAATCACATTCACATCGGCTGAGGTATTCCTCGCGATCATCCCCAGCAGCGTGCTCTTGCCGACGCCACTGCCGGAGAATATACCGATCCTCTGCCCGGAGCCCACGGTGAGCAGGCCATCGATTGCCCTCACGCCAACCGCCAGCGGCTGGCTGATCCGCTTCCGATTCAGGGGGTGCGGCGGAGTCCCGATGGCCGACACTTCGGTGTCGAGTTCTATCGGAGGCTTGCCATCGAGCGGCCTTCCCAGCCCATCCAGCACGCGGCCGAGGAGCGAATGCCCCACCCGGACCTTCAGCGGCGATCCGGTAGCGACGACTTCGCTGCCCAGACCTACCTCACTCAAATCCCCGAAGGGCATCAACAGCGCGCGATCCTCGCGGAAGCCCACGACCTCCGCAAGCAGCGGCTTCGCGTTCCGGCTGTGGTAAATCTCGCATATCTCGCCAATGCGCGCGGCGGGGCCGTGCGACTCCACCAGCACGCCCAGGACCTGTGTGACGCGCCCGTTCATTTTCAGAGCGTTCGTCCGCTTGAGGATGCCACTGTATTTACTCAGATCCAGGGTCGGCGTCTCTATCGTCACCCGTCGCCTCCATTAGCGCTCTTGTCACTTCCGAGAGTTGGCTGCTTACCCGAGCATCGAGACTTCCGCTCGACGACTCGGCCACGCAACCGCCGCGGTCTATGCGGCGGTCTTCGATAACATCAATCTGCCTTATACCGCCCGCTGCTTCCCTGATCGCGTCCCGGTGCTGCTTGATCAGTTCCGCGTCATACGGGCTGACACGAAGAACAATGGAATCTCTGTCCGTAAGCTGCAGCAGCGCGAGCTTGACGATATCGAGCACTGCTTCGGGACTCGACTCCAGTTCGTGTCTGAGTATCTTCTCGGCAATCTCCACGGAAAGCTTGACTACTTGTGACTCGATACCGGCAAAAAACGCCTCGCGCTCTTCACGCAAGGCATTCATGAGCTTCTCCAGTCGATCGATTGCGTCACAATACTGCTGGGCCGCAACGTCGAGACCCTCATTGTAGCCGCGGTCGATTGCCCCCCGGCGAAGTCCATCCGCTTCGACGCGCGCATCTACAACGATCTCCTTGGCTTCGGCTATCGCCTGGTCAAGAGGAGTGGTGCGCCCTCTCTCTGGCGGCTGATGCGGGTCCAGCAGGTAAATCTGCCCCGAAGCTCTGGGGCTGGGAGATGCGGAGAATTTCAGGACACAGCTCAACGCGTTGCCTCCGTCCGGTGAGATCGCTGCTGGGCGCCGACGATTGCCGCGACCCGATCCTGCGCCTCCTCGATCTCGCGCAGCTTAACCGCGCCTATCTGTTCTATCTCGCACTTGAGCGATTCTGCCTCAAGGGTGTTGAGGTTCGCAAAGACCGCTTCCCTCACGTCATTGCCGGCAGCTTTGAGCGCAAGACACATCGTTCGATGATCGATCGCCTCCAGGACTGCTTCCATCACCGGTCCATCGAGTGCGGCCAGGTCCTCGAACGATGCCGGGGTCTGCTCGACATCGAACACTGATTCCATAAGCTCGGCAGCGTAGTTCCTGGTCGGGGTCGATTCCCTTGCGGCCAGCGCGCGAGCATGCGCGAACTCCTCCAGCACGGTCGCCTTCGTTTCCGGATCGACCTGCCGCAGGGCGATAATGCCGGCGGACAGCTTCTTGATCTGGTCCCGGTCGAGGTGCTTGAACACCTCCGCCGACTTCACCGTTCCAAGGCTGACCATAAGCACGGCGGCTTTCTCTATTCCACTCATCTCGTTAACAACTGCTGTAGGCATCTCTTGCCTCCCTCACCTTGGTTGAGCGCCGATTAACCCTCAACCCTCAGCCGTCAGTTCTTCTCCGACATCCAAGCCTTCACGACATTGGCGACTTCGTCGGGGTTGCTTTTCACCAGTTCCTGAGCGTAAGTTTCAGAGCCGGACGGGCCGGACGGGCCAGCCGGCCCCCTGTCCGCGGGTTGCGCAGGCGCGCCTTCGTAGGCTTTGTTCACGACTTCTCCGGCGCTCTCCATCGTCGGTCGGGCCCCTGCCGGCCCCGCTGCGGACGGCTGGAACTTGATCGACTTGAACAACGATCTCACGAACAGCACGAACACTATGAGTAGCACGACCGCGGCGCCGTCCTTGATGAGCGTCTTGGTCATCTCGCTCTTGTTTGCCGCCGCCATCTCCGTCAGCTCTTTCTTCTGGTCAGAACGGTCAAACGCCACGCTCGATACCATGATCACATCACCCTTGGTCTCATCGATCCCGACCGCCGCCTTCACCGCGTCACGTATGGAGGGAATCTTGCTCGCGCCGACGGCCTGGTCGAGCATGACCGCCACGGAGAGCTTCGTGACCTGTCCCGGAGAGGAGATAGTCTTCTCGGTGCTCCTGGTGACTTCGTATTTGTTGCTGGTTTCCGTGTGGGTGTAATCGGAATTGGCCGGGACTGCAGGTTTCGGCGCCACCTGGGTTACACTGACTGGACCACCAGCCTTGCCGCCTGCCCCGTTGTAGGACTCGCTCACGGTATCCTCGGAAACCAAAATCCCCTTGCCTGCGGTTTTGTCTCCGGGCGTGACCAGTTCAGTGGTTGTTTCCTTGTGGTCGAAGTTCATCTTCGCGCTCACCCGCACCACGGACTTGCCGGGGCCGGTGATATTGTCGAGCATCGATTGGACGTCCTTCTGGAGCTGCTGCTCATATTCGCGCTTGAGCCGGACCTGGGTTGCGGTCAGTCGTGCGGAGAGTCCGCCGGAATCCCCGGTTGCCTCCGAGAGCATGTTTGCATTGGTGTCGGTGACCGTCACGTTCTCCGGCTTCAGACCCTCCACGGACGATGCGACAAGTCGCACTATGCCCGCGACCTGATCATCGCCCAGTGCCGTGCCACGCTTGAGCTTAAGGGTAACCGCGGCCTTCGCATCCTCCTGCTTATCCGTGTATAGCCGGTCTTCCGGCTGAGTCAGCATCACCCTCGCATCGTCGACCTGCTCAAGCTGACAGATCGTGCGTTTGAGTTCGCCCTGCAGAGCCTGCAGATAGGTCACCTTCTGGTTGAACTCGGACATACCGAAGTTGGTCTTATTGAACACCTCGAAACCCACGGTCCCGCCCGCCGGCAGACCCTGGCTTGTCATCTTCAGCCTCAAGTCGTAGACTTGGTTCGAAGGCACCTTGATCACCGCGCCGTCAGCCGACAGGTCGTAAGGGACCTTCAGGTCGCGCAGCCGGTCGGCTATCGCGGCCGCGTCGGCCGACTGGAGGTTCGAAAACAGCGTATCCATCGAGGGCCGCATGCCAACCGTCGAGACCACGACCACAATGATGATCGAGATAGCGACAACACTGGATACAACCAGCTTCTGAGTGCTGCTCAGGTTGTTCCAGGTCTCTTTAAGCGCTGCCAATGCACCGGAATTTGACTTGTCCATAGATCAGTAACCCACACTCCATTGTCTGTTCAGCCTTTCGGAGTCTGAAACCCGCTAGTCCTGAGTAGCGAGGAACGAGCGTATCGAAGGACGGTCGGTTTTCCACCGCACTTCGATACGACCCTCGTTCCTCCGGTCTACTCAGTGCTAGCGGGGTGGCCTCCTGCGACACTGAACACCTTCATGCGTCGCGCTAAAGCTGCGTGCGCATGATCTCCTGATAGGCATCGATAACCTTGTTTCTGACTTGCACTGTAAACTGCAGGGCGAGGCTGGCCTTCTGCATCGCGATCATCGCCTGATGCACATCCTCGATATTGCCTGTCGCCAGTTTCGCGCCCACCTTGTCCGCTTGGATCTGCAGGCCATTGACTTCGCGAACCGCGCCCTTTAGAGTGGCACCGAACGAATCCGGTCCGCCCGCCGACGTGGGCTTTGCGGTCGGAGTCGATATCTCAGGCCTGATTGTGCCGACGCTGATCGGGTTGATTCTCATCGCTTTAGGCCCTGCCTATCTCCAACGCCGCCGAGAACATGGTCTTTGCCGCGTTCATAGCGGTGACGTTAGCCTCGTATGACCGTGTTGCGGCGGTCATATCGACCATCTCTTCGATGATGTTCACGTTCGGCATCGCCACATAGCCGTCCGGCCTGGCATCCGGGTGGCCGGGGTCGTAGACCATCCTGGCCGGGGTCGCGTCGGGCTCAACCGACTCGACCTCCACTCCCGCGCCGCCCTTGAGCTTAGCATCCAGGGCTTCCTGGAATGTGACCTGCTGCCGGACATAAGGGCCGCCTTCAACCGTACGCGTGGTTTCAGCGTTCGCGATGTTGTTGGCTATCACGTCCAGACGCGTGCGTTGGGCAAAAAGCCCCGTCGCGCTTATGTCGAATGAGGAAAAACCACCCATTTTCTATCGCCTACTTTCCGTTGACCACGTATTTGAGAATAGATCCCTTAAGCTCCAGCAGCGTCGTCGCCGCCTTGTAGGAAAGACTGTTCTTGGCGAGGTCGGCCATTTCTTTGTCGATGTTCACGTTGTTGCCGTCTGGCCTCTCGGGGCTGTCGCCATCCACCTGCATCGTCGGCTGCAGTTCATGGAGCTTCTTCTTGGCGGCATCCGTCCCTCGCGTGTCCAGCGCTGCCTGGAGGTCCGCTTCGAAGTTGACCTCCGAGCGGTGGAAACCGGGTGTCTCCGCGTTGGCGATGTTGTTGGCTATCGCCTTCTGCCGCAGAGCAAACCCGTCCAGCGCGCGAGAAAGCGCAATCCCTGTTTTGTCGGCAAAAAGATCAGTGAGCATAGCTCGACCTCCTCCGAAGCATCGACGCGACCTCGGACGCGACATAACAGCAATTACCGTGCCAGGTATTCTTACGGGGTTGAGGTTAGGGGTTGAACCAGCGTTGTAGGAGGGTTCTCCAGAACCCGATTGCACAAGCCTTAAGTCCGTGATTCGCCGTCTGGCTCTCGCGATCCGTTCGGAACGCTGTCGCCCGAGGGGAGATGGCTCCTACAGCCGTTGTTGCTACGCCACGCGCAATTCGCAGGAGGGGATCTGCAACTGCATGCGATACTTGGCGACCGTCCGGCGGGCTATCTGGATTCCCTGCTCCGCCAGCTTTGCGGCGATCTGGCTGTCGGACGGCTGTGCGGAGGGTCCGCACGCAGATACAATCTGCAGGATTTTCTCTTTGATCGGTAGCGCGGAGTCGAAGAACATATCGAACGATATGACCTCTCCCGAGGGAAGCTGAATGTGCTTATCGCCCACGGCCCGCGATACGGTCGATTCGTGAACGCCCAGAGCCTCGGCCACCTGCTTCTGGGTCATCGGCTTCACGTGCTGCTTGCCCTTCAGCACGAAGTCTCTCTGCTCCTGGATCAGGTGAAGCGACATTCGCGCCAGAGTCGTCTTTCGAAGCTCGATTGCCTCCAAGACGCACCTTGCGTTGTTCACTTGCTCGCAGACTTGCTTGCGTTCCTCTTCGGTAAAGGAGTGTCCCGTTGCGCGAACCTGCTTGTAGACGGCCTCGTATATCTCGTCGATTTTGAGCGTCCCGAGCCGGAAATCGACTACTTCCACAACAAGGCCATCTTCCGTCTGCCGGATCACAACATCCGGCACGATCTTGGCCACCTGTGTCGGAGTGAACTCCTGCCACGGCGCGCGATAGAGAGAAGACGGATACGGGGTCAGCTCACTGCTGATAAATTCCAGTGCCGCTTTGACATCATCCGTAGGAGCATCCAGCTTGTCCGCGATAGCCTGCAGCTTGAGCTTCGAAAGCTCTTCCCAGCAGTCCTCAGCAACGCGCCGCGCAAGCTCGCCCTCCTCTGAGAGCGATTGCCTTTGCCGAAGCTGGATCAGAATACACTCGCGAACATCGGTAGCAGCGATGCCCACGGGGTCGAAGGTCTGGATCTCATCCAAAATCGCCCGCAGCTCCGGCACCGACAGACCGAAGAGGTTGGCGGTCTCGATAAGCGACTCCGTGAAGTAGCCTTTGTCGTCGAGTGAATCGATAATATAGTCGGCAACTATCAGATTATGGCCTTCAAACAGGGCTGCGGCCTGCCTGTGAAGGTGCGATTGCAGGTCGGTTTCGGCTGCAACTGATCCAAACGGGTCGAAACCGTCATCAAATTCGACGTTATGGAAGCCCTCAGACCCCGCATAATCGTCGTTATCGGTCTCATGTGATGGGGCGGAATCAAGGGAGGACCCGCAGATACGGCAGCTATTTGCATCGGAAATCGGAGCGCCGCACAGGGGACAGCGAGCGGATTCCTCAACAGCCAGCGCCGGGTTTTCCAGCACCTGCTGTTCCACGAACGATTGCAGCTCCGGTAGACCCATCCGCAGGATCTTCCCTGCCTGGATCTGTTCCGGAATCATCCGTGCAATCTGACGAGCAGCCATAGTCTGGCTGGGCATAGTGTTTGTGATCCGCCCTTTTCGCAGCGCGGGGCAGCGAACCCCGCAATAGTACCAGCCCCGATTATCGGTTCACACGAACCGATTCCTCAGTCACAGTCGTTGACCCGTGCCGCTCACCAGCACGCTACGCCCGGAGCGCCCTTCGACGGAGCTCCGTGGCCCTACCGGGCCACTCCGAAAGGCTGGCGCAGTAGCGCCACGGCTCAGGATGCTCCTGGCTTGCGTGCTTTTCCAAACGCGGCCGGCTAGTGGCCTTTGTCGAGACCAAACTCGCGGATTTTGTTGCGAAGAGTCTTTCGATCTATCTCGAGTATCTCCGCCGCCTTGGACATGTGCCATTCGCAGGCGGAGAGAACCCTCTGGATATGATCTTTCTCCATATCCTTCATCGAGCATAATGGGCTGGCGGACTGCGAAACACTAGCGGTGAGAGGAGCGGGAACGGACGATTCATGCGAGAAGAAATAAAGGTCTTGCGGTGTTATGATGTCGTTGTTTGTCAGAATTACCGCTCGCTCGATACAGTTCTCAAGCTCCCTGATGTTTCCAGGCCAATGATACGCTTCCAGCGCCTGCAGCGCGTCGTCTGATATTCCCCCGATCTGCTTGCCCGTTTCCACGTTATATTTGCTAATGAAGTGTTCGGCAAGCACTCTCACGTCTTCCTTCCGCTCCCGGAGCGGCGGCAGGCCAATTGTTATGACATTCAGCCGGTAGAAAAGGTCCTCGCGGAAAGTCTTCTCTTTGATCGCCTTGGCAAGGTCCCGATTGGTAGCCGCGATAATCCTCGTGTCCACATGCTGCGTTTCCGACCCGCCAACGCGCTCGAACTGCTTCTCCTGCAGCACCCTCAGGAGCTTCAACTGGGTAGCGGGGCTGACATCGCCGATCTCATCGAGGAATACGCTGCCGCCCTCGGCCATCTCGAAGCGGCCGATCCTGCGGGCGATCGCGCCGGTGAACGCTCCCTTCTCGTGGCCGAAAAGCTCGCTTTCCAGCAGCGTTTCCGTCAGCGCCGCGCAGTTGACCTTAACAAACGGCCCATTCGACCTCTTGCTCTGGTAGTGTATCGAGCGCGCCAGGAACTCCTTACCGGTCCCGGTTTCGCCGAGGATCAGCACCGTCGCGCCTGTCTGTGCGACTTGGGCCGCCAGCACATAGGCTTTCTGAATCTCCGGGTTCTCGCCGATGATGTTATCGAACCCGTATTTCTCCAGCAGTTCCCCGCGCAGATAGTTGTTCTCGTCAATCAACCGGCTGCGCTCCAGGGCGCGCCCGATCACCATCTCTATATGGTCGATATTGAACGGCTTCGCAATGTAGTCGTAGGCGCCCAGCTTCATCGCCTCTATCGCCGTATCGACCGCGGCATAGCCTGTGACCAATAGCACAGGGGTATCAGGGTGCGCGCGCTTGACCGCGGCAAGAACCTGCGTACCGTTCATTTTGGGCAGGCTCAGGTCCGTGATGACCAGGTCATACTCGGAGCTTGAAGCCATCTTGATCGCCTGCTCACCGTCAGCGGCGACGTCCACCGCACAATCGATGCCTTCCAGAAGCTCCGAGAGAATCTTCCTATACGCAGGCTCGTCATCGACTACCAGAATGTGCTTTCTAGTTGGCATGTTTGCGTGCTGCCCTTATCCCAAGCGTTACCGATATGCCGTCCAGCAGCCTATCGTGCTGCACCGGCTTTCCCAACACCAGATCGATTCCCGATTCCCCAATCTCGTGCCTATCCTCGACCGAGCCAAACCCGGTCATGAGCACGACCGCCAGATCGGGGTCGATCTCTTTCGCGGCCCTGGCGAGTTCACATCCGCTCATCGCGGGCATCGCGAGGTCGGTAACAAGTATATCGTAGCGGCCTTTCTCGACAACCGCCAGAGCCTCCGAAGTCGTGTCCACAACCGTCGCCCGGTGGCCGCCCTCCACCAGCATCTGGCCGATCACCTCGCCAAACATCTTCTCATCGTCAACAACCAGAATGTCCGCACTCTGCCGCACGGGAACCGGCACTTCAGCGCTTCCGGGCTCAACCATCGCCGCGTCCGCCAGTGGAAGGCGGATCATGATCTCGGCGCCCTTCCCCTGCTCGGACTCCACGCGAATATCCCCGCCGTGCTTCGAGACCATCGCGTCCGCTATGCTCATCCCCAACCCGGTACCCTCCGACCCGCGAGTCGTGTAGAACGGATCGAAGATGCGCGCCTTGGTTTCCTCGCTCATCCCTATCCCGGTATCCGCCACCGATAGTACCGCAAAGTCGCCGTCGGCCCGAGTCCGCACACTAATGGTCCCGCCCTCAGGCATCGCCTGGACCGCGTTAAGTATGATATTAGTGGCAACTTCCCTCATGTCAGTCGCGCTGCCCTGCACTGGCGGCAGTTCGACGAATTTGGTAGTAAGCGCGATGCGATGCCCGTTGAGCCGCGGTTCGCTCCGCCATTTCGGCTCCGTCAGCTTAACGACCTCCGCGACTATCGCGTTCAGGTCTATGCCTTCGGCAACCAAGTGCTCCTCGGACCTTGCGAGCGCCTGTATTCTGCGGACCGTATTGGCCCCGTCAGTCGCCGCCAACTCGCAGGTTTGGAGCCTGTCACGCAGCCACGTATCCAGCTCGCGCCGCTGCGCCAATTGGATGTTACCGAGGATCACACCGAGGACGTTGTTCAGATGATGCGCGACTCCCGCCGACATCTCCCCGAGCGCCGCAAGCTTCGCCGCGTGAACCAGCCTCTCCTGCGCCCGGTGGAGTTCCTGGTTCAGCAGCGCCAGTTCGTTTGTCCGATCGAATATTTCTTGCTCGAACTGGCGGCGGACTGTGATGTCGCTGTAGACCTCAACTCTGCCCACGAGCGCGCCTTCGGAGTCGAGCATCGGGCTTGAGTATCTGTGGAGGGTGATCTGATCCCCGCCTTCATCGATCGGCACGACATCTTCAACCGTGTCGGCGACCTGGCAGTCGGCTCGAACGCGACTGACGAAATCCTCGCCCCTGCGCACCCTCGGCTGCAGATATCGGGCACACGCTTCCGGGTAGCCCATCCCGATAAGCTCCCGCGCGGTGGCTCCGATAAGATCTTCCATCCGCGCGTTCACGTGCAGGATGACGCCATTAGCATCGAGGGATATGACGCCACGCTCGGGAGTCTGGACGTCTCTGCCATCAAGAGTAAGATCTGGAGGGCTATGTTTTGTCATACTGGATACTGCTTCCGTGCCGGTCCTTCAACTGCCTAACCGGCAACGCTGAGTCTGACACGATTATATATGCGATCTTAAGGGATGTCTAGCATAGCAAGACTCACTTTGTGCTCGTAGCCCGTCATGCCGGACTTGATCCTGCACCCAGACTGCGAAGGGATGGGTCCTGACTCTCGTGGATTCTCCGAATCCACTGTCGCCCGGGGGAATCAAGTTCAGGATGACGGACGTGGAGCATCCTGAGCTTGTCGAAGGGCGCGACACGCGAGTGAGATTGGAGTTACTTCCCAATGGCTGCTACAATAGATGAGCAGCTATGGATACGAAGAGAACAAACGAGCTTATCGAGATATATAGGAATGGCCTTCTGGAGGATACGATCCCGTTTTGGGTCGCCAACTCCGTGGACAGGGAGTTCGGCGGGTTTTGCACGTATCTGGACCGGGACGGGTCTATCTACTGCACCGACAAACCCGTGTGGCTGCAAGGCCGGATGGTGTGGCTGTTCTCGCGGCTGTATAACGAGGTCGAGAAGCGCCCGGAGTGGCTGGAACTCGCCAAACACGGGCTGGATTTCCTACTCAAGCACTGCTTCGACTCCGATGGGCGCATGTTCTTCCTCGTGGACCGCGAGGGCAAGCCCCTGCGGAAGCGGCGGTATTTGTTCTCGGAGACGTTCGCGACCATGGCGCTCGCAGAGTATGCCAGGGCCTCCGGCGAGGACTGGGCGCGGCAGAGGGCAGCCGACCTCTACGACCTGATCATCCGCTACCACACGACACCGGGCCTCTTGGAACCCAAGGACATACCGGGCACGAGGCCGTCGAAGGGTCACGCGATGCCGATGATCCTGCTCGCGACAACGCAAATCATCCGCCAGGTCGATAACCGCCCGATCTACCGCGAGACTATCGACCGCTCCCTCTATGAGGTTTTCAACCACTTCTGCAAGCCCGAACTCAGGGCTCTGCTTGAAACCGTGGGGCCGAACGGGGAGCTGATCGATTCTCCAGAGGGCCGGTGCATCAACCCCGGCCACGCGATCGAGACCTCGTGGTTTATCATGGAGGAGGGCCGGTTCCGCCGCGACACGGAGCTATCGATGAAGGCGCTGCCGATCCTGGAATGGTCGCTCGAACGCGGCTGGGACAACGAATATGGCGGGATATTCTACTTTACCGACGTTGAGGACAAGCCCTGCGTGCAGTATGAGTGGGATATGAAGCTGTGGTGGCCGCACACTGAGGCGCTCTACGCGACGCTGCTTGCGCATCATCTTACTGATGATCCAAAGTGGTCGGACTGGCACGAGAGGATACTCGACTACAGCTTGAGCCACTTCTCGGACAAGCAATATGGCGAGTGGTACGGCTACCTGCACAGGGACGGGACGGTTTCTCACAGGCTTAAAGGGAACTGCTGGAAAGGCCCGTATCACCTGTCCAGGTCGCAGCTTCTGTGCTGGAAGCTGCTTGAAGCACAGCAAGAGAATTGAACCAATCTGCGGTGGCGCAGTAACTCTATTGGCGGTCGACGGATAGGCTCCGATGGGTTGTAGGAGGCGTCTCCAGACGCCGAATTCCCGGCGTAAGGCCTGTGGATTCGGGTTCTGGAGAACCCTCCTACAACGCGATATCCGGCCGATGCCAAGGACATTCGGGGGGAAGGCAATGAACGAAAGCAATGAGCAAGCCGGCATATTGGTGCAGGCTCTGCCCTATATCAGATCGTTTTCCGGCAAGACTGTGGTCATCAAGCATGGCGGCCATGCGATGACTGACGCTGAGCTGACAAAAAACGTCATCCGCGATGTCGTCCTCATGCACTCGGTCGGCATGAACCCGATTATCGTGCACGGCGGCGGGCCGGAGGTCAACGCTGCTATGGAGAAGATCGGAAAGCAGCCCGAGTTTGTCAACGGCCTCCGGGTAACCGACCCTGAAACCATGGAGATCGTAGAGATGGTCCTCTCGGGCAAGACCAACAAGGGCATTGTTTCGACAATCAACACGCTCGGAGCCAAAGGGGTCGGCCTCAGCGGAAAAGACGCCAACCTTATAGCCGCCGAAAAAGTGACGTGCGAAACCGATCTCGGATGCGTGGGCGAGGTCAAGCAGATCAACGCGGGGATTCTCTTGGACCTGCTCGGTCTGGGCTACATACCGGTCATCTCATCGGTCGCTATCGGGCCGTCGGGCGAGAGCCTCAACGTCAACGCTGACCATGTCGCGGGCGAGATCGCTGTTGCCGTGAACGCTTCGAAGCTTATAATGGTAACTGATGTGCCGGGGATATACCGGGATTTCGAGGACAAGTCCTCGCTGATCTCCGAACTGCGCACCGCAGACGCGAAGGAAATGATCGCGCGGGGCGAGATAAGCAAGGGCATGATTCCCAAGGTCGAGGCCTGTGTGACGGCGCTGCAAGGCGGTGTCGAACGCGCCCACATCATAGACGGGACCGCCCCGCACTCGCTCCTCATGGAGGTCTTCACGGACTCCGGGATTGGGACGATGATTGTCGCCTAACGGCGAATTACGAGTTACGAATTACGAATTATGAATTGGGAAAGGGCGGAGCGAGTGGCTGATACAGACACGTTGACAATAAGATTTAGCCAGACAGCAAGAATGCTGTTAAGAGGACATTGGGCTATGTACGCCCGCAGGACACTGTACGTTGCCCTGGGCCTCTTTGTGCTCTCGATAGTGGCTCTCGCGGCAACACTGAATAGCCCCGACGAGTTCTCGATGGTGCTCGGGGCCTGCATCGCACTATGGTTACTGCTGCCTCTCGCCCATGTGCTGCGTCCGTGGCTTAGCTATAAGGCTTGGATGAAGGAGCCGAACATGGCGGGGGAGCGGGAGATCACTCTAGATCATGAGTCTCTACGAGTGAAGACCGGCCAATTGGAAGCACGCTACGAGTGGTCCATGTTCACTCTGTTCAGAGAACGTCGCGATCTCTTTGTGTTTAGGCTCGGCAGAAAGCAGATGATCGTCATCCCGAAGACCGCATTCACGAGCCAAGATGATCTGGCTCGATTCCGCGAAATCGTGGCGAGCAAGATCGCGGCAGCACGCTGATCGCTCCCTTCTAACAACTAAGGACTATCATAATGACTACTATCGAACTTGATAACCAATACGTAATGCACACCTATGGCAGATTGCCTGTGGTGTTTGTACGGGGCGAAGGGTGCTTCGTCTACGACGATACCGGCAAGGAGTATCTGGATTTCCTCGCGGGAATCGCCGTGAACGGGCTCGGGCATTGTCCGCCCAAGGTGGTCGAGGCGATATGCAACCAGGCCGCAACTCTGATGCACGTCAGCAATCTCTACTACATTGCTCCGCAGGCGCAGCTTGCGAAACTGCTCGCGGACCTCTCGGGTATGAGCAAGGCGTTCTTCTGCAACTCGGGGGCCGAGGCCAATGAGGCCGCAATGAAGATCGCCCGAAAAGCGACAAAGATGGCCGGGCACCCGGAGAAAACCGAGATCATAACCGCCTTGGATTCATTCCACGGCCGGACACTGGCAGCGATCACCGCCACCGGCCAGCCGAAGTATCAGAAGTATTTCGCCCCGCTCCCTCCCGACTACAAGTATGTGCCCTATAACGATGTCGAAGCCCTCAAAGCCATGGCGGGCGCACGAACCTGCGCGATTATGATGGAGCCGGTCCAGGGCGAAAGCGGAGTGCATCCGGCGACTCCTGAGTTCCTTCGGACAGCTCGCGAGCTGTGCGACCAGCTCGGAGCGGCGTTGATATTCGATGAGGTCCAGACCGGTCTTGGCAGGACCGGCAGGGTTTTCGGCTACCAGCACTTCGATGTTGTCCCCGACATAATGACGCTTGCGAAGACCCTCGGCGGCGGCTTCCCGATAGGAGCGTGCCTCGCCAAGGGCAAATATGCCGACGTTTTCGAGCCGGGGGATCACGCCGCCACATTCGGAGGCAATCCGCTGGCCTGCGCCGCGTCGATAGCAGCAGTTACAGAGATAGTCGAGGGCGGTTGGGTCGAGAATGCCACCAAAGTCGGAGCTTATCTGATGGAGCAGCTCGCGACTCTGCCGGGTGTGACCGAAGTGCGAGGACTGGGGCTGATGATAGCCGCCGAACTCGAAAAACCCGTCGCGAAAGACATCGTGACGAAGGCTCTATCCAAAGGGCTGATCCTGAACGCAACCAGCGACAACGTGCTGCGATTTGTCCCGCCGCTGATCGTGACCGAGGACCTCGTGGACAAAGCAATCGCCATCATCCGGGAGGTTCAGCAATGATAAGAGTTGGCATCATCGGCGCGTCCGGCTACGCGGGCGCTGAGCTTATCAGATACTTGCTGGCGCATCCAGAGGCAAAGATAACATACCTCGCGTCCGACTCGCTGAAGGGCAAGCCGCTGTCTGAGGCCTACCCGAGCTTCCTCGGCCGGGACCTGCCGGTCTGCGAGAAATACGATTCCCACAATGCGATCGACAAGGCCGACATCATCTTTCAGGCGCAGGGCAACGGCGTTGGAATGAGAGTCGCGCCGCATCTACTCGCCAAGGGCAGGAAAGTCATCGACATTCCCGCGGACTTCCGGCTGAAGGACCCAGAGCAATACACCCAATTCTACGGCGCCGTCAACACCGCGCCTGAGCTGGTAGCAGAGGCTGTCTACGGCGTCTCCGAACTGCACCCGGAGCAGATCGCTAGCGCCAGGCTCATAGCCAATCCCGGCTGCTACGCGACCGGCGCGATCCTCGCGCTTGCGCCGCTGATGAATGGTGCAGTGGAGCTGGATTCGGTCATTATCGACTCCAAATCCGGCGTTTCCGGCGCGGGTCGGTCGAAAGTGGACGTTCCGGGCCTGTTTTGCGAGGTTAACGAGGGACTTAAGGCCTACGGGGTCGCAAACCACAGGCATACCCCCGAAATCGAGCAGGAGCTGTCATCGCTCACAGGGCAAAGCGTTCAGGTCAACTTCACCCCGCACCTGATCCCAATGAACCGGGGAATCCTGACCACCGCCTATGCCAATGTCCGGTCGCTCGCGTCAACAGCCGATCTGCTCGCCCTCTACCGCGAGTTCTACGCGGGCAGGCCCTTCGTCCAGGTGCTCGACGAGGGCCGACAGCCGAACACCAAGAACGTTTTCGGCAGCAACTTCTGCCACATCGGCGGAGTCATCGACCCGCGCACCAACCGGGCCATCATCACCTGCGCGATAGACAACATGGGCAAGGGCGCGGCCGGGCAGGCAGTGCAGAACATGAACCTGATGTGCGGTTTGGACGAGACCGTTGGGCTTATGAACGGGGCAGTTTACCCGTAAGGAATGTGACGGATATGATTCGCAAAGCAGTAGTAGCTGATGTTGGGGACATGCAGAAGCTGATCAACTCGTTCGCGGAGAAGAACGCGATGCTCCCGCGCGCCTTGAGCGCGATCTATGAGAACATCCGCGACTTCGTCGTGATGGAAGAGGATGGCCGCGTGGTCGGCTGCTGCGCGCTACACGTCAGTTGGAGCGATCTGGCCGAGGTCAAGTCACTGGCGGTT
>Ga0209638_1001240_pt1 | contig 16415 bp, 18 predicted proteins | sample BarGraNGADG00211_FD_184490 | JGI IMG/M metagenome (GOLD analysis project Ga0209638, IMG submission 184490) | Arctic peat soil microbial communities from Barrow, Alaska - Barrow Graham LP Ref core NGADG0002-211 (SPAdes) (version 2) | ecosystem: Environmental > Terrestrial > Soil > Wetlands > Peat...
GTCGAGGAAGCGCGCGCATGAACCGCGAGGCGCGCCGCAGCTCGGCCGCTACCCCTGGTTGTGCTCCGCCATCGCGGCGTCGATGCCGCGTTCGAGCACGTCGATGACCGCCTGGGCCGCCGTCGGGACCGACTCCTCGAGCCGGGCGAGCTTCTCGCCCTTCAGCGGCTCCAGCACGTAGTCGGCCGGGTCCATGCGGCCCCTCGGGCGCCCGATCCCCACGCGGACGCGCATGTACGAGTCCCCCACCGAGTCGTGCAGCGAGCGCAGACCGTTGTGGCCGCCATGCCCGCCGCCGTTCTTGGCGCGGACGTCGCCCTCGGGGAGGTCGAGATCGTCGTGGACCACCACGACCTCCTCGATGGGCACGCCGTAGATCTCGAGCAGCCGCTTGACCGGCTTGCCCGAGACGTTCATGAACGCCTGTGGCTTGGCGAGCACGAGCTCCTCGTCGCCGAGCCGGACCTTGGCGGTCTTGCAGCCGGCCTCATCGCGCCAGTATGTCGCGCGAAGGGTCTCGGCGAGCAGGTCGGCGACGAGGAATCCCGCATTGTGACGGGTATGTGCGTACTCCGGCCCCGGGTTGCCGAGGCCGATGACGAGTCGCGCCATGGGAGGTGACTACTCCCCTTCGGGGGTCTCGCCGATGACTGCGGGCTCTGCCGCTTCCTCTTCGACGACTTCCTCTTCCTTGGCGGGCGGCACGACCGACGCGACGATCTCGTCCTCGGCGTCGAGGACGGTGACACCCGCGGGCACGACGAGGTCGCGAACGTGGATGTTGTCGCCGACCTCGAGGGTGGAGATGTCGGCGATCAGGAACTCGGGCAGCTCGTCCGGCAGCGCCTCGACGTTGATGTGCTGCACGTTGTGCATGAACACGCCACCGGTCTTGAGGCCGGGGGCCTCGCCCTCGAAGTGGACCGGCACGGTGGTGGTGACCTTCTGCCGCATGTTGACCGCCCAGAAGTCGACGTGCATGACGGTGCCCTTCATCACGTCGCGCTGCATCGCCTTGACGATGACGTGGACCGTCTTGCCGCCGTCGATGTTCATGTCGATGAGCTTGGAGGCGATGTTCCCCTCGTGGGCGAGCACTTGCTCGAACTCGTGCCGCTCGACCTCGACGGCCTGCGACTTGTGAGCGGTGCCATAGACGACTCCGGCGAGCTTCGTCTCGTCGAGGCGGCGGTGTGTCTTGCCGATCATCTCGCGGGTGGTCGCTTTCACGCGTATGTTCTCAGCCATGGTGTGCGCACGTTCCTTTCGTGGAGTGAAGGCGGGCGCTCTTGCCTACTGGAAGTCGGGATCGAACAGCTCCGAGACCGACTCGTCGTCGTACACGTTCTGGATCGCATGGGCGAACAGTGGGGCTACGGAGAGCACGTGCAACTTGCCGTTGCGGTGCTCTTCGGGGACTGGCAGCGTGTTGGTGACGACGCACTCGACGATCGGCGCGTCCGCGATCCGCTCGTAGGCCGGCGGCGAGAAGATCCCGTGGGTGGCCGCAACGTAGACGGCCTTCGCGCCATGCTCCATCAGCGCTCGCGCACCCGCGGCGATGGAGCCGGCCGTGTCGATCATGTCGTCGGCGACTATACAGGTCTTGCCGGCCACGTCGCCGATGACGTGCGTGATCTCGGCGACGTTGTGCTCGGGACGGCCCTTATGCATGATCGCGAGGCTCGCGCCGAGCATGTCCGCGAGCTTCTTGCACATCTTGACGCGGCCGACGTCCGGGGAGACCACGCAACAGTCGGTCAGGTGCATGTCCTCGAAGTAGCTGGCGATGATCGGCAGCGCGGTCAGGTGGTTGACCGGCGTGTTGAAGAAGCCCTGTATCTGGCCCTGGTGCAGGTCCATCGTGATGACCCGGTCCACGCCGGCGACCGTGATGAGGTCGGCGACGAGCTTGGCTGTGATCGGCTCGCGGGCGGCGGACTTCTTGTCCTGGCGAGCGTAGCCGTAGTGGGTGATCACGGCGGTGATGCTGCGGGCCGACGCGCGCCTCGCCGCGTCGGTCATGATCAGAAGCTCCATCAGCGCGGCGTTGACCGGTGACGACATCGATTGGACGATGAACACGTCGGCCCCGCGAACGCTCTCGAGGTAGCGGACGTAGATCTCGCCATTGGCGAAACGGCGGATCTTGACCTTGCCGAGCTCGATGCCGAGATGCGCCGCGATCCCGTCCGCGAGCTCCGGGTTCGCTGTTCCGGTGAAGACCATCATTCGCTTGCTCGTTTCGCCCATCTTGAGCCTCTCGCGCCCTTTCGCTACTCGCCGGTCTCCGCGTTACGCCGTGCTCTCCAGCCCTCGATGTTGCGCTGCTGCGCCCGCTCGATCCCGAGGGCGCCCGCGGGCACGTCCTTCGAGATCGCGCTGCCAGCGGCGGTCATCGCACCTTCGCCGATCTCCACCGGCGCCACCAGCATCGTAGCCGAACCGATGAAGGCGTCGTCGCCGATGACGGTCCGGTTCTTCGCATGCCCGTCGTAGTTGCAGGTGATCGACCCGGCTCCCACATTGACGCCTGTGCCGAGCGTCGCATCGCCCACGTAGGACAGGTGCGGCACCTTGGAACCTTCCCCGATCGTCGAGTTCTTCACCTCGACGAAGGAACCTGCCTTGGAGCCGGCACCCAGGACGGTCCCCGGACGGAGGTACGCGTTCGGACCCACGCTCGCGCGTTCGCCGATCCGCGCCTCTCGCACGATCGACTGTTCGACCACCGCGCCGGCGCCGACGTAGCTGTCGCGCATCCGTGTGCTCGGACCGATCCGCGCCCCATCGGCGACCTCGGTCGCGCCGATGAGCTCCGACATCGGCTCGATCACCACGTCACGGCCGAGTACGACGTTGGGGCCGATCCACACCAGAGACGGGTCCGTCATCGTCACGCCGGCGAGCATGTGGCCGACGTTGATCCGGTGCTGCATGAGGCGCGCTGCGTGGGCGAGCTGCACCCGCGTGTTGATGCCGTGCGCCTCGTCGGCGTTCTCGAGGGCGACCGTATCGACGGCAAGTCCGTCGGAACGCAGGATCGCGATCGTGTCGGTAAGGTAGTACTCGCCCTGGGCGTTGTGCGGCGTCACGCGCTCGAGCGCGGAGAACATCCGCTCAGCGTCGAAACAGTAGACGCCCGCGTTGCACTCGCCGCACGAGAGGTTCGCTTCGCCCAGGTCCCGCTGCTCGACGATCCCGGTCACCTGCCCGCCCTCACCGCGGATGACGCGGCCATACCCCGTCGGATCGGGGAAGCGCGCCGTCAGCACGACGCACGCGGCCCCGGTGCCTGCCTGCACTTCCAAGAGGCGTGCGAGCGTCTCCGCCCGCAGCAGGGGCACGTCACCCGCGAGCACGAGCACAGGCCCGGCGAAGCCTTCGAGAGCCGCTCGGGCGCTCGCCACGGCGTGGCCGGTGCCCAGACGCTCGGCTTGCACGGCGATCTCGGTGTCACTCGCGAGCGCACCGACGGCGTCGGCGCGGGCGCCCACCACGGTCACGATCCGGGCGACACCGGCGTCGCGCGCGGCGTCGATCACGTAGCGGACCAGAGGCACGCCCAGGATCTCGTGTGCGACCTTGGGGAGCGAGGACCGCATCCGGGTGCCTTCGCCTGCGGCGAGGACGATAGCGGCGGCCTGCTTCAACAGCACTCCTTGATCACCGGTGGTGCAACGCGGGCCATGTGGATCGGCCCGGGCCTTGAGGTCAGGTGGCTGGGGCGGCAGGATTCGAACCTGCGAATAGGGGATCCAAAGTCCCCTGCCTTACCGCTTGGCCACGCCCCAAGACTACGCGGGAAGTGTACCAGAGGCCCCGCACCGGACCGGCCGGGCTGGAGCGTCCGTCACGCTCCCGACACAGGCGCGTGGAACGAGGCGCCGCTCACTCGAAGACAGGCGCCACGTGGACCGCTGAGAGCGCCTCGGGGCTCTGGAAGTACTCCAGGCCGCCGTCGCTCTGGAACTGGCTCAGGACAGCATCCTGGAGATGCTGACGCGCCTCGGCGTTGATCGGGTGGCATATGTCCCGGAAGTCGCCGTTCGGCAGCTTCCGGGAAGGCATGGCCACGAACAGCCCCTTCTCGCCGTTGACGACCCGCAAGTCGTGGACGACGAACGCGTCGTCCAGCACGACACTCGCGATGGCGCAGACCTTGTTCATCGCGACGGCACGCAGGCTGACCTTGGTGACCTCCACGGTTCGCACTCCCCCGTCATTGGCACGCATCCACCCATGCGGTCCGTTCCCCCACGTGCGAGTTTCGCCGCCGGAAGGCGCATCCCTGCACGCTTCCGACGAATGGCACCGAGCCGGTCATCGCCCCCGGGGATGCCGGGGCGGCGCGGGTTCGCGAACGCCCATCGTCTCGTCGAGCGTCCCGCGCGCGCGCGGCCGCGTGGCTAGTGACCACCAGCCGCGTGCGGCCGCGGCTTGCGCGGCCGCCTGTGCCGTCTCAGGCTCGGCGAACACGCCGAACACGGCCGACCCGCTGCCGGCCACCGCGGCACCGAGACAGGCCTCCGCCGACTGCACGAACGAGAGGGTCTCGGCGACGGACGGCGCGAGGCTGCACGCCGTAGCGGTCATGTTGTTGAAGAGCGCCGCGCCCAGCGCCGCCGGGTCGCGGAAAACGAGCGCGTCGGTGACGCTGCGTGGGCCGGGGACCGCGAGGCGCGGCTGCTCGTCGAACGCCTCGTACGCCGCCGCGGTCGATACCGGCTCGCCGGCCGAGACCACCGCCAGGTGTATCGGCGGCACCGGCAGCGTCCGCTTGAGCACGTCACCGCGCCCCGCGTAGACAGCGCATCCCCCGCGCAGCGGGAAGGCGACGTCGGCGCCCACCGTGCGGGCGGCCGCCTCCAGGCGCGGATCGTCGCGGTCCACGCCCCACGACGCGGCGATGGACGCGATGACCGCGGCCGCGTCGCCGCTACCGCCGCCGAGGCCTCCGCCTGCCGGGATGCGCTTCTCGATCCGGACGGCGAAGTCGGGCGACCGTCCGAACGCGTCCCCCATCGCGACCGCTGCGCGCCACGCCAGGTTGTCCTGCTCGGCGACGCCCACATCGGGCTCGCAGGCGAGCGACAGACGGGGCGCCGGCTCCACGTGGACGCTGTCGCCGTCCTCGAGCGCGCAGAACACGACGGCGAGCGCGTGGTAGCCGTCGGGGCGGGTCTGCCCGACGGCGAGGTACAGCGTGAGCTTGGCGGGCGCGATCAGAGAACTCATCGGCGACTGTCACTTCCTAGTGATCGGGCGCGGTCACCGCCACCATCAGTGGGGTACCGCGCCCGTCGGATCTCGATCAGGTGAGCAGGAGCGCCGCTAGTTCAGCCAGGGGAAGACGCTCTCGCCCGTGGTGGGATGCGTGAGTTCCACGGTACCGGTGAGCACGTCGACGTACGAGTAGGACACGCGGGCGGTGCGCTCGCGCTTCTCCTCGACCTTGACGACGAACAGGCTGGGGTGCGTCTCTTCGAGGACGCCCTCGCGCTCGACTATCTTGGAGCGGCCCATATTCGCGCGGAGCCGCATGCGCGTACCCATCAACGACTGAAGGTCACTCCGGATGCGGCCGACGACCTCGATCTGATTCATGGTTTCCACCAAACCGCCCTTCCAGTACACAGATTCTGAGAGATTATACAGGTCAGAGGCGGTTTTTTCAATCACTGAGTCCATACTCGGCCGCTGCCGTAGCCAATGCGAAGAACTCGTCCACGCTCAGAGTCTCGGCGCGCCTCCTGCCGTCGATGCCGGCCTTGGCGAGCGCATCGTCGAAGACGGCGCCTTCCCAGCCGGTCGCGGCCAGGACGCTGTTGCGCAGCGTCTTGCGGCGCTGCGAGAACGCCGCCTCCACGAGCGTCACCGCCGACCTGCGCTGCTGATCCGACTCGGTCCGCATGACCCGGTCGAGGCGCAGCACCGTGGAGTCCACGCGGGGCGGCGGCATGAAGCACGTGCGAGGCACCGCGAAGCTGCCCGAAGGTTCCGCGAACATGCGGAGCTTCACGGTGTACGCGCCGTAGTCCTTGCGGCCGGGCGCGGCCGCCATCCGCTGCGCGACCTCGGCCTGCACCATCACGGTGGCGCTGACGATCGAAGGCATCTTCTCGAACGACCGCAGGACCACGGTGGCGGCCACCCCGTACGGAAGGTTGGCCACGAGCGCCACCGGCGGCCCGAGCGGCGTGAGGAGCAGGTCTGGTGCGACGCTGACCGCGTCGGCGCGCACTACGGTGAGGTTGCCGCACTCGGCCGCCACGTCATCGAGCGCGGGGAGCAGGTCGGTGTCGCGCTCGACCGCCACCACGGCTCCGGCCTCCGCACAAAGTGCGACCGTCAGCGTGCCGATGCCGGGCCCGATCTCGAGCACCGGCGTGTCACGGGTCAGGCCGGCCAGGTCGAGGATCTTGCCAACGATGTTCCCGTCGACCAGGAAGTGCTGGCCCAGGGACTTCTTGAGCGCGAGGCCATGCGATTCGAGCACCGCTCGGGTCGCCGAGGGAGTCGCGAACCGGGACGTGGCCAAGAGGATCAGCCGCCGAGGATGGTGACGCACAGCCCGCGCTTGCGGCCCCAGCGGCTGGCCAGCGACCGTGCGGCCGCTTCCTGCGCCGCGGAGGCCTCGCTCGGAGTGGCGGCGCCGAGAGTCGCGCCCCAGAAGCAGACGTCGATCTTGTTGCCGTGGATCGCCTGCCCGGTATCGGCGGCCACGGCGTAGCCGTAGCCCTCCACGAACAGTCGGGTCCCGAGCGGGATGACGTGCTTGTCGACGGCGACCACACCCCAGCCTGCGGGGATGCTGAACAGGCGACGGCGCCATGCGATCCAATCGGCGTTCACACCGCACGCGTACGGCGTGTACGCCGTCGCCTCGACCTCGATCACGCGGCCTACGACCGGGGGCGCATACGACGACGCCGATCCGCCCGACGCCCTCTTGCCCGCGACCAGGATCTGACGGAACGCCTGCTTCGTGCCTACTCGGACGACCTCGGTGACCGGAGCGTTGATGACCGTCTCGGCCTTCAAGGTGCGCTGCCCCTCGATGCCGCCGGTCACGAGCACCTGCCAGACGCGCACGGCAGACCCGTTCTTCCCCTTGGTGACGACGACGCGCTTGCCGGTGGCCAGCATCGGGTCGCCGCTGACATCGGTATCGAACGGGACGACGACCTCCTCCTCGGACACGCGGAAGAATACGTCCTTGGCGATGATCGTCATGCCGTCGGCGAGAGGCGCGTCGAGCGCCGGATCGGTGCTGATGCCACCGGTCGGATCCAGGCCGGCCATCACGAGCGCGTCGGCGACGGTACGGCCGAACACCCGCAGCGGGATGATCTGGCCCGCGAGGTCCAGAGTCACGGCGACACCGTGGCGGACGACGACGACCGCACCCTCATCGAGCGCGGATCCCACCGTGGGGCTGACGAGGTCGCCGAAAGCCACCGGGACCACGGACTCCGAAAGGAGCGCGGCGACGGTCTGGCTCTGCGTGAAGACCGTCGTCGAAGTGCCATCGACGACGAGCGTCACGCTCTTTCGGGCCCCTACGAATCCAGTGATGCCTGCGAGTCCCAGGACTGCTACGAGTAAGGCTGCGACGAGGTGCTGAGTCTTCAGGAAACGTGCCGGGCCGACCGGCAGTCTCAAACTGCTCCCCCTGGTGATCTGTCAACGGTTCGGAAACGCGCGGACGTCGAGTGTAAACCATCCGTTTCCTGCCCCGCAAACGGGCAGGTCGGGTTCAGCGGAACCTGCGTCACTGCCCCTTTCGGGGCACGGGAGGGGCTTCCGACCGGCCCGGATCGACGGTCTCAAGGGCCCTTCGAAGCGCGCTCAGGCCTGCTGCCCGGCGGAGCGGATGCGCTCGTACGCTTCCAGCGCGAGCGCCTCGCCGATCTCGCGCGCCCGCCGGATCGCCGGCTCCTGGGCCGCCGCGTCCCCACGCGCGTCGGCCTCCACGGCCAGCTCGTGCGCGTAGTCGGCGCCGAGTATCGCGAGGATGCTGCGGGTCGGGGCGATCGCGCACGAGTTCCCGTAGGGGTCGCCGCCGCCGCCCACCACCAGGAGCGCCGCGGGGCGCCTGCGCTCGATCGGGTGGTGCAGGACGAACCTTCGAGCCCAGTACGGCTGACAGCGGTCGTACAGCGCCTTCAGGACGGCCGGGACCGTCGCGAAGTACACCGGGGTGGCGATGACGATGGCGTCCGCGGCGTCGATGCGCGGGTAGACCGCCTGCATCCCGTCGCGCACGATGCAGGCACCGTCCTTCGAACACTCGTTGCAGCCGGTGCACGGTCCGATCCCCGCGGAGGCGACCACGAGCAGGTCGACGTCCGCGCCCGCCGCACGCGCGCCGTCCGCGCACGCGTCCAGCAGAGCGTCGCTGTTGCCGCCCCGTCGGGGACTCCCAGCGATCGCAAGGAGCCTGGGCACGGGGACCTCGCTCATGACGCACCCCCGACGGGTCTGCGGCCGTCCAGCCCGAACACGCGCCGCGCGTTGTCCATGCAGGCCGCCGCGACCAGCTCGGCCGGCTGGCCCAGCGTCTCCGCGATCCGGGCGACGTTCAGCGTCACGAACGCCGGCTCGTTCGGCTCACCGCGGTACGGCGCCGGCGCGAGGAACGGGCTGTCTGTCTCGGCAAGGATCCGCTCGAGGGGGATGACCGCGAGCGAGTCGCGCACCTGCTGTGCCTTGGCGAACGTCACCGGCCCCGCGAACGAGATCATCACGGAAGGCGAGAGTGCCAGGAAACGGGTCGCGGTCTCCGGACCTTCGGTGAAGCAGTGGATGATGCAGCCCGCGTCGGGCACGCCGACGTCGCGCAGGACCTCGAGACCCTCGTCGTGTGCCGCCCTCAGGTGCACGGTCACCGGAAGTCCGAGATCGTTCGCCAGCGCCAGCTGCCGGCGGAAGCTGTCGCGCTGCGCGTCGCGCGGCGAGTGGTCGTAGTGGAAGTCGAGTCCGAGCTCGCCGAGCCCGACGACGAGCCCGGTGGGCAGCCTGCGGGCCAGCGCGCGCAGCGCGCGCTCTGTGTCCGCGTCGAAGCGGGAGGCGTTGTGCGGGTGGACCCCGAGGATCAGCCGCACGTCCGGGGCGGCGAGCGGTCCGCCGGGCTCGGCGGCAAGCGCCGCTGTCGCGGTCCGCATCCAACCGGGCAGCCCGTCGAGGGTGACCTCGGGTTCCTCCGTCAGGTCCACGATGGAGCACACGAGAGTGATGCGGGCGCGCGCGGCGCGCACGAGCGCGCCCGCGGGGTCGGCGAGCATGTCGAGGTGAGCGTGCGTGTCAGCGGTGGGCGCGCCGAGATCGGGCAGCACGACGGTCTTCCCGGAACCCGGGAAGCTGGGGACGCGCTCTCGCTCTTCAGGCATCCGGTCCCCGCCTACTCGGCGTCCTCGTAGATGCGCGGGAACAGCGACTCGCCCTTCTCCACGCGCGATCCGGCCGGAAGGCCGCCCCACGCCGCGGCGGCCGCCAGGTCGGTGACCTCGTGGATGTCGCCCAGGCCCAGGCGCTTCCACACCTCGCGCGACGTGTTCGGCATCACCGGCGCGACGAACAGCGCGGCGATCCGCACCGCCTCGAGCGCGGTGTAGAGGACCGCCTCGAGCTGCGGGCGTGTCTCGTCCGACTTCGCGAGGTTCCACGGAGCGGAGTCCTCGATGTAGCGGTTCGTCCGCTTGATCAGCTCCCAAGCGTCCTCGAGCGCGCCGGCGTAGTCGAGCGCGAGCATCCGCTTCTCGAACGCATTCGGGAGCAGCGCCGCGATGCCCACGATGTCCTCGTCCTCAGGCGCGGGGACGGGGACGGCGGGGACCACCCCTCCGCAGTACTTCTCGGTCATGTTGAACAGCCGGGAGACGAGGTTGCCCCAATCGTTGGCGAGGTCCGCGTTGTAGCGCTGCACCATCGCCTCGATCGAGATCGCACCGTCGCTGCCGAACTGGACCTCGCGCAGGAAGTAGTAGCGGTACGCGTCCACTCCGAACCGCTCCACGAGGGCAGCCGGCGAGACCGCGTTGCCGGTCGACTTGCTCATCTTCTCGCCCTTGGTGAGCAGGAACCCGTGCGCGAAGACCTTCTCCGGCAGCGGGACGCCGGCGGCCATGAGCATCGCCGGCCAGATGGTGCAGTGGAACCGGATGATGTCCTTGCCCACGAAGTGGTACTGCGCCGGCCAGTAGTGGGCCAGCGGCCCGGAGAAGGTGGGCGTGCCGTCGGCGCCGTAGCCGACCGCGGTGATGTAGTTGATGAGCGCGTCGAACCACACGTACATGACGTGCTCGGGGTCGAACGGCAGCGGGATGCCCCACGTGAACGTGGTGCGGCTCACGGACAGGTCCTTGAGCCCCCCCGACACGAACGAGAGGACCTCGTTACGGCGCGTGTCGGGCTGGATGAAGTCCGGGTGCTTCTCGTAGTGCTCGAGCAGCCGGTCCTGGTAGGCGGACAGGCGGAAGAACCAGTTGTCCTCGGCCACGAACTGGACCTCGCGCCCGCACACCGGGCAGGTCTTGCCTTCGGCGAGCTGCTCCTCGAGGTAGAACGTCTCGTCCGGCAGGCAGTACCAGCCTTCGTAGTGGCCCTGGTACAGGTCGCCGTTGTCCTTCAGGACCTGGAGGAACTGCTGCGCGCCCGCTTCGTGCCGTGGCTCGGTGGTCCGGATGAAGTCGTCGTTGGTGATGTCGAGCATCTTCCACGCGTCGAGGAACTTCGGCGCGATCGTGTCGACCCAGGCCTGCGGCTCCATCCCGTTTAGCTCCGCCGCCTGGGCCACCTTCTGGCCGTGCTCGTCGAGTCCGGTCAGGAAGTGGACGTCGTAGCCGGTCATGCGCCGATAGCGGGCGAGAGCGTCCGCGGCGATCGTCGTGTACGCGGTCCCGAGGTGCGGGACCGAGTTCACGTAGTAGATGGGGGTCGTCAGGTAGAAGGAAGGTCGTTCCATGAGGGTTTCCGACGCTCTTCTCGTGGGTAGGAAGGAAAATACAGTCGGGGGAGGCGATCGCGCCTTCTCGGGGGCTATTCTAGCAACGGGATGGCCCCACACAGGGAGGACATCGGATATGAACGACACAGGCATCGTTAGGCGCATCGACGACCTTGGCCGGATCGTCCTTCCTATGGAGCTGCGCCGCACCCTCGGGATCCGTGTGAAGGACCCGCTGTCGATCTCGGTCGACGGCGAGCGGATCATCCTTGAGAAGAGTCACGCCAACTGCGCGATCTGCGGCGGAAGCGGCGAGACGATCTCCGTCAACGACCGCGCCGTCTGCCTCGACTGCGTAGCGGTCGTCAAGCGCATCTAGACCGTTCGGGCGGGCGTCCCCTTCTCACCTATCGCCGCGTCGTACACCGCGTTGCGCGCCACCCCGGTGCGCTCCGACACCGCGCGCACCGCGTCCTTGCGGCTTGCTCCTCCCGCGATCAGTGCCTCGACCTGAGCGCGCAGAGTGGCCGCGTCGGGGACGACCGTTTCCCCGGAGACCCCCCGTGCCGGCGGGCCTATCAGCAGGACGACCTCTCCCTTGAGCTCCCGCGCCGCGATCGCCGCCGCGAGCTCGCCCACCTCGCCCCTTGCGACCTCCTCGTGTAGCTTCGTGAGCTCGCGCGCCACGACCGCGGTACGACCCGGTAGCGCCTCGGCGAGGCTTGCAAGGGTCGCAGCCGCGCGCCTCGGCGATTCGTAGAAGACGAGTGTGGCGTCGAGCGTCGCGAGCTTCTCGAGCGCGCGAACGCGCTCGCCGGCCTTCCGCGGCAGGAACCCGCCGAAGTAGAAGGCGTGCGTGGGCAGGCCGCTCGCCACCAGCGCCGTGAGGATCGCACTCGCTCCCGGGAGGACCTCGACGGTCAGACCGGCGTCGATGCAGGCGTCCACGAGGTGCGCCCCGGGGTCCGAGACGCCCGGCGTGCCCGCGTCGCTGACCAGCGCCACGACAGCGCCGTCGGCGACCCGCGCGACGACCTCAGGCGTGCGTCTGTCCAAGTTCTGCGCGTGGTACGCCTCGAGCGGCGTCACGATGTCGTAGCGCCCGAGCAGCTTGCGCGTCACGCGCGTGTCCTCGGCCTCGATGACGTCAGCGGCCTTCAGCGCCTCGATCACGCGGATCGTCACGTCGCCGAGGTTGCCGATCGGGGTCGCGCAGACGACGAGGCGACCCTCAGACATCGCTCACCATGGGTGCGGGGGGCTCGGGCGGTTCCGGCATCGGGAGCGCTGGCGGTTCCGGCATCGGGGGCACGGGTGCCGGGGCCATCGGCATCGGGGGCACGGGCATCGGCACCGCGGCAGCGGCGGGCTGCATCCCCGTCATCCTTCGGAAGAATAGGGTCCAGACCACGCTGTAGAACGCCGCGTAGGCCGCCGCGGGGACGATCAGCAGGAAGCTCAGCCCCGCACCCGCGGGGTTCGCCACTCGCACCCCGGCCGCGCTGGAGACGACGAGGTTGGGGCCCGCCAGGATCGAGCCGACGATACCCATCGCGATGGCGAACAGGATTCCGAGGCCCAGCTGGATGGCGAACAGCTTGAACGCGCCGCGCTTGGCCCAGAGGTCGCGCCAGCCCTGCTTCAGGGAGTCCAGGGCGCCGCGGTCGTTGAGCACCGCGTAACGCAGCCCGAGCTCCGATGCGATGCCGAGGGTGATTCCGAGGAAGATGCCGATGATCGTGAGGACGAACAGCCCGCACGCCGCGATGACGAACGTCGAGATGATGTCCGGGCCCAGGCTCAGCGGGGTCGGGCTTCTCAGCCACGCGATTACCGCCGCAGCCACCACACCCGAGAAGATCAACGCGAGCAGCATCATCGGGAGCGAGGCCAGGAACCCGATCCCGAACACCCGCCACCACTTGGCGAAGCCGACGCGCCAGCCGGCCCCGGCCCGCACCGGGCGGCCCTCGTCGGCTTCGTTGGCGAGGTGCACGAGCCCGCCCCGCGCAGCGACGCTCACCACGACGATCGCGATGATGATCAGTACGGCGATCCACAGCCCCAGCCAGATCAGCGGTGCGTACTGCTGGTAGATGAGCCGGGCCTGCGAGGCCCAGGTGTTCGCCAGGGCATGGGCGTCGGCCAGGGTTGTCTGCATCTGCGCCTGTGTCGTTGTAGACCCCGCCGGGGAGGTGTAGGTGGTCGTCCTGCTGTTGCTCCCGAAGGAGCTGCCGGCGAACAATCCGAACAGCCATAGGATCTTGTACTTCCAGCTGACTTCCCACGCACGCCTCAGGATGCCCTTGTAGTCCATCGCACGCCGCCTCTCGGCCCGCCCACTCCCTACTCCGCCGTCACCAGCTCGTACACACGGCTTCCGAGCCCGCACTCCTCCGCATAGCGTATCGCGGCGGAGCCATCGATTCCTGTCACGTTCGTGAACTTGTCGACGCCCGCCGCGAGCCCCTCGCCACGTGAGCCCGGCAGGCCGGTCGCGGCGGTCACGAGGTCGTACGCCGCCTGGTCGATCGCGACGATGTCGGTCGACGCCAGGACGCCGATGTCGCCGACGATCGGCGCGTCGGAGAAACTCCAGCAGTCGCAGTCGGGCGAGACGGCGTTCACGAAGGAGAGATAGACGACCTTGCCCTCCTTGCCCGCGACAGCGCCCATCACGTGCTCGACGATCTTCTCCTGCAGGTCTTCCGGTTTCGTCTTCCACTGGACGCCGATCGCGCCGTACGAGCAGGCCGCGACGCACTCCCCGCAGCCGTAGCAGGTCTCGAAGTCGACGACGGCGATGCGGTCGGGACCGACGACGATCGCGCCCACGGGGCAGCGCTGCTCGCACCTGCGGCAGGCCGTGCACTTCTGGGCGATGACGTCCGGCTTGAAGTCGGCGTGCATCCGCTGCTTCGCGCTTCTGCAGCCGAGTCCCATCCCGACGTTCTTGAGCGCGCCGCCGAAGCCGGTGGCCTCGTGGCCCTTCACGTGGGTGACCGCGACCATCGCGTCGGCGTGGACCGCGGCCGCGCCTATGCGGACGGTCTCGAAGTGCTTCGCGTCGATGCGGACGTCGACCGCCTCCCGGCCGTCGATGCCGTCGGCGATGACGATCGGCGCCTCGACGGTCGCGAACGAGAACCCGTTGTGGATCGCGCATTCGAGGTGGTCCACGCCGTTCGCGCGGTTGCCGCTGTACAGCGTGTTCGCGTCGGTCAGGAACGGCTTGCCGCCGTGCTCCTTGATGCGCGCGACGACCTCGCGGATGAACACCGGGTGCACGAACCCGGTGTTGCCGGTCTCGCCGAAGTGCAGCTTCACAGCGACCATGTCGTCCTTCTGTATCGCGTCGCCCAGGCCCGCGCGCTCGAGCAGAACACCGACCCGCGCGATCATCGAGCGCTTCTTGACCGACCGCACGGGGGCGAAGAAGACCTTTGCAGCCATCAGTGCATCCCCTCCCGGGAATCGTGGTCCTCGAATGCAAGCGCCGCTGCGCCCGCTACTCCGGCGTCGTTGCCCAGCTCGGCTACGAGCACCTTGATGTCGCGCCGGCCGGCCAGGGCCTCGGCCGCCACCCGCGCGGCTGCACGCTCGCTGACCAGCGGGCAGCTCTCGCCGATGCCGCCGCCCACGACGATCGCCTGCGGATTGAGGACGTTGACGAGGCCGACCATCGCCTCTCCGAGCATGTCCCCGACGTGGGCCATGATCTCGACCGCCGCCTCATCGCCGGCGTTCGCGGCCTCGATGACCATCTCCGCGGTGATCGCCGCCTCGTCGCCACCGGCCAACCGCGTGATGCTGGCGCCGCTGTACGAGGCGGCTGCAAGCTGCGCTGCGCGGATGATCGCGGGACGCGCCGCATACGATTCGAGGTGGCCCTTACCGCCGCACGGGCACGGGGGCCCGTCGACGTCGATGACCACGTGGCCAACCTCGCCGCCGAACCCGCGGGAGCCGCGTATCAGGTGGCCGCCGATGAAGACACCGCCGCCGACGCCGGTGCCCAGCGTGACCATCACGAAGTCCTTGATGCCCTTGGCGGCGCCGAACTTGGACTCACCCAGGGCGGCGGTGTGGCCGTCGTTGTCGATGGTGACCGGGTACTTCAGCCTCGACATCACAAGCCCGCGTACGTCCACCCCTCCGAGCGGCAGGTTGGTCGAGAACTCGACCGACTGGCGCTGGAAGTCCACCTGAGCAGGAAGACCCATGCCCACGCCGGCAATCTCGGACGGGTGTATCCCCCCGGTCAGCTCGTCGATCATGCCGACGATGGCGTCGACTATCCCGAACGGCCCGGCGGCCTTCGGCGTGAGCACTTTGGACTCGCGGACGATACGGCCCTTGCGCTCGACCAGCCCCGCCGCGATGCGGGTCCCGCCGACGTCCACCCCGATGGCATACGCACCGCGCATCTTGTGGCCTCCCCTTGTGGCTGGCACGCGAAAGGGCCACCTTACGGCCCCAGACAAGATGATACCCGCAACGTGGAACGGACCGGCCCCCGCGAGGGAGCCGGTCCGTGTCGGGATGGGAACGGTGCCGCTGATCTAGTAGACCGCGCCCTCCGCACCCGAGAAGTCGTTGTCGCTCGGCATCGAGAGGTTGTCGAGCTCCTTCTGCATGGCGTCGAGCTGCTTCTTGATCGCCGCCAGATCGGCGCCGGTGATGTTGGAGCTCTTGCCGCCGGACGTGGCGCCCGAAGCCGCGGCCGAGTCGGAACCCGTATCGACGGTCCCTGTCGTCACGGCTTGCGTGCCGGTCGCGACCTGGCTTGTCGTCATGTCCGCGGCCACGGTCGGCTCAGGACTGGCGACCGACCCCTGCGTGGCACTGCTACACCCACTCAGCACGAGCGCACCGAGAAACAGCGCTACCGCGAGAGCGGCCACCGCAGGCTTCGGGATCACGGGGTGACTGACTCGAGGCCGTTGACGACGACCTTGAGGGCCATGATCGCGCTGCGCAGCGAGGTGCGGGCCTCATCCAGCGAGGTCTTCGCCGTGTGGGCCAGCGCCTTTGCCGCCGCGAAAGCGGCCTTCCTGTCGGTCGCGTCCGGGACCGCCTTGAAAGCGGCGACCGCCTGCGCTTCGGTGGCCTTCGCCGTGGTGATCGCAGCGCGGGCCACATCGAGCTTGGCCAGCACGCCGGTCACGTCGCCGCCGGCGCTGGCGGCGGTGGCGACCATCGTCGCGACGCGGTCGATCCTCGTCGAGATGCGGGAGGCCGCTGCGTCGAAAACGGTCGCGCGCCTAGTCAGCACTTTCGCTATCCGGTCGCGGAGCGCCTGCTGCTTGGCGGCCAACCGCGCACTGGCGATCTGGCTGCGGTTGACGTTCGCCTTGGGGGGCTTGTTGGCTCCCATGCCGGGAACTGCCGATGCGGTCATCGGAACGGCCACCACGGCGATGAGCGCGAGTGTCGCGGCGACCCTTGTGAACCTCGGATCGATCTT
>Ga0209638_1001242_pt1 | contig 16408 bp, 12 predicted proteins | sample BarGraNGADG00211_FD_184490 | JGI IMG/M metagenome (GOLD analysis project Ga0209638, IMG submission 184490) | Arctic peat soil microbial communities from Barrow, Alaska - Barrow Graham LP Ref core NGADG0002-211 (SPAdes) (version 2) | ecosystem: Environmental > Terrestrial > Soil > Wetlands > Peat...
ATGGCTTCATCCAGGAATTATATTTCAGGAGAGGAAATAATATTACTTCTGCCAGGTTATGGTACCAGTCTGCTGACAGAAACCTTCCCGCTTCCATGCTGACTTCGCCAAATTCGGGTGAAAGGCAGTTTGACGAATCACTGAGGACGATGCTAAATTATAATGCATTTAAAGGGAACAGTAATTTTTCTTTTACCGGAGCATGGATGTTGAACAGATTGAATTATTTTAATCGTCTTGCATCGATTGACTCAAGAAATCTCTCGGAGAGTCTGACATTGAAAACTGGGTTTGAAAATCCTATTGGAGAATTTACAAAACTTAAAATTGTTTTAGATGAACTGTCAGTCATTATAAAAACAAATAATTATGATCATAAGATAACCCGAAGTACAACTACTCTGACTGCATCACTTGTAAGAGAAAAAGAGAGGTTTGGAACAACTATACTTGTTCGTGAGATATTAGACAGGCAAACTTTTCTGATTCCGGATTTTTCCGTTGGACTTCAATTCAGAGTAATTGATGAGAAGGAGTATTTTCTAAAAGCGAATATCTCAAGGAATTCAAAAATACCAACAATGAATGATTTGTTTTGGGTGCCAGGAGGTAATCCTGACCTAAAAAATGAATACTCTTTGTCATCTGAGATCTCGTATGAGATGAATCAGAAAATTTCAAAATCCTTACATTTAAAATATGATCTGTCTGTTTTCCATTATTCGATAAAAGATATGATACTGTGGCATCCGGGGGAATTTTCATACTGGACTGCTGATAATACCCGAAATGCAAGCTCTTCAGGAGTAGAATCATCAGCATCCGTGGATTTTGTACGTAATCATTTTACTTCATGTCTGAAAGCAGGTTACTCATTCACCAGAGCAATCGGAGGTGGATCGAAAATTGAAAATGATGTTTCAGTTGGTAAGCAGCTTATGTATATACCTGAAAATCAATTCAACACTTCACTTAGGTGTGGTTATGAGAATTTATATTCATCATGGACAGCTAACTTTATCGGTAAAAGATATATAACTGTAGATAATTCAAAATACCTGTCAGGTTACTTAATTAATAGCATAAAAACAGGAATTAAATTACCATTGAAACGTTCTTCAATTGATTTGAATTTTAATATAGATAATCTTTTTAATATAAATTATCAGTCAATTGCATATTATCCGCTACCTGGGAGATCATACAATATAAAGGTTTTAGTTCAATTTGTTAAATAGATATACAATGAAAAATTTAGTAAAAATTACTGTTCTGTTATTGATTGTTGTTTCATGTACAAAAACACCTGACTTCTCAAATCTGCATTATTCCTTTGGCGGTGGTGTTTTAATACTTAATGAAGGAAACTTCAGAGGTGGAAATGGTTCTCTTTCTTTTTATTCCTATGATTCATCAAAAATCTTTAATGATCTTTTCTATAATGTCAATGGAAGATCTTTGGGTGATGTTCCTAATTCAATAGTCATAAAAGGTGATAAAGCTTATATTGTAGTGAATAATTCAGGAAAAATCGAAGTTATTGATAAAGCATCATTAGAATCGAGAGCAACAATAAGAGGACTAATATCGCCTCGGAATATAGGAATAATTAACGATAATAAAGCTTATGTATCAAGTCTTTATTCAGACTCTGTTGCAATTCTTAATCTCACTGACTTTTCCATTTCCGGTTATATAAACCTTCGAAGAACATCCGAAGCGATTACTGTTGTGGGCGGAAAAGTATTTATTTCAAACTGGGCAGGAGGTAAAGAAATTATGGTTATAAGTGCCATTAATGATAAGGTAGTTGATTCAATAAAAGTAGGAATAGAACCTGAAAGTATGGTTCTTGACAGGTTTGGCAAGCTTTGGGTACTATGCAATGGTGGCTGGGCAAGACAGAATTACGCTGAACTGATTGAAATTAATCCCTCTACAAATTCTATTGAAAAAACATTAGTATTTCCAACAAAAGATGCTTCACCTTCCTGTCTTAGTATTGATGGTATTGGCCAAACACTCTATTTTCTTGATAACGGAGTCAGGGAGATGGATATTGGCTCAGGCGTACTTCCATTAACTCATCTTATTGAACAGAAACCGGGCGAATATTTTTACAAAATTGGAATTAACCCTGTTAACAGCGATGTTTTTGTTACGGATGCTGTTGATTTTGCCCAACAAGGCTATTTATCAATATATACCCCTAAAGGGACATTTATTTCAAAGATGAAAGCAGGTATAATCCCGGGATCAATGTGCTTTAAATTAAGGATAAATTCTTAAACTAACTAAACGATCCTATAATTATAATGATTCAGTAATAGATGAATATATTTAAATCCATATTGATCATTCTTTACTTCACTTTTGCAAGTTGCGGGAGAGTAGAAAAAAAAGGACTGGTTAAATTCATTGTAGCTGGTAATAGCATTGAAAGAGCAGAAAGATTCACTCTTGTACAAAAGAATAGGTGGACTGAGGTTAAAATAATTGATCCCTGGCAGGGTGCAACCGGTATAAACCAAATTTACTATCTGGTAAAAAGGGGGTCAGTGTTACCCGGGGGAGTGGATTCTTCAGCAGTAATTTTTGTCCCTCTTAAAAAGATTATCTGCATGTCTACAACGCATCTTGCAATGATTTCAGCCCTGGGTGAAGAACAAACTATTGCAGGGGTATCGGGTACAAATTTCATTTATTCACCTGCTATAATCAAGAATGTTGAGAAAGGATTAGTAATGGACGTTGGATATGAAGCTAATCTCAACAAGGAGTTGATCCTCAAGATCTCTCCTGATCTGATAATGATTTACGGAATAGGAAGTGAATCGTCGGGCTACCTTGGAAAAATAAAAGAATTAGGGATAAAAGTCATCATTAATGCCGATTACCTCGAAACAGATCCATTGAGCAGGGCAGAATGGATCAAATTGTTCGGAGCTCTGTATTGCAAAGAGAATTTAGCTGACAGTTTATATAAATCCGAAGTTGATGAATATACCAGACTAAAGTCATTTATTGTCCAAAAGACAACGAACAAGCCCAAGGTTTTGCTTGGACTTCCTTTTAAGGACACCTGGTATATTTCGCCCGGTAATTCATTTATCAGTAAACTTATAAATGATGCTGGTGGAGATTATCTTTGGATGGACACTGAATCTTCCATATCGATGCCATTTGGACTGGAAAACGTCTACCTCCGCGGATTGAAAGCTGATTACTGGCTGAATATCGGAAGTGTTAGTTCCAGAAATGAGATTTCAAATGTTGATCCCCGTCTCGATGATCTTCCTTGTTTTAAAAATGATAATCTGTTCAATAATAACAATAGGATAACGGTAAACGGTGGTAATGATTATTGGGAAAGCGGAAGTCTTTATCCTCATCTGCTTCTTAAAGACATAGCTACAATTTTACACCCTGAATTATTCAGTGATCATGAATTAATCTTTTACAAAAAAATTAATTAAAACAGGAGACTTGAAAACTGTAAAACAGAATGAATTATCTGTTGATCTTGATTCGGGAAGAAAGGTAAGACTTATTTTCTCTGGTCTTTTGTTACTTGTTGTCATTTTTCTTATTCTTGATATTTTTCTAGGCTCAGTAAGTATAAAACCTATAGATGTAATAAGAGCAATATTCACCAATTCGCATGGTGATTTTGAAACCATAATACTGAAATTCAGGTTGCCAAAGGCTATCACGGCTCTCACTGTAGGAGTGGCATTGTCATTAAGCGGTTTGCAGATGCAGACAGTTTTCAGAAACCCGATGGCTGGCCCTGATGTACTCGGAATAAGCTCCGGTGCAAGTCTTGGCGTGGCCTTTGTAATTCTGGGTTTTTCTTCAAATGTTACACCGGAGAGTTTGAATGGATTAGGTAACTGGATTCTTGTTACTGCTTCATGGGTTGGTGCAGGTGCAGTAATGCTCTTAATAATGATAATCTCATCGAGGGTAAAAGATATAATGACAATCCTCATCCTTGGAATTATGCTATCTGCCGGCATATCTGCAGTTGTAACGATTATGCAGTATTTCAGCAATGAAACCATGCTCAAAGCCTACGTTATATGGACTATGGGAAGTTTAGGGAATCTTACTGTAAGCCAGCTTAATGTACTTTTAATTTCTGTCTCAGCAGGTATTATATTGAGTCTATTCTCCTCAAAAATGTTAAACGCATTATTGCTCGGGGAGAATTATGCCGGTAGTATTGGACTTAATGTGAAGTTTGCAAGGGCAGTTATTTTCGCATCTACAAGTATTATGGCAGGAAGTGTTACTGCTTTTTGCGGGCCGATCGGGTTTATAGGTATTGCAGTACCACATATAGTAAGAATCCTGTTTAAAACTTCTGATCATAAGGTTCTTATACCAGGTACAATTCTCATGGGAGGGGTAGTAATGCTCTTCAGCGACATTGTTTCGCAACTTCCCGGATCAGAAAGTGTTTTGCCGGTAAATGCTGTTACTTCTTTGATTGGTATACCTGTGGTTATCTGGGTAATCTTGCGTAACAGGAAATACACGGGGTCGTTCTGATGAAAAAGAATTTAAAGGAAATATTATCTCTTGATTCACTGAAAATCGGGTACGTCTCGGGGAAAAATGAAAATATCCTTCTTCCTCCACTTAATGCAAGTGCAGACAGAGGGGAACTTATAGCCGTTATTGGTAGAAATGGCATAGGTAAAAGCACTCTCCTGAGAACGATAACAGGACTTCAACGGCTATTAGGTGGTGAAATCTTTTATAGTGGTAAGAGTATCAGGGAGTTTTCAAGAATGGAACTTGCACAGAAAGTGGGTTATATTTCTACTGAGATCATAAAGGTCAATAATATGAGCGTATATGATCTTGTTGCTATGGGAAGGTTTCCCCATACTAACTGGACAGGTAAAATTGAAAAATTAGATCACGAAGTAATATTGGATGCTATAGAAAAGACATCGATGTCATCGTTTTGCGGGAAGTTTATATCAGAGCTTTCTGACGGAGAACGCCAGAAAGCAATGATAGCAAGAATTTTAGCACAGGATACCGGAATTATGGTTATGGATGAACCAACTGCCTTCCTGGATGTAGCTGGCAAATATGAGATTTTTCACCTGATGCATACGCTCTCCAGAAAAAATAATAAAACAATTATCTTTTCGACCCATGATCTCCAAATGGCTATAAGTCAGTCAGATAAAATATGGTTGATACTCGATAACAAGCTTATTGAAGGAGCTCCTGAGGATATTATGCTTTCAGGTGCATTTGATCATCTTTTCAATTCATCAACTGTTAAGTTCAATTCTGAAGATGGTACATTTTCTTCCACGAAAGACACTTCGGGGAATATTTTTATTGAAGGAGAAGGGAGTAAAAGATACTGGACTGAAAAAGCAATCAACAGAGCTGGATTTAAAGTATCGAAAGAAAAGAGAATTCCGTATATAATAATCCCCTCAGAAAGTGATTATTCCTGGCAACTGGTTACTGAAACCGGCATACACAGGTTTATAACTGTCTATGAATTGATAGCAAGTTTAAGAGGAACAATATTCGGACCTATTTAAAAAATTTCCTGTAGTTATCAATAAATGGTCCGATTTCCTCAACTGACAGCTTTTTGGCTATTATTTTTTTGTTTTTATCGAGAATATAAACAGTAGGAGTAGATTGTACATTATAGTAAAAGTCAAAATGTGAACTTCTCTGCGGATCCCATCCATTTATCCATGTGAGTTTATTATCTTCTATATATTTTGTCCATTTTGCCTTGTCAGCTGTAGTGCATACAGCAAATACTTCCAGACTGTAATCTTTTGATTTATCATAATATGCCTTCAGTTTTGGGGTGGCTTCTTTGCAGTGACCGCAATCGGGTTCCCAGAAATAGAGGATAGTAAATTCTTTTTCAACATCATACAGCGACACAAATATTCCTTTGTATGAGTCCATAACAATGTTTTCAGCCTTTTTGCCAATAAGATTTGGTCGTATAAGATCAATTTGTTTCCTCAGATCATCTTTAAATTCTTTTGTTACCCAATCGGCTTTCCCGGAGAGGTAGATATCATCTGCCAGCTTCACCATCACTGCATCGTGTCCCATGATTTCACTTTCCCGAAAGTGGTTAAAAAGATAAACTGAAACGAATTGATATATTTTATAATTGACCTTGCATTTTTGAATTATTTTGTCGATTTCCTTGTTTATTGAATCCGGCGATTGAATTACAATTGTTGTGAAAAAAGTATTTAGTCTGGCATATAAAATAGGGGTGCGAAGTAATCTCTCATCAGTAAGGTCAACATTATCAAAAAAATGATCCTTGTTATAATTGTAACTCATCATCCACTTGACAGAATCGGGGTTTGCGAATCCAATAGGAACTAAAAACTCAGGAATATCAATAGGCAATAATGCTTTGACAAGAGTTGCCAGTAAGTTTCCATTATTTTCTTTGATAACACTTTTAAGGTATGACTTCATGTTTTCTTCATGAAGCTTTTGAATAGATCCCAGAACCTTCAGTGAATCATTGATTTGCTTATTGTTTTGAATTCTTTTGGAAATTGTAGCTGAGTGTTGTTGCATGGACATCCATTTTTTCTGGTACTCCACGAACGCAGAATTCTCCTCTGAGCCTGTAAATTTAAGAGTATTGAAGTAATCACTAAAAGTACACCTGATAGAAAAGTGTTGACCGGAAGATATCAAAAGTTCAAAATATTTTCTTCCGGGTAATACGATCATATAAATACCCTGAGGCAGTATTTCCTGTCCATGAACAATTCCATGACCCGTTCTGTCGAGTATGATAGTATCTTTGATATACTGCTTATCACCGAGATGATATGCCAGAAAAACTGTAGAATCCGGAAGGTCTCTTATAGTTATATCAATTTCATAACCATTTTTTAACTGACCAAACGAGAATACAGGAACTAATGAAAGCAAAATAATAAAAAATACAGTTCTCATTTATAAGTAAGATTATTAAAGACATCTGCAAAAATAGCCATTGCAATTTCTTTGCCAAAGTTTGTCAGGCAAATATTACGAAAATATATTGTACATTTGATATAATATCCATTGACAAATATGAAGATTTCGTTGCTGATTCCAGTATTAGATTATGACATTATTGCGCTCGTTTACAGCATGAAAAATGCGATGGGTAAAGTACCTGAATTTTATGAAATTCTTATTGGTGATGATGGTTCTTCAGCTGAATATCATGAAAAATACTTGTCGCTGGAAACAGACAACGTCAAAGTGATCACTTCGGAGAAAAACATTGGAAGGGCTGCAATCAGAAACAAGCTCGCTCTTGAAGCTAAGGGTGATTTTCTGCTTTTTATTGATGCTGATGTAATGGTTCCCGGAACTGCCGAAGCATATATCCTTAAGTGGCTTCCCTTTGTAAATATTTCAAGAGTTATATGTGGTGGAACATTATATCATGAAAGCGCTCCGGGTGATCCCGACAAACTTCTGAGATGGAAGTATGGAAAATGGAGAGAACAGAAAAGCGCTGCCGAAAGGAATAAACATCCACATTCAGGTTTTTCGACTTTCAACGTTTTGATTGAAAAATCTGTCTTCTCCAAAATTCGTTTCAATGAAGAGTTGAAACAGTATGGTCACGAAGACACACTTTTGGGCTACCAGTTGAAAAAAGCCGGGATTGGGATTCTTCATATTGATAATGGTCTGATACATGAGGGACTTGAATCGAACAGGGATTTTCTTAATAAGACTAAACTGGGTATAGAAAATCTTAGTAAGCTTTATGATAAGGTAACTGACAATAAATCATTTTCTGAGACAGTTCTGATTCTCAAGATTTATAATAAACTCAAATATTTTGGAGTAACCCGTATATTGGCAGCTATTTTTATAAGGTACAGAGACCGGATGGAGATCAGACTTGACTCGAGCGATATTTCTCTTTTATTATTTGGTTTCTATAAAATGAGCATGTTTTGCACTTATCGGGAGATTCATAACAGGAAAAATATTCTTCCTGTCTTCTAGCGATTTCAGCAATAGTAACCATAATTCTTTAACGAAGGAAGTCTGTTGAATAGTTGTCCTTATGAATTCGCTTTGATCAATGTCTGTCTGGGTGTGGGTTCTATCATTTGATTTTAAGTCGATTATAAATCTTTTATAAATCTATTTTCATCAGATCTATATTCCCATCAAATCTTCTGGTCGCTTTTAATACAAAATCAAACTTGTTAACCATTGTGCAGAGAAAAAAGTCAGTTGGAGGCGAAAAATCAATATTTACAGGGTTAAAGAATCTTTTCCCGGAACTGTTTTGAAGATTAAGAATTCTGTTTCCAGGGATGAATTTTTCATTATTCAGTTCCATTGCAATCATTTCAGCACACATCAGGTCCTCTTCAGCAGAAAAAGTTGCACGGTACCCCATTGCAACAAGAGAGACCTGATCAGGAGTAACAGATTTCAGATATTTCACAATAGCTCCGGCATTTACAAGACTGCCTGTCAGAATTGTATCAGCATTCACTGCATTGATAAGTCCTTGTGTACCGGCAGTTGTGGTTTGGATAACAGTTTTTCCTGATAGATCAGCTTTAATGATTTCTGTTGGGCTATTGCCGAAGTCAAATCCTTCAATTTTTTTTTCGTCCCTTTCCCCGACAAGAACAGAGTTTTTGTACTTTTTTCTTAGATGAAATGCTTCAGAAACCTCAGCTGTGGCAATAATCCTCACTGCACCTGCGTCATAAGCATAACAGGCGACCGAAAATGCTCTGAATACATCAATAATAACAGCCACTCCTCTTGCATTACGGGCGCCTTCAACGAATTCCATAATCTCAACCTTCATTTCGCAATCTATTTAAAAGTGAAAATAGCATTTTTTTTACTTTATCCCATTTCACACCATCAGGGATTTCGTATATTTGAACCTGAGAGCAGATTCTGGAAATAACTTATTGATATTAATGCAAATATAACATTATGGTAAATCCTATTTCATGGATACTCGACCTGATAAAGAGGCTGAATGATGCCATTTGGCTCACTCCTCTTTCAGAAATATCAAAAGGAAAAACATTCATTTTTAAGCAATTGAGAATTATTTTGCTGGCTGCAAGGGGGTTTTCCAATGATAAAGTCAGTCTTCAGGCTTCCGCGTTGACTTTCTATTCGCTTCTTTCTGTTATCCCTATTGCTGCTATAGTGTTTGCAATCGCAAAAGGTTTTGGCCTTGATAAAAATCTTGAACAGCTTATAATCGATAAATTCCAATCTGAGCAAGAGGTTTTAAATTGGTTGTTGCAGAATGCCACGAATGCAATTGAGAAAACCAGGGGAGGTTATATTGCCGGGATTGGAGTTATTATCCTTTTCTGGTCAGCGATGTCTCTTCTCAATCACATAGAAAGCTCATTCAATCATATCTGGCAAATAAGATCTTCAAGACCCTGGTACAGAAAATTCACTGATTACCTGACCATAATGCTTATTGCACCTGTTTTCATTATACTCTCCAGCAGTATCACTGTTTTTATTAGCACTGAACTGACTGATTATATGACGAAAGCGCCCATCCTTGACTTTTTTAAACCTGTGATAAGCTTTCTGTTCAGGTTTGCACCATATTTTCTCAGCTGGATAACTCTGACAATACTTTTTATTATAATGCCAAATGCGAAAGTAAAGTTTGTTCCCGCGTTGATTTCAGGCATAATTGCAGGTACAATTCTTCAGGGTATTCAATGGTTATATATTGATCTTCAGTTTGGGATTACAAAACTGAGCGCCATTTACGGAAGTTTTGCGGCCGTCCCGTTATTTATTATATGGATACAGACCAGTTGGATTGTGGTACTGCTGGGAGCTGAAATATCGTTTGCAAATCAGAATATCTCGCGATATGAGTTGGAATCTGAAGCTCTAAATATAAGCAACTATCAGAAGCGTGCACTGGTACTGATGATAATGCATATGATTATTCGAAATTTTTCTATGGGTGAAAAACCGATAAGCGCTGAATATATAGCAGTTAATCTTAAAATACCGGTCAGACTTTCACGCGATATACTTCAGGATCTGAGCAGCGCTAATCTTGTTTCCATAATTCATGAAAATGAAGAGAAAGAGCGTTTATATCAACCCGCTTTAGATGTAAACAGATTAACAGTAAGTTACGTCTTTTCGCGTCTCGATAAAAAAGGTGTGGAACAGATAATGGTGATCAGGAATAAGGACTATGAGAAAATAATATCAATGCTCGAAAAATTTGACAAACTAATAGCAAAATCAGACTCTAATATTTTGATCAAAGACCTTTAGTTTTCTCGAGAGATGCCTTTTTCTACATCGGTTTTTTAACCTGGTATTGTTCTACAAAGCTTATAAAATCAGTAAATGAATTCCACTCATTGAAAAGATAATGTGGCAGTTGAAGAATAATATTTTTGGTATTCTTCTCTTTTTCCCAATAACCCTCAAGATTTTTTGAAGGGAAAACCCGGTCAATCTCACTTGTAACCGCATAATCCCATCTGAAACCTGGTTCTTTTTGTTCCATTATTCGGTTATATAGCCACCTGAGTTCGTCATGTAATGATTTTAGTGTCCTGTGAGGAACTCTGTCAATGTTTGACAGGTATGATTTTTTATCACCAAACATCCTGAAATAGAATTTATCTATGTTTTCCTCAGTTATGTTATTCAGCGTCCCCTCAAATACGTTAAGAGGTATTCCGTACATATCATCGGCAGGAACAGGTGTCCCATTTACAGCGATAGTTATATCAGGTTTTATGCCGGTTTTGGGTGAAAGATATTCCGCTGCCCATACACCGAGGGACCAACCTATCAGGGTTATTTTTTCATAGGTTTTCATTTCAGGAAGGACAAGAGCTTCATCCGCGGAATAGTTATAGAAAAGAATAAAATCAAATTCATCATTGCACAGAGGAGTGAAGACATTTTCATCTGTCCCCCAGCCACCATATAATACAACAAGATGATTATTTTTCTCCCGCCTTCTGATATAGGTCTTCATTATACTCTATTCAGCTTATTGATAAATTTATTCAGTTATCCCCATTTACTGAAAGCACCCAAAGATAGTCTATTTTTTATGTTTTGTCTTTAAAACTCTTTGATTATAACGCCCGGTAGTATCGCACAGGGATAAAAAATAAGAGGAGGAAGGGCGGTTGTGAGAATCAGGAGCGGGCACTATTAATGAGATAATTCCCGTGTCTACTGTCTGATAAAAGGATGGAACTATGGTTAGCTGGCGCTATACCTAAGGTTCCTGATGTGAAAGTCAATGTCTGCAATACAATCCTGTTGATTTTCACTTCCAACCCTTGCTCAACTCCTCTTAATACCAATAGTATGAGCTTGCTTCAAATATAGATAAAATAATTATCAAATCAAAATTATTTGCAAAAAAAATATCCTGAACACTTGTTTATTGACAATAATATTATCTATATTTATAGTACCTGATCAAAATTGACAATTTTTAGCATGGTTGCTGAACTTGAGAAAATATTATACGATGATGGTGGCGGATTCAGAGCTGCTTATATCAACGATACAGGTGGTTTATGGCACTTTCATCCGGAGTATGAACTTGTTCTGAATATTAAAAGCAACGGGACGCGGATTGTCGGGGATAGTGTTGAATTATTTGACCGGTATGATATGGTCCTTATTTCAGGGAATATTCCTCATTGCTGGAACTACTACAAACAAAATAATACTCTTCCTGATAATCATGGTATAATAGTTAATTTTAAACTTGAATCTATTGGTGAAGCATTATTATCGCAGCATGAGTTTCATTGTCTCAAAGAACTTCTCGGTGATGCTGACAGAGGGATAGCATTTTCAGTGGAAGATTCCAGAAAAGCTGAAAAATACCTTGTACAGATGATTAATAATAAAGGTATTGATAAGATGATAGATTTTTTCAACATCATTAAGATCTTGTGCTCCTCTGGTAAAAGAGCTTATATATGCTCAGATAATTATAAACTGGCATTTGATGAAAGAGGAAATAAAAGAATGTCTGATGTTTATACTTATATCAGAGAAAATTATTTCAAAGCTATTCCTCTCGAAAAGATCGCTAAGATTGCAAAAATGAGCCCATTTGCATTCAGCAGGTATTTTAAGAAAAACTGCGGTGCGGGTTTTATTGAGTACCTGAACCGGGTAAGAACAAATAAAGCATGTTATCTTTTGAGGGAAACAGAATACGCGGTTCATGATATAGCAATGGAATGCGGTTTTGCAAGTATCTCCAATTTCAATAAGCAATTCCGTAAAACCGAAGGGATCTCCCCGCGGGATTTCAGGGCACAATTCAAATAGTATCCCGCAAATTTTTATTATCAATTCTATTAACTTTAACATTAAAAAATATGGCAATGACATTGCTTGAGAAAATACTTTCTGCACATTCAAAATACGAAGTTGTGAAACCGGGAGAAATTGTTGATATTGAAATTGACTCCCGGGTTGCCCGTGATTTTGGAGGCGCCAATGTGGTACGGAACCTAAAAGATTATGGATTAACAGTACGCGACCCTGAAAAAACCTTTTTCACATTTGATTGCAATCCTACAGGATCTGATCAGAAATATGCTGTCAACCAACATATATGTCGTCTCTTTGCGCGGGAGAACGGAATTAAAGTATTTGATATCAATGCAGGGATCGGGACACATATTCTTATCGATGAGGGATATGTTTACCCGGGTTCTACGGCTTTATCAACCGATTCACATGCTAATATTCTGGGTGCTATAGGAGCTTTCGGACAGGGGATGGGCGATATGGATATTGCGGCAGCATGGCATAATGGGAAAGTCTGGTTTAAGATTCCACCTTCAGTAAAAATTAATTTTGAAGGAAAAATACCTGCTAATATGAGTTCAAAGGACATTGTCCTTAATCTTCTTAAAATATTCGGAGCAAATTCACTTCTTGGTTATTCTATTGAGCTCTATGGCCCGTCTGTTGATGATATGGACCTTGATGACCGGATCACAATATCTTCAATGGCAACAGAAATGGGAGCAATAATTATTCTTTTTCCACCATCAACGAGAATAATCGATTATTGTTCGAAGCGGTCAAAAACAAAATTTAAGCCTGTTTTTGCCGATAACAATGCCCATTATGAAAAAGTATTTACAATAGATGTATCGGCTTTTGAACCAATGGTTTCCCGTCCGGGAGCGCCGCACGATACAGTTAATATATCAGAAGTTGCCGGGGAAAAAATCGATTCTGCATTCATAGGAAGCTGTACAAACGGAAGAATGAGTGACATGAATAAGGTTGCAGCGATTCTGAAAAACAGGAAAGTAGCTCCCGGGGTAGTGCTGAAAATTGTTCCGGCCACTGATGAAATATGGAAACAGTGTCTGGATGAAGGATTAATCGATATATTTAAAAAGGCCGGCGCTCTTGTTTCCAACGCGGGCTGTGCTGGTTGCGCGGCAGGACAGGTAGGACAGAATGGCCCGGGTGAAGTAACAATAAGCTCAGGTAACAGAAATTTTCCCGGCAAGCAGGGGAAGGGTAATGTATATCTTGCTTCGCCTGAAGTTATAGCAGCATCAGCCGTTGCCGGGTGCATTGCCGCGCCGGATAATATCCCTGAAAAGCCATCCTTATTCGCGATACCGGAAAAACCTATAGAAACTAAAATCAGGAATTTATTTCATAACACCTCACCCGAAAAGAAGTCTGTCATTGAAGGAAGAGTCTGGCTTATTCTTAAGGATAATATAGATACTGATATGATTTTTCATAACAGGTATCTTGCAATTACCGATATTAAAGAAATGGGCCAGTACACTTTTGATAATCTTAAAGGGTACGAGGACTTTTCTAAAAAAGCAAAACCAGGTGATATTATTATTACCGGGAAAAATTTTGGCTGTGGAAGTTCCAGACAACAGGCAGTAGACTGTTTTGCAGCTCTGGGCATTCAGGCAATAATTGCAGAGTCATTTGGCGCTATCTATGAAAGGAATGCCATCAATACAGCATTTCCGATAATCACCTGCAAAGCGCTGGCTGGAATAGATCTTAAAAATGGGGACAAGATTAAAGTGAACTTTAAGACCGGGGAAATAGAGAACCTTCAAAACAAAAAAATTACAAGGGCAGAACCATTTTCAGATGTTCAGTATGATGTTTACCGGAAAGGGGGTTTACTTGGTAATTAATACATTGGCATTTGAAGACGTAAAGTTGATGTTTCGTGTTTAACGTTTGACACTTATTCAGAAATTTTCACTCACATATAAGATTATGAATCCTCAGACTTTTGCAGAAAAGATATTTAAAGCACAGGCCGGTACTATAGTTTTTGCCAGACCCGATATTATTCTTACTCATGACAATACATCAAGTATTTTTAAGACATTTCAAAAAATGAATGGGAGTAAAGTATCTGACCCCGACCAGATGCTTGTTGTGCTCGACCATAACGCTCCACCTGCTGACGCTAAACTGGCAACTCAATATCAGGAAATCAGGGATATAGTCAGTCAGCAAGGGATTAATAAATTCTACGATGCCGGCAAAGGGATCTGCCACCAGATAATGTCGTATCATGCACGACCTGGCATGCTGATTGTGGGGAGTGACAGCCATACCTCAACGGCCGGGGCTTTCAATTCCCTGGCTGCAGGAATCGACCGTACCGAATCTGCAGGTATATGGAAAAGAGGAGAGACCTGGTTCCGTGTACCGGAATCAATTAAAATTTCCCTCACAGGCAGGTTAAATGAAAATGTATCGGCAAAGGATCTTGCACTCTGGATTATCGGAATGATTGGGTCTGACGGCGCAAACTATATGTCGATCGAGTACCACGGAGAAGGGGTTAAAACCCTTGAAATTTCTGATCGTATGACAATTGCAAACCTGGCATCGGAGATGGGAGCGAAGAATGCAGTTTTCCCTGCAGACGAAGTCCTGGATAAATTTTATGGAGAGAAGACATCCGGGATATGGGCTGATGACGGAGCAAAATATTTTAGTGAAATTCATATTAACCTTTGTGAAATCTTCCCGGTTGTAGCAGCGCCACATAATGTTGATAACATAAAATCAGTAGCTGAAGTAGCGGGTACTGTCGTTCATGAGGGACTTATCGGCACCTGTACAAACGGTAGAATTGAAGATATGAGGATAGCCGCCGGAATTTTGAAGGGCAAAATTGTTAAGGACAGTTTCCAGCTAAATATTATTCCGGCCTCAAGAAAGATTTTCCTGCAGGCAATTGATGAGGGAATAATCTCGACTTTCATTCAAGCCGGGGCAAATGTACTTACACCATCCTGTGGACCTTGTCTGGGAACAGGACAGGGAATACCGGCAAACGGCCATACCGTTATTTCTACTGCTAACAGAAATTTTCCCGGAAGGATGGGGAATAAGGCGGCTCAGATTTATCTGGCTTCCCCAGCCACTGTTGCTCATTCCTCGTTGACAGGAGTTATAACTGATCCGCGAATATGCACAGGCAGGGAAAAATTTCCATATAAAATTTTACAGAGCAGGACTTACGAGATAAAATCAGGTGATAACAGGAGATCTGGTTCAGTCTGGAATTATTCAGATGTTGACAACCTTAATACTGATCAGATGTTCGCGGGTAAACATACTTATAATATATTAAGCACAGATCCTGAGGCTATTGTCCCTCTTCTTTTTGAAGATTTCGATCCCGGGTTCAGTAAAAATGTCCGGAAAGATGATATTATCATTGCCGGAGATAATTTTGGCTGCGGCAGTTCAAGGGAGCATCCCTCAGTCGGGCTTTCATATCTGGGAATTAAAGCTATAATTGTGAAATCGGTTAACAGGATTTTTTATCGTTCTTCCATTAATCAGGGCCTGTTACTTATTGTTCACAGAGAAGCTGTCGAAGCATATAAGGCGGGAGATAAGGTAGATATTGATTTCATTAAGGGGGAGATAAAAGTTGGAGTGGCAACGTTTACATTTGAACCTCTGCCTGAAAAACTAAGACAGATAATTGATAAGAAAGGTCTTGTTAACTATATGAAAACTATATGATTAAATTGTTAATCTTTTTATTAGTTGATGTCATTTTCAAATTCAGGTTGTAAAAATTGAAAAAAAATGTATTTTTGCAGCCGTAAAAAGGTTCCGTAGCTCATCCCGATAGCTATCGGGAGGATAGAGCAACAGTTTATGATAATTGTTTGATTTTTAAATAATGGTTCCGTAGCTCAGTTGGATAGAGCAACAGCCTTCTAAGCTGTGGGTCGAGCGTTCGAGCCGCTCCGGAATCACACAAAAAATGAGGGAGTTACAACAATTTAACTCCCTTTTTATTTACCCATTTGCA
>Ga0209638_1001243_pt1 | contig 16405 bp, 15 predicted proteins | sample BarGraNGADG00211_FD_184490 | JGI IMG/M metagenome (GOLD analysis project Ga0209638, IMG submission 184490) | Arctic peat soil microbial communities from Barrow, Alaska - Barrow Graham LP Ref core NGADG0002-211 (SPAdes) (version 2) | ecosystem: Environmental > Terrestrial > Soil > Wetlands > Peat...
GGCGGGGCGCGAAGGATTCCGCCGAACCGCAGTGGCCGCTTCACCCCGGCCCCTGACCCCCGGCCCCCGACCCCTGGCCTGGATCCACTTGGCCCCGCAAATTACTCGGCGGAGCGTTGTTGTATCATAGGGTTTTCCGCATGAGAGCTTTACTGGAAGCGCTCCAGCCGGGTGATAGAGACTGGGGCCTCGCGCAAGCGATCGATCCCGTCCGGCTGCCCGCGCACATCGCGATCATCATGGACGGGAACGGCCGCTGGGCGGCCCAGCGCCGGTTGCCACGGGTGGCCGGCCACAGGGCAGGCGTCGGTCCGGTGCGCTCCACGGTGGAAACCTGCGCGCAACTGGGCGTCAAGGTGCTCACGCTGTACGCATTTTCCATCGAGAACTGGAAGCGCCCCAGGGCGGAGGTCGAGACGCTCTGGCGGCTGCTGCGGTACTACCTGAAGCAGGAGCTTCCCAATCTGCAGAGGAACGACGTTCGCATGCAGGCCATCGGCCGGCTGGACGCCCTGCCTCCCCAGGTGCGGCGCGAACTGGATGCCGTGCTGGAAGCCACCTCCGCCAATCGCGGGCTGCTCTTGAATCTGGCGATCAACTACGGCGGGCGCGCCGAGATCGTGGACGCCATGAACGCCATCCTGGACATGGCGCGTATGGACGGCAGGCTCGAGACCTTGAAGTTCGACGAGGACCTGATCGCCACCAATCTCTATACGGCCTCGTGCCCTGACCCGGATCTGTTGATCCGTACGTCCGGCGAGATGCGCATCAGCAACTTCTTGCTGTGGCAGATCGCCTACGCGGAGATGTACGTCACGGACACGCTGTGGCCGGACTTCTCGCGCACGGACCTGCTCCGGGCCGTGCTGGAGTACCAGAAGCGCGACCGCCGCTACGGCGGTCTGAGCGGCGGGCGCGTGGCCGATCCCGTCAACGGCGCCGCCGATCCCGGCGAGCCGAACCTCATCGAAGCGCTCCGCCCGTCATGAAGCGGCTCCTGACTGCCGCCGCGCTCATCCCGATCGTCGTCTACGTGGTCTTATTCGCCGGCGATTGGATCTTCCTTGCAGTGCTGATCGCGGCGGCGCTTCTGAGCTATCGCGAATACAACGGCATCGCGGCGGCGTACGGCTTCGGGGCGCCCGGCCCGATGGGCTATGGGTTCGGTTTGCTGCTGCTGGCGTGGAAAGGGGAAGCCTGGCTCGTGGTGGTAGCCGCGGCGCTGGTTTCGCTGGCGCTGGCGATGCGCGCGGGCGACCTCGCCAAGACGCTGCCCCGCGCCGCCTTGCTGGCGCTGGGCGTAGTCTATGTCTTCGGCTGCTGGAAGTGCGCCATGCCGCTGCGCGAGGTCAACCGGCACTGGCTGATGTTTGCGTTGCTGGTGAACTGGGTGGGCGACGGCGGAGCCTATTACGTAGGCCGGGCATTTGGCAGGCACAAGATGGCCCCGCGGGTGAGTCCCCACAAGTCCTGGGAAGGCGCCGCGGCCTCGGTCGTCGCTTCGATTCTGATCGCCGGCGGGTACCTGATGTACTTCGCCGGAATCGGCGCGCCGCGGGCGATCGCGTTCGCGTTCGCGGCCAACGTCGCCGGCCAATTGGGCGACCTTGCGGAATCGGCCATGAAGCGCGGCGCCGGAGTGAAGGACAGTGGCGCGATCCTGCCCGGCCATGGCGGCTTCCTGGACCGCGTGGACAGCACCCTATTCTCGCTGCCGGTAGTCTACGCGTGTCTGAAGCTGATGTGAAGCGTAGCGCCGCCGTTTGCCATTCACCAGTTCTTTTTTTTCGTTATCGCCTTCAGCCCAAGGGAGTTACCGGTTTTGGGTAGTCAGGCGGAGACGGGCCGGCCAGCTACTATACGGTCGTGAAGCAACTTATTACTAGAAACGATCATGCATGCGGCATCGCGGCGGCCACCATGGCCCACGATTTGAATAGCGAATTCACGGTCATCCTCAGCAGCGTCTCGAGCGCGATCATGACGCTGGAACCGGACCATCCCGCGCGCCCGGCATTGGCCGAACTAGTCAGCGCGGCCCAACGCTGCACCCACAAGTGCTCGGACCTGCTTATCTTTACCTCCCGTCACGGCATCCAACCGGCCCGCGTGCCGCTGGCAGCCGTCATGGAGCTATGATCCGCGGCGGGGCTGCGCTACCTGAGAAGCTGTGAAAAAATCGCGCGAATGGTCGACCTGACAGACGAAAGCGTCCCACCTTGCCGCCGAAGGACTTGCAGGCGCGTGGGGCAGGCGCTTTCGCCTGCCAACCGATCATTTTACGGCTCCTGACGGTCGCTGCTGAACGGCGCTTGACAATCTCCGGGAGTGGTTTACAATCGGACCTGCGGATAAGTCCAACGAGGGGGATCGACAAATGCCAATTCAGCGTTCGTACGGGTGGGTTCCAGACCTGCCCGATCACCGGGATCAGCTCTATGCCGCCGCGCCTGCGATACTGGCGAAGTTGCCGGCCAAGAAAGACCTGAAGTCGGGATGCTCACCCGTCTACGATCAGGGACAACTGAGCAGTTGCACCGCCAACGCCATCGCCGGAGCGATTCAGTTCGATCAAAAGAAGCAGGGCGTCAAGGTCTTCACGCCCTCCCGGCTGTTCATCTACTACAATGAGCGCGACATGGAGGGAGACGTCAACTCGGACAACGGCGCCGCGATCCGGGATGGCATCAAGACCATCGTCAACCAAGGCGTCTGCCCGGAAACCGAGTGGCCGTACGATATCGTCAAGGTCGCCGATAAGCCGCTGGCGCAATGCTACACGGATGCAATGGCGTGCCAAGCGGTTAGCTATCAACGGCTGGTGTCCACGAATCTCAACCAACTGAAGGGATGCATAGCGTCCGGATACCCATTCGTGTTCGGATTTACCGTCTACGACGCTTTTGAGAGCGAGGAGGTTGCCAAGACCGGCCAGTTGTCCATGCCCGGCCCCAAGGAGAAAACTCAAGGCGGCCACGCCGTTCTGGCGGTGGGCTACGACGACGCAACGCAGCGCTTCACCGTGCGGAACTCGTGGGGCAAAGACTGGGGGCTGAAAGGCTACTTCACGATGCCGTACGCCTACTTAACCAGCACGGACCTGGCCGACGACTTTTGGGCCGTGCGGATCTTGAAGGAACAGTAGGCGGGGCGGAATCAAAACCACCGCCGGCAAAGACCGGCGATGGTACCATGTTCGGGGAGGCGCCATGTTCACCAACTCTCTGAAATCGCCGAAGCTGGGCGCGGTTCTGCTGGCATTCACGGTTCCTGTCCTGCTGGCCGCGCAAGTACCGAGAAACCGGCCACTATACGCCAACGAGCAATGGGTCCAACTCTTCAACGGCAAAGACCTGACCAATTGGGTGGAGGTCGGCCATGAAAAGTGGACGGTGGAAGATGGAACCATTCACGGGCAGGGTGTCACGCCGCAGTACGGGTACCTGCAGACCGTGAAGCCGTACAAGGACTTCTGGCTATCCATCCGCTTCAAGTGCGAAGGCGATGGCAACAGCGGCGTCTACTTCCACACCGAGTTCAAGCCCGGGACGGTCGATATCGCGAAAGGGATGCAGTTTGAAATCGACCGCACCCTGAACCACCATAACGGCGGCCTCTACGGCGACGACCGGGGCTGGATCGCCTGGCCGTCCCCCGAGTACGAACAAGTGCTCCGGCCGACGGATTGGAACGAGTTCCTCCTCAAAGTGGAGGGCAATCACATGGTCGCGATCTTGAACGGCATCGCGGTGATCGACTTCACGGACCCCAATCCCAAGTCGTTCGACGGACCTATCGCGCTCCAACTGCACTCCGGCGGGGCTGGAAACATGCGCTTCAAGGATATCTACGTCCGCGACCTTTCGGTGCGGTAACCGTTGCGCTACCACTCGGCCAAGCTGCCGTCCTCGTGACGCCAGACCGGATTGCGCCACCGATGACCGGTCTTGCTCCGTTCGACGACCACTTCTTCGTCGATCTCGATGCCAAGGCCCGGGCCAGTCGGTATGGAAACGAAGCCGTCCCGGTATTCGAATACCTCGGGGTTCTTTACATAGTCGAGAAGATCGGCGCCTTGGTTGTAATGGATGGCCAGGCTTTGTTCCTGGATAAAGGCGTTGTAGCAGACGGCATCGAGTTGCAGGTTAGCTGCCAGTGCGATCGGCCCCAGCGGGCAGTGCAGGGCGAGCGCGACGTCGTAACACTCCGCCATGGCGGCGATCTTGCGGGTCTCGGTGATGCCGCCGGCGTGCGATGGGTCGGGTTGGATGATGTCTACGCAGCCTTCGCCGAGGATTCGCTTGAAGTCCCAGCGCGAGAAGAGGCGCTCGCCGAGGGCAATGGGAGTGCCGCAATGCCGGGCGATTTCCCGTAACGCCTCGGAGTGCTCGCTGAGGACCGGCTCCTCGATAAACATGAGTTTGAAAGGCTCCAGTTCCCGAACGAGGACCTTGGCCATGGGGCGATGCACGCGCCCATGAAAATCGACGGCAATGCCCATGCCGGGGCCAGCGGCCTCGCGCACGGCGGCGACGCGGGCGACGATGGCGTCGATCTTGGCACGGGAATCGACGAATTGCAGTTCCTCGGAGGCGTTCATCTTGACGGCGGTGAAGCCGCGCCCCGCCATCTCCCGGGCGGCGCGCGCCGTATCCGCCGGGCGGTCGCCGCCAATCCAGGAATAGACGCGGATCTTGTCGCGGCAGGGCCCGCCCAAAAGCTGGTGTACCGGCGCGCCAAAGGCCTTCCCCTTGATGTCCCAGAGCGCCTGGTCGATGCCCGCGATGGCACTCATGTGGACGGCGCCGCCGCGATAGAAGCCGCCGCGGTACAGGACATTCCAGTGGTCCTCAATGAGGAAGGGGTCCTTGCCCAGGAGGTAATCCGATAGTTCCTCGACGGCCGCCGCCACGGTGTGCGCGCGCCCCTCGACCACCGGTTCGCCCCAGCCGGAGATGCCGCCATCGGTTTCCACCTTGAGAAACAGCCATCGCGGCGGCACGATGTAGGTGCTGAGTTTGGTGATTTTCATTGATGTTTAGTCTAACCTACAGGCGGTCCGGCCTGGCGTGCGCCACGTATTTCGGGCTCCAAACACCCGGCTCATGCACAGCTACTCCCGATTTGACGGAACAAGATGCGCGGCCTACACTGAAAACAAACGCGGACGGGAGCCGGAATAATCACCATGAAAACCTACAGCTTTAAAGTCGTGGTAGAACCGGACGAAGATGCCCAGGGCAATCCGGCGTGGTTCGCGCACTGTCCGGCGTTGGAGAGCATTGGCGGGGCAACCCCCGGGGGCACGAGAGAAGAAGCGCTTCGCCGCATCAATGAAGTTGTTCGCATGATCGTTCAGGAATTCGTCGAGGACGGAAAACCGCTGCCCGAAGGTCCGGAAGATTCCGTGGAGGTCGAGGAGGTTTCCCAGCAGGAACCCCGCATCGCGGTCACCGTCTGACCGTGGCTGTCGACTACAGTGGTCTCCGCGGATCTCATCAACGTTACGGCCACTCGGACGGCCGGCGCGTGACGGTCGCGCCGCACGGAAGAGGGGACACCTTCACCATCAAAACCCTGAAATCCATGATCGGGTCGCAAGCCCGTTGGACCGAGGACGATCTAGCCCGGCTGGGACTCGTGAAGAAATAGTAGCGGCCCGGAGGAGGCGGATCCGATGACTGGCGCCGCGCGACACAGAGGATATTGACGTGGTTCAGGCTGACACGTTTTGCCCGGACCCCTTCCGGACTAGCGCATTGCGCGATGATGGTGGGCATGGCGAAACGCCTTCGCTCTTTCTACGCCGCGCTGGCAACCCTCGCGCTGCTGGCACCATGCGCCATTCTCGCCAACGCCGCGGCGCAAACGGTGACCATCGACCTGCGCACGGCGGTGGCCGAGCCCTTCATCGGCGCGGGCGTGCAGTGGGACCCTTATGAGTATCCGCCGTCGCCCGGCGGGTGGAAGACGACGCTGGCCCGGCTGGACTACATGCAGCCGGGCTTCTTCCGCGTGATGCTGGGCGCCAATTCCTATTGGCTGGGGTTCGACGACGCGGGCAACCCGCGATATGCGTGGTCCGAAGGGCAGCCCGCGGGAAGGGACAGCCTGGCTACGCTATTCGCCATCCTGGATTACGCGCAGGCCCGCAAGATCGACGTGATGCTCGGGGAATGGTCGCCGCCGCGCGGGATGACGCCGGCAGACCCGCGCTGGGCCCGGATTATCGCGGACTTCGTCAACTATCTGACCGCCACTAAGAAATACACGGTCATCAAATACTACAACTACATGAACGAGCCCAACGGATCGTGGATGTGGCCGAACGGCAAGGTGGACTACGACGCGTGGGCCGCCGGCACGCGCAACCTGCGGGCCGAGTTCGACGCCCACGGGCTGGCGTGGCTGCGCATGGCCGGTCCGGACAACTCCGGCAACTGGGACTGGCTGGATCGGTGCGCGACGGGATTCGCGGACCGCTTTGGCGCCTGGGAGATGCATTGGTACGCCAAGGACAGCGACGTTCTGAACGGAGAGATCGAGAGACTGCTCAACCAGAAGCGCGAAATGTTGCTGCGAACCGACCCACAGGCGGCCTCCAAGCCGCGTTTCGTGGGTGAAGCGGGAATGATCGAAGGCAAGACCAACGGCGACCAGCAGCCGCGCGTGAAGGACTTCGTGTATGGCGTCCTGATGGCCGACTATTTCGCGCAGGTGGCGCGGGCCGGCTGGGTGGGCGCCATTGCATGGGATCTGGACGACGCCATGCACGCCGTCAATGGGCGCAACCGTTCCAATCCGCCCAACGATTTGACGCTTAAGATTTGGGGCTTCTGGAATACGCAAGGGACCGCCATGGGGAACCCGAAGGACGAAGCGCCGCGACCGTGGTTTTACACGTGGTCGCTCATGGGGCGGCTATTCCCCAAAGGGTCGCGCATCGTGGCGGCGAACACCGGCGAAAACACGCCAGGCGTCCGCGCGCTGGCCGCGACGTGGAAGGATGCCGCCACCGAGCGGCTGAGTGTCATGGTGGTGAACGACTCGGACGAGCCGCGGACTTTCACCGTGCGCGCGGCCGGCGGCGGGATGCCCGCGATGGTCAGCTACCGCTATTTCGACAACGACCGGCCCGTGGATAAGGACGGCTACCCGGTTGCGAGTGCGACCCTGCCGAAGGCCGATCTTGAGAAGGGTGTGAACGTCGAGATGCCGTCGCGCGGGGTGGTGTTTTTGACGACGCGGTAAGGCCGCCGAGGCGTCACGCCAAGCGAGCCGCCTGGTCAACGAAGAAGCCGTTCACCTTGGCCCAATCGAGCGGCACGAGCATGTGCGGCATGGGGTCTTTCGCGGCGTCATTGAAATAGACCAGGGATTTCATAATGTGCACCCGGCTATAGCCGGTCTGCCGGTACTTGCTCGCGAACAACCGGAGGAGTTCCGCAAGGCCGAACTTCCGGCTCGCGATGTAGAGGTCGACGAAGTCCCGCTTCGTCCCCCGGCCGGCGATGGCGCCGATCTTCATGCAGGCAATGTCGCGCGGATCGGCCACGTGCACGCCCAAAAACGGCGACGTGGGAAAGAGCACGGGGTAGGCATATCCGAGGAAACTCACCTTGGCTCCCTGAATGTTCGCGTGGACAGTCCCCGGCGCCTTCGCGACGAGCGAAAAACCGGGCACGGTCTGGATGCGCTGCAACAAGGCCTCTTCGTCAAAGGCATCCTTCACGAAGAAATCCAGGTCCTCGGAGAGGCGGTGGCCGAAGTGCAAAGCAAGGCCCGTGCCGCCTGCAAGATAGGCGCCGTCAAGCAAAGACCCGTCGCGCAACGCGCGGAGCGCCGCTTCGGTTGAAGCCGCGATGGTTTCCCGATGCCATTTCTCGGATTTGGCGTTGCTGTCCATGAGGGTCAGTGGCTGTCTGCGAGCGCGGCGACCTGATCGGAGGGGATGCGATAGACTAGCGCCCAGTAGTTGGCCGACTTCGCGGAGAGCCGCCGCTCGCTGCGCAGTACCCGGCGGATTTCGTTTTCCGAGAACGTCTGGCGCAACCAAGCGACAGCGTCGTCGTCGCCGAGTTCGAGGACGCGGTAGATGGTGTAGTCCGGATATTCGGCGGGATTGAAGGCCGCCACGTCGATGTCCCAAAACAACGGTCGCAATTGATTGGGAATCATATGTTTACAGTATAGGCCGCCAAGCGGCGGCAGGAGTGCCGGCGCGGCAGACAGAGTGTCTGCGCCGCGAGTTACGAACCGTATTCTTTGGCGTTGGCCGCCATGGAAAGTAGCGGCTTGCGGTCCGGCACGGAGGCTTTCAGCATTTCGATCTCGTTGGCTTCGCCGACGAGCGGCAGGGCGATTTGTCCTCCCTGCGCCGCTGAGCGGCACATGGCCATCATGATTTCGAAACCACGGTAAGCGCTGCCAAAGTTGCAGGGATGAACCTGCTTGTCGTCGTCCAGCCAGTCGGCCATCTGCTGGATGTACGGCGGCATGTCGTGATCGTAGTCCATCGAGCCGCCGCCGGAAGAAGCGCCCTGCTTGGTGACGGCGCGCCAGCCGCCACCCGTCAGCACTTCGGCGAAGCCATCGACGCCCTGAGCGCCGATCCGGCATTTCCGCCACCAGGCGTCCGATTCGGGTACATCGGGCGCGCCCGCGCCGCATTCCACGACTCCGTGTACGCCGTTCGCGAAATGGATAAAGCCGGCGATGTAGTCGGGCGAAGGGTGCACGTCGCCCAGCTTCCCCCGGCCGGAGGCCTGCGCCATCACCCACTCCGCCTCCGCCTCGCCGTTGTACCAGCGCATGTAATCGATGAGGTGCGAGAGCATGTGCATCATCCAGCCGGTGGAGGTCCCATAGACCGTGTTGATTCGCCCCAGCGCGCCGCTGGCGATCACGTCCTTCACCTTCTGGTAATGCGCCCCGTAGCGATGCTGGTGGCTCACCACGGCTTTCACGCCGCTCGCTTGCAGGAGGTCCCGTACCGCAAAGCCTTCGGCGGTGCTCAGCGCAACGGGTTTCTCCATGGCGATCAGCCTGGCCCCGCTCTCTATACCGATTCGGACCATCGAGGAGCGAATCGTGGGCAAGGTGCAGAAACAGAACACGTCGGGCCGCAAGGAGACGGCCAGTTCACGGGCGTCCGTGGATTTCGCGGCCACGCCCAACTTGGCGGCCGCGGCATCCAGACGAGCCTGGTCGATATCGCAGATGCCCACGACTTCGAACCGGCCGTTGGCCTGGAAAGCGGCGGCATGGTGCATGCCGCGCTTGCCCGCCCCGACCACCACCACCCTATACTTGTCTGTCACGCCGCACCCGCGGTCCGGTCCCATTCCATGACCTTACCGATCACGTAGTCGACTTCGTCCGCGGTCAATTCCGGAAACATCGGCAACGAGACGCAGCAGGCGGCGTTGCGCTCGGAGTTGGAGATGTCGCCGGCGATCCGCGCCCCTTTGCCCCACGGAAACCCTTCCTGCTGGTGAATGGCGATGGGGTAGTGGCATTTGGCGTCGATGCCATTGGCGGTCAGGAAGTTCAGCAGCGGGTCGCGCTGCCCGGCTTTCTTCGTTTCGATGACATACAGGTGATAAACGTGGTAGTAACCCGGCATCTGGTAGGGCAGCGTGAAGCTGGCGGCGTCCCGCAGGCCCGCCGAATACCGCGCGGCCCACTGCCGCCGCAGGGCGTTCCCAGCGTCGATATGCTTCAGCTTGGCGCTCAGTACTCCGGCTTGGATATCGTCCAGGCGGCTATTGTAGCCCATGCTATGGCAGGACCTTTTTTCCGAACCGTGGTTGCGTAACTTGCGAACCAGGCGGTCCACGGTGGCGTTATTGGTAATCACCGCGCCGCCGTCGCCGAAGCATCCCAGATTCTTCTGGATGATGAAACTGGTACACATGGCGTCGCTCAACTCGCCGGTTTTGAACCCGTCCCCTCTTGAGCCAATCGCTTGCGCATTATCCTCCACCACCAGAAGTTTGTGCTTATCGGCGATCTTTCGGATGGCCTTCATGTCCGCGCACTGCCCGTAGAGATGGACCGGCACGATGGCCTTGGTTTTGGGCGTGATGGCCGCTTCGATCTTCGAAGGATCGATGCAATTGGTCTTCGGATCGGAATCGACGAAGACGGCCGTGGCGCCCGCCACCCAGATGGCTTCGGCGGTGGCGAAAAACGTGTTGGCCGTGGTGATGCACTCGTCGCCCGGGCCGATCCCGAGCGCCATGAAACTGAGCCACAGCGCATCGGTTCCATTGCCGACGCCGATGGCGTACTTGGTTCCGTGATAGACGGCTAGTTCCTGCTCGAAACGCTTGAGCATGGGACCCATCACGAAATTCCCGGACTCCAGGACCTCCCGGATATTGCCATCTATTTCAGCCTTGATATTGTGATACTGGCGGACGTGACCGTAAAAACCGACATTCATGTAGAATCTCCTCAAAATGAAATCAGCGCGAACGCGCAACCCGGAAAACACCCCCGCGCGTGCTCTACGCCGCGCCGGGTTCTACTCAGTATTTTCGCACAAAAACAGCGTGCGATTAGAGGTATTATATTCCTGTGTCGCATTTCGGAGTTTGAGGTCCGGCCTGCGGCAAGAGTAAGGAGGAATACGTTGTCCAAGACCGCCGATTCCCGGAATCGAAAATTCAGTCGATTTGCGCTAACGCTTGCGCTATGTGTGGCGCCGTGCTGCCTCGGGGTTGCCTGGGGCCAGCCCGCGCCGGCCCCGAAGGCAGCGCCCGCGGCGAAGGCGGCCCCTGCCGCGCCGGCCGCGCGGATAGACCTGAAAAGAGGATGGTCCATCCAATCGTCCGCGAAGGTGACCCAGAAGGGCGACGAGATCTCGACCGGCAAGTTCCAACCCAGCGGCTGGACCGCGGCCAGCGTCCCGACCACCGTGGTGGCGGCCCTGGTGGCGAACAAGGTTTATCCCGACCCCTATTTCGGAGAGAACCTGCAACTCATTCCAGGAACCCCCACGGGCCGCGGGCAGAACGCCGCCACGCCGCCGGACAGCCCGTTCGCCGTGCCGTGGTGGTACCGCACCACCTTCAATCTGCCGGCCGCGACTAAGGGAAAACGGCTGTGGCTCAATTTCGACGCCATCAACTATAAGGCCAACATCTGGCTGAACGGGCATCAAATCGGGAAGGCCGAAGACGTGATCGGCATGTACCGGATGTTCGAGTTCGACATCACGGACGTGGCCGTGACGGGGAGCAACGCGCTGGCGGTGGAGGTGACCATGCCAACGCAGACCGATTTCACCATCACCTTCGTCGATTGGAATCCCATGCCGGCCGACAAGGACATGGGATTGGTGCGCGACGTCTACATTTTGACCAGCGGCCCCGTGACTTTGCGGAATACGCAGGTGGTCAGTAAGGTGGAGAACCCGCCGGCTAAGGCGCACCTGACGCTGTACGCCGATTTGAAGAACGCCACCGACAAGCCGGTCGAGGGAACGCTGAAAGGTACGATCGGGACCATCGTGGTTTCCAAGCAGGTGAAGTTGGCCGCCAATGAAGCGACTAGGGTGACATTCGCTCCCGCGGACAATCCCGGGCTCAATATCGCCAATCCGAAGCTGTGGTGGCCGTGGGGTCTGGGGCCGCAGAACCTGAACCGCCTGCACATGGAGTTCGTGACCGCGGGCGCGGTCTCCGACAAGGAGGACGTACAGTTCGGTATCCGCGAGGTCACGGGCGTGAACGACGCGCAGAACCACCGGCTCTTCACCATCAACGGCAAGAAGATCCTGATTCGCGGCGGCGGCTGGTCTCCCGACATGATGATGCGCTACGACGACGTGCGCGAAGAAAACGAGATTCGCCTGGCGCGCGACATGAATCTGAACACCATCCGCCTGGAAGGCAAGATGATGAACGAGCATTTCTTCAACACCGCCGACCGGTTGGGAATGCTGGTCATGCCGGGGTGGTGCTGCTGCTCGTATTGGGAGCGTTGGAGGAATTGGAAGCCCGAGGACTACCCGATCGCGGAAGCGTCCCTGCGGGACCAGATCCGCCGCATACGGAACCACCCCAGCGTTTACGTATGGCTCTACGGCAGCGATGAATCCCCTAACGAACAGGCCGAGAAGGCTTACCTGAAGGTCTTGGCCGAAGAGAACTGGCCCAACCCGTCCGTCTCCTCCGCCGCGGACCGGACCACGACGACCACCGGCAGGACCGGCGTGAAGATGACCGGGCCGTACGAATACGTGGTCCCCAACTATTGGCTGTTGGATAAGAAGGCCGGCGGCGCGTTCGGGTACAACACGGAGACCAGCCCCGGCCCCGCGGTGCCGGTGCTCGAAAGCATCAAGGAGATGCTGCCGAAGGAACATTGGTGGCCCATCGACGACTGGTGGAATTTCCACGCCGGGCGCGGCAGCTATGGGAACCTCAACGTCTTCACGGCGGCGCTCGAAGGCCGGTACGGCAAAGCCAAGGGCCTCGAGGACTTCATTGCGAAGAGCCAGTTGATGACTTACGAAGGCGAGCGCGCCATGTTCGAGGCGTTCGGCAAGAACAAGTACGTTTCGACCGGCGTGATTCAGTGGATGCTGAACAATGCCTGGCCCTCCACCATCTGGCACCTGTACGACTGGTACCTGCGGCCCGGCGGCGGCTACTTCGGAACCAAGATCGCGAACGAGCGGCTGCATGTGCAGTATTCCTACGACGATCAATCGGTCGTGGTGGTGAACTCGTACTACAAAGCCTTCGCGGGCCACAAGGTCACCGCGAAAGTCTATAACCTGGACCTGACCGAGAAGTTTTCCAAGACGGCGCCGGTGGAAATCGGCGAGGACAGCTCGACCAAGGTATTCGACATTCCCCAGATCGACGGGCTCTCGAAAACGTATTTCGTCAAGCTGACGCTGCAGGACGCGGCCGGCAAACCGGTGAGTTCGAATTTCTACTGGCTCTCCACGCAGCCCGACGTGAACAACTTCGCACGCGGGAACGGCGTCTACACGCCGACCACGCAATTCACCGACTTTACCGCTCTGCAGAGCCTGCCCCCGGCTAAGGTCACCACGGCCACCCGCACGGAAGTGAAGGGCGCCGACCAGGTGGACCACGTTACGGTGCAGAACACTTCATCCAAACTCGCCTTTTTCGTACATCTGACGGTACTGAAGGGCAAGGATGGCGCGGACGTGAAGCCCATATTCTGGGAAGACAACTACATCTCGCTGATGCCGGGCGAGAAGCGGGAAATCACGGCCACCTACAACACCAAACTGCTCGGCGGAGCCCAGGCCACCATCAGGGTGGACGGCATGAACCTGCCCGAGGCTTCGAAGTAAAGGAGGGATCCATGCCTCTTGAAAACGCTTCTCGTCGCGCGTTCCTCGCCGCGTCCATCGCCGGGGGAGGCGCCGCCCTTTCCGCCGGAGCGCAGACGGCGCCGAAGGCCGTCGCCGGTCCGGTGCGGCTCGGCATTGTCGGCGCGGGCATCCGCGGCCTGGAATTGATGCAGGCTGCGATGAACGCCGGCGGCAAGATTATGGCCGTCTGCGACCTCTACGACGGCCACCTGCGCCGCGCGCGGGAAATTCAGGCGAACACGCCCACCACCCGCGACTATAAACAGGTGATCGGCCGCGGCGACATCGACGCGGTGATCGTAGCCACCTCGGACCACTGGCACTCGACCGTCGCCATAGCCGCCATGAAGGCCGGCAAGGACGTCTACTGCGAGAAGCCCATGGCGCACACCATCCCGGAAGCGCTCGATATGGTGCGCGTCTCGCGGGAAACCGGCCGCCTGCTTCAAGTGGGAAGCCAGAGCGTCAGCATGGAGTCCACGCAGAAGGGCAAGCAGTGGTACGACGCGGGTGAGATCGGCCACGTGTTCATGGCCCAGTGCTCCATCTACCGGGCGAATGCCATCGGCGCCTGGCGGTATCCCGTGCCGCCCGATGCCTCGCCCCAGACCATCGATTGGGCGCAGTACCTCGGCAATGCCCCGAAGCGGCCGTTCGACGCGCAGCGTTTCTTCCAGTTCCGCAATTGGTGGGACTACGGCACCGGCATCGCCGGCGACGAGTACGTGCACCTTCTCAGCCGCGTGCACTACGTCCTGGGCGTGCAGTACCCCTTGAGCGCCGTGGCGAATGGCGGCATCTACAAGTGGACGGGCGACCGCGACGTCCCGGATATCCACAATACCCTGTACGACTACGGCAAGTTCCAGGTGCAGGTGACCGCCAACCTGGTCTCCAACTGGGAAGGCGGCGAGATCGTTCGTTTCATGGGCGACAAAGGGACCATCGAGCTCACCGAAGAAAGCGCGAAGCTCGTGCCGTACAACCCCGTCGAGGATTACGCCTACCCGCTCGAAAGCTGGCCGAAGGACACCAAGGACCGCTTCACCGCCGCGCATAAGAACGACCCGCTGGCGGACATCGGGACCGCCGGTCGGCAGCCCAAGCGCAAGCCGGAGACCTTCACTCAGCAGCGGGAGGGAACCGAGGACCATTTCAAGCACCTGTTCGAGTGCATGCGCACGCGCAAGCAACCGGTGGAGAATGTGGAATTCGGTTGCGGCACGGCGGTAGCCTGCCACATGGCGAACCTCTCCTACCGGCAGAATGGGCAGCGCGTGTTGTGGGACCGCACCCGGCAGCAGGCGTCGCCGAAGGCGTAAGCGCAGTTTGAAGCAAGGCTTTCTGCGGCTAGGTGGGGCAGACGATCGCCTTTTGTCGTCTGCCATTTGTCGAAGAGCGGCAGACGACGAAAAACGATCGTCTGCCCCACGCGCTCTCCCTTACTGCGTCTCCTTGTTCTTGTCGCGGGCCACGCCCACGATCAGGAATTCCAGGGGCTGGCTGCCGGGGTTCTTGAACGAGTGCGTTTCGTTGAGTTGGACCGGAATCGCGTCGCCCGTTACGATGGGCGCGGTCTCGGCCGGTTGGCCTTGCGAGGAAACCGTTACCGTGCCGGCGCCGCTCATCACGTAATAGAATTCCGCCACCCCGCGGTGGGTCTGCGGTCCGACGGAAGCGCCGGACGGAAGCTCCAGGTGATCCACGTAGGCCCACGGCCCGGCGAAGACGGTCGGGCCGAGCACGCGCCGGTATTGCGCGGTTCCCGCTCCGCCGTACATCGCCTTGACCGGGAGAAGCAGGGCCCGGTCGAGAGCCATGGTCATGAAGACCGGGATGGGGTCGAGCGGCACGCCCACGCGCGGATCGTCCAGATTGAACGCATCGTTTTCCCCCTTGAGATTGGAGACGTTGATGTTCATGAACTGGACCGGCTTATCGGTGGCATTGTAAATCGCGTGGGAATGGCCTATGCGGCAGGGGGCGCCGGCCGGACCCTTGAGCAGCGAGGTCCGGCCATCCACCGTGAACTGGGCTTCGCCATCGAGGATGACGAACATCTCTTCGCAATTGTTATGAAAATGATGGCCGATTCCGCTTTTCGGTTCGAGAACGCCGCGATGCAGAAAATACAGGTTGGTATCCAGGCCGTGGCTGTCGAGCAGGACCATGTAATCCAGTTGCCCAGGCCCACCGTGGACCGCTTTGGTCGCCTGATATTTGGCTGGGCCCGTGTGCGCAATCCGCTGGGCCAGAGGCTCGCGCGCGTTCAAAGCAAGAACCGTTAGAAAAGCCGCACAAAACCATCTCATCGAATCCCTACTCCTTTCGTAGCCACCGGGTTCGATTCTACTAGATCCGGGCGTCGAGATTTCAGCGGGGCCGCGCTCCGCGCCCGGAACGGGCAGCGGGATTTCACCCAGGAGAGCCGGTTTTTCACCCAATGAGTAAGAGTGTGGGGAAAACGGATGGGTTGATGGATTTTCCGACACGTTGATAATAAAAGATTTCAGCACCTGATTCCCTGGTGGAGACTTTGGAGGGAAGTGTGCAGAGGATCTTTGGCTAGACAAGCTTTTGCGCGGTGGGTTGTTTCCCGATCGTGCTGTTTTTCTAACTAATATAGATAGGTTTCAAGGATTGGAGATTACAGTATGCGGACTCCTTCTTCGGTTTTCGCGGTAGGCCGTTACGCTCTGGCGCTCGTGGTGGTGGCTGCGTCGGTGCTCATGGTGAGCGGACAAAACAAGACCACGTTCGACGCTCACGACAAGGCGGCTTACGCGACCCAGGCCATGATTCAGTACGTCAACCCGGGGCTGGTCTTCAGCGTCGTCTCGGCGAAGATCGCGACCGACGGCACGATCACCGTCGATTACAAGGTGACGGACCCCAAAGGACTCGCTTTGGATACGGCGGGGATCCAGACCCCTGGGACCATCTCAAACAGCTTTTTGGCCGCGTATATTCCCAAAGGGCAGGCCCAATATGTGTCTTATGCTACTCGGCTGGCGACGGCGGCAACCGGGGGCGCCACGG
>Ga0209638_1001244_pt1 | contig 16398 bp, 15 predicted proteins | sample BarGraNGADG00211_FD_184490 | JGI IMG/M metagenome (GOLD analysis project Ga0209638, IMG submission 184490) | Arctic peat soil microbial communities from Barrow, Alaska - Barrow Graham LP Ref core NGADG0002-211 (SPAdes) (version 2) | ecosystem: Environmental > Terrestrial > Soil > Wetlands > Peat...
TCTCCCTCTTCTCCCGGCGCGGCCGCCAGCGCGCACAGTCGCGACTCGCATGGAGGGAGGGGACCTTGTCACGGATGCAGAGGGGATCGACCGTGACACCCGATCGATCCTCGGAGGTCCCTGTGACCGGCAGGCTGGATCACTCCGCCGAGGCCGCGCGGGAGGCTCGCCCGCAAACCCGGTGGGCGAGCGCGGGCAGCCTGTTCATCGCGCTCCTCGCCCTTCTCGGCTTCGTGGCCGTGACCATCGCGGTCGCGAGCCGGTTCGTCTTCCCGTTCGATCAGCCGTGGCTCGCGTCTGCCCGCACGCTCGACGGCTTGCCAGTCATCTGGCAGGCGATCTCGCAATCGGCGAACATCCCGCTCATCGCCATTGGGGTCGGGTTCGTGCTCTGGCTGGTGTGGAAGAAGCGGCGCCGCGAAGCTGTCGTCGTGATCCTGATCCTGATCGCGGTGACCGCAGGCAGCGAGGGAGTCAAGCAACTCGTCGGCCGACCCCGGCCGTCCGGCACCGGCGACGGGATCCCGGGCGTCGTCTACAGCTACCCGTCGGGGCACGTGCTCGAGGTCCTGACGATCCTGGGCCTGATCGCGGTGCGAAGCTGGCGCAGCCCACGATCGGCCTGGCTTCGGCTGGCCCTCGTCCTCGTCGTGGCCTTCGAGGTCGTGCTGGTGGGGATCTCCCGTCTCGCCCTGGACGAGCACTATCCGAGCGATCTGCTCGGGGGCGTGCTGGGTGCGATCTCGGCGCTGGGCTGCTACGCATGGCTCACCAGGCCGGGGGGCTGGGCCGACAGGCCTGCGCCCAACCCGCCCGGGGGCGCGACCGCTCCATGACGCGACCGGAAGACAGGGTCGAGCCTGCCGGCGGGGAGGTGAGCGCCACCGGCCCTGCGAGCGAGGCGGGTCCGCTTGGCCGCGTCGACTCGGCAGGCCCTGCGACGTCCGGTGTCGTTGCACGTCCTCCGCTCGCCGTCGCGACGAGGACCCTCGGCCTCGGCTTCGTCGGGTTGATCGCGAGCCTCGTCGTGCTTGGCTCGATCGCCGAGGGCGTGCGCACCCAGGAAGTGTTCGCGCTGGACACGTGGGCCACCCCGTTCCTTCACGGCATCGCATCGCCCGGCATGGATGCGCTCATGAACGCCCTGACCGACGTCGGGTCGAGCCTCGTCATCGGGCCGATCCTCGTTGTGGGCCTGGCCTGGCTGCTCTGGAGGCGCCGCTACGGCGCCGCGCTCTTCCTGGGCGTCGCGACCGGCGGCAGCCTGATTCTCCAGGCGACGATGAAGCTCTTCTTCGCTCGTCCCCGGCCGCAGCTGCCGTGGGCGCCCGTGCTGCCCGACTACAGCTTCCCGAGCGGCCACACGATGAACGCGATCATCTTCTACGTCGCCCTTGCCCTCATCGCGTGGTCCGTCGCGGGCCGTCGGATCGGCCTCTTCCTCCTGGTGATCGCCGTGGTCGTCGCGCTGGGGGTGGGGGTGAGCCGCATCTACCTCGGCTACCACTACCTCACGGATGTCGTCGGCGGGCTCATGGCGGGGATCGCGTGGCTGCTCGTGGCGGGCGCGGCGTTCCGCGCGCGGCCGACATGGCGGCATTGGCGCTCCGAACGCACCCCGCGGACCGGCGAGCGGGGCGGCTCCGGCACGGCGGCCGTCGGATGACGCGTGCCCTCGTGCTCGGTCGGCACCGTCCGGGCCGGAGGATCGACCAGGCGGTCCGCGAGACGGAGCGGCGGCTCGAGGCGGCCGGCTGGACGGTCGAGAGCGCGGTCGTCCGACGCAAGCGGGACCTCCGCCAGCACGCGGCCCGCGGGGTGGAGGCGGGCGTCGACGTGGTCGTTGCGGTCGGCGGCGACGGGGCGGTGCTCCAGGTCGTCAATGCCCTCGCCGACACCAGGGTCGCCCTGGGCATCATCCCCATGGGCACCGGCAACCTCCTCGCCGGCAACCTCCGGATTCCCCGTCGGCTCGACCGCGCCGTGAGCGTCATCATCGGCGGCCGACATCGCCGGATCGACCTCGGCCGCGTCACCGTCGGCGGCAAGGACCATGACTTCGCGGTCGCCTGCGGCGTCGGGTTCGACGCGCGCGTGATGCAGGCGACGGGCGCCGCGGAGAAACGGCGCCTGGGCAAGCTGGCCTACGTCGTCCGGGCCATCGGCCAGGCCCGTCACGTCCGCGACGTGAAGCACGAGATCACCCTGGATGGGGCCCGCAGCACCACCGAGGCGACCCAGGTCTTCATCGCCAACTTCGGGCAGATGGGGTCCCTGATCAAGCCGCGGCGAGAGATCCAGCCGGACGACGGCCTGCTCGACGTGATCATCGTCCGGGCGCCCGGGCCCCTCCTGGGCCTGCTCGCCGGACTGGAGGCGCTGTGGCAGCGCGACCTGGGGATGAGCGCCGCTGGTCATGTCATCCGGGCGCAGGCCCGGGAGGTGCGTATCGAGACCTCGCCCGAACGGCTCGTGGAGACGGACGGCACCGTCGTCGGGACGACGCCGATCATCGTCTCGGTCCGACCCGGCGCCTTGATGGTGATCGAACGCGGGCCCTGAGCCCGGGCGGGCGCAGAGACCCGCAGTCAGCGGGGCAGTCGGCGCCTGGCCGGAGACCCGGCGAACGTGCGCGTCCGGGCGAGGAGCTGGCGTTCGGTGAGCGAGCCGGCCTTCTCGACCTCGACCCGTCGCGTGCGGCCGTGGCCCTGGTCATCGTCCCGGACCTGCTCGGCGAAGTGCTCGACCACCTCGCCGTCACCGATCAGCAGCAGGTCGTCGTCGGCCGGCAGCACGTGGGCAACCTGGGCGAAGAAGGTGCGCATGTGCTCGTCGCGATGGCCCTCGCCGGCCGGGTGGCTCTCGGTGGGTGGCCGTCCGGTCGAGCGGTGCCGGCCCGGAACGGTGGACTCGATGCGGTGGCGCACGGCGAGATCGCTGCTCCAGCGCACCACGGAAGCGAAGTCGGCGGAGATCCAGACGCTCGTGGCATGGGGACCCGTCATCGCGGCTCCTCCTTTCCAGGACAGCCATCTCGCACGACCGGCCACGGGCGACCGCGACCCGGGGCCCGGCCTACCAACGGATGAAGCCGCTGACGAAGAGCCCTGTCAGCGCGACGACCACGACCAGCGCCAGGAGGCCGCCGAGCATCCGCGCACCCTTCGAGAGGTGATACGGGTTGCCCGTCGTCTCCTCGTATGCCCGCGTCTTGCGGTCATGCTCCTGCCGTTCGTTCCTGTCCCGGCCGCTCTCGTCCTGGTTCGCGATCTCGGCATCCCTCTCGTCCGACCTGGCGATATCCCTCCGCTCTCCCACTGTGGCGCCCCAGCAGCGCGCCGTCATGACGCTCCGTCATCGGCGGGTCATACGGGCCGGCGGCCCGGGACGTTGGCGACAGTCGGGTGGTTGACGTAGGGTAGGGGAGACCATGACCACACTCGAGAACCGGCCGAACACGGCACTCCTCGTCATCGACGTGCAGAACAGCGTCGTCGTGGGGGCTCACGAGCGCGACGCGGTCGTCGCGAACGTCGGCAGCCTTGTCGAGAAGGCCCGTCGGGAACGGGTCCCCGTTGTCTGGGTCCAGCACTCCGACGAGCAGCTTGCGAGGGGGAGCGACGACTGGCGGATCGTCCCCGAGCTGACGCCGGGCGACGCCGAGCCGCTTGTCGAGAAGAACTACGGCGACTCCTTCGAGGGCACCACCCTCGAGACCGTGCTGTCGGGCCTCGGAATCGGGCGACTCTTCGTCGTCGGCGCACAGACCGATGCGTGCATCCGCTCCACGCTCCACGGTGCGTTCGTCAGGGGGTACGACGCGACCCTTGTCAGCGACGCCCACACCACGGAGGACCAGACGGCATGGGGGGCGCCGCCGCCGGCCCAGGTCATCGCGCACACGAACCTGTACTGGACGTACGAGACGGCGCCGGGGCGGACAGCCGGGACGGTCGCGACCAGGGACGTCGACTTCGGCAGCACGTCCTGAAGCCTGCGTGACGGCTGGCACGGCGCGCTCGCCAGGAGGAATGGATGGGAGCACTCGCAGGCAAGCGCGCGATCGTCACCGGCGGGGCCTCCGGCATCGGTCGCGCCGCGGTCGAGCTGTTCGCCGCGGAGGGCGCCGCCGTCGTGATCGCGGACGTGAACGTGGCGGCCGCGACGTTCCTCGCGGAGGCCATCACCCGGGCCGGCGGACGGGCCATGGCAGTCGAGTGCGACGTCACGCGGTCGGCGGACTGCCGTCGGGCGGTGGAGGCGGCGGTCGGGTCGTTCGGGGGCCTCGACATCCTCTTCAACAACGCCGGGATCATCTGCCGCGCCGACGTGGTCGAGACCACCGAGGAAGAGTGGGCGCACGTGATGGCCGTCAACGTGACGTCGGTCTTCCTGATGTCGAAGCACGCGATCCCGGTCTTGGCGCGGGCCGGGGGCGGCGCGATCGTCAACGCGGGCTCCGGTTGGGGCCTCAGGGGCGGCGAGCGCGCATCGAGCTACTGCGCGTCGAAGGGCGCGGTGGTCAACCTCACGCGCGCGATGGCCATCGACCACGGGCCCCAGGGGATCCGCGTGAACTGCATCTGCCCGGGCGACACGGACACCCCGATGCTCCGGGAGGAGGCGCGCCAGCTGGGCCAGCCCGAGGAGGCCTTCCTGGCGGCCTCCGCCGACCGCCCGCTCGCCCGGATCGGGACGCCGGCCGACATCGCCCGGGGCGTGCTCTACCTGGTCTCGGATGCCGCCGCATGGGTGACCGGGACCACGCTCGTGGTCGACGGCGGCGGCCTGGCCTGACCACCCGGGGGCGGGACGCCCGCGAGGGCGGATTGTGGGAGAGTGACGGCGACGGGCGGCGGCCGGCCGCCCGGCAGCTGGAGACGGGGCGGATGACGAAGATCGGCTACGCGGCGATGCTGGAGCAGTTCCATCCCACGGACCTGCTGGAGTGGTGCGAGGCGGCGGAGCGGGCCGGCTTCTCGGCCGGCTTCATGGTCTCCGAGCACATCCAGCCGTGGACGCCGCAGCAGGGGCAGGCCGCCTTCGCCTGGAGCTTCATGGGAGCGCTGGGCCAGCGCACCAGCCTGCGGTTCGGGACCGCCGTGACCTGCCCCGGCTTCCGCTACCACCCGGCGGTGATCGCCCACGCGGCGGCCACCCTGGGGGCCATGTACCCGGGCCGCTTCTGGCTGGGCCTGGGCGCCGGCGAGGCGCTCAACGAGCACATCCTGGGCGGGGCATGGCCGGAGATCGGCGTCCGCAGCGCGATGATGTTCGAGGCGATCGAGGTGATCAACCGGCTCTTCGCCGGCGAGGTCGTGCGGCATCACGGGGAGCACTTCAGGCTGGAGTCGCTGCGGCTCTACACGCGCCCGGAGGCGCCCGTCCCGGTCTACGTCGCGACGGCCGGCCCGCTCAACGCCAGGAAGACGGGGCGGTTCGCGAACGGGATGATCACGGTGGGCGCGGCCGACGAGAAGATCGGGATGCTCTGGGGCAAGTTCGACGAGGGCGCCCGCGAGGCCGGCAAGGACCCCGCCTCGATGCCGAAGCTCCTCCAGGCCCACGTCAGCTGGGCGCGCACCGACGGGGAGGCCCTCGACAACGCGATGCGCGAGTGGCCGAACGGCGGGATGCCCTTCCCCAAGCAGGACATCCGGAACCCGGAGGACTTCGCGGCCATGGCGAAGCTCGTCCGGCCGGAGGACTTCCGCAACCGCGTCCTGATCTCCGCGGACCTGCGGGTCCACGCCGCGAGCCTCCAGCACTATGCGGAGATGGGCTTCGACGAGATCCACGTCCACAACGTCGGGCGCAATCAGGCCGAGTTCATCGAGGCCTACGGCGCCGAGGTCCTGCCGGCGCTTCGGCTGGGCCGCTGAGCCCGACCCATGCCGCCGGCCGTCGTCTTCGAGCGCCCTGCCGATCGCGACGCCGAACTCCGGGGCCGACCTGGCGAGGTCCGGTTCCTTGAGATCCCGCCGATCACCGCCGTGATGATCGACGGCGAAGGCCCGGTGGGCGAGACGAACTTCGCGGCCCGGATGCCCGGCCTCTACGCGACGGCCTACGGGCTCCATTTCGTGCTCAAGCGGCGTGGCGTCGAGCGCCGCGTCGGGATGCTCGAAGGCCTCTACTGGACGGTCGACGGGTCGACGGACCTCGACGCGATCCTCGGGCCCGACCGGGGGACGTGGCGCTGGACGCTCCTGATCTCGCTCCCGCTCGAGGCGGCCGACGACGAGCTCGCGACGGCGCTTTCCGGCGGCCGCGCGAGGCTCGCCGCCGAATACGCGCCCGACCTGCGGATCGCCACGTTCGACGAGGGCCCCGTCGCCCAGGTGCTCCACGTCGGCCCGTACGCCGAGGAGCGGCCGACGATCGAACGGCTCCACGCCGCGATCGCCGCCGCCGGCCTTCGGCCGCGCGGCCGGCACCACGAGCTGTACCTCGGGGACCCGCGGCGGTCCGCGCCCGAACGCCTCCGGACGCTGATCCGGCAACCGGTCGAGCCGGCCTGACCGGGACCCGCGGCGCGGCGCCTCGCGGTCGGCCACGGGTCCGAGCCCGAAATCCTCGCCAACGCGGTCCCCCGCATCACTATCCGAGATGAAGCCGGTCCGGAACGCCTCTACGCAGCCGAAGACCGGCTCGAGCCTCCGAAATCCTCTTCAATGCGGAGGCCACGACCGCGTAACGGAGGAAGTGGCCCCCTGCCAGAGTCGTCGCGTCGTCTCGGATGGGCATGCCTGGCCGCCTTGTCCGGGATAGTGATTGCGGGCGAAGCATTGACGAGGAAACCTGCCCACGACGGCGGCGGCGAGAGACACGACCTCGGCCTCGACGCCACCAGCGTCGCCCCGCCCCTCTCCCCGTTCAGATCCCGAGGAACCGCTCCACGACCCGGTAGCGCCACACCGCGCGGAGCGCCGCCGCCCAGGCCACGACCGCCACCGCGACGATCGCGAGCTCGGGGGCACCGGGAGGCCGGAGGGCGAAGAGGGTGCGCCCCGCCGGCACCGCCAGGAGCGCAAGGTAGAGCACCGCGAGCAGGGCTGCCAGGATCGTCGGCCGCCAATCGGGAGACCGGGGCTCGATGACGGCAAGCCACGCGACGGGCGGCTCCACGAACACCACGAGCACCAGCCCGGCGAAGACCAGGAACGAGGTCAGGGCCGACTGGCCGACCAGGATCGCCGCGTCGAGGGCGGCGACGTCCATCGTGCCTCGTCCGGCGAGCTCGTCGATGCCCCCCAGCTGGAAGACGATGACGCCGAAGAGGACTCCCAACCCGGCAAGGCTCGAGAGCACTGCCGCGGGCACGACGAAGCGGGCAAGCGTACGGCCCAGGGATTCGTGGGCCCGGGCGCCCGGCTGCGCCCAGACGGCCAGGAGCGCCGTCGGGATGCCCACCGTGAACAGCGTGAGCACCGAGCTGTTCCGCAGCTCGATCGGGAAGATCCCGAGGACGAGCGACGTCACGACCAGGAGGCCCACCGTCGTGATCCGGCTCAGGAACAGGCGCAGGATGTCCTGCATCCCGTTGCGGATCCGCTGGCCCTCCTCGACGGCCGGCGCAAGCGAAGCAAACGAGTCGTTGGTGAGCACGATGTCGGCCACGCCGCGCGCCGCCTGGCTGCCGCTCTGCATCGCGATCCCCAGGTTCGCCTTCTTCAGCGAGAGGACGTCGTTCACGCCGTCGCCGATCATCGCCACGTAGCGGCCGCGCGACCGGAGCGCGTCCACCAGGCGCTCCTTCTGGGCCGGCGTGATCCGCCCGAACACTGTCGTGGCGAGCGCGACGGCCGCCAGCTGCTCGTCGTCCATCCCGTCGAGCTCCGGCCCGGCGATCGAGCGAAGGTCCGATCCAAAGCCCGCCTGCCGGGCCAGGGCCACCACGGTCTCCGGGTCGTCGCCGGAGATGACCTTCGGCGTGACGCCAGCGGCGACGAACCTGGCAAGTGTCGCCTGGGCGTCCGGCCGCAGCTCATCGTTCAGGACCACCAGCCCCAGCGGCCGCATCCCCGCCGGGAGCGTCGGGGCGTCGTCCTCGCCCGCCAGGCCGCCGGGGTCGGGATGCGCGGCCACGACCAGCACTCGCAGCCCGCGACCCGTGAAGGGCTCGATCCGGGATCGCAGCGCAGCCCACGCCGCCGCGTCACCGAGGCCACCCTCGAGGGTGGGCCGGAGGGACTCCGCGGCACCCATGGCCACGACGCCGGTCCGCTCGGGTCCGGCGGCCGGGCCGAAGGCAACCGCGCTCCACTTGCGGGCGGAGGAGAAGGGCACGTCGCGCGCCAGCGGCAGGGCCGTGCCCGGGCAGGCCGCGGCGATCGCCTCGGCGGTCTTGTTCCGGACGGCCGCGCTCGCCACCACGTCACCGAGGAGCGCACGAAGGCCCGCCTCCGTGCCGTCCAGCGGGATCACCGCCTCGACGGACAGCCGGTTCGAGGTCAGCGTGCCGGTCTTGTCCAGGCAGAGGACGTCCACGTGGCTGAGCGATTCGATCGCGTTCGCCTGTTGGACCAGGGCCCCGAAACGGACGATCCGGACCGCCCCCAGCGCATAGGCGATCGCGATCGAGACGAACAGCCCGTTCGGCACGAGGCCGACCAGGAGCGCCGCCTCGCCCACGGTCCGGCCGGCCGCGACCAGCCTCAGCGCGTTGTTGAGGACCAGCACGATCTCGAGGTAGACGACCACCGCGAGGGCGATCCGGATCACCAGGTTGATCTCGGCCTGGAGCGGCGTGAGGACCCGCCGGAAGGTCCGCGCGCCGGCCGTGATCCGGTTGGCCAGGCTGTCCGTGCCGACCGCCGTCACCACGAGCCGTCCGCCCCCGTTGACCACGAAGCTCCCGGAGTAGAGGGCATCACCCGGGCGCTTCAGGATGAGGTCCGACTCGCCCGTCAGCTGCGACTCGTCGGCCTCCAGGCGGCCCTCTGCGAGCAGGCCGTCGAGGACAACCTGGTCGCCCGCGCCCACCCGCAGGAGGTCCCCGACGACGAGCTCCTCGGGGCCCGCGGCGCGCTCGACCCCGTCGCGGACCAGCGCGGCCGTCGGGCGCGTGAGGAGGGCGATCCGATCCAGCATCCGCTTCGCGCGCACCTCCTGGACCACGCTGACCGCGATGTTCACGCCGATCACGGCAAGCGAGACCAGGGCGTCGAGCGGACGCCCCACGAGCACCAGGAGGACGCCCAGCACGAAGATCACGTTGTTGATGAACGTGAAGACGTTCTCCCGGACAACCTGGCCGTAGGTCCGGCTGGTGACGAGCGGAGCGGTGTTCCCGTGACCGGCTGCCCGCCGGGATGCTGCGTCCGCCTCGGTCAGGCCCGTGGCCGGGGTCCCCGCCGCGACCGCGTCGGCGGCGGCATCCGCGAATTCGGCGGCCCTGGGATCGTCGAGGCGCGTGGCGGCACTCACGCACGCGAGAGTACGGCGCGGGTCAAGCGCGAGTCGGCCGATTGGCGTCGCCGGCCGCGACGCGCCCGACGCACATGGCGCACGATGCATGGGTGAAGGCTGACGCGCCCGACGCGATCGTCGTGGGGTCAGGACCGAACGGGCTGGCCGCGGCGATCACGCTCGCCCGCGCCGGGCGGTCAGTCGTCGTCCACGAGGCGCGCGACACGGTGGGCGGGGGGATGCGCAGCGCGGCGCTGACCCTTCCAGGGTTTGTCCACGACGTCTGCTCGGCCGTCCAGGGGATGACGACGGCCTCGCCGTTCTTCCGCAGCCTCGACCTGGGGCGGTTCGGGCTGGAGCTCGTCGAGCCGCCGGCGCCGCTCGCCCACCCGCTCGACGGCGGTCGCGTCGCGCTGCTCGAGCGGTCGGTCGCCGAGACGGCTGCCGGGCTCGGGGTGGACCGCGCGCCGTATCGGCGGCTCATGGGGCCCCTCGTGCGCGACGCCGACGCGGTGATGGACCTCGTGCTGGGCCCGATCTTCCGCGTCCCGCGCCACCCGCTGGCGGCGGCCCGATTCGGGTTGCCGGCGCTCCGCTCGGCGGTCGGGCTCGCCCGGGGCAGGTTCAGCGGAGAGGATGCCCGGGCCCTCCTGACCGGCCTCAGCGCCCACTCGATGCTGCGGCTGGACCGGCCGCTCACCGCGTCGTTCGGGCTGGTCCTCGCGATCACCGCCCACGCGTACGGCTGGCCGGTGGTTCGTGGCGGGACCCAGCAGCTGGCGGACGCCCTTGCCGCGGAGCTCCGGTCGCTCGGTGGGGAGATCGTGACCGGCCATCGCATCGCGTCGCTCGCCGAGCTGCCACCCGCGAGGGCGGTGCTCTTCGACACGGCACCCCGGGCGCTCGCGGCGATCGCGGGAGATCGACTTCCCGGCGGGTATCGGCGCCGCCTGGAGGGGTTCCGCTACGGCCCGGGGATCGTGAAGGTCGACTGGGCGCTCAGCGACCCGATCCCGTGGCAGGCGGAAGCGGCCGGCCGGGCCGGCACCGTCCACGTCGGGGGGTCGATGGACGAGATCCGGGCCGCCGAGGCAGAGGTCTCCCGCGGCGGGCACCCGGAGCGGCCCTTCGTGCTGGTCGTCCAGCAGAGCCGCTTCGACTCCAGCCGCGCACCCGTGGGCCGGCAGACCGGCTGGGCGTACTGCCACGTCCCGAACGGCTCGACGGTCGACATGACCGCGCGGATCGAGGCCCAGGTCGAGCGGTTCGCACCCGGCTTCCGGGAGACGATCCTCGCGCGCTCGGTCCGCCTGCCGGCCGATCTCGAGGCCGACAACCCGAACGACGTCGGCGGCGACATCAACGGCGGGATCGAGGACCTGCGCCAGCTCTTCACCCGGCCGGTCGCCCGCCTCGACCCGTACTCGACGCCGACCCGCGGCATCTACCTGTGTTCCTCATCGACGCCGCCCGGCGGCGGCGTCCATGGGATGTGCGGCGTCTGGGCGGCCCGTTCCGCGCTCCGCCGGGAGTTCGGCCGCCAGGGCTGACCGGTTGAGCGGGACGTTCGCGTCGGCCTGACCCAGGCGGCTCAGGTCGCCACACGCGACCAGACGGCGCGAACGATCGGTCGATTGCCGGACGGCCTTGGCTCGCGACAGGTTCGTTCGTTTCCGGCGGACATCGTGGCGGCACACGCCTGGTCCGAGCCTCGGCCTGACCTCCACTCAGGCACTCTGTTCGCCGTGGGCGACACCGGCGGCCCGGGCGACATCGGCGGCCCGGGCGGCATGTCGCGATTGGGCCCGACCCTGCGCCGAATCGGGTCCGCCGGCCATCCACAGGATCCCGTCCCCCGGCCAGGCGGTCCCGTCCTCGAGCGCGCGCCGGAGCTGCTCCGATGGGACCGGGAACGTCGACCGCGCGGTCTCGCCGAGGCTTGCGACCAGCTCACGGTGGTGCCGGGTGGGCGGCAGGCACAGGACGGCATGGACCATGGCCCGGTCGCCGACCGCTTCGCGGATCCGTTCCCGCTTCTCGTGGCATCGCCTGACGACCGCATCCCATGCCCGGATGTGCGTCTCCACCTCGATCGCGACGACCGCCCCGAACGCCTCGAGCCGGACATCGGTCGACCATCGGCCGGGGCCCGGCACGGGGGCCTCGGCACGGGCCCGCCAGCGAGGGTGGCGCCCGCCGAGCAAGCGCTCGATCAGACGAGCGTGCGCCACGTCGTGAAGCAGCGGCGTCGCGCCCGGATAGACGTTGACTCGCAGGTCGGCGCCAACGGCGACCGCCGCTCGCCGGCGGATCTCGAGTCCCACGGTCGGGTCTCCCGCCTCCAGCTCGTAGATGACCGACCTGCTCACGCCGAGCCCCAGCCGAAGCTCCCGCAGCGCCTGGCCGGTTCGAACGGCGTCGAGGCGTGACAGGCGGACGGCTTCACGCTGGACGATCCGCCGCGAGCGGGCGAGCTGGTCGGGACTGGGCATGCGAGCCTCCCTGGCGAGCCGAGTGGTGAGCAGGCGAGGGTGCGCCCTGTCTCCTCAGGAGAACAGATGGCCCTTATCCCGCGGTTATCGAGCCGCCCGCTGGTCTGGTCCGCGGCTCTCGGTCGCCCGGCGCGAACAAGCTCGCCGTCCCGTCAACGCGCCGACGCCGGGCCCTGTCCATTCGCGTGATCTGTTCGCCAGGGGCGACCCCCCTGCAGCGAGCGCGCGGGAGCGGGCCGCGCGGACACGGTTGCCGGCGACCTGGCGCGCAGGGACCGCCCCGCCGCGTCCTACCGCCAGCCGCGGACCTCGTCCGGGTAGAGGCGGACCCGCCGGTAGGGCTCGCGCCCCCGCGAGCGCGAGACGAGGTTCGCGCGCTCGGCCATCTGGTGCTGCAGCCGCCGGATGTAGGCGCTCTGCGGCGCCAGCTCCACGGCCTGCGACTCGCGCACCACCATCCCGATCGCCTCCTCGGTCTCGAGGAGCGCCGCCTCGCGCGGATCCACCTCGAGGCTGAAGACCGAGGTGAGGCTGGCCTGCATCTGGATCGTCGTGTTCGCCTTCAGGACGTAGACCGGGAGTGCCCGGCTCTCGGCGTCCCGGATCGTCGGGCCCTTCTGGCGATACTCGCTGCGGAGCGTCATGACGACGTCCGCCTCGTCGATGTCGCGGGCGATGATGACCGGCAGCTGGAGCTCGCGGATCGCCTGCTCCAGCCGCTTCCGGCTGATGCCGAACGGGAAGACCCGGAGCGTCGGGAGGATGCCGTGCTCCACGTGCAGCGCCGGGCCATCCTCGTCGCGGGCCGCGGCAATCGCACGGTCGGCGAGCGCTTCGTCATCGGCGACGAGGTCGGCCGCGTTGACCGGCCCGGTCCCCTCCTCCGCCTTGAACGCCTCGAGCGCGCGGCTGGCCTGGTCGCGCCATTCGCGGTGTCGATCGAGCTCGCGAGCCTCGCGGGCCCGGACCTCGGCCGCCGCGACGGCAGTCCCCGCCCGCTCGAGCGGCCCGCGGTCTGCGATCTCCCCGGCCACGAACGGGACGTCCGAGAACCGCATTCCCGTGATCGCGAAACGGCTCGGCGCGGGGATGCCGGGATCACCGTCTACGGCCCGACCTGGCGAGGCTCCGGCCGGACCGATGGGCGAGCCGCCGTTCACGGCGTTCCCGCCGATCCTGCCGTTCCCGCCGCCCGGACCCCGGCCCGCGGGGCCTGGCTCCTCGTGGCGGGCAATCCGTTCGCCGGGCATCGTCCGGCCGGGGTCCGCGCCCGGCGACGATCGATCGGGGCCCGTCGCGGGCCGGGCGCCGGCTCCCGCGGATCGATCCGGCCCCGTCGCGGGCCTGCTGCCCCGCGTCTCGCGCCAGCCACCGCTGGCGCCGGGGCGAAACGCCGGCGGCCGGGCCGCCGCGGAGCGATCACCTTCCCACGTGGCGCTCCGGTAGCTACTGTCGCCGCGCCAGCCCGGCTCCTGCCGCCAGCCGGCGCCGCCCGCGCCCACCAGGCCGGCGAACCGTTCGCGACCCAGCTGCTCACGCGGCGACGGGCGCGGCCGCGCCTGCGTCCGGTGGACGCCGCCCTCGTCCTTCCAGCGCAGCTCGGGCGCGACCTGGTCGCCGCGGAGCATCGCGTCGATGGTCTCTCCGACGTCGGCATGGACCATGACCCGCTCGCGGTCCTGGATCTCCACGATCACGTCGAACGTCGGCGGCGCCTTGCGCTCGAGGACGCTCTTCTGGGTCCGGCGGCGGCGCGCCTCCTCGTCGCCCAGCGTCACGCTCTGGATGCCGCCGATCAGGTCGGAGAGCGTCGGGTTCAGCATCAGGTTATCGAGGTTGTTGCCGTGGGCCGTGCCGATGAGCTGGACGCCGCGCTCGGCGATCGTCCGGGCGGCCACGGCCTCCAGCTCCGTCCCGATCTCGTCGATCACGATGACCTGGGGCATGTGATTCTCCACCGCCTCGATCATCACCTCGTGCTGGAGCGACGGCGTGCGGACCTGCATCCGGCGCGCCTTCCCGATCGCCGGGTGAGGAATGTCACCGTCGCCCGCGATCTCGTTCGACGTGTCCACCACCACGACGCGCTTGCCCAGGTCGTCGGCCAGGACGCGCGCCGCCTCGCGCAGCATCGTCGTCTTGCCGATGCCCGGGCGCCCCATGATGAGGATCGACTTCCCGGACTCCACGAAGTCGCCGATGATCTCGATCGTGCCGTAGACGGCGCGCCCGATCCGGCAGGTCAGCCCGACGATCTTGCCGGCCCGGTTCCGGATGGCGCTGATCCGGTGGAGCGTCCGCTCGATGCCGGCCCGGTTGTCGTCGCCGAACGAGCCGATCTTGTCGACCACCAGCGCGATGTCGGCCTCGGTCACCTCGCGGTCCAGCAGGATGACCTCGGTGTCGGGGAAGCGCGCCTCCGGGACGCGGCCCAGGTCCAGCACGACCTCGATGAGCCCGCTCGAGTCCGGCAGGGCATGGATCGCCGCCACGATCTCCGGCGGCAGCGCGCCGAGCAGCGCGTCGAGGTCGTCGATCATCTCGCGGGTCGGATGCTGAGCCATGCCCTCCCCTTCTAGCGGACAGCCGGCACGAGGGCCGGCTCGGCGACGCGGACGAGTGTTTCCTTCATCAGGAGCGTGACGGTCGCGACGTTGGTGAACCCCTCCTCCTCGAGGCGGTGCTCGACCGGGGATTCGTAGGTCCGGATCGGGCAGATGACGCCGTGGTCGTGGCCGTGATCCCGCTTCTCGGCGCGGGTGCCGATCACGCCCAGGCCGAACCGGATGAGCGGCGTGGCATCGATCCCGGGCCTGACCAGGATCCGCAGGTAGTGCGGCTGGTCCTCCTTGGCGACGCCCACCTGGACGAAGCCCTGGATCTGGGTCGGGTCCGCCGAACCCTCCGGGGCCTCCTGGGCGAATGAGTCGACGTCGGCGAACCGGAGGATGGGCGTCAGGCTGGAGCGTGGCATGAGCGACCCGGAGCCGTGGCGCTCCCAGTCGGCGATGCGGTTCATCTCCAGGCGCGCCACGGGCGCGGGCGTCACGGCGTTGTAGAGACGGAAGAGGGCGACCGCGTCCGTTGCGCCCACGGGGCGGATTCCCAGCGCACCGGCCGCGTCCTCGGTGAACGGCTCGGGGAACGGCAGGCTGGACGGCCGGAAGCAGACCAGCTCGTCGCCGTAGCGCATGAAGCCGGCCTGCATGAACAGCTCCACGTTGCCGTCGACGTCGGCGCAGGCGACATGAAAGCGGGCCGCCCCGCGCTTGGCGCCATCACGAAGGCAGGACTGCACCATCCGGTACCGGATGTCGCCGGCGTCAGCGACGCCCACCGCGTCGAGCTCCACGATCGTCCACTCGTCGCGAGCGCTGTCGCGCTCGACGCGGAGGAGCCCGCCCACGTGCCCGTCGAGCTCGTGGACGTAGAGCAGGTCGTTGGGACGGAACGCGCCCAGCGGGAGCCGGAACAGCGTGAAGACGCCGATCGGCGGGCCCGCCAGCGGGAGCCCCAGCGACCGCGCGCCGGTGTCCTCGGCCTGCGCCAGGCGCGACAGCTCGCCGAGCGCGGAGAGGTCGGTCAGTCGCGCGGCACGGACCTTGCCGCCTCTGCCCGGAACGGTCCCCGACCGGCCGCTCACGGTTCGGCCCTGGCGCGGCGGGTTGGATGGGGCCGCCGGCCGCTGCCCTCGCCGGGATCCGCGTGCTCGGCGGCCATCGTGGCCACCAGGCGATGGAAGCGCGTCTCGCCGGCCAGCTCCGGGTGGAACGAGGTTGCGATCACGTTCCGCTCGCGCACGGCAACGATCCGGCCGTCGTCCAGGCGGGCCAGCACGTCCACCTCCGGGCCGATCTCCTCGATGATCGGGGCGCGAATGAAGATGGCGTGGACCGGCGTGTCGCCGAGGATCGGGACCGTAAGGTCCGTCTCGAAGGAATCGAGCTGACGGCCGAAGGCGTTGCGCTCCACCACCACGTGGAGGAGCGGGAGCACGGGCTCCTCGCCACCGGCGATCTCGGTCGACAGGATGATCATGCCGGCGCACGTGCCGAAGATCGGCACCCCGGACCGGCCCAACGCGAGGATCGGCTCGCGCAGCCCCCAGCGGTCGATCAGCCTGCGCATCGTCGTGCTCTCGCCGCCGGGCAGGATCAGGCCTGCGATCCCGTCCAGGTCCCGGGGCAGGCGCACTTCCACGCCATCGACGCCGATAGCGGCGAAGGTGGCCAGGTGCTCCCGGAAGGCGCCCTGCACGGCGAGGACGCCGATCTTCACGCTGGGGCTCCGATCGACGATCGGCGACTACCAGCCCCGGGTGGCGAGACGCTCGCCGTCGGGAATCGTCTCCATCGCGATCCCACGCATGGCGGCCCCCAGTCCCTTCGAGACCTCCGCCAGGATCTTCGGGTTGTCGAAGTGGGTGGTCGCCTGGACGATCGCGTTCGCCATCCGGGCCGGATCCTCGCTCTTGAAGATGCCCGAGCCGACGAAG
>Ga0209638_1001245_pt1 | contig 16395 bp, 24 predicted proteins | sample BarGraNGADG00211_FD_184490 | JGI IMG/M metagenome (GOLD analysis project Ga0209638, IMG submission 184490) | Arctic peat soil microbial communities from Barrow, Alaska - Barrow Graham LP Ref core NGADG0002-211 (SPAdes) (version 2) | ecosystem: Environmental > Terrestrial > Soil > Wetlands > Peat...
GACGGTCGGCGCCGACGGGAGCGTGCGGGACTGCAGTCACATCGACTGCCCCTTGGCCGACGTGCGCGAGCTCCGCGCCGCAGGCGAGCCGCTGTCGCGTGTGTTCCGTCTGCCCGGCTACCAGGGGATGCTCAAGCGGTCCGCCTCCTGCACGAAGTGCAACAACCCCGATGTGATCGAACTGTCCTGGCTGTGGGACCTCCGCCCGGCCATGCTCCGCAAGGTGGCCGAGCTCACCTCGCTGTAGCCGGTGCTCGGCATCCGAGAGACGGTTCGGGGCCAGGACGCCGAGATCGCTCCGGCTTCCGAACGTCAGCGGCGAGCGCCGCCTGGACCTGGGTGGCCGGCAAGATCGGAGGATCGTTGCCGGCTGCCGACGTCACGCTCCGGGCAGCCGATTTCGTGGTTACGCTGGGCTTGCTTACTCTGCTCTTCGCGGCCCTCTTCCGCGTCGCGGCGAGCGCCAGGCCAGATTGGGCCGATCTGTGGCTCGGCGCGTTCGTCACGGCGCTGCTCTTCAACGTCGGGCGCCTGGCCATCGGCCTGTACCTGGGCCGAAGCACGACCACAGCGTCCTTTGGAGCGGCTGGCTCCGTCGTCGCCCTGCTGCTCTGGATGTACTACTCAGCGATGATCATGTTCTTCGGGGCTGAGTTCATCCAAGTGCACACGCGACGGCATGGGCGGCGGCTCCAGCCGAAGCAACGAGCCGTCCTCTTGAGGGAGGAAACAGACCGGCGCTCGGCTGCATGATCGGCAGGGGCGCGGGGCTGCATAGTCGCACCAGCCATTCGCGGCGCCGCAGTCAGAAGATCAGTTGCTCGGCCCGGGGCCTGGGGTCGCGTTCGGTCCTGGCCTCCAGCCTATTCGACTGGTCGGCAGCGGACCGTTGATCCTGGCCGTGCCGATGGGCGTCATCGATCACGGCAGCTCTCCTGGCGTCGAAACGGCGGCTTCAGGAAGCGGCCCGATCAGGCGGCCGACCTCCTCCAAGCGCTCGGGTCGCGTCACGACGACGAGCTCGTCATCACGCTCGATCGTCGTCTCCGGCGTGGCGAACAGCGTCTCGCCGCCACGCCGCACGCTGAGGACGAGCGTGTCCGGCGGCCAGCCGACCTGCGCGACGCTCTTACCGACCAGGTCAGAGCCCGGCGACAGGCGACCCTCGAAGAGCACGCCGCGACCGGCGAGCGCATCGAGCCGCCGCATGCTCGCTCGTACAAGGCGCGTGTAGCGGCGCAGCAGGTCCTCCGAGGTGGTCGTGCCGATCAGGTGCCCATTCGCCGCGACGACGGGCGCCCAGGTCGCCCGGTTCAGGGCGAGCAGCTCGATCGCGGTGTCCAGCGTCGAGTCGGCGGCGATCACGGGTCCTCTCGCCGTGGCGAGATCGCCGGCCGTCGACGCAGTCCGCCCCTCGACTGCCGCCTCCACGCGCGCCGGCAGGATCCCGACGTAGGAGCCGTCGCCCGAGACCACGGGGGCGGACGGCAGCCCCGCGTCCTCGATTCGCGCCAGCGCGGCGGGGGCGGGTTCGTCCGCCTGGAGCACGAGGGGCGGTTCATCGACGATCGACGAGATCGGCAGGGCACCGACCGGAGTCAGACCGAAACGGAAGCGGTGCGCCGGCGCGTCCTCGCGCGAAGGCAACTGCGAACGAAAGATGTGCCGATCGCCCACGATGAGCGTGGCGATGCCGACGGCCACCATGGCCGGAGCGAGCAACGACAGGTTCCCGGTGATCTCGGCCACCATCAGCATCGTGGCGATGGGGATGTGCCCCACGCTGCCGAAACACGCCATCATGCCGACAATGACGAACGGCGCGGGGCTGAGCGGCACGCCCGGCGCGAAGTGCTCGAGCACGCGCCACACCCCCGCCCCGACGAATGCACCGATCACCAGGCCCGGCCCGAAGATGCCGCCGGAGCCGCCGGAGCCGATCGAGAAGCTCGTGGCCAGGATCTTGGCGAGGGGAAGGAGGAGCACCAGCCACAGTGGGAACATGAGTAGGTCGCCCGTCATCATCTTCTGCACCCAGCCGTAGCCCGTGCCGAGGACCTGGGGGAACACGAGCGCGAGGCAGCCGACGAGCAGACCGCCGAGCGCCGGCCGCGACCATCTCGGGAGCGACGAGCGTCCGAAGACGTTGTGCACCGTCCAGAAGGTCTTCTCGTAGAGCAGACCGACGAGCGCGGCGACGATCCCGATGAGCGCGTAGTACACGAGCTGGATGGGCCGGTCGAACAGGAGGCCCGCGTGATAGCCGAAGATGGGGGCGAAGCCCTCGACGGCGCCGAAGACCACGAAACCGACGATGGAGGCCACGAGGCCGGGGACGATCGCAGCCGTCTCGATGTCGCGGCGGTAGAGGATCTCGGCCCCAAGGACCGCACCGCCCAGGGGCGTGCGGAAGATGGCCCCGATGCCCGCGCCCATGCCGATCGTCACCGCGATGCGCGCGTCATCCTGACTCAGGTCGAAGAACCTGGCGAAGAAGGACGCGAACCCCGCGCTGATCTGCCCGGCCGGGCCCTCGAGCCCCCCGGAGCCTCCGGAGCCGATCGTGATCGCCGACGCGATGATCTTCACAAGAGACGTCTCCGGACGAATGCCCTTGGGATCGTGGTGCACCGCCGCGATGGCAGCGTCGGTGCCGTGTCCCGCAGCTTCCGGCGCAAACCGGTTGACGAGCAGAGCCGAGGCAAGACCTGCAAGCCCGACGATCAGGGGGATCGCCCAGGCACGCGAGAAGTGGCCGGCCGCAAGGGTTCCGCCCTCGCTGGCCGGAGACGGCGGCGTGTACCCGCCGATCACCCCGAGCAGAAGGTGCGTCGCCAGATCGAACGCGTTCACGAAGACGACCGCGCCCAGCCCCGCGGCCGCGCCGACGAGAATGCCCAGCACGAGCCACTTGCGCAAGTAGGAGGCTCGAGCGATGTGCGCGGCGACGGAGCGCCTCAGCGAAAGCAGCGGCGAAGACAGCGGCACGTGGGTATTCCCTCCGGCATGCTCAGGAAGCGGGTATCCGCATCCTGAGAGATCGCGTGGTCAGTCTACTTAGCAAGCGTACCACTCCGCGCCGCCGCGAAGAGTATCCTCGGGCACATGAGCACGACGACGCCCGATTGGAGACTGATACGCCAGCCGCGCCTCTGCCCGCGTCGCCGAGCGGATCGGCCGCAACCGGCTCGTGGCCGTCGGCCTCGCTTTCGCCGCAGCCGCCGACCTCGTCGTGGCCGTCGGCTCGACTCGGCTGCTCCTGGTCGCGCTCGGCGTCCTGCTCCTCGGGCTCGGCTTCATGTTCGCCCACTCGTCGCTGCTCACCACGGCGACGCAGTTCGCCGACAAGGCGCGCGGCACGGCGATGTCGCTCGTCGCCTTCGCGTTCATGGTCGGCGGCGCCGTCGGCACGGCCCTCGGCGGGCGCCTGATCGAGGCCACCAGCTATCGCGAGTTCTACCTCATCGGTGGGGTGGCTCTGGTGGTGCTGAGCGCCGCAGCCCTGTTGGCGGTACCCAAGGCGGACGCGCCGCCGGCAGGTCAAGCGCAGCTCGCCGGAGCGAACGCCGAGGGCTGAGTCGCACCGGTGGTCGCCGCCGCGAGGTGCGCGTCAGCCGGGAGTGGCCGCGAAGCAGAGCGAGCCGCACCGACCGTGCCCCGACGTCACAGCGCGAGGCGCCGTGATGAGGCGTTCCTGTCGAGGACTGAGGCCGAAGGAGCGGCGCGACCGCGCCGCAGGAATCAGCCTCAGCCGTAGGTCGTGCAGCCCGGAGCGCCGCAGTTCGGGCTCGACAGCGGCCCGTTGCGCATGTAGCTGGCGAAGGTCTGCCGCACGTTCTCCGAGTCGCACTTGGGGCAGCGCTTCTGCCGGGGCTTGATGGCGACGCGCGTGACCACCGCGAAGGCGTGCTTGCACTCGTTGCAGACGAGGTCGATGGTCGCCATCAGCGCACCCCGACCTCGTCCGCGACCTGCGAGAAGACGCGGCAGGCCTGGATGCAGGCGCCGCACTCAGTGCACAGCTCGTGATCGATGCGCGGCGCCGAGAAGATGTCGTTCTGGATGATGGCGCCGACCGGGCAGGAGCGCACGGCAGGGCACGGGTGGTTCTGGGGGCAGGCGTACTCGTTGACGGCGATCATTCCTTCTCCCAGGTCGTTACTTGGACTTGGCCATGTCGACGCCCACCAGCTTGTACAAGAGGCACGAGCCGGTGGCTGCAGTGAAGAGCAAGACGGCGCCGACCAGGGCGGCTACGATGCCGATCGGCTTGGCGGACGTGACGCCGAGGCTGGCGAAGGAGGCGACGAGCAGGCCCCCGCCCGCGGCGGTGCGGACGATGCGATCGACGGCGCTTTCATTCTTCTCGAACATCATGACTCCTTAGTACTCGAGTGCGTGGGCTCTGTCGGCCAGCTCCCGACTCATGATCTCGTCGATGAGCTTACAGGCCTCGGAGAGCCGCGGGTCGACGACCGTCCAGAGCACGTGGCCATCCTCCCGCGAGCGCCTGACCAGGCCTTCGCGCTGGAGCACGGAGAGGTGCTGCGAGACGTTGGGCCGGCTCACTTCGAGCGCTTCGGCCAACTCACTCGGAGTCAGCGGCCCTTTGCACAGCAGATGCATGAGCTCGTGGCGCGTAGGATTGGCGAGGGCCGCAAAGACGGCGGCGTGGATGGCGTAGCGTTGGCGGTCATCGTTCATGACTTCAGTATTGCAGAGTTTCGAAATTACGAAACATGGCAACTCTTGAGGCAGTGAACGGAACTCACGGAGAGGCAGCGGCCTCTCGGAAGGGTACACGAATGGACATGAAGGTCTACTTCCCGGGCGGCAAGCGCGTCTACGCCGACTACGGCGGGTTCACCATCGAGAGCGACCAGCCCGCACACGGCGGCGGTAACGACTCGGCCCCCGCCCCCTTCGATCTCTTTCTCGCCTCGATCGGCACCTGCGCCGGCATCTTCGCGCTTGGCTTCATGCAGCAGCGCGGCATCGACCCCGAGGGGTCTTCGCTGACGATGACGCCGCAGTTCGATCCCGAGGTGGGTCTGATCACGAAGATCGACCTCGAGCTTCACCTGCCCGCTGGTTTTCCGGAGAAGTACCGCGCCGCGGTCACCAACGCGATGAACCTGTGCACGGTGAAGAAGCACCTGCACCAGCCGCCGGAGTTCGAGATCTCGACGGTGGCCGGCTGATGGCCGACGCCTTCCAGCCCGAGCATGCCGGGCGGCTCGAGGACCCGGCGCGCCTCGCGGCGCTGCCTCCGAGCGCTGTGGTGGAGCTCCTGCGGTTGCGCGGCGACGAGACCGTCGTCGACTACGGCGCCGGGACCGGCGTTTACACCGTCGTAGTGGCCGAAGCCGTGCCCGATGGCCGCGTGGTCGCCGTCGACGCGCTGCCGCGCCTCGCCGACATGCTGCGCGCCAAACTGACGCCGGATCTGGCGGCGCGACTCGAGGTCGTGGAGACCGACGACAACACCGTGCCGGTGCCCGACGGCACGGCCGACCGCGTCGTCATGGTCGACGTGCTGCATCACCTCTACGACCAGCCCGGTGCCCTGGCCGAAGTCACTCGCCTCTTGCGTCCCGGCGGTCTGTTCGTCGTAGTCGATTGGGGCGACAAGGAGCGGCCCATCGGCCCGCCGCTCGGGCACGTCCTCGGTCTGGCGGGGGCGCGGGACGTGATCGCTGGGATGGGGCTGAAAGAGGTCGAGGCGCATGAGCCCGGGACGCTGCTGCCCCACCATCTGGCGCTCGTGGCCGCCAAGCGATAACCCCGGCGCAGACTTGTTTGCCGGCACACAGAACGCTCGCGCCATTCGGGTAGGAAGACAAGTGCATGAGCGTTCTTGACTTCACCTTGGTGGTGTTCGCTGGATCTCTGTTCGCCGGCTTCCTCGGCTCGCTGACCGGCCTCGGTGGCGGTGTGGTCATCGTGCCGCTGCTCACGGTCGCGCTGGGCGTCGACGTGCACTACGCGATCGGGGCGTCGCTCGTCTCCGTCATCGCGACGTCGTCCGGAGCCGCTGCCTCGTACCTCAAGGAAGGCTTCACGAACATGCGCGTCGGGATCTTCCTTGAGGTCGCCACGACGTCAGGCGCGATCGTCGGGGCCAGCGTGGCGACGAGGCTGCCCGGCGCCGCGATCGAGGTCGTGTTCGGGGCCGTGCTGCTCATCTCGGTCTATTTGACGATCAGCCTGCGCGAGCAGCAGGCCGCGGACGCGGGGCCCGCCGCCTGCGAGACGCTGGCCCGCCGCCTGCGCCTGTCGGGCAGCTACCCGACGCCGGCAGGAGAGGTGGACTACGTGCCGCGGCGCGTTCCGCTCGGGTTCGGCATCATGGCCGGCGCGGGTGCGCTCTCGGGCCTGCTTGGCATCGGCTCGGGTGCCGTCAAGGTGCTGGCCCTCGACCAGGCGATGCGGCTGCCCTTCAAGGTCTCGACGACAACGAGCAACTTCATGATCGGCGTCACCGCCGCGGCGAGCGCCGGCGTCTACCTGCGGCGGGGGTTCATCGAGCCCGGCCTCGTCATGCCGGTCATGCTCGGCGTGCTCGCCGGCTCGCTCGTCGGGGCACGCCTCCTGATCGGCGCCCGGGTGCGACTGCTGCGCGTGGTCTTCGCGCTCGCGATCCTCGCGCTCGGCGTCGAGATGATCGTGGCGGGGCTGCACCTGTGAGCCGGCCACAGGGACAGGGCCGCTGGAGCGACCGCAGCGTCGAGCTGAGCATGGGCATCGTGCTGCGCGTCGGCGTCGTCATGGCGACCGTGCTGGTCGCGGCCGGGGGCATCGCCTACCTGATCGAGCACGGGGACCGGGCGACGCACTACCACAGCTTCGCACTGGCGGCCGCGTCACTCACGACGCCGGCGGCGATCGTGCGCGGCGCCTTGGCGCTCGAGCCGACGGCGCTCATCGCCCTCGGGCTCATCGTGCTGGTGCTGACGCCCGTGGCGCGCGTTCTGTTCGCCCTTCTGGCCTTCGCCGAGCAGCGCGACCGTCTCTACGTGATCTTCAGCCTGATCGTGCTCTGTGTGCTCTTCTTCGGGCTGACCGGGCACTCCCTCTGAGCACAGCCGCCCGGGGCCGGTTCAGTGCTGGCAGGCGCCCTCGAACCCGACCACGGGGAGGCCGCCTGCGATGAAGGCCTGGACCGTCGTCTGCACGTCGCCGCCGACGCCGGCGTGCACGGCGATGCCGACCTGATTGAATCCCATCAGCGGACGGCCGCCGATGCCGTCCACGACGATGGCGTCGACGTTATGTTCGGCGAGCACGAGGACAGGGGCCATGCAGCCGCCCTCGACGTGCGGCGCGTTCATGAGGACCTGCACCTCGCCGACCTCGCCGTCGACGACGTCGACCATGGTGAAGCATTGGCAGCGGCCGAAATGGCCGGAGCGCGCGGCTTCGAGGCCACCGGGTGCTTCGGAGGGGATGGCGACGCGCGTCTTCGTGTTGCTGCTTTCGGTCATGATGCTCTCGCTCTCTCTCGGGGATTCGACAGTATGTGGTTTCAGGTCCTAAGCGTCGCCGCCACGGCCGCGGCCGTGGCCGTGGGGACCAGGCCCGCCCCGGCCGCCTCTGCCCTGGCCGCCACCGCGGCCGTAGCCGCTGCCGTGGCCGGGGGGGCCGCCGCAGCGCTCTACGCTGCCCCAGCACACGGCGATATCGGTGGAACCGCACGCCGGGCACGGAGGCGCGACGCCCGATTCCACCTCCGCCTCCCAGCGCTCCTGGCAGGCGAGGCAGCGAAGCCGCTGCGGCTCGACGCGGTAGTGGCCGCCGCCGATGAGGATCGCCTTGCCGCCCACCAGGGCCTCGGCCACGCGAGCTCGCCCGCGCTCGAGCACGCGGCCCACGGTCTGGCGCGATACGCCCATCGCCTCGGCCGCCTGCTCGTGGCTCAGACCCTCGAGGTCGACCAGCCGGATGGCCTCGAGCTCGTCGACGCCGAGCCGCAGCTGCTCGAGCTCGCGCGCCGGGATGCCGGCGGGCTTGAAGAGCGTGATACGCGGCACCCCCGAGACGGCCCGTTCAATCGGCGGTCGGGGCATGGCTGTCCTCCTCGGTTCTTAGCATATGCTCAGCATAGCCGGGCCGGTCGCGGCCATCAAACCGCGCCGCGACCCGCTGCCGGGCCGATGTCGATCGTGCGGCGCGGGCCCAGGGCCTGAGGCGGCGCGCCGACGGTCGCGGGCTTCTCCGCCGCGGGCAGCGCCCGTGCCTGCGGTGGCGCGGGCAGCTCTTCAGGCGTCGGGGGGTCGCCCCTCAGGTAGGCGCTGCCGAGCCGGCGCAGCGCCTGCTGCGGGCTCAGCGCCAGGCGCAGCGCCGCTTTGCGCAGCGTCGGCCGCATGAGCCCATCGGGGTCGCGCACATCTTGTGCGATGTATGTCCCGGCTGCGACGAGCGCGCGGACCGTCATTCGCGCCGCGAGGCTCGCGTCGGCGTCCCCCCGCCTGCCGTCCACGCCCGGACGCCGGCCGCGACCCGGCCCGGGACCGTCACAGGCGGGGGAGCTGCGCCGCCGATAGCGGCGCGGTCCGGTTCCGTTCGTCTGCATGTCCTCGCTCCTCAAGTCTCTCCTGGCAGAGCTGTCAGTCGTGGCGATGGTGTACCGCCGGTCCACCGTCTGCCTGCCTCACGTGCTGCCCGCCCGGGCTCCCCGGTCGGCCGAAGCGGTTGCGCCCGCCGCGACCTCGGGGGGCGCCTCCACCGCGCCCGAAGCCGCCTTCTTTGTCCGGCGCGCCCGCGGCGCACCGGCCGCGGCGTCCGCCCGTCTTCGGGCCGAAGCCCATTGGTCCGGTGCCATTTGTGCCTGGCATGTCGTCTCCTTGCTTGGACGGGGCGACATGAGTCGGGTCCCGTCAGTTATGAGCCTATGCCCATAATATACCCGGGAGTCGTGACTGCAAGCCTGCGCTCAGCGGAAGCTCAGCACCTGCTCGAGCGGCAGCCGCTTGGGGGCCGTGGGCAGTTCCGCCGGGAGGCCGATGGCCACGAGCGCCACAAGCCGCGCCGGCGGCGCCACCTCGAGGAGCTCCCCCAGGCGCTCGCCGGCCACGATCGGCGCGCACGTCCAGCAGGCGGCATAGCCCATGGCGTGGGCCGAGGTGGAGAGCAGCTGCACGGCCGCGCCGGCGCTCTGCAGCTCCGGCCGCGCACAGAGGCGGTCGTGCTCTTCCCGGCTCACGCCGGCCAGCTCCATCAGTTCCTCCATCGGCGAACTGGGCGGCAGCGCCAGCACGGCGATGCAGAGCGGCGCCTTGGCGAAGAGAAGGGCCTGCTTGATCGCGGCCGCGCGCATCCGCTCGTGAAGCGCCAGCTGGGGTCGCAGCGCGAGCTCCTCGAAGCGCTCCTTGACCGCGGCCTGCATGGCCGCGAGCAGCTCATGGTCCTGGACCGCGATGAGACGCCAGGCCTGGGAAGCGCAGGGGCTGGCCGCGCACGAAGCGAGCGCGACCATGTGCTCGACGTCCGCGCGGGGGACAGGCTCGTGCTCGAAACGGCGTACGTGGCAGGCATCACGCACGACGGCCTCGTAACCGCCCCGGTCACTGGGGATGAGATGACTCTGCGTCGGCGTCACGGCTGGACCTCCGTTGTCGCGAGGCGGCGCGGCACCCTCCGCGACCGGGATCTCACGCGGTCACCCTCCGTGATCGCCGCGGCAGCCTCCCTCACGCGCCCGTTACAGGCAAATGCTCATAATACCCTATTCGGCCCGTGGGCAACGGTGTTCGTGCCGAACGCACGTCTTGCAGTCCAGATTGCAGGCGTTCGTCGGCTCGCAGACGGTCACGTCGTCTCGCCGGCGTTCTCTCCGGCAGTCACCGTGAGGCCCATCGAATCGGACAGACTGAGGCCAGCGGCGACCTGCATGGCCTTGAGCAGACCCAATGGGACCGGACACCAGGGGTAGGATCCCTTGAGGCTTTCCCTGCAGACGGCGTGGAGCGGGCTCTCGGCGCGCGGGTCCATCTCAGCGTACACGTCGAACGGCTCGTGCTCCGCCAGCGCCGCGGCCAGCACCGCTATGTGCTCGCACTGCGATTCGATGGTGAAGTGAGCCTTCCGCCCTCCCTCCACCCTGGCGGTCACCGCCGCTGTGAAGCCGCAGGTGCCGGGATCGATTTCAGCTCGCGCTTGCACAGTCGCCTCCCTGTCGTCGCACTGTCCTATCAATCAATGTGGCCGATCTACGCCATTCGGTCACGTCAGCAGTTTCCACGCCATCGTGGCGGCGATGAAGAAGAGGAGCACGCCGATGGACGTCTTGACTTGTGCCGCCTTGAGCTTGCGGTGCATGAGCCATGAGCCGATCAGGGCGCCGATGATCGAGGCCGCGGCGGTCCAGGCGAGCAGTGTGAGGTCGATGGTGGCGACGGAGGCCTGGCCGAGGAACCCCGTGAACGAGGCGAAGACGACGACGAAGGCGGTGGTGCCGGCGGCGCGCTTGGCGTCGAGCCCGAGCCACACGAGCGCCGGGACCACGAAGTTGCCGCCCCCGACGCCCAGCATGCCGCCGAGGAAGCCGGCCGCGCCGCCGACGCCGAGGCCGACGCCGACGACCTCGCCGCGGCCGGCCACCTCGCGCGGCCTGGGCTTGTAGAAGAGCATCATCGCGCCGGCGAAGACGAGGAAACCGATGAACATCCACTTCAGCGTCGTCACGGGGACGAAGGAGCTGGTGTACGCCCCCAGCGGCGAGAGCACTGTCGCCACGATGACGATCGGCACTGCGATGCGGAAGTCGACCAGCTTCGCCGGAATGTAGCGGGCGCAGGCGAACGCCATGGCGATGGCGTTGAGCAGCAGCGCCGTGGCCTGCGCCGAGTGCATGCTCACCCCGAGCGCGAGATAGACAGGCACGAGGATGAACGCCGCCCCGAGCCCGGCCACGGTGAGCACGATCGTGAAAGCAAGCGTCACGAGCGCGGCGATGAGGTACGTGCTCGTCATGTGCCCACGCTTCCTGGTGGCCTAGCGCTCGGAGCAGGGCTGGCAGACAGCCACGCCGCCTTTGACGCGCGCGTTGCGCTCGACGACCATCTCGCCGCACTCGGGGCAGAGGAACGCCTCGAAGGTGTGCGGCGCGTCGTGCCACTCGTAGGGGGTGACCTCTCCGACGTCGAGCAGCGCCTCGTCAGGCGCCGAGGAGACCATCGCGACGAGCGGGTCGGCGACCTCGGCGGGGATCTGGGACGCCGGCGTGCCCGAACTGCGCAGCTTCATGAACTCGGACTCCCGGTTCTTCATCATCACGCCGCCCTTAGGCACGACCCGCACGGCGCGCTGTGTGCGCTTGTCGACCAGCGTGAGGCCGAACTTGCCGTAGCCGAGACGGCGGATGTTGCCCTTGCCGAAGGTGCAGCCGGTGGCGACCTGGACCCCGTCGGCGAAGCAGGTCGCGCAGTGGTCCTCGTCGATCTCGACGAGGGCGACGAGCTCACCGTCGGCGGCGTGCTCGACGCCGAGGGCGTTCATCGCCGCGAGGCCGGCGCGCAGGCCCATGGGCATGGCCGGGCACTTGTGGCCGTGGAACTTGAGGCCGAGATCGAGCAGGTCTTGATCAAGCATGATGGCAACTCCTTTGGACTGGGATTGGAATGGACGGCGGAAGCGCTGGAAGGCCCGGGTCACTCTGCCCCCCGGTCGAAGGGAGATGGTCCGCTGGGCTTCTCCGCTCGGCCGCTGACGAGTGCCTCGTGGGCACGCTTGGCGCGCGAGCGCGGCACCGCCTTCTCACTGAGGAACGCCAAGCTGTCGACGAGCTGCGCGAGCCGCGCCCCGGGGAAGCCGACGACGGTCTCGGCGGGCTCGAGGTCGGTCGCCTCGCGGCAGCCGTAGCAGCCCATGGTGAAGTTCAGGCGCTGCTCGAGGTAGGGGATGATGGTGGCGTCCACACAGGTCGCCTGCAGCACGGCGGTGCTGCCCAGCAGGCGCTCGCCGCCGCGCAGGTTCACCTCGGCGAGCAGCAGCCACATGAGCTGCTCCGGCGGACCTTCGACGACCACGACGTCCGGCAGCGCCGGCGTCTCGGCCAGCGGGCAGAGCGCGAGGCGCTCCACCGTGCCGGGCTCGAGGCAGGTCATGCCGCTGAACATGACGGCGCCGCTCTCGGCCTCGGCGACGATGCCGAAGCCGACGAGCCCCTTGCCCGACTGCAGGGCCGGCGTCAGCGGCCTGAAGCCGAAGGCCTTGGCCGCCGCCGGGCAGGCGAGCTCGTCGGCCTCGAGGATGACGCGCTCGCCGCCGCGCGCCTTCATCAGCGCCTGGCAGTAGCGGTGGCGCTCCACCGCTTCCCAGCCGGCGAACGGCGTCATATCGGCGTCGGGAGCGAGCAGGAACACAGCCACGGGCGCACTGTCGAGCCCGATGGCTTGTGACATCTCGTCGGCGAGGATCTGCGGGTCGGGCGCTGCGGCAGCTTCGCCGGCGCCTGCGACAACGGTCGGTTCGTTCATCGGTGCTTCCCTCTACTTCCGCTGCGGCGCGGGTTCATAGCCCGAGCACGGGATGCAGACCGGTGCGCCGTCCTTGGTACGGACGTAGCGGTCGAAGACGTACTCGCCGCAGTTCGAGCACTTGGTCTTGTTGAACGAGCCCTTCACGGGCGCGTAGACGTAGCCCGGCATGTCCTCGACCTTGAAGACCGTCTCGTCGGGCAGCCCGGCGATCCATGCGACCAGATCGTCGGTGATCTCTGCGGGTATCTCAGAGGGCTCGATGCCGCGCTTGCGGTAGCCGAAGAACTCGTGCTTGCCCATCTCGTCCATGAAGTCGGCGTTGAGCGCGTAGCGCACGGCGCCCTTCTCGGGATGGGCGAACACCGCCGCCAGCTTTCCCCAGAAGGTGCGCGAGAGCAGAAGCTTGCCGTAGGTGGCGCCGGTGGCCGCCTGGATGCCGTCCATCATGCAGGTCTGCGGATGACCCTCACCGAGCTCGGCGACGACGTAGAAGCCGTGATCCTTCTCGCGCTCGACGCCCCCAGGCGCTCCATGGCGAGCCTGCCCATGCGGTAGCCGATGGGCATGAACGGGCAGCTGTGGCCGTGAAACTCGAAGGCCCACTCGGGCGGTGTGTAGGGCGTGGTCACGACACTCCTCCTTGGGAAACGCTTGCTTCACGAGGCAGAAGACTGTTACAGCGGCGACACCCCAGACGAGCACGTCGCGCTCTGCTTCATCAACTTTCGCTGATTATCCGTCGCGCCGTTGATAAACGCAAGTGCATTTAGCGAGTAGCCCGCCGCCGGACGACGAGCAAGCGCCGATCAGCTGCCTACGAGCCCCAACCCAGAGCAGATGGAAAGCAGCGCATCCTTGAGGTCGCCACGATCGCCTTCGAACACCGGCAGGCAGAGGCGGGGGTCGGCGTCACCGCGCCACACGGCCCAGGCGAAGGCCATGCAAGTCGCTTCGCCGCACTGCTTGCAGTTCGTGCCGGGCAGGCGCTTGTAGATCTCCAGCGCCGGCGGGCGGCGGCGGAGCTCGAACGAGGGGACGATCGCCTCCCGGCGGGACCAGACGTCGTTCACCAGGCGGCGCACTCGCTCCAGGCTCGCCCAGGCGTCGACGATGTCGTCGGCTTTAGCCACGGCGACGCGGTCGCGAAACAGCGACACCATGCGATGGCCGTCCATCAAGGTGAACACCGGAAGCTTGGCGACGTACGATCCCTGGGCCATCTCGGCATTCAGGTACGGCAACGCCTCGGCCACGTCGCCAGACAGATGCGCGGTCAGGCGCAGCCGGTCGAGGTCGGCCACGCAAGGCGCCAGGACCACAATGGCGACGCGGCCGACGATGTCCTCAGCGAACTCTTGTGGCGCCTCGTCCGGAACCGCCAGTGATGGCGGCCGGAAGTCGACCCAGCCGGCGCTCAGGATGTCGACGCCGGCGCCCTCGAGAAACCGCGACTTCGCTTCATCAGCAAGCGCGATGGCGGGGCACCCCACGTGCCTGTAGGCCGGTTCGGGAGAGATCAGCGTGTGCTCGATCTCTAGCTTCTCCAGCAGAGTCGCGGCGCGCTCGAACTCGCGCTGGTCGGTGAAGGTGGTCAATGTGTCCACGCGCACCACCCGCTTACAAGACCGCGTTGAACAGGAAGCCGACGCACATGATGCCGACGCCGACGACGCCGAGGAAGGTGAAGATCAGCGGCCACTTGAGCACTTTGCGCAGGATGATCGTCTCGGGCAGCGAGAGGGCGATGACAGACATCATGAAAGCGAGCACGGTGCCGAGCGCGGCGCCCTTCTCGAGCAGCGCCTGCACGATGGGGATGATGCCGGCCGCGTTCGAATACATGGGGATGCCCAACAGCACGGCGAGCGGCACGCTCCACCAGGTGCCTGCGCCCATGATCCCGGCCATGAAGTTCTGCGGCACGTAGCCGTGGATGAGGGCGCCGACGGCGATGCCGGCGAGCACGTAGGGCCAGACCTTGCCGACGATGTCTTTGACCGCCTGCCAGGCGTAGGCCACGCGCCCGTCCCAGTCGAGCGCCTGCGTGTCCTCGGCGTCGCCCATGCGGATCTCACGCACCCAGTCCTCGATGTAGCGCTCCATCTTGAGGCGGCCGATCACCCAGCCGGCGACCATGGCGATGACGAGGCCGGTGACGAGGTAGAGCGCCGCCACCTTCCAGCCGAAGAGGCCGTAGAGCAGCACCAGCGCCACCTCGTTGACCATCGGCGCGGCGATGAGGAACGAGAAGGTGACGCCCAGGGGGATGCCGGCCTCGACGAAGCCGATAAACAGCGGCACGGCGGAGCAGCTACAGAACGGCGTGACGATGCCGAGGCTCGCGGCCATCACGTTACCGGTCGCCTCGCGGCGGCCGTGGAGCAGGGCGCGCGTGCGCTGCGGGCTGAAGAACGAGCGCACGAGGCCGACGCCGAAGACGACGATCGTGAGCAGCAGCAGCACCTTGACGGTGTCGTAGATGAAGAACTCGAGGGTTGCCGCCAGGCGTCCGGCGCTAAGGTGTAGCACGTCCAGCGTGATCCACGTCGCCACAGGCAGCCAGAAGTGGTAGACGAGCGCCCAGAGCGCGACGCCGCCCCCGACCTGCGCCCACCAAGGCAGCCGGGCGAAGGCGCGTGCGAGGGCCTTGTGCGGCGCGCGAGACGGCGCAGCGCCTGCGGCAGCCGGCTCGTCGGCCTTGGCGGCGACCGCGCTGGGCGAGGTGCCACAGTCGCAGGTCGGCGCCACTTGCGGCATGTCCGCCGGCTTCGGGGTGATCTCGGGAGGTGCCTCGACGAGGATGTCCTCAAGTGAGTCCACAGCGCCCTCCGGGGGAGGGGCCACCACGTGTCCGCTCATGGTCGACTCACCCTCCGGCTACCAGCGACGGACCGGCGAAGCTGGTGATGAGCGGCGTGGAGGACAGCTGGTCGAGCAGGCGCTCATGGTCGTAGGGGACGCGCACGAACTCCACGAAGCCTTCGCCCTGACCGAGCCCGGCGGGGTCGACGATCGCGTAGCAGACGCGCCAGTCGCCGTCCTTGGGGCGCCCGCCACTGCCGACGTTGACGAAGGTCGTCTCACCGACCTTGCGCGCGTAGGGGACATGCGTGTGCCCGAAGAGGATGGCCGGGTACGGGTAGTCGCGGGCCATGCGCTCCATCGCGGAGGCCGGCCGGTCCTCGAAGAGGTATTCGTTGATGCGGCGCGGACTGCCGTGCACGGCGAGGATCTCGCCGCTGGGCGTCTTGAAAGTGAAATGGTCCTCGAGCGTGCGCAGGTAGGCCTTGACCTCGTCGGACGCGACCTCCTGCGTCCAGGCCAGGGACGCCGCGCCCTCGGCGCGCTGCTCGTCGGTCTTGTAGACGCAGCCGCAGTCGCCGGTCTCGAAGCCGATGCCCTGGTCGTAGTTGCCCATGAGCGAGGGGATGCCGCGGTCGCGGACGAGCAGCGCGACCTCGTTGGGCGACGGACCGTAGCCGACGAGGTCGCCCAGGGAGATGGTGGCCGGAACTGCGCGTTGTTCGATGTCGGCAAGGATCGCCTCGAGTCCAGGCAGGTTGCCGTGCACGTCGGAGAAGACGGCGAACGGCTTGTCGATTTGGATGGACTTCATCGGGTCTTCCTCTCAGGGATCCAGGTGGGGTGACAGCCACGCTTCAAACCGGGGTCGCGGCCTCTGCCGGACTGCGTCGCAAGGTCGGGGGTGCCCATGGTTCCAGAACGATGTGCTCGGCGTGAGCCACAAGTTCGCGCAGGTGAGTGCCCTCGTGGGAACGCCTCGCGACCAGGACCGGGTCACTGACCTCGAGAGGCGTCAGGCTCTGGTTCACGACCCAGGCAAAGGGCTTGATGCCGGCGCGGGCCAGGTCGCGCTCGAGCTGCATCGCCTCGTGGATCGGGGTGGCCTCCGGAA
>Ga0209638_1001246_pt1 | contig 16395 bp, 14 predicted proteins | sample BarGraNGADG00211_FD_184490 | JGI IMG/M metagenome (GOLD analysis project Ga0209638, IMG submission 184490) | Arctic peat soil microbial communities from Barrow, Alaska - Barrow Graham LP Ref core NGADG0002-211 (SPAdes) (version 2) | ecosystem: Environmental > Terrestrial > Soil > Wetlands > Peat...
GTGTAGAGCTGGACCGAGAGTTCCGAGCTGGACATCTTGTCTCCTCGTTGAGCGAAGCCGCACCACGCCGTTCGTACCTCGTCCTACCTGGACGTCTCCACCCAGGACCGCGAGGCCGCCGACGCCAGCACGGCCTCGGTGAGCTCCGTCGCCCTCAGACCGTCCTCGAAGCGAGGCAGCCCCTCGGGCGCCTCGCCCGCGACCGCGGCGTAGACGTCGGCGACGAACCCGTTGAAGCACTCCTGGTATCCCTGGGGGTGGCCCGCAGGCAGGACCGAGAGGCGCTGCGCGTCCTCGGACAGGTCGCTCGACCCGCGCTGGACGAGCGTCGTGCTCTCGCGGCTACCTACCCAGAGGGTCTCGGGGAGCTCCTGGTTGAAAGCCATCGACGTGTCAGCGCCGTCGAGCGAGAACCAGAGCCGGTTCTTGCGTCCGGGCGTGACCTGGCTGACCACCAGCGAGCCGATGGCTCCCCGGTCGGTCTCGAAGACCAGCGTCGCCGCGTCCTCGGTGGCCACCCGCTGCGTGGGTGCCAGGCCGTCCGCTCCGTTCGCCCGCTCGGGCACCGCGGTGATGAGGCGGGCCGCGAGCGCGGTGATCCGGTGCCCCGTCGCGAACTCCACGAGGTCGCACCAGTGGACCCCGATGTCGGCGAAGGTGCGCGACGCGCCACCGAGGGTCGGGTCGACGCGCCAGTTCTGGTCCTTGGCGGTCGAGAGCCAGTCCTGCAGGTACGAGCCGTGGATCAGATGGATCGGGCCGCTCGCGCCGCTCGCGACGCGCGCCCGCGACTCCCGGACTGTCGGGTAGTACCGGTAGATGAACGGCACGGCCGCGACGACGCCGGCCGCGCGCGCCAGTTCGACGAGCTCGGCGGCGTCGGCCCTGCTCGTCGCGAGCGGCTTCTCGCAGATGACGTGCTTGCCGGCGTGAAGCGCCATCCGGACCAACGGTGCGTGCAGGTGGTTCGGCGTGCAGATGTGCACGACGTCAACGTCGGGCGAGGTCACGAGCTCCTCGGCGGACGCGGCGCCCCAGGCGGCCCCCAGCTGGCGTGCCGAGTCCTCGACGCCGACCGGCGACGCGTCGGCGACCGCGGCCAGGGTCCCGCCGGCCGCGCGCACCGCTCGGGCATGGACCTCGCCGATGAAGCCGAGTCCTATGATCCCGGAGCGCAGCCCGGAGTTTGCACCTCGTCGAGTACCGCCAAACGTCATCGTGGCTGGAGTCGATTCGGGCATGGTTCATCTTTGTACAACGAGAATGCAAAAGTCAAGTGTCGCGCGGCACAACCCCCGACAGCACCGCACGTCAGCTCGTCGGGCCGCCCGCGCACAGACGAGGACCGGGGCTTGCGGCCCCGGCCCTCATCAGTAGTCGGATCAGCCCGGATGACCCGAGCGGCAGATCGGCGGGCGGCCGGCGTCAGCCCGCGCCGCCCGCCGCGCCACCGAGGAACTTCGCGAACCACTTGCCGCTGCGCTTGATCGTGCGCTTCTGCGACGCGTAGTCGACGTGCACGAGGCCGAACCTGCGGGAGTAGCCCCACGCCCACTCGAAGTTGTCCGTGAGCGTCCAGACGAAGTAGCCCTTGAGCGGGATCCCCTTGTGGAGGGCGGCCGCGCAGGCCATCACGTGCTGCTCGAGGTACCGGCGACGGTCCTCGTCCTCAACCTCGCCGTCGACCACCGCGTCCGGATAGGCCGAGCCGTTCTCGGTGATGTACAGCGGAAGGTCCGGCCGGTACGAGTGGGCGAGCTCGAGGACGTCGAGCATGCCCTCCGGGTGGATGGGCCAGCCCATGTGGGTGCGGGCCGCGCCCGTGTCGACGAACTGCAGACCCTCGCTGCCCGGGTACGTCAGGCTGGCCGCCTCACCAATCACCGGCGAACCGAGCGGCGGAGCGGCGACCGTGTGCCGGCTGTAGTAGTTGATCCCGAGGAAGTCGATCGGGGCGGCGATGTCGGCGGCGTCCGCGGCCGGGTTCCGGTCGAACCACTCCCCCTCCCCGAGGTCGGCGATGATGTCCTCGGGGTAGTGCCCGGCGAGGATCGGCTCGAGGAAGAACCGGTTGGTGAGCCCGTCGATCCGCCGCGCCCCGTCCCGGTCCGCCGCGCTGTCGGTCGCCGCCCGCAACGAGTACAGGTTCAGCGTCACGCCGACGGTCGCGTCCGGCTGGGCGGCACGGATGGCCGGTACGGCGCGCCCGTGCCCCAGCAGCAGGTGGTGGGCCGCGTGGGCCGACCGCGAACCGAGCCGCTTGCCCGGCGCGTGGATGCCGGAGGCGTAGCCGAGGAAGGCCGAGCACCACGGCTCGTTGAGCGTGATCCAGTGCTTGATGACGTCGCCGAGCTCGGTGGCCACGAGACCGGAGTAGTCGCCGAAGCGCTCCGCGGTGTCCCGCTCGAGCCAGCCCCCCCGGTCCTCCAGCGCGGCGGGGAGGTCCCAGTGGTAGAGGGTCGCGTACGGCGTGATCCCCCGCTCGAGCAGCGCCTCGGAGAGCTGACGGTAGAAGTCGATGCCCGCCGGGTTCACCGCGCCGGTGCCGTCCGCCTGGATCCGCGGCCACGCGATGGAGAAGCGATAGGAGTTGACGCCGAGGTCCGCCATGATCGCGACGTCCTCGCGGAAGCGGCGGTAGTGGTCGTCGGCCAGGTCGCCGGTGCGACCGTCGGCGATCGCGCCGGGCACCCGCGTGAACGCGTCCCAGATGCTCGGCCCGCGGCCGTCGACGTCGGGGGCGCCCTCGACCTGGTACGACGCGGTGGCCGTGCCCCAGGCGAAGTCCGCAGGGAACTCCTTGCGGTCGAAGCTCATGACGTCAGACCTCCTGCGAGGTCGAGGTCCAGATCGGGTGCGACGCGTGCGTCGACTCGGACAAGCGGCATGACAACAGTCCTTTCGTCGAAGTGCACCGGCCGAGGGCCGGTGTGGGACCTACCGGGCATCGAGCCAGTGCTGCGGTGCGGGGACCAGGGTGTCGAGCTCGTCCCAGAACTCCTGGGCGAGCTCGACCCGGGCGGCCTCGAGCAGGCCGTCGAGGCGACGCTTCTTGCTGATCCCGACGACCGTGAAACCCACCCGGGGGTCGCGCAGCGAGAGCTGCAGCGCCGCGGTCGGCAGATCGGTGTCCCAGCGGGAGCAGAGCTCGCTCATCCGGGCGATCGCGTCCAGGGTCGCAGCCGACGCCGGCCGGTACCCGTACTGGGTCGAGCCGCCCGAGGGGTTGGCGAGGATGCCCCCGCCGTAGACGGCGGCGTTGATGACGCCCACCCCGCTCGCGGCGGCCCGTTCGATGAGCTCCCCCGCGCTGCGGTCGACGATCGTCCACCGGTTGTGCACGAGCATCGCCTCGAAGACGCCCAGGTCGAGGTAGCGGGACATCACGTGCACGTCACCGCCGGCGACGCCGATGTGGCCGATCTCGCCGTCGTCCCGGAGCCGCACGAGCGTCTCGACCGCACCCCCCGGTGCGGTGAGGTCGTCGTAGTCGTGGAACTCCGGGTCGTGCAGGTGCACCAGGGGCAGGGTGTCGAGACCCAGCCGCTCCTTGCTCTCCCGGACCGACTCGCGCACCCGCGCACCGGAGTAGTCCCCGTCGCGCGCGTCGACCTTGGTCACGACGAGGAAGTCGTCCGGGAGGCCGCCGACGCGCGCGATGCCGGCACCGATCCGGCGCTCGCTCTCCCCGTCCGAGTACCCGTTCGAGGTGTCGATCACCCTGATCGGGCTCGCCAGGACGGCCGTGACGAGGTCGATCGCGTCGTCCTCGGAGACCGCGTAGCCGAAGGCCTCCGGCATGCTGCCCAGGGGTCCCCCGCCCACGCACAGGGCCGTGACCCGCAGACCGGTCGAGCCGAGCAGTCGGGGCCGGTACGCGTCCGCCATCGGCCCTACCGCCCGACCGTGACGGTGAAGTCGTTCGCGTCCGCGTACACGGTCCGGCCGGCGACGGTGCCGACGGTGGACAGCTGCGGCAGCGACGTCGGGTCACCCTCGAGCTCGACGGCGAGGAAGCCGAGGGCGTCGGTGACCGGCGGCACCGGGAAGACCTCGACGTCGAAACCGAAGACCTCGATGACCGACCCGCCACCCTTGAGGTAGTCGATCCGGAACCCGCGCGGGTCGTCCCGGAAGAACAGCGTCCCGATGTTGCGGAAGCCGAGGGACCGGTACAGGTCAGCGGTGGCGGCCAGGTCGCGGATGGTGACCCCCACGTGGTCGAAGCGCGGGCGCGACGGCGTCGCCGTCGCGCGCTCGGCCGCCACGCCGTCCCGGTCCACGATGTCGTGGTACTGGAGCTGGCCCTCGACGATCTCGAGCACCGTGCCGTCGGGGTCGAAGAAGAAGGCGATCCGGACCTCGCCGACCGCGTCGACCGGCTCGAGGCGGAACGGAACCCCCGCGGCCCTCAGCTCGGCCGCGAGGGGGTCGACCTGCGCCACCTTGAAGCCCACGTGCCGGAAGCCGAGGTACTGGTCGTCCTCGTGCCAGGTGGACGGCACCGCGCCGTCGACCCGCCGGAGCTCGATCGTCGCGGTCACGAAGTCGAGCACGGCGCCGTCGGTCGTCGCCTTCCCGACCGGCTTCCCGCCGAGGAGGCGCATGTAGAAGTCGGCGGATCGGGCGACATCCGAGACGTTGATCAAGACGTTGTGGATTGCCATGGCTCAGATCGCACTCCCAGCTCGTGTGGTGCTCGTTCTCGCCGGCGGTGCCGACGGTGCGGGCCTTGCTCGTGGTCGACGCGGTGCTCGCCGTTCCCGGCACCGTTGCCCGTGCGCGCAAGCACACCCTTCCGTTGCTCGTGAATCCGGCCGGCCCCGCCCGCGCCACTGTGGTTCGGCGCGTCATCGCTCGGTAGTGACGCTACATGCGGCCGTTCGGCGCCGTCAACACGCCCGCCCGGCCGAGCCGCCGTGCTCCGTCACGGCGATGATGATGTCCTCGCGGCGCACCCCGCAGGCCGAGAGGTCTTCCGCCACCGTGGTGTACGTCGCCGCCTTCGTGGCGTCGTCTACCCGCGGGTCATCAGCATCGCGATGTACAGCACATGCTCGCGCCGGATGCCGCCCGGCCATGTGGGTCGGACTTGAGCTCGGCGGCACCGTGCCGGTGGAAGATCTCGAAGAGGGCGGGCCCCGGCCTGCCGAGCGGGCGGACCAGCGCGGCCTGCGTCGCCGCGCAGATCGCGTCACGGGACTCGCCGGAGATGAGTATCGCTCAGGTGGAACTTGACAAAGGGCATCGTTCGTCTGCTCTCGCTGGTCGGGACGTGGGGTGGCGGTGCGGTCCGTTCAGGAGGCCCAGGGCTGCCGCGTGGTGCGCACGGTCGCCGCCCCGGCGGCGAGGGACTCGCCCATCGCCAGCGCGAGCATGTGGTCCTGGCACCCGTCCGCGAGGGGGTAGGGCGCCGGGCCGCCGTCGTGCACCCAGACGTCCATGCGCTCGAGCACGGAGGCGACGGCGATCTCGTCGTCGGCCAGCCGGCCGCCCCGCCAGGCGTTGCGGTACACCACGTCACCCTCGAAGGTGATGTGGTCAAGGTCGAAGCCCTCGAAGTTCATGTCGATGCCCAGCTGGCGACGCACGAGGTCGGACTCCAGCACGGTGAGCTCGTCCCGCACGTGCACGACGTGGTCGGTGACCAGCTCGCCGAGGCTGCCGCGGATGAGGATGCGGTTGCTGCGCAGCTCGTTGTGCCACTGGTTGTCGGTGAAGTCGTACAGCCCGGTCCGACCGTCACCGAAGTCGAAGTGCGACAGGAGGTTCCACGCCGGCAGCGGCGTGAGGTCCTTGGTCCACCCGTCCCGGCTGATGGGGTTGGCGAGCGGGAACTCGCTGTGGTGAGCCGTCACGGCGGCGTCCTCGAAGCCCACGCCGAGCATCGTGCGCATCAGCGCGATCGCGTGGTACTGGTGCGTCGAGGCGACCTGGACGTTGCTGACCGTGCCGAGGAGCCCGTTCTTGATGAGCTGGATCCGGGCCGCGTGCCCCGGGTACAGCGGGTACTGCTCGGCGACCTGGACGAGTCCCGATCCACCGACCTGGGACCACAGCTCCAGCAGGCCCGGGACATCGGCGGCCGGGGGCGTCTCGCTCAGGACGGGCATGTCGGCGGCCACAGCCTCCCGGATGACCTGCGGCGTCGCCGACCACGGCACCGCGGCGACCACGAAGTCGGGCCGGTCGCCCGTGATCGCATCCCTGATGGTGCGCACGGACGGCACGCCCCACTGCCTCTCGGCCGCCAGGCCCAGCTCGGCCGTCGGGGTCACGATGGCCGTCACCTGCAGCCGCTCGGGGAAGATCTTTGCGAGCCGCAGGTAGAACCCCGCCCGCCAGCCGTTCCCCGCCACCACGTACCGCGCCGGTCCCCCGGCGCCGCCGATGTGGTTCCGCCCTGCACTGTCCACTGCACTCGTCACGGTCAGCCTCTCCCTGTCGTCGTCATCACTGCTCGATCTGCCACCGCGCCGGGACGTCATGGCGTGCGCCGCCTACAGGCTCGCGAGCCTGAGATTGCGCCACCGGACGGCCGCGTCGGGCGCCCAGCGGTCCGCGCCCATCGGCGCGTCGTTGTTGTGGACCTCGAGCGCGATGTGTCCGCTCCTGCCGAGCAGCGCCGCGACGGCCGCACGGTCGTAGGTCGGGTGCGAGATCGCACCGGTGTCGACCTCGTAGATCTTGACTCCGTTGACCCAGCTCGTCAGCACGGGGTACGCGCCGACGCAGCGCACGGACATCTCGTTCCAGTCGCCCCATCGCCACGCTCGGAGGAACTCCCCGACCGGCGCCGCGTAGGAGAGCAGGGCCCGCTTCGCGTCCGTGACAGGTTCGAGCGTGGTGGCCGGGTCGTCCTCGACGAGGCCGACGGGCCGGCCGGACTCGTCCCGTGCGACGTCCACACCGTAGGCGAGGGCGTGGAAGCCGCCGATGCCGTTGCCGTAGAAACCTCCGATCCCCCCCGACCTGCGGTGGTCGATCAGCACCTGGAACCCCTGGGCGCCCAGGTCGCTGGCCCGCACGAGCACGCCCGTGTCCGCCGGCCAGTCCGGTCGCACCTCGTACGTCAGCTGGAAGTCGCCGTACCGGTCGTCCGTGAGCAAGTACCCGCCGAGACCCGAGCCGGGGGGGTTCTGGGTCCCCACGATGGCACCGTCCTGGACCGACCACCCGCCGACGCTGCTCGCCGCCGCCAGGTACTCGGGGGACCCGGGGTCCGGCGCCGGTCCCCCGGGCCAGGCGGCGACGGGCAGCCGCGGCACCGCGTGCCACCCGTCGAGCGTCCTCCCGTCGAACAGCTCCACGACCCGACCGCGCTCCTGCTGGCTCTCAGACAACTGTGTCCCTCCCACTCCCGCCGGTGCGCCCTGCACCGGGACGGCACCTCCGACCCGCATCCCCGGAGCCCGGCCCGAGGGCCCCGCCCCCGCAGCGTCGACCTCCGCGCGCCGCGCACCTCGCCGTCAGATCTTCATCACGTCCAGCCCGAGGACGCTCGACATCACCTCGAGGCGACGCACCAGGTCACCTGTCGCGAGGATCGCGTGATGGGACGGCAAGTTCTCGACGAAGCGGTAGCCGTCCTCGACGCGGAGCACCGCCCCATTGAGGCAGTCCGAGTTCTTGAACTGGTGGTAGCCCGTCAGGACGGACGGGGCGACGGCCAACGTCTTCATGTCGCTGGCGATCTTGACGATGGTGGTCGCGCCCTCGGCGAACCGCGCGTCGATGACGTTGGCGTTCGGGTCGACGATCTCCAGCACGCGCGGCCGCAACGTCCACTCGGTGGCGAAGGACTGCGGCACGACGCCGAAGAAGCCGCAGTGCGCCACGAGGACGTGGTTCTCGGGCTCCTCGTCCACCGGGGGGAAGAACGGGACGCGCTCGTGCTTGAGCGCAGCCTGGCCCATGAGATAGGGGTACAGGTTGGTCATCATGACCGGGACCTTGAGCGACTTGTGCACCAGCGTCTTGGTGATCATCGAGGTCAGGTCGGCCTCGCAGCCCCACATCAGGCCGCGCTCCTCGAAGAGCAGGTTCCAGGCCAGGCACGGCGTCGTGGGGGACGTCGCCGACTCATTCAGGCAGTTGATGCCGGCCGCGATGACGTCGCCGGTCTCGTCGAGCTCGTCGCCGAGCGCGACGTACAGCCGCAGGGCGTCCGCCCGCCCCCTGGGGGCCAGGCCGACGATGGGCGTGCGGGCCGCCAGGCGGTCCCACGCGGCCTCGACCCGGGCGTCCGGCACGGCGGCCGCGCGCGCGGCGAGCTCGCGGAAGCTGCGCCGCTCGATGCGCAGCCCGAAGGCCTTCTGCAGGTCGAGGACGCACTCGTCCTCCCACCAGTAGAACCGCTTGAAGATGTCCGGCTGCATGCCGGCACCGAGGTCGTCCTGGTAGGCGAGCATCGAGGAGTGCCTGAGGGTCTCCTGGGTGGCGAGCGTGCGGCAGATGTCCTCGCACTCGGTCAGGGACGTCGGCGCGATCGTGGCGACGCCCCTGCGGCGCAGGTGGTCCCGGATCTCCCAGTCCCACATGAGGACGGTGCCGAACTCGGTCGACAGGAGCAGGATCGGCACGTCGATCCGGCGGAACGAGTCGACCATGCGGTACGCCAGACCGCTGAGGTCCGGCACGACGACCGCGCTCGTCCCGGCGGGGACCGGCCGGTCGATGTGCGCGGGCTCGAGCCAGTCGACGAGCTCGCTCGTCAGCTCCTTGAGCTTGCCGAGCTGACGGACGAACGTCTCGCTCGGAACGTCTTCGAGGTGGACGGGCAGCAGACGCGGCTTCATCATCACAGTGCCTTCCGTGAGAGAGAGGGCTTGACGACGACCTTGAGTGCGGCCGGGTCCTGGGCACGACCGACGGCCTCGGCGAAGTCCTCGAGGGCGTAGCGGTCCGAGACCATCCAGTCGAGCTCGATCCGGCCCCGGCCGACGATCTCGGCCGCCCGGCGGCAGTCGTCGAGCGTGGAGGCCGTCGTGCCGGCGACGAGCAGCTCCTTGTAGTGGATGAGATTGGTGTCGAGCTCGACGGTCGGCCTGCTCTTGGGCAGACCGCCGAAGAACAGCACCCGCCCGCCGGTCGCGGCGAGGTGCAGCGCCGCGGACTGGAGGGCGTGCACCGGTGCGGCGGTGATGACGACGTCGGCGCCCAGACCCCCGGTCACCGCCGCCACGCTCTCGTGCAGGTCCGCCGTGGTCGGGTCGACGACGACCGCGGCCCCGGCGCGCAGGGCCGCCTCGCGCCGCACCGCCGACGGCTCGGAGCAGATCACCAGCGCGGCCCCCCGGGTGCGCGCGAGCGCCACGTGCAGGAGCCCGACGGGCCCGGCGCCCGCGACGAAGACGGTGTCACCCTCGTGGACGTCGACCTTGTCCTGGCCCCGGAGCACGCAGGCGAGCGGTTCGATGAGGACGCCGGCGTCGGACGACACCGAGCCGAGGCGGATGAGGTTCCCGCGCTCGACGGCGCGGGCGGGGACCAGGACGCTCTCCGCGAAACCCCCGTCCAGCGAGATTCCGATCGCCTCGGTCGTGGGGCAGAGGTTCTCGTTGCCCCGCCGGCACTGGGCGCACACGCCGCAGCCGATGTTGGGGGCGACGAAGACCACGTCGCCGACAGCAAGGCCGGGCGGGGACACCCCCGGGCCCACCTCGCTCACGCGGCCGACCACCTCGTGGCCGGGCACGCGTCCCGTCCCGTTCGCGAACCCCGAGTGCTCCCCCTTGAAGATCCGGACGTCGGTGCCGCACACCCCCGCGCTGTCCACGGCGACACGCACGTCACCGCGGTCCAGGGGCCGGACGTCGACGTCGGCCACGACGAGGTCCCGCGGGCCCCGGTACACCACGGCGCGCATGGTCACTCCCCCGTCCTCGTCTGCCAGGTGGGGACGAAGCCAGGCGCCTGCACCTCGGCGACGGTCACGGTCCGGCCCTCGAGCATCGAGAGCGTGCCCGCGAGGACCAGGCCGACGGCTCGTGTGCCGTCGGCTGCGCCGACCCGCAGGGGGGCGCCGTCCATCGCGTCGACGAAGGCCACCATCTCCCGCACGTAGGCGTCGGCGAACCGGTCACGCCACGAGCGGAACACCGGCTCCCCCCGCTGCGCCGCGCCGGCGACGATGCTGGCCAGCCCGCCGGGTCCGGTGTGACCCACCTGCACCATGCCCGCAGTGCAGGTCACCTCGACCCGCGCGTCGTAGCCGTAGTCGGCGGGGCAGACCCCTGCCACGGTGGCGATGGCCCCCGACTCGAAGGTCACGGTCGCGACCATCGTGTCGTAGAAGTGCTCCGTGACGACGCCCCGCTGGGCACCCTTGAAGTTGGCGACCCGCGTGTGGATGTCCACCGGCTCGGATCCGGCGTACCAGCTGATGGTGTCGAGGTCGTGGCTGTTGACCTCCGCGATCATGCCGTTGGAGGTCCGGATGTCGTTGGCCCACGCCGGCGGCAGGCCCGGTCCGTGGGTGAGCGACTTGATGATCATCGGGTCGCCGACGTCCCCGCTGCGCAGCAGCTCGGCACCCGCGACGAAGTCACGGTCGAAGCGACGCATGAAACCGAGCTGCAGCGCGACGCCGGCGGCCGCGGCGGCCGCGCTGATCGCCGCGCACTCGACGAGGTTCATCGCCATCGGCTTCTCGAGGTGCACGTGCAGCCCCGCGCGGATCGCCGTCAGGGCGAGCGGGTGGTGGGTGAAGGTCGGCGTCGTGATGACGACCCCGTCGTACGTCCCGCGCTCGAGCGCCTCCTCCAGGGAGGCGCACACCAGGCCGACGCCGTAGTCGGCGGCCAGCTCGGCACCGATCTCGCGGCTCGGGTCGCAGATCGCCGTCACCTCTGCCCGGTGCCCGACGTGCTCGGTGATGCTCCGGGTGTGGAGCCGACCGACGCGTCCCGCGCCGACCATGCACAGCCGCTTCGTCGCCATCAGATGATCTCTCCCGTTCCGTGCTGCTCGGACAGTGCTGACTCGGTGCGGTAGCCATCGGCCCATCGCGCCGACCACCGCCGGTAGCTCTCGGTGGCTGCCGCGTAGGCGGTCACCGTGGCGGGATCGGGGCGGGCGACCGGGCCGTAGGCGGACGGCTCGAGCTCGGGCAGTTCCTGCCCGATCGCGGCCATCGCGACCACCGCAGCCCCCCGGGTTCCCGACTCGGCACCCACGACGGGCCGGTACGGCGTCGCGAGAACATCCGCCTTGATCTGGTTCCACACGTCCAGCCGGCTGCCGCCACCCGTTCCGATGATCTCCGTCACCGCAACGGACGGTGTTACCGCACGGGCGATGTCGGCATAGCGCCGGTACTCGAAGGCGATCGCCTCGAGCGCCGCCCTGGCCAAGTGCGCGCGGCCCGTCACGGCCGACAGCCCGACGATCGAGCCGCGCATGCTGGGCGACACCGGGGCCACGCGCCCCGAGAAGTGCGGGGAGAGCATCACGCCGTCGCTGCCGGGCGGCACGCTGGACGCCGCGGCCTCGAGGTCGGCGTACGCGTCGGGGCCGACGGACGGGTGTCCGAGCACCTCCCGGCACACCCACTCCACGACCTGCCCCGCACCACCCACGTAGGCGAGCGAGTACCACCGGCCGGGCAGGGCCGCCCGCATCGTCATCAGCGTCCCCTCCGCCGCATCCGGTGCGAAGACCGGCAGGCAGAGACCGAAGACCGCGGCGGTGCCGGCGATGTCGAACGCCTGACCGGCCCGCACCGCGCCCGCCCCGAGCGCGCTCGCGGCCGTGTCACCGCAGCCGGCCGCCACGGGCACGCCCGGCCGCAGACCGAAGTCCGCCGCGGCCCGGTCGGTCAGGGCTCCGACGATCTCGGCGCTCTCGAGGATCCGAGGCAGGAGATCCGGATCGACGCCGACGGCGTCCACCAGCGCCTCGTCCCACGCGGCGCGTCCCACGTCGGCGACGGAGGTGAAGTGCAGGTACGAGGGGTCGATGAAGGCGGCCCGGCCCGCCGTCGCCGTGGCCCGGCCGGCGACGTACCCGGCCGCCGTGACGAACGACGCGGCGTCGCGGCAGACGTCGGGGCGATGGCCACGCCACCAGAGCATCTTAGGGCCGATGCTGATCGTCGGGGCGCACCCGGCCGTCGCGGCGATCCGATCGCCGAGGGTGCGCGAGAGCTCGTCGACGATGTCACCGCAGCGGGTGTCGAGCCAGGAGTCGAACGCGGCAAGCGGTCGGTGATCCTTGTCGACGATGCCGACCCCCGCCATCTGACCGGCCATCGCGACCGCCCCAATCCGCTCGGGGGCGAACCCCCCGGCGAGGCACGACCGGGTCGCCGCGGCCGCGGCCGCGTAGAAGTCGTCCAGGTCCTGCTCGGCGCGCCCCGGCCCCGAGATGGTCAACGTGAGCGGACAGGTGGCGCTGGCGTGCATCACGCCGTCGAAGCCGTAGATGCCGGCCTTGACCACGCTGGTCCCCAGATCGATGCCGAGAACCGCGTCCGCGTTCATGGTCGGCCGTTCCCGTCGTCATCGCTGTCCGCCGCGCGCCGCAGATCCCGTTTGGCGCTGCCGCGGAACGAGGACAACGCCTCCTTCATCTCGCCGAGCCGTTCGAGGTGGTCGCGACCGCGGTGGACGGCGACGGCCGTGGCGAGCACGTCTATGAGGACGAGCCCGGCCAGGCGGCTCACGGTGGGCGTGTAGACGTCGGTGTCCTCGAACGTGCGCAGGATCAGGCCGACGTCGGCGAGGTCGATCAGCGGGCTGGGACCGCCAGCGATCCCGATCAGCGTCGCTCCTCGGCGCTTGCCCTGGGCGGCGACGTCTAGGATGGAGGTCGAGCGGCCCGTGTTGGAGATGGCCACGATCACGGTACCGGGCCCGCTCATCGAGGCCGTCATGAACTGCTGGTGCATATCGATGGGCGCGGCGCACGGCACGCCGAACAGCACCGCCTGCTGCAGCGCGTCCTGCGCGATGATCCCGGATGCGCCCAGGCCCACCAACAGGATGTTGTGGGCGTCGACGAGGACCTGCACGGCCGAAGCCACCGCGCGGGTGTCGAGCGCGCGGCGTGCCCGGTCCAGGCTGCTCAGCGTGTGGTCGAAGATCTTCATCGCCATGGCCTCGACGGTGTCGTCGAGCTGGATCGCCGAGTGCGTGACCGGGATGCCGATCGCGAGCGCCTGGGCCAAGGCGAACTTGAACGCCTGGAACCCGTCGAAACCCAGGGCGTTGCAGAACCGCATGACGGTCGGCTCACTCACCCCCACCGCCGCGGCGAGACCGGCCATGCCCATGCGCATCGTCCCGGCCGGGTCCCTGAGGACGCGCTCGGCGACCTTGCGCTCCGACGGCCGCAGGCGGTCCTCGAGGTTGATCAGCCGCTCCATCAGCGGGAGGGACGCTGCCGCCGCCATCTCCGGCGTCATCCCTGGTCGAGAGCGCGCATGAGGTTCTCGACGGCCTGGGCCGTGGCCCGCCGGACGCTCGAGTGCGTGTACCCGCCCAGGTGCGGCGTCGCGATCACCCGGGGGTGGCGCAGCAACGCCGTGATCTCCGGAGGCTCCGCGTCGAACGCGTCGACGGCGTACGCGCCCAGCGTGCCGGCCTCGAGCGCCGCCAGCACGGCGTTGTCGTCCACGAGCGCCGACCGCGCCGTGTTCACCAGCACCGCGCCCCTGGTGACGCGCGAGAGCCGGCCGGCGTCGATCATCGGCGCGCCGTCCGCCGCCGGCGGGCAGTGCAGGCTGATGACGTCGCACACCTCGAGGAGCTCGTCGAGGTCCATGACAGGCACGTCGGTGTCGGTGACGAACGGGTCGAACCCGACCACCCGGGAGCCCAGCGTCGAGAAGGCATGTGCCGTCCGCCGCCCGATGGCGCCGAGGCCGACGATGCCGACCGTACAGTCCGGGAGCTCCACACCCTGCGTCCGCTCCCACCGACCGGCGACGAGGGCCGCGGCGCTCCATGGCACGTGGCGCAGGGCGCTCAGGCTGAGCGCGAGGGCCAGCTCGGCCACGCCCTGGGCGTTGGAACCGACGGCCCGCTCGACCCGGACGCCGGCGCGTGCGGCGGCGGCCATGTCGATCGCGTCGGTCCCGGACCCGTTGCGGCTGATCACCCGCAGCCCGGTGGCGCTGGCGAGCACCCGCTCGCTGATCCGCTCCACGCCGGCCAACCACCCGACGCAGCCGGGGACCACCTCGAGCAACTGGTCTTCGGTGGGCATCCGGCCGGGGGTCGCGCCGACGAGCTCGTACCCGCGCTCGCGGACGGGGCCGAGCTCGGGGACGGCCTCCAGACCCACCTCGGTGAGCGACCGCGGCGTGACGAGCACCCTGCCAGCCGTCATCGCCGGGTGTCCGTGGCGATGCGGTCCAGCGCGTCGAAGACCGGCCCCGAGGTCGGGATCTCGAGATCGAACACCTCGGCGATGACCTGCGTCCAGCCGTGCAGGAAGTAGACCCAGCCGTCCTCCACCCGCACGTGCCCCGCGGCGCGCGCCTGATCCAGGAAGGCGAGGTCACCCCGGTAGTTGAGGTCCCAGGCCACGGCGTCGCGGGGAAAGCGCGCCGCGTCGGTGAGCGGCGACCCCGGGGCGTCCTTGCCGAGGCCCGTCGCGTTGACGACCAGCGAGCCCGGAGCCAGCGTCGCGAGGATGGCGTCACTGCCCTCCAGCGTCGGGGTGTGCACGACCTCGACCGGGATGTCGGTGCCCAGCTCGGCGTGCACCCGGCGCAGGGCCTCCAGGCGCGGCGTGCTGCGGTTCGACACGACGATGCGCGACGGCCGGTCCGCGCCGCGGTCGGGACGCGCGAGGTACCAGCTGATGGCGATCGCCGACCCGCCCGCACCCATGATGAACGCCTCGGCTCCCGTGCGCTGCCAGTAGCCCGGCGGCAGGAACGCGTCGATCGCCAGGCCCGAGGAGATCGGGTCCTTGGCGTGGCAGACGAGCCGGCCGTCGCGCTTCGACAGGCAACTCGTCTCCCCCATGAGCTCGGCGTGCGGGTCGATCACGTCGAACATGTCCCGGCACGCGTCGTAGAGGTCGATCTTGTGCGTGGTCACGAGGGCGCCGCGGCTCAACTGGTCGCGGGCGATGAAGTCCACGACGCGGCGGTAGTCCTCGGCGGGCGCGTGCAGCGGCAGGTCGATGCCGTACAGCCGCACGTCGCCCAGGCCGAGCTCCGTGGCCCATCTCGGGAACACCGTCCGGATCGAGGACTTCCCCGTGGTGACGCCGATGAAGTAGATCGTCGGCACGTCCACTGCCTGCGGCAGGGAGTCGGCGGTGCACGTGGTAAGGGTCACCGGGTCACCGCCTCGGCCCGTGCGCTGCGCGCCGTCACGATGGCGCGGGCCCTCGCCCCGATGTCGTCCCAGCGACGGGCCGCGACGTCGGCACGGGGCGCGACCCACGTCCCTCCGACGGCGAAGACGCTGGACAGCGCGAGGTAGTCGCCGAAGTTCGCGGCCGTCGCCCCGCCGGTGGGCATGAAGCGCACCCCGGTCGCGGCGAACGGCCCGGCGAGGGCCTTGAGGGTCGGGACACCGCCGTAGGCGCCGGCCGGGAAGAACTTCACGTGGTGGATCCCGGCGTCGAGGATCGCGATGATCTCGCTCGGGGTCACCGCGCCGGGGATGAACGGCAGATCCCGCTCGGCGGCCGCAGTCAGCAACGCGGCCGAGACGCCCGGCGACACGCCGAACTGGGCGCCGGCGTCCACCGCGGCGGCGACCATGGCGGCGGTCAGCAGGGTCCCGGCGCCCAGCAGGCACTCCGGCACCTCCGCGGCGATCCGGGCGACCGACTCGAGCGCCGACGGCGTGCGCAGGGTCATCTCAATGACCGGCAGCCCCGCCTCGACGAGCGTGCGGGCCAGCGGGACCGCGTTGGCCACGTCGTCGATCTCCACGACGGGCACCACACCGTGCCGCTCGACGGTGGCGAGGAGGTCCTGGGCGCTCATCAGCGGGCCGCCCGGTAGCCGACGTGCCGCGGGTTCGGCCGCGTGGTCCAGCCGCCGGCCCCGTCGGTGACAACGAGCTGGGCCATTCCGCCCGCGTCGGCGATCAACCCGTAGTCCTGGCCGCTGTCCGCCGCGTAGCAGAACAAGGTGACGAACGGCTCGCTGCCGACGTTGACGCTGCGGTGGATCCAGTGGCCGGGGACGTGCACGGCCTCCCCGGGGGAGAGCGGGATGGCCCTGCTCTCGCCGGACAGCGTCTCGAGGAGCATCACGCCGCGGCCCCTGAGGCAGTGGTACAGCTCGGCGCGGTCGGCCTTGGCGTGCAGGTGGCCGCGGGTCACGGCGAACTCGTCACCGATCCGGCCGGGCAGCAGGGTGCTGGTCCCGATGATCAGGGCGCCAGCGCCGTCGGCCCCGCGGTGCTCGTCGACGTGGTACACGAG